>WNGJ01010476.1_pt1 | contig 14855 bp, 10 predicted proteins | sample 5400611 | NCBI WGS metagenome assembly WNGJ01 (sample SAMN13153375, study PRJNA577476) | soil metagenome | isolation source: 40 cm soil or saprolite under Garry oak tree replicate 1 | place: USA:California | collected 2016-06-15
CCGGTTTTGTTCTTATGAACGCGTCCGCCGGTCCGCAGCACTTCCCCATTCGCCAGCACTACCTCAAGTCCGATCACGTAATTGCGTGTCACGCCATATTTCAAACAGCGCGGACCGCCCGCGTTAGTCGCAACGTTGCCGCCAATCGTGCAGTCTTTCATGCTCGCTGGGTCCGGCGGATAAAATAATTTTTGCCCGCGCACGGCCGCCTTCAGATCAGCCGTAAACACGCCCGGTTCAACAATTGTAACGGCATCGGCAAAGTTGATTTCCTTGATTCGATTCATCTCCACAAGGGACAAGACAATCCCACCGCGCACCGGCACGCATCCCCCTACGTAGCCAAATCCGCCCCCGCGCGCCGTGACCGGAATTTTTTTGGCCGACGCAAACTGGAGCAGTCTGGTTACGTCACTTGTCGATCTTGCAAAGACAACAACTTCAGGTTCGTGCGCGGCGAACCACTTGTCGCCACTATGAGCGGCGAGCGTTGCTTGCTCATCGGAGACAGCGTCGTCGCCTAACAATTGCCGCAGTTCGTCCACCAGGGACATGTTAGAGCACGATGCTGTAATGCCGCGAACGTTCGTCCATTCGCATAAGAAGCGATTCGGCTTTCGAATAAATCACCGGCTTGCTTTCATCTTTACCAGCGAACTCTCTCACCGCGTCCATCGAATCGAAGCGCAAGAGCGTGACGAATTCCACCTCGTCATCATTCTCGTGAATGAACAACTCCGCGCCATGATACCCTCTGATGTTTCGAGCCACGATCGACGGAAAAATCTCATTGCGGAGCATCGTTTCATATGTTTTCGCGTCCGCTGGTCTCGTCCAGCCGTGCCAAATTCGCGCGATCATGATGTCGATCTCCCTTCCGCAATTAGTTCACATCCCGATGATCTGATAGCCGCCATCAACAAAAATGACTTGCCCAGTGATCGCCGCGGCGCCGTCGCTCGCGAGAAACACCCCGGTCTGGCCCAACTCTGCAGGATCGCAACTGCGCTTCAACGGCGCGCGCTCCTGATAATGTTTTAACATCGACATGAAGCCGCTGATGCCGCGCGCGGCCAGCGTATTGACGGGCCCGGCGGAAATGCAGTTCACCCGGATTCTCTTCGGGCCGAGATCGTAGGCGAGATAACGTGTGCTGGCTTCCAGGCTCGCTTTCGCCACACCCATGACATTGTAATGCGGCACCACTTTTTCTGAGCCGTAATAAGTCATTGCCACGATGCTGCCGCCGTTTGTCATCATCGGCGCTGCTTCGCGGGCAAGCGCCACGAGCGAGTAGGCGCTGATATCGTGCGCCGTGCGAAACGCTTCGCGTTTCGTGCTCACAAAATCGCCTTCCAGCGCTTCTTTAGGCGCGAACGCAAGTGAGTGCAGCATCAACTCGAGCCGATCGGTCTCTCCGCGAACCTTTCCGAAGAATGCCTTGATCTCATCGTCACTCGAAACGTCGCAGGGAAATAGTGGTGTCTTTTCTCCAAATTCACCGATGAGTTCCTCGACGTTTTCCTTTAGCCGCTCGCCTTGATAATTAAAAATCAAGCGCGCGCCGGCCGCGGCCCAGGCTTTCGCGATTGCCCAAGCGATGCTGCGCTTGTTCGCCACGCCAAAGACGACACCTGTTTTTCCTGCCAAAACTTGTGGAGTCATAAAACTCTGCACCATACGCGCATTTCAAGCATCGCAAAGATGCGGGCCCTCGCTACATTCTGCTGCCTATGACTTCGCGACTTCCAGTTTTCGGTGTTTCGCTACTCTCGATTTTTGCCGCTTCAATTTTATCGGCTCAAGAGGAAACGCCGCCAGGTCGCTTGCCGATCAGCGGCGCGTCGCCGGCAGCGTCGCCCGCCAGTACCACTCCGCCACTCTCTTCTGCGCTAACGCCAGCTCCTTCTCCGAGCGCTCTGCAGCTTACCGACGTGCTTTTCAAAAATCTGAAAGCCCGTTCGATTGGGCCGGCGATAATGGGTGGCCGCGTCTCGGACATTGCGATTGATCCGCATAACCCGTTTGTGTTTTATGTCGGGCTCGGGCACGGCGGCGTGTTTAAAACGAACGACAACGGAGTTAGCTTCGAGCCGATCTTCGACAAACAACCGATGCTCTCCATCGGGGCGGTTGCGGTTGCGCCTTCCGATTCCGAGGCTATTTGGGTCGGAACCGGCGAAGCCAATGATCGCAATTCGTCCGATTGGGGCGACGGCGTTTATCGATCTACCGATGGCGGCGAAAAGTGGCAGAACGTCGGGCTAAAGAACAGCCGCGCCATTGCGCGCATCGTTGTCGATCCCAAAAAACCGGAGGTCGCTTACGTCGCGGCAATGGGGAATTTGTGGGCGGACGGCGGCGAACGCGGGCTGTTCAAGACAACTGATGCAGGCAAAACGTGGAAACTGATCTTGCAAGCGATCGCGCCGCACGAGGCTCGCACTGGCTGTGGCGATGTGATTGTAGATCCAACGAATCCCGAAATTGTTTACGCTGCGCTTTATGCCCGACAACGTACACCGTGGAGTTTCACATCCGGCCCGACCGTAATTGGCGGCGAAGATGTCGGCGGAATTTTCAAGAGCACTGACGGCGGCGCGGCCTGGAAGAAACTTGGGGGCGGGTTGCCGGTTCAAACCGGCCGCATCGGTCTGGCTATCAGTGCGAGCAATCCAAAGGTTGTCATGGCGGTGGTGGAAAGCTTTGAGGGCGGCACGAGCCAGTTGACCGACTTGCGCAGCAAGAGCGGCGGCGTGTTTCGCTCGGAAGACGGAGGCGAAAAATGGACACGCATGAGTGCAATGGATCCGCGCCCGTTTTATTTTAGCCAAATCCGCATCGATCCGGCAAACGACCAGCGCATTTACCTGTTAGGATTCGCTCTGCTGGTTTCCGATGATGCTGGAAAGAATTTTCGAGAAGATCTTGGGGAAAAAGTTCATCCGGATTGCCACGCAATTGCAATTCAGCCTGGCACCGCTCCGCCGCCTAAACCGCCCAAACCGGAAGACAAAAACAAGCCGCCTAAACCGCCAGTTTGCCAGCGTTTGTTACTCGGGACTGATGGCGGCGTGTATCAAAGCTTTGCCGGCGGCAAGAATTGGGATCATCTGAACAAGATTCCCGCGGGCGAATTTTATCGGATCTCGCTCGACGACACGAAACCGTATTTCCGAATTGCGGGCGGACTTCAAGACAACGAAAACTGGGTCGGATCGAGCGGCGTGCAGAGTAAGGAGGGCATTCGCAACTGCGATTGGACCGCGCTTGCGGGTGGCGACGGCTTTTATGTCCTATTCGATCCAACCGATCGCGACACATTTTACGCGGAAAGCCAGGAGGGTGAAGTGCATCGGATCAATTTGCGAAACGGCGAACTGCGTCGTTTGCGTCCCGAGCCGCCTGAGGGCCAGCCGCGATATCGCTTCCACTGGAATTCACCGATGCTCACGAGCCGGCACAAACCTGGCGTGATTTATTTGGGCGGAAACTGCGTCTTCCGGTTAATCGATCGCGCGGAACGATATTCGGTGATCAGTCCCGATCTGACGCATAACGATCCCGCGCGCACAAATGCTACGGGCAGCGGCGCGGAAAATTACGGCGTAGTGTTTTCACTTGCCGAATCGCCGAAGCGCGCAGGCGTGCTGTGGGCGGGGACCGATGATGGGCGGCTCTGGGTCACGGAGAACGAGGGCGGCAAGTGGACCGAATTGACCAACAACTTGTCCGAGCCGGCACGCGGTCAATGGGTCGTGCACATCGAACCTTCCAATATCGATGCTAATGTCGCTTACGTCGCGACGAATGCATATCGCTCAGGCGACGATCGCGCCACGATCTTGCGTACGGCTGATCTGGGCAAAACCTGGCAGTTGGTTACGGGCGATCTCCCGCCAGATAACCCGGTCGAAGTTGTGCGCGAAGATCCGGTGAATGCAAAGCTGCTTTACGCCGGAACGCACTTTGGATTGTTTGGGTCGTTTGACCAAGGCACGCACTGGGTCCACATCGGCGATGTTCCCCCGGTCCGGGTGGATGATATCCAGATCCATCCGCGCACAGCAGACCTCGCGATTGCAACACACGGCCGCAGCATTGCCATTCTGGACGATACGATCCCGTTTCGCGAATTCACGCCGGAGATTGCAGCAAAGCCGGCCCAATTATTTAGCGTGCGTTCGGTGACAGGCGCTTATCTTCAGCCGGGCTTTGTGGACGCGAACGGCAAAGGGATTTATCGCGGCCAAAATCCAGCTGAGGGCGCGCTGTTCACGGTTTGGATACGCGAGTTCACAGGTGACGAAATCAAGATCGCTGTCACAAAATCAACTGGACAGCCGGTCGCAAATCTCAAAGCACCCGGTGCGCCGGGTTTCACGCGATTGAACTGGGATTTACGGCCGACCAAAGATGTGAGCATCGAATACGGTGGCGACGATCCGAAGCGGCTTCTTCCAGCGGGGGATTACACGGCGGAATTAACTTTCGGCACAACGAAGATGAAACAAACGTTCCATGTCGATCTAGCCGAAGGCATTACACCGCGGTAACGACGCAGAGCAGGAGTCCAGACAAAAACCTATATTTCCGGCATCTTTGGAACTGGAGTTGTCGGCGATACAGTGTTTGTGAACGATAAGGGCCAACTCGGCGCTGGGGCGATTTCCTCGGCGCGGTTCAAGGACGAGATTAAACCGATGGACAAGGCCAGCGAAGCTATCCTTGCGTTAAAACCAGTTACCTTCCGTTATAAGAAGGAGCTGGATCCAACGGGTGTCGCGCGATTTGGCCTCGTCGCCGAGGAGGTCGAAAAGGTGAACCCGGCGTTGGTAGCTCGCGACCCGCAGGGTAAGGTCTATAGTGTGCGATACGAGGCCGTGAATGCAATGTTGCTGAACGAGTTCCTTAAAGAGCATGGCAAAGTGGGAGAGTTAGAAATGACTGCCGCGCGACAGCAAAAGGAAATCAAAGTCCTTACTGCCGCCTTGAAAGAGCAGGCCGCGCAAATCCAGAAGGTGAGCGCCCAGCTTGAAACGCGCAAGGCTGGGCCGCAAGTAGTACTGAATAATCCGTAAAAAAATCAATCTCTGCCAATCAGCCGCCGCGTCTTACCGCATGGCGGCTGATTGTTTTTTGCTGCAAGAGCAACAAGTGAGTTAGACAAGTCGTCGCGGATGTGGAGAATAAACCCGCTCAACCGGACTCCTTTTAATCTTCACTTAAATGCCTGCCATCGGGATCACTGGCGGAATTTCCACAGGCAAGACAAGCTTTTCCGAATGTCTCCGCGATATCCTTCCGGCCGCCAAGTTTTTCGACGCCGATCAGGCGGCGCATCAACTTGTCGATCTTGATCTGGAGGTTAAAAGAGAGATTCGACGCGAATTTGGGAGTGCGCTTTTTTCGGTCGATAAGGAGTTGAATCGAGAGGAGCTTCGCCATATAATCTTTACCAACGCGGCTAAAAGACGCGCGCTCGAACAGATTCTCCATCCGCGGATTCGTCGTCAATGGAGCACGAAAGCGGAAACGCATCGTAATTCTCCCAATTTTTTCTTCGCTGATATCCCACTACTTTATGAAACCGGCGGTGAAAAGTTGTGCGATCGAGTGATCGTGGTCGCCTGTTCCTACAGGACTCAATTACGCTGGCTGATGGAGCGCACGTCGCTTGAACACTCTACGGTTAGACAAATGATCAACTCACAAATGCCTCTCGATGAAAAAATCAGACGGGCAGACCACGTGGTCTGGAATAACGGCGCTCGTGCGGCTCTCGCCGAGCAGGCGGGCAGCCTCGCCGCGCTCTGGCAAAAGCAATCATGGACGAAAAGATAGAAAATCAGCCCGCTGCAGCCGGCGTTGCTGTCAGAGGGCCGGGGTCAGCGCTCCCGACTACAGCTACGGCGCCTGCAATTGATCTGAACGAGCTGCAAGAACTTTCGGGTGAAGAGCTGGAATCGTTGGCGCGCGATTTGGATCTGCATCTGCATCCGGCGCGCTCGCGTCATCAACACATTCTTGACGTAGCTCGCGCGGCATTGGACGCCGGGGCAACGGTTAAGGCGGAAGGCTTTCTCGATCAAGTGAACGACTCCTTCGCTATGCTTCGCTGGCCGAAATTGAACTTTTTGCCTGTCCCCGAGGATGTTTGTGTTCCACATGAGGCGATCGAGCAATATCGACTGCGTCCCGGTCAGAAACTCGCCGGAATGATAGGGCTACCGGGTCACCGCGAGAAGTTCCTCACGCTTGAAAAAATCACAATGATCGAAGGCCAACCAGCGAACCAGTGGAGCGAGCCGACGGACTTCGACAAACTGACGCCGCAATTTCCACAAGGCCGGATCATGCTGGAAAATCCGAAGACGAATTCCATCAGCGCCCGGGCAGTTGATTTGCTGGCGCCGCTTGGACGGGGGCAGCGCGGCCTCATTGTCGCGGCGCCGCGAGTGGGCAAGACAATCCTGCTCAAGGAAATCGCTAAAGCGATTCGGGTAAATCATCCGGAGATCGTCCTCATTCTGCTATTAGTGGACGAACGGCCGGAGGAAGTGACCGATCTGGAACGAGAAGTTGATTGCCAGATTTACCATTCGAACTTCGATGAAAGCGTCCATCGACATGTGCAGGTAGCGGAGCTGGTGCTGGAGCGCGCAAAACGTTTGGTGGAAATGAAAAAAGACGTGGTGGTTTTGCTCGACAGCATCACGCGGCTTTCCCGCGGTTATAACAATCTGCAACCAGGCAAAGGCCGGATCATGTCTGGCGGCGTCGAGGCAAAGGCGCTCATCAAACCAAAGAAATTTTTCGGCTCGGCGCGCAATGTCGAAGAAGGTGGCAGCCTCACAATTCTCGCGACGGCGTTGATCGAAACCGGCAGCCGCATGGACGAATTGATTTTTGAAGAGTTCAAAGGCACAGGGAACATGGAGTTGCATCTCGACCGAGCGCTGGTCGAGAAGCGGCTTTATCCGGCGATACACGTTTTGCAATCGGCCACGCGCCGCGAGGATTTACTGTATCATCCCGATGAATGGGAGCGTGTGCAGATGTTGCGGAAGACGATGGCGGCGCTTCCTCCTATCGAGGCGATGGAAAAGTTAATCGAGAATCTCGAAGCAACGAAAACCAACGCCGAATTACTCTTGAGCGGATTGAGGTGATCGCGAGCATTTCACAGCTCGCTGAGCTGCTCCCACAAATTGAAAACGTCGATCGCGTGGCGGTCGATACCGAAGCCGACAGTCTCCATTGTTATCGAGAGAAACTTTGTCTGCTCCAGGTCAGTCTGCCGGGGCGGGATTACGTTGTCGATCCACTGGCCGGTGTCGCCGGACCCGCCTTCGCCGGGCAGCCCCTTCAATCGGAGCAACGCGACCGGATCAGCGACGAAGATAGAAGGGGCTGGGCGATACAGCCAGTTCAGCCAACTGGCTGCCCTCCTGGCGCGGAGCGGATCGATCTTGCGCCGTTGTGCGCCGCGCTGGAGCGAAAAGAAATCGTTTTACACGGCGCAGATTTCGATCTGCGACTACTCCGTCGAGGGCTGAACTTTACCGCGCAGCGCCTCTTTGACACGGTGATTGCCGCGCGGCTGCTTGGGATTCGTGAATTTAGTCTGGCTGCTTTGGTGAAGCGGTACTTCGGCGTGGAACTTGGCAAGGGTTCGCAAAAGGCAAATTGGGCGCAGCGTCCGCTCCCCGCGCGAATGCTCGAATATGCTATAAATGACACGCATTATTTGTTGCCGCTTGCCGAACGCCTCGAGTCGCAATTGAGACAGTGCGATCGGATCGATTGGTTGCGGCAATCCTGTCAACGCGCAATCGACCAGGCGGCGGTGGAACGTGTGCGCGATGAGGACGAAGTTTGGCGCGTTCGTGGATCTGCTTCGCTGCGGGGCCGGGCGGCTGCCGTGTTACGCGCGCTGTGGCAGTGGCGCGAGAAAGAAGCGGAGGCGGCGGACCGGCCGCCATTTCATATTTTGCAAAATCACGAGCTGCTGAATGCGGCGGTAAGTTTCGTCTCGGAAAAGCTGCCTGATTACAGACATTTTTCCTCGCGACGGCGCCAGGCATTTCGGGCAGCAGCGCAGAGCGCGTTAGAGTCGCGCGAATCGGAATGGCCGGTTTCGCGGCGCCGCTCCGGAACACGGCCGAGCGCGGAGATGATAGCTCGGACCGAAGAATTGCGGCGGCGACGGGATCGCGCGGCAATGGAACTCGATTTGGAGCCATCCTTTATCGCTCCACGTAGCACGCTCGGGGTGATCGCTGCGGACCAAACTCGCGCAACAACTTTGCTGGTTCCGTGGCAACGGGAATTACTCGCCGGTTCGGGATAGTTCCGAAGGAATCGTGGCTGGCTCCACGCCAAAAATTTAGTGCCTGATGCGTAAAAAGCTTGACCTAACAAAAGCCAAGCCTCAAAAGCCCGTCGGCAATACACATGGCCGGGCAGGTTCATCTTCTTTCTCTTCCTCTGATAACGATCACATGGTCGCTTGCGAACTGGCCTCCCAGCGGGCCGAGCGCCCTGCCACCCAACGAAGCCCGTGTCACGCGAGTAACGAATGATGTTCGATTGCTTGACCCGCTCGCCGCAACGCGTCGAGCGTCCTTGAACGATAGCGTGAGGGAAGGAACGGTTGTGCGAACCGGCAAGGACTCGCACGCCGAACTGACTTTTTCCGATCAAACGGCTGTGCGGTTCGCGGCAAACACCACTTTCAGTTTCAAAAACGGGACGCGCGATTTGAGTTTGGGTGAGGGCGCGGTGCTGATTCAAGCGTCGAAAAGGGCGAGTGGCGCGACAATTCACGCGGCCAGCGTCGCGGCGGCGGTGACGGGGACGACCGTCATGGTCGAATATCATCCCGGCGTTTGTAAGTTTTTGGTGCTGGAAGGCACCGGCCGATTGTATCGACCGGACCATGTGGGCGATTCGGTTCTGGTTGACCCAGGCCAATTGGTGATCGGTAACCCAAAGGCGGCTGTGAGCGATCCGGTGGACTTCGATATTGCCCGGTTTGTAAAGACCAGCCGGTTCATTGTCGGTCTTCCACCGCTGCGCAGCGAAAGCTCGATGGCGTTCGAAGCACAAAAACAGCAGCGCGAGAAATCGAACAAGACTTTGATCGACACCAACCTTGTCATTTTCGGCGGCGGAACGCGCGTGTCGCTTGTCGGCCAGGCGCAGACCAACGCAGCGGGTCAGACAACTGCCGCACCGACGGCACGTTCAACGCCAATCCCCGCTCAGGAAGCGGCCCGGACATCACCATAGCGAATGAATATGAAAAGATCTTTACCGAAAACTTTTAGCGGCGGATCGATCACGCTCAGTTGGATTCTTCTGTCTTTCCTTGTCGCAAGACCAATGGCAAGCGCTGCGCCATTACAACAAGCACGCGTCTCCCAGGTAATTCAGGACGTGCGGCTGTTAGAACCACATGCCACGCCTCGTCCCGCGGTCGTGAATGATAAAGTCACATTGGGTAGAGCAGTGCGCACAGGGGTGGAATCGCGCGCCGAGCTAACTTTCACTGATTTCACTTTAACGCGGCTCGGCGCGAACACGATTTTCAGTCTTACAGCGGGGGCTCGCGAGATAGACCTGACGAATGGCACGATCCTTGTGCAAGTGCCGGCCAAAGCAGCCCCCGTCAAGATTAACACAGCATCTGTTACCGTCGGCATTACGGGCGGGACGGCTCTTTTGTCGACGGGTCCGCCCCTAAAATTTATGGTTCTCGAAGGGGTCGGTACTATTTATCCAAAGGGTCACCCTGAAAAAGCGGTGACTGTCCACAGTAGCGAAATGGTGATGGTGACCGCAGACGGGCGCATTACGCAGCCGACAGAATTTGATGTGAAACTAGTCCTTGAGACTGCCCTTGATCTTGGCAGTGATGAACCAGCAGCTCGCGGAGCAGCAATTGGCTGGGACAACCAGTCAGCCTCTTTCCAAGAACCTGTTCGACGTAATCGACGTGACCGATCAAAACGCCAACGCGAACCCAGGCGTTTTAGCAAGCACTTCAGCGCCAATCCCGCCACCGCCACCACCACCACCACCGCCGCCGCCAACTCCGCCGCCCCCGACTCCGCCGCCGCCAACACCACCGCCGACTCCGCCTCCGCCGACTCCGAGTAAATTCGGGACACCGTCAGTAATCACTTCGCCCGTTCCTTATGTAATCACGAGTGGCACGGTCATTACCACCGATCCTTCGATCACGACCAACGGCGACACCGAATTCGGTACGATTTATCGCGACCCGACGGATGATGGGGCTTTCTCCATCTGGGCTTTCGGTTCTACCTCAGCCTTCGATACTGCCTTGGGCATTGATAATTTCTTTGCCGACCCGACCCATTTTCCGATCGCCGCCTTTAAGTTCCAGAGTTTGTCGCTCAACGGCAATCCAATCATCGACACAAGCAACGGCGGCGTTACAAAGCTTGCCTTAATAGGTGTAGATGGAATCACCTCAGGCCCACCTGGTGGCACCTTGACGTTCAGCGGGCTTGACCTACTGGCGCTGGCGACTGTTAACGGTTCGATTAATCTCACGTCGGACATCTCGTTCCAGAATCTCAGCGAGCTTGCCATGTACGCGCGCGGCGCCGGCTCCAACCTCACGCTTGATTCCCCAATTTCCAACATCGGGAGTCTCTATCTTGCCGCAGAAGGATCGATTCAGCTTGCCAACCCCGGCACGATGAGCGTCGGCGTATTTGATGCGACCGCCGGAGACGATCTAACGCTGCAAATCGGTGGCTCGCTCCTACTCAACGGCAGGGTGAGGTTAAATACACTGGTTTTGCCCGGCACCACAGTCGCCAGTGGAGCCAATCTGACGCTCAATGTCGCGGGCGATTACACAAACAGTTCGCCTACTGAGTTTTCTCGTTTGCGTGTAACGAACGAGGGCGCGCATATCGGAACAGGTGGAAACATTAATGTTAGTATCGGTGGTGATCTGACCACCACCGGGACTGCCGGCGATTTCGCGCTGGTCGTTCAAAATACAAATGGGCTGATCGACAACGGCGGCAACATCAAGCTCACGGTTGACGGCAGCGTTTCCACTCCGGGGCAGTTGAGCCTGCTCGTTGAGAACTACAATGAGACTGCCACTCCGGCCGGCCACATCGGCACCGGCGGAAATATTTCTGTCACGACGGTAGGAGACCTCACAGCAGGTTCCATTAATGCCTTCATCAACAATCGCGTTGGCGGCTCGATCGGTTCAGGCGGGAACCTTACTTTCAACATCGGCGGCGCTCTCACCACTCTGCAGGATGCATCGACGAGTGGATTCAACCAAGGGTACAGTTTGTTTCTTTTAACCAGTAGTAGCGGACCTGGAGCAACGATCGGTTCGGGCGTCGCTCTCAATCTGAATGCGGCCAGCGTATCCGTGGGGGGGAATATGTTTGCGGATGTTAGCAGCTTCCTCGGCGGCAGCGTCCCCATGGCTTCTGTCAACATCAAGGTCTTAGGCGATCTCGTGGTTCAGGGCAACGCGAACACAACTGGATTCGAAGGCGCCGCGTTCCGCATCGCGAACGAGGGCGAGATTACCCTCCCAGGTGGGCAGCTCATCCCTGGTGGCACTATCGGCTCGGATGCCACTATCAATCTGACCGCGAACAATGTTTCCGGTAACATGTTTTTTGAAATTCGTAACGACAGGGGCGGGACAATTGGTTCGGACGCGACAATCAATGTGAACGTCGCCAACATTTCTTCCATTGCCGTCGCCGACGGTTTCGAAGCTTTCATCCCCAACCAAGTCGGAGGCACGATCGGTGGTAACGCAATAATCAATGTCGGCGTTTCTGGTAACATCAACACGGGCGAAACGTTCTTTAGGATCGACAACCATAGCGCTCTCCCTTTTCCCGGTTCAACAATCGGCGGGAATGCCACGATCAGTCTGAGCGCGGCCAGCATTTCCACCGGGGGTAACCTATTTGATACAATTGATAACAGTTTCGGCGGCAGCATTGCCGGGAACGCCGCAGTCAACTTTGGCGTTTCTGGCGACGTAAACACTACGGGCGACGCCTCCTTCCAAATCTTGAACGACAACGGCAGCCATATCGGCAATAGTGCAAATATCTCGGTGGGGACGGGTGGAGACCTCACTGCAAATTCCATTTTTGCCTTCATCAATAACCACAATACTGGATCGATCGGTTCGGGCGCTAACCTCGCTTTTAACATCGGTGGCGCTCTCGTCACCCAAGGCGACGCGATCTTTGTCATATCCAATCTGAACGAAGGACCCGGCGGAGGGACGATAGGTTCACTTGCCAGCGTTGACATAAATGCAGCGAGTATTTCGGTCGGCGGCTTTTTTCAGACTTTTAGTGGTGCGAATGGTGGTGGGAGTATAACCGGCAGTGCCTCAAACTTAGTTAATGCTACCGGTAACTTGGTTGTTCAAGGGCCTATTGCCGTGCAAATCGAAGACACAGGGTTCATCCAGATTAATCCGATTATCTTCATTGCCGGCGGCCATATTGGCGGGGATGCGACGGTCACACTGGCCGCTCAAAACATCACCACGTTTTCGACTGCGACCGGTATCCCTGGGACCGATGTGATGGCTTTGGAAGCTTCCATTTACACGAACGGCCAGGGAACGATCGGCGGGAACGCTATCGTTGATGTAATTGCGTCTCAGAACATCAGTGCGCCCGGCACCGTCTTCTTCACTGTGGCAAATGGAAATTACATGGGTTTTGGCCCCGGAACGATCGGCGGCGACGCCCAGATCAACCTTAGTGCAAGCAACTTTTCCAGCGGTACTCTGTTTGACGACATCTATAATTACGGCGGCGCCTCCATTGGCGGTAATGCCGTAATTAACATCACTACTGGCACGTTATCGGTGAACGGCGATCTCAATGCGAGGATTGACAATAGCAGCGGAGGGTCGATCGGCGCGAGTATTGATGGTGGCGCGACAATCAACATGAACGTTTCCGGCAGCGCTACCGTTACCAGCAATGCTACTTTTCAGATTCTTGGAAGTGACGGCGCGACATCCGCGGCGATCAATTTCAACGGCGGTAGCTATGGCGTCGGTGGGACGTTCCTTAGCAGCATTGACGGAAATGGAACGATCACATTCAATAATGCCAGCGTTCACGCAAATGTGCTCAAAGTTGGCGCGCTCGGCACAAACGGCGTGCTCAATATCAGCGGCGGCACGCTTTCGGCTGATACGACGTTGAAACTTTACGCGGGGGGTAGCAATGGAACGATCAACTTCAAAACGGACGTCACCCTTGGCGGCAATAGCGCGAAGATTCTGGCAGCCAATACCATCACGATTTTCAACAATGTCACGGTCACCATCGGCGGCTCAACTCTGGCCGATGTTTACACCACCAACGCCAATTATACTGGCTTTGGCGGCAACGGCTCGACCACCGGCACGTTCGCTGGCGCCGGCGCGAATAGCCCTCAAGCGTTGAGCAGTGCGCCGTCGTTCGATGATCCTCCTCCGCCGGCGACTCTTACTACCACCAGCGGCACGACCAGCGCCAGCGGTACAACGAGCACAACTATTAAGTCCCCAAGTCTGTCCACCACCAGCGGCACGACGAGCACAACGGTAAGTTCCAAAACTCTCTCCAGTACCAACGTCACGTCGTCAGGTATGGTTGTTGATAGCGGCCTCAAGACCACCAGCAAGAAAACGACCGGCACCACAATCAACGTCAGCAGCTCAGATCAGTTGGTCTCTCTACTCGATGATGCTACTCCCGGTCCTGGCGGGAAGATCACGATTCCGGCTTCGAAGACTACGAGTAATTCGAGGAATTTCAGTGGGATCAATGCCGCTGGTCGTCTGAACGCCGCGGGTCGCTTGAATACCGCTGGTGTGTCCAAAGCAGATCGTCGTGCACTGGATGTCCGAACCGTGTCCTCGTTTCAAGGGAGGCGTTCGACACAGTGAACGCCGCTCGCTGCGGCGAGCGCTGGAGCGCAGTAGTGGCCCGTATCCTTTGCTCGTATAGGGGCCATGGGCGGGAGCACGCATTTCTGGGGAGCGCACGCGCCTCGCGTGCTGGTTTTGGCGCCGCGCCGAAACGAACTTTCCACGGCGCGACGGGAGCGTTGCCTAGGAAGAAAAGTCCGCGATGACGAGGGCGTCATCGCCAGCACGCGAGGGCGCGTGCGCTCCCCAGAAGGCGACTCGCGCTACTTTCCATTCAAGTGATACAGTGCACCAGAGATTCCACCGATTATGAAGAAGCAGCTTCGCCATCGCGTTCGCGTCGTTGGGATTCTCTTCGTTTTCGCCGTTGCGACTGGGCTCATAACACTCACGATTGCAGCCGCGAAGAAAGAAGCTCAAGTCACTCAGGCAATTCATGATGTGCAATTGCTCGCACCGAATGCTGCGCCGCGCCCAGCTTCAATAACCGACAACGTCCGCCAGGGCACAGCCGTGCGGACCGGCAGCGATTCGCGCGCGGAGCTTGCCTTCACGGATCGAACGTTGACGCGGCTCGGCGCGAACAGCGTCCTCAGTTTCGGCGAAGGAGGTTTCGATTTGGCGAATGGCAGTATATTGCTGTACCTGCCCAAAGGTTCCGGGGGTGCGAGAATCAACACCGCGGTAGCGACAGCGGTGGGTAGCAGTTTCACAGCGATGGTCGAGTATCATCCCAAATCATGGACCAAATTTATCATCCTCGAAGGCCGCGGCAACGTTTTACTCAAACGTCATCCGGGCGAGACTCGAGCGCTCCGCGCCGGGCAAATGATAATGGTGCGCGCGGGTGCGACGAAGCTGCCAGAACCGCAGGATATCGATCTTT
>WNGJ01013001.1_pt1 | contig 14854 bp, 14 predicted proteins | sample 5400611 | NCBI WGS metagenome assembly WNGJ01 (sample SAMN13153375, study PRJNA577476) | soil metagenome | isolation source: 40 cm soil or saprolite under Garry oak tree replicate 1 | place: USA:California | collected 2016-06-15
GTAACAAGCAGTTCCCATTGATCACTGCCCGGTATTGCTCCCTGGCGGAGTCGAGGTAGCAGTCCCGCCTGAACAACTGATGACTTACCGCTACCAGATGGCCCCAGTACAGCCAGGAAGCGAACATCTTGCTTCAACCTGTTGACCAACCTGTCTATGATGTGTTCGCGTCCAAAGAAAAACTCAGCGTGATCCTCAGTAAACGCATCCAGGCCACGATATGGACACACTTCAGTAGGTTTTAGAAGTGGATAAATTTTAAACAGTGTCTCTACAGGGGTTGCAAAGGCTGTTTCAGTCTGCCGCCAACTCGAATCAAAGGGAACGAGCAGTTCTGTGCTTGCGATCTTGATCCTTCGCGTTGCGACAATACTGGTTACCATTCCAATCACAACATGACGGCTGTCATCCCATATGGGCGCGCCGCTAAAACCTTTGGATACCTGGTTACTGCTCAGTTGGAGGAGAGAGTTGCTTTCTTCGGAGACAAACCCGAGGATCCGGCATTCACCTAACATGCCATCGTCAGGTTTAGCTTCAGGGAAACCGAACGAGCGAAAGGTTTGACCCTGGGTGTTGAAAGAACTTCCAAGCGGCAAGGGCACAGCCGAAGTAGGAAGTGGTCCCTCAAGACGCAAGAAGGCGACATCTTCAGCCGCTGCATCACGCCAATAATCAGGCTCAACCCTTGCGAATCTGACCTCACGCTTTTCTTTCGTGGAGCTGGGATCGTAGAAGATAAGATGAATGACATCATCCGACCTTGCAATATCGACAACATGCGCACACGTCACGATAAGTCCATCGGATGTGACAACGAAGCCGGTGCCGACTGCATTTCCGCCAGCATCGATGATGCTGACGACACCGGCCTGGAAATCAGTGTTCATCCTGTGGCGTCCCCTTTGTTTCTCGTTTCCAGGTTAATCTAATCGTGTAGTTCGTTTCGCCACCAGCCTTCCCTACCGCAACGTTTCCTACCTCACCGGTTATCTTGAGACCAAAGGTAATCTCCGCCTCGCTCGGCAATATCGGTAGGTTGACGACAGACTGGAGAAAGACTTGAGCATTGTACTGCATTGCTTGTTGTATGGCATGCTCAAAGGATGTTTGTGCCACCGCCACCGATTTCCCTGCCATCTCCCGTAGGCCAGCTTTCTGTATAGCTTGCTGAGAAGAAACCTCGCCTTCGTCTACTTCCACAAGCAGTGAGTTTCCGTCTGCCGAAGTGAACTGAATGTAGTCTGCCATCTGTTTCCTCCATGTACTTGCAGCTTCGTCTTACTTGTCAGACGCTCTACTATGTAAGGAATACCAAGGGATCAAACTAGATACTTATGCATAAGTGGATCATGAATAAAAAGAACATCGGACTACCATTTTTGATACTGCCTGGTTGCTTTGTCCTCAGAGAATCACTGAGGTTTATAGATGTCCGGTGGTGGTATAAGTAAGTCTTGTCAAACCAAACTCGTCAACAGATCTGCAGCACTGATTTATTTCGCGTTAAGAAGTATACGAATATCTTGAGTTTATTATAGCATCTATTTGTGTAGCTACTCCAGAGGGCTCTATTCAGATACTTCCGCTTTTCTTTCAATAGACAGTATGTTACTTTCAGGTAAGTTGGCTTCTTGATTGCCTTGACCGATAGAAATAACGTTGCTATAGTTGATTCAATTAGCTATGCACTCATCCCAGTATATCGGGCCAAGAAGCGAACAAATGTACAAGCGTGTTATAATCAGGGTGTCTAGCTGATTTTCGATTAGAATAGACTTGAGGACTTTTATGAGTGATGATCAGGTTTGGCAAACTCGAATCTTCGAGAATGATTGCCTGGATATCTTACATTGGTTACCTCCTAATTGTATTGATCTGATTGTTACATCTCCACCCTACGCTGATCAACGTAGCCATACATATGGGGGTATACACCCAGATAAGTATGTTGAGTGGTTTCTCCCTATTGCTGCTGAACTAAAGAGGGTGCTAAAGCAGGAAGGCTCCTTTATTCTTAACATTAAAGAGCGGGTTGTGAATGGTGAACGCCATACTTATGTACTTGAACTAATTCTTGCCCTACGTAAACATGGATGGTTATGGACTGAAGAGTATATGTGGCACAAGCGTAATAGTTATCCTGGCAAGTGGCCTAACAGATTCCGCGATGGTTGGGAGCGCTGCCTGCACTTCACCAATGTTAAGCGCTTTGCAATGTATCAGAATGCCGTGCGTGTTCCAATGGGTGATTGGAGCCAATCACGTCTGCGCAATCTCAGTGAGACAGATAGGCGGCGGGATAATTCTCATGTGCAAAGCGGGTTCGGTAAAAAGATTGAAAACTGGGTAGGTCGTGAGTTAGCGTATCCAGATAATGTACTATACCTGGCTACTGAATGTAGCAATCAAGGTCATAGCGCGACCTTTCCCGTTGAGCTACCAGCATGGTTTATCAAACTATTTACTCAGCCAGGTGATGTTGTACTTGATCCATTTCTGGGTTCTGGAACGACGGCTGTTGCGGCTAAACAACTAGGCAGACGTTGCATTGGTATCGAAATTAATCCTGAGTATGTTCAACTCGCTCAAGAACGTCTCGATGCCATGCAGTTCCCGATTTCTCTTTTCGAAGAAGAAAAAATTACAAATCAAGATATTTCTAAACACCAGCTTAATGACGAGATACCTCCAACCCCTCTATTTACAGAAGAAGATACCAATACGGAAGGTAACGAATTTTATGAATCCGTCGGAACTTGAGGACCTGAGGAAGAATAGGCTAAGGCACTTAATAGATTTGAGCATGATTTTCTCAACAACTTTGGCAACCCTGATGGCAGCATAGATTGGGAAAAATTGTTACGCTACAACAGTGGGAAAGACAAAATTCCCTGGGTTACTAAGGTTATACCTGTAACCAGTCCGGAAGATCAAGATGATGAAAGCAACGATGATGATGTCAGCGACGTTGACAATGGCAATGAAAGTTATGTATGAGTGATAGTTATCTCCCATCATTACATTGGGATCAAGACCGTCAACAATGGATCCCCAAACGCGGTTTCACTACTGTCGAATTGCCTCCCGAAGTTGATCCAAACGTGCTGCCAAGGCCAGCTTACCAAATTGGGGAGCGGGTGCGCTTTTCGTGGTACGGCACTACGCCATGGGAGGGAGAGATACGGGGAATACAGATAGCCGGGGGTGAGTATGAGCCTTACGCTGAGGCGATTGAGTATGTCATACAACGGCGGTACATGCGCCCAAATTCGATGATCTATCTCATCCAGGCTCGCGGGCATATTCGCATGGTAGTAGGGCCAAAGATTCTGGGTATTTCGACCAACACTAGCCGGAGCGCTATTTGGGAACATGGATATGAGGAGTTTGAGGAGTGAGCCACTCACTCCTTATTAACAGTAGTAGAGAGCATGCAAGAATGGTAGAATTTAGATAAATCTATCATTGTGTAAAGAGGGTAGCGACATTGCAACTGGTTGGGTGAAAAACGCGAAAGTTAGAAAGCCACAAGACCATGGCAGTATCTCTCAACAAGCCAGTAGTTTGTCCTGTATTAATTGGCCGAGCATCAGACCTTGCAATCCTTCACACGCTCATTGACGAAGCGAAGAATGGGAATGGGCAGGTTCTTCTTGTTGCTGGTGAAGCTGGAATAGGCAAATCGCGGCTGGTCAGGGAAGCAAAAACGTATGCTGCACAACTTAGCATGAGCATCCTGCAAGGAAATTGTTTCGAGTCTGACCACTCATACCCTTATGCTCCATTGATAGATCTGTTGCGCACGATCCTCGTTACACATGCTCCTGAAGATCTTTCGCAGTCTTCAGACTCTCTAGCCCACGAATTAATCAAGCTTCTTCCTGAACTCGATAACGAACTGTTAGATGTAAGTATGTTGTCAGAGCGCGATCCCGAACAAGAGAAACGCCGTCTCTTTGCAGCCCTGGCACAATTCTTTATTAGTCAGGCAGCCAAACAACCTGTGTTGCTGATTGTTGAGGACCTGCATTGGTGCGACGATACCAGCCTTGAATTCCTGCTCTATCTGGCACGCCGGTGTACTAGACAGCCAATCCTTATGATCTTGACGTATCGCAATGACGAAGATCATGCAAGCCTTAGACACTGTCTAGCCCAACTTGAACGCGAGCGACTGGCTCAAGAACTAGCGCTAGCCAGGCTCTCACAGAACGATGTTGAGGCAATGCTGAACGCCATTTTTAATAAGCGATACCCTGTACATCTCGATCTCTTGAACTTTCTCTATACGTTAACAGAAGGAAATCCTTTTTTTATAGAAGAAATTCTCAAATCGCTCATAGTTGCGGGCGAACTTGTTTTCACCGATGGAAGATGGGTTGGCAGGCCATTGAATGAGTTGCACATACCACGGAGTATACAGGACGCGGTACAACAGCGAACTGATCAACTGAGCGAGGGTGCAAGGCATGTATTGATCCTCGCCGCTGTCGCTGGTAGACGCTTCGATTTCGCCTTATTGCAACAATTAACGCCTCATGATGAAAAGGAACTGCTCGGACTAATGAAAGAGTTGATCGCTGCCCAACTCGTCGTTGAAGAATCGGCGGATCAGTTTGCTTTCCGCCATGCACTGACAAGGCAGGCTATTTATGCCGAATTGCTGGCTCGCGAGCGTAGGGCGCTACACAAAGCCATTGCTGAAACGATAGAGCGCCTTTATACTACTACTCTTGACGCCTACCTGGGAGTCCTGGCTTATCATTTTTACAAAGCGGAAGTGTGGGGCAAAGCCTTTCAATATGGACAACTAGCCGGAGAAAAAGCACAGGTTCTGTACTCGCCTCGTGCCGCTATTGAACAATATACACAAGCATTGCGAGCCGCACAACGCCTGCAAATATTACCATCCGCAACTTTATACCGCAGGCGTGGACAAGCGTACGAAACCCTGGGTGATTTTGAGCAGGCACAGAGCGATTATAAGCAAGCGCTAAACATCGCTCAGAATGCGCATGACGGCGTGGAAGCATTACGCTACCATCGTGAGGCGTTGACCATTTTTCAGGAGCTTCATGATCAGCATGGTATCGCTGAGGCGCTTGATTTATTAGGGATGACAAGTTATCTTGGTGGCGACCTGGTGCAAGGAACAGCTTATTACGAACAGGCCATCGCCCTATTTCGCGAGTTAGATGATCGCCACGGGCTGACTTCTAGCCTGGCAACATTGGCACTTCGCGGACCTACTTACCAAACCGACGCGATGGTTTCAGCCGCAACAAGTTTAGCGGAGGTGATTCAAGACACTGAAAAGGCACTCCAGATCGCACGCGAGATTGATCAGCGACCCGCTGAAGCTTATGCGCTTTTTCAGTTGGCTCTTTGCCTGGGTTCACAGGGAGAGTACACGCACGCGTTCGAGTCTGCACAGAGAAGTCTTGAAATCGCTGAGGAGATTGAACATCAGCAGTGGCAAACGGCTGCACATACCATCCTGGGTGGAATGTATAGCGGTCTACTCGTACTCCCACAGGCACGTGAACATTTTGAGCGAGCATTAGCCCTGGCACATGAGATTGGATCATTGTTCTGGATTCGTATCGCCACTGGTTATCTCGCCTCAGCAATTATTTTGCAGGGTGATCTCACCCGAGCGGAACTGATTCTCAACGCGGCGCTCAACCCTCAAACACCAGCTCAGACTATGGCACAACGGTTGATGTGGTGTGCACAGGTAGAACTTGCTCTTGCACAAGGAAATCCTGCTCGCGCGTTAGACATTACTGATTTGTTGATCGCATCAGACACAAATACATCTGTAGAACAAAATATTTTGCGAGTCTCGAAATTGCGTGGTGAAGCTCTGGTGGCATTACAACAACCAGCCGAAGCCGAAGTTGCATTCGAGTCAGCGCTAGAAATGGCCAGGGTGCAGGGAGTGCGACCAATGCAATGGCGAATTGGTATCGCTCTCGGCAATCTCTATTACGAGACAATTACTTGCGCCAGGCAACTGCTATGTTACCTCATGCGCGTCCGCTCTCACCAGGCCGGGCCATGAAGCAAGCCTTTGGAGGGTTGAGCATGCGAGAACGTGAGGTTGCTGCACTGATTGCTCAAGGAAAATCCAATCGTGAGATTGCGGATATGCTGGTTGTGAGTGAACGGACCATTGAAAGCCACGTCAGCAGCATCTTGTTCAAACTGGGTTTCACCTCGCGCACGCAGATTGCAGCATGGGCCGTTGAGAAGGGACTTACTAGAGATAAGGCATAAGTTCCTCTGTACTGCTTACACAATAATATCCGTACTGCTTTTTTCAAAACTCCCGTGTTTTCCACGATGGCAGCACAAGCTCGTCAGGCTACACTTTGAGAGTCAGCCAGGTAAGAGTTCCGACGCTGGCGGTTTAATTCAAGTTACGACAAAAGAAAAGAGGAACGAAAAATATCATGCAGGAAGATGTTCTTACAGCATCAACTATCGAGGTAATCAACCAGTTTAACGAAGCCTTCAACCGGCACGACGTTCAGGCGGTGATGGCCCTGATGACCGAGGACTGCGTCTTTGATAACACCTATCCGCCGCCAGATGGTGAACGCTTTGAAGGACAAGAGGCGGTTCGTCGCTTCTGGGAAGGGTTTTTTCATTCATCGCCTGATGCCGTTTTCCAGTCCGAGGAGATGATCGTACATGAAGATCGCTGCGTCATTCGCTGGAGGTACAATTGGACAAGTACCGACGGGAGTCGCGGGCATGTACGTGGCGTGGATGTGTTTCGCGTGCGAGACGGCAAGGTGGCTGAGAAATTGGCCTACGTCAAGGGGTAGTAAAGATAAACCAGGAGACAGCAAATGAGTAGCGACAAGCAAGAATCAGCGAGAGAGCAACAAGTCCGTGTTATCAAGCCACAGCAATTTGATGCCAACACTCCCCAAACGCCAGGGATGCAACGTGTGGCGGCGGTTTCCAAACAATTAGCAGGTTCGCAAGGCCTGTGGGCAGGAGTCACGGTCGTTGCACCCAATATCGCAAGTGGCATGCACCATCATGGAGAGACTGAGACTGTCATCTATGTCGTATCGGGCCATGCAAAGATTCGCTGGGGTGACAGGATGCAGTTCGAGGAAGACGTTGAGGCAGGCGACTTCATCTATGTACCTCCCTTTGCGCCTCACCAGGAGATCAACCCATCGCCCGACACCCCCTCACAATGGGTGATTGTCCGCAATTCGCAGGAACCGATCGTCGTCAACCTTGAACCGTTTGACTGAGCACAACCGTGATGTGTATTCCACATACTTTTGGGTTATATTGGTGACGAGAATAATTCATAACCTCCGTGTTTTCCACGATGGCAGAATAAGACAATTTGGCTACAATCAGAAAGTCAGACGAGGAATAGTTCCGACATAAAAGGCTAGAGAAATATGAGGGAAACGATGTCTCATAAGCTAAAATTGATGGCAATCCTGGCCCATCCCGATGACGAGTCTTTGGGCAACGGAGGCATACTTGCTAAATATGCTGCTGAAGGTATCGAGACACATCTCGTAACAGCAACACGGGGAGAGCGAGGCTGGTTCGGCGAAGAGAGCGAACATCCTGGGTTGGAGGCATTGGGAAAGATACGCGAGTCCGAATTGTATGAAGCAGCCAGGGTCCTCGATATTCAAAGCGTCAGTTTCCTGGATTATATCGATGGAGGCCTGGATGCAGCGCACCCTGCCGAGGTTATCGCAAAGATCACCGGACACCTGCGGAGTGTCAGGCCAGAAGTTGTTGTCACTTTCGGTCAATATGGGAGTTATGGACACCCGGACCATATTGCCATTTCACAGTTCACTACTGCTGCCATTGTTGAGGCTGCTAACCCACATTCTCTGTATCATCGCGACCTGGCTGCGCATAGTGTCTCGAAACTGTATTATATGGCAGAGATATGGGATATAATGGCTGTGTATCAATCGGTCTTTGGAGACCTTGTGATGAATATTGATGGGAAGAAGCGAGGCATGGTTACATGGCCTGATTGGTCAATTACAACGAGAATTGATACCTGGAGTTACTGGCAAACTGTATTGAGTGCAATTAGCTGTCACCAGACGCAACTACCGGCCTATCACAAGCTTGAACACTTATCTGAGGAGCAACGCAAGATATTGTGGGGGAGCTATGAATATTATCGTGTATTTAGTCTGGTCAACGGAGGAAGGCAGGTAGAAACAGATATGTTTGAGGGCTTACGATAAAATTTTGTAACAAAGAGAAACGTAACGCAAGCGGAGTTGTAACAGAAAGAAGAAAGGTTTTAGCTATGAACGCATCCGACATTCTGAAGTATGGTCATGGAACGGTACTTCAAACCATCGAAGGCTTCCCCGAATCAGCATGGCAAACCCCAGGCGCATGCGGGGTATGGTCAGTAAAGGATATCATTGCTCATCTGACCTCGTACGAACACGTGATACTAGATGTACTGAGCACATTTGTAAGTAGTGGTCCTACACCCTACTTGAACAAGTTTACTGACCCCGACAGTAACTTTAACGATACCGAGGTTGCTGCACGCAAAGGGAAATCCGTTAAAGAAGTGTTGGGCGAATACAACGACACAAACGCTCAGGTTATGTCGCTGGCGACACGCATTCCCGTGGAGACGTTCCACCAAACTGGGACACTCCCCTGGTACGGTATGGAGTATGCCCTGGATGATTTTATTGTCTATACTCAATATGGGCATAAACGCGAACACAGCGCGCAGATTGCAGCGTTTCGGGATCACCTGACGGCATAACCCAGAATGCGAGTCTAGTCGCTCTGTGATTATACAGGTTCAAAGTTTGGGAGAAGCTCTATGCCTGGAGGAGGTGGATGATCTGGTATCCAGCCTGCAAACCATTCTCGGTCACACTGGATCATCCACACTAAATCTTTGCGGCTTTGTGTAAACAGGCTATACAGCTTCTGGTTCTCTTTGTGAACCTTGTGAATTGCCTGGTTCATGTCTTCGTGGGTTAGTTCGCCTGCTTTCCACTGTTGGAATTGTTCGTAGAGCGGGTCCAGTATCTGGTGATTATAGTGGTCGTAGTAGGCATCTATGAGGTCTTGTTCCCACTTCCGTATAGCTTTATTGTGACTCATCTTTCTGTTATGCCTCCTGAAATGGGCATATCAAATCCTTCTTTTTCTCGTGCCGCCTGCGGCGGCAGAAAGAGTAAAAGCGTTTTTCGGGGACACCCCGAACCCCGGCAAAGGACTTCGTCCTCTGCACTCCTTTTATGAAACGTGCACGCACAAGCCGGCACGAATCTAGTTGTCGCCGGCAAAGGACTTCGTCCTCTGCACTCCTTTTATGATACTTTAGTCTCTGTTTTCTGCTCTTCAAGCGGCTCAAGTTGTCGTGTTGTCAGTTGTTGGACATCGCGAATCTCGTTTTCGAAGATGCGGCGCAGGATTGCCACTGAGTTTGCATAGGTTGAGTCCATGCCAAAGTATGAGAGGCTGCCTGCACCCAGGTTCTTGCCTCTCGTGTAGGGAGTGTCTGAAGCGTAGTGCAGGATGCCCAACTCATACGGAAGCCTGGCAAAGTTAATGTTCTCCCCTACCGGGTAGCGTGTCAGGTATTGATCTTCGTAGACCGCATTCAGATAGGGGCCGCATTCCATCTCAACGACTGTATAGTTGGCTAGATAGTAAAAATCCAGGTACTGGCGGTTTTGAAGGAAGGTCCCTTTCGCCGAGACAGCCTTCTGGTTATCCAGCACTGAGCCGTAAATGAGGTAGGGCTGCACATCTTGCGCAGCAAAAGGATTATCCAGCCAATAGGTGTTCTGGCTATGCTCATCTAACACAACATTGGAGATCATGACATCGCCAATGCTGCCATTGAGGGTCGCTGCTTTTCCAAGTACGTAGATACCGCGAATATCTGTGAGGTTCTCCATGATCTCGCGCATCATACGGTAAGCGGCCATGCCTAAGGGATAATCAATGTTGACAATGATGGCCTGGCTTTTGGCCAGGTAGTCCATATACGGCATGCGACAACGAGGGTCGATCTCCGTGGGGTGGAGTTTAGCCAGTTCAAAGATCTGCGCATCGATCTCCAGGCCGTGACGAGCGCCAACATGCCAGATACCGCGCTCCTGTTCCTCACGAAGGCGATTACGCGCAAATTCTTTTCCGGCTGGAGTACGTACCCATTCACGGGCCGCAAAGTAGAGGAAATTCTGCCAGTTACCAGGCACTATTCCCTGCTGTAACTTACGACACTCATCTGCAAGGTAAGGGTCCTGGCCACTCAGGGCGAATTTAGTCAACTCATCCTCACGATTGAGCAAGCTTCCTGACATGAGATTAACCAGGCTATGCGTGTTACTGGAGACGAAGTAGACGGGCCGGTCCTGCAAAGCATGGGTATTCAGTAGATTTTCAACGGGCGCCCACCATTCGCGCGTAGCGCGCACATACCCTACATGCGAGCCACCCAGGAAGCGAAGCGCAAAGCTTTTGCGCTGCAGTCCGATTGTGTGCAGGTTCTCCCAAAGATAATCACCCCAGATTAACTCCAGGCGCCGCCAGTCGTCCTGCTTGATGTGCAAGCGTTCGCGCAACACCTTTGTAATCTCTGCAAAGACGGGTGAGGTACGATCCATGCGCGTCTCAAGCAACTGCATGGTTGTGGGGTCGGCATTGAGCAGGTAGTATATTTTGTTCCATTCGATCTGAAAGGCGACCAGGATGGGTACAATGTCGTCGGTATCGCTGACACTGGCAACATAGACGGCAAGTGTCTCTTTCCCATCGTAAAACCACTTGCGTCGTCTGGCAGAAGCGGTCACAGCCTCCCAACTATCGACATGAAAGCCCTGCTGCACAAATACCTCTTCCGCCTGACCAAGCAGTACAAGATTACAGTGGATGATCGCAGCCGGGAGGCGCAAAACGCTATAAATGAAAGCGGACATATCGGGATAGGGTGAGCGCGCCTCCGGATGCAGGCTGGAATCGATGTTGTAGTGCGCCTGTACAAGGGCCTTCAAGCTGATTTCGCCCGAACTACGCAACAAGGTGTTGTAAGTGCGAATGTACATTTCGACATCACGCTTACCGGCTTCATGATGTTCATCGTCCTGTTCAAAGGAACTTGTAGCGGCTGTGTGTGTCATTGGGTGAACGTCCAGCGCCTCTTCAAGTTCACTATTGTCAGAATGATACTGGTAGTTATGTGGCTGACCGTCGGAAGGATCAGGTGTAGTATGCTGTTCGCCTGTGGTGTTATTTTTACGTGGCATGTGTTTGTTCCTTTTTTCCCTGTAGAGTTTCAGGTATTTTTCTTTGTCTTCTAGACTATATTTTCCGTTTATTATACTCGTTAGATGAGACATGTGCCAAAGGAAGATGAGTTGGAAAGTTGTAGCCGATTTCTGCCACCAATCAGGCAAGCAGAACGTTTCTACTGTAGGAGACATTACTAAAACGTTGGGCATCCCCATACCTGGCGTTTCCCCCTAGTAATGTCTCTTATTTCCCCAGCCAGGCTATTTCCAGAGTAAAATATCCTCGTTCTCGGGTATGCGATGTTCCCCTGATGCGGAATTTTCGTTGGGTTTTCGCCACCGCTCACAGCGCACTTCTCCGCTCTGTAACAGTTTTTGTATCACCTGGTCATAATCATACAGCGTAAATTGTCCAAAGTTGGCGACGAGCACTTGCTGGCGCAGGTCGGGCCACCGGCGCGGGCGTTGGGTGCGTCCTTGCTGCAGTAAGCGCTGGTTCAAGTGCTGCATTGCCTCAGCCTGGCGTTCGCGCTGCTGTGCGGCGAACCACTCTTCAGACAATACTCCCTGAAGGCTCTGCTCATGAAGGCGACGTCGATAGGCGCACACGGCATCATTCATACTTACCAGGCTATCCTGGCGTCGAGTCGCAAAAATGAGTGTGTAGGGGACTGGCTCGACCACAGCAGGAGCGGTGTGCATAAATAGAGGAATGCGCTGCACAGTAAGAAAATGCTGCTGTTGAATTGAAGTAAAAAATGCGTCAATAAGTCCATCTATCGTATGCTCTGTCTCCGGGCTTTCCGTGAGTAGTGCCTTCCAGTGATCACTACGCAGAAGAGAGGTGAACGCTGAAGCGCCTGCGGGGGTATGCAGGAGTGGAAGTAAGCGCGTCTCGATCTGTCTGTGAGAAATGAGCAGGCAGAGTTCTGTTGGCGCGGTACGCTGATAGAGTGGGGCGAGGTCTTCCATGGAATACGTCGCTGAGTGCCCAAAAGGATTGAGCAAGAAGATTGCTGCGGATTGATCCATAGCCTGGAGTAATGGAGGTGCAGCTTCGGGCCAGCTTGCCCGGATAACGCCGCTTTCCTTTGGGAGGGTGATAACGCTTCCAGCGTTTGCTTCTTTTCGTTTGCTACTTTTAGACTCGAGTACGATGCAATAGAGCGCGATGGATTTGTTTTCTTTTACAAGCTCCTGCGAGGTCGATAGTGCTGGCTGTAACATGTGATGGCCGCCAAGCCCATCAATCCAGTAGCAACGGCGAAAGATACGGGTCGTTGCCAGTGATCGACAGTAGGGAACGATATAATCGTGCAAAAGCCATTCCCGCAGAATAGACAACAGAGCTTGTTCCGCGGGACGGCGGCGCTGGGATGACGTTGGTTTTTGCGCATGCCCGGCGGATTCCGATAGCGATTGTTCGTTTTCAAATTCTGACCATAGGTTCTGCATGGTGTGAATATTTTATCATACCAAACGGGTCCAGAAGTCCGTTACTGGTTGGCAATCAGCCAGCAAGCGACAACAAGAGCTCGGGAGATGGGCTACCTCTGAGAGTAGCTTTGTGCTATGCTTAAGTAAGCACGAAACATAGTACGCTTTTATGAAGATAGCATCTGGAGAAACGTATGACTTACAACATCCCTGGCATCCACCATGTCACGGCTATCTGCGATAATGCCCAGCAGAATATTGATCTCTATGCTGGCCTCTTAGGCTTGCGCGTAGTCAAACAAACGGTCAACTTTGATATGCCCGACACATATCACCTGTATTACGGAGATGAGCAGGGGCAACCTGGCACCATCCTCACATTCTTTGCCTGGCCCGACGCTCCCAAAGGACGCATGGGCACAGGACAGATAGGGCCTATCTCATTTTCCATACCTGAGCAGTCGATGGATTACTGGGAGGAACGCCTTTCTCAACATAACGCGCTTGTAGCCGGGCCTAACATACACTTCGGAGAAAAGGTGCTCTCCATCTTTACGCCAGATGGGCTAACGCTTGAACTCGTAGCCCATAGAGAAGCAGATCAATATAGTGGGTGGAAAGATGGACCCGTTCCTGCGGAGTCTGCTATTCGAGGATTTCACCGCGTTACGCTGATGGAGTCAAATCTTGAGCGTACTTCCACCATGCTGACCGAGGTCCTGGGCTTTAAGCTTGTGGGAGTGGAAGGCGACCGTTCGCGTTTTAAGGCGAGTGAGGATGGTATTGCAACACTGGTTGATGTGCTAACTCTGCCCGAGCTTACTCATGGCACGATAGCAGTAGGTTCCGTCCACCATGTTGCCTGGCGCACACCTGACGACGAGCAACAACTGGCCTGGCGTAAGAAGCTACTGGATTTGGGCATTCCTGTAACTCCAGTAAGGGACCGTCAATACTTCCATTCCATTTACTTCCACGAGCCTGGCGGCGTCCTCTTTGAAATTGCGACTGATCCTCCTGGTTTTGCTATAGACGAACCAGTTGACCAACTGGGGACGCATCTGAAACTGCCGCCCTGGTTGGAATCACAAAGGCCAATGCTGGAGCAAACCTTACCACCATTGTACCTGCCTGGAACAGAAGACGGGGAATGAACTTGCAAAGTTATCTGTGTTGAATGAGCCACGAAAGGCTGCGCCTTTCGTGGCTCATTCAACACTTTTACACCTCCTCACCGCCTCAACGATCAACCTATGCTCCACCACCTTCAGCCTCTCATGTAACGTCTCTTCACTATCTCCCTCCTCAATCGCAACCTCTTCCCGGCAGATGACAGGGCCGGCGTCTACTTCTGGCGTTACGAAATGCACGCAGCTGCCTGTGATTTTTATGCCAGCATCGAGGGCCTGTTGAACTGCGTGCAAGCCGCGGAAGACAGGTATTTGTGTTCCATCGCTGGTTGTATACGTACTTCCTGTACCATCGTCGGGCAGTAACGCGGGATGTATGTTGATGACGCGCTGGGGGAATTGCTCGAGGAAGGCGGCGCTCAGGATACGCATCCAGCCTGCCAGGACAATCAGGTCTACCTGAAAGAGGCGAAGCAAGGCTGTGAGTCGAGATTCGCTTTCGGACATGGTAGGTTTGGGCGCGATGGTTTCGGGCGCAATGGTTTCGGGCGCAATGAATTGCGCCCCTACATTTGGTAGATATATTGCTGGCAGTCTGTGTTTGAGCGCTCGTTGTAGGCCGTAGGCATCGGCTTTGTTGCTCACAACCAGCGCAATTTCGACACCTGGCAGTTGTTGGCTTTCAATGGCGTCGATGAGCGCTTGCAGGTTGCTGCCCGAGCCTGAGATGAGCACGCCGAGGCGGAGTGAGGAGTTCTGACTTTCGTGCGGCAAGCTTTCGATTCGCTCCTGCTCTTTTGACTCGGAGCTAAGGTATTCGTTACTGCTCACAACTGCTGTACCTCTTCGTCCGCCTGTGCCAGTTCAGCCGTAACGTGTTGTTTATGAGCGTTCAAACGCTGCTCCAGTTGACTGTCTGAGAGCGCCAGTATTTTAGCTGCAAGCAGCGCTGCTCCCTCTGGCTCTAAAATTGTGGGCGAGGCGATACCGGATGGTAAT
>WNGJ01004274.1_pt1 | contig 14848 bp, 15 predicted proteins | sample 5400611 | NCBI WGS metagenome assembly WNGJ01 (sample SAMN13153375, study PRJNA577476) | soil metagenome | isolation source: 40 cm soil or saprolite under Garry oak tree replicate 1 | place: USA:California | collected 2016-06-15
CCCGCTCGTGACGAGGCGCATACCGATGCCGGCTGTGTGAAAGTCCGTCGTAGCGATCACTCGATCCGAGCGCATCGACACCTCCCGGCGGTGGGAGCCATGAGACTGCGTCGCGCGGACGGTGTCAAGCGTCCGGACGCCGCGGTCGTGACGCCTTCGGGCGATCGTCCCGGACGAGGACCGGCACAGTGCCGCCGAGACAACGGAGGCTCTCCTCAGGCACCTCGGCCGGGCGGCAGGGTCGTAGCCAAGGAGCACAGTTAAAACTGATATGGCACGCGGGGGTCATGGGAGTAGCCTTGCTCCGGGAGGTCGGACGCCCATGAGATGGAAAGCGCTGGCCCTCGCGCTCCTGCTCGCCGGCCTGGCATCGGTCCAGGCGCAGGAGAGGGCCGGCACGCCCGTCTTCCCCGCTCCGGACCGGCCCGTCGCGGGCATCACCTCACCGACGTACTCGGATGAAAAGACCCGCGACGGCCACGGGGAAGCGGAACGCGTCATGGATCGGCTCGGCATCCGGCCGGGCCAGCGCGTGGCCGATATCGGCGCGGGCCTCGGCTACTACACGGTGCGGCTCGCACGGCGGCTCGGGCCGGGCGCCATCATCTATGCCACCGACGTGAAGGCCGAGTACCTGGCCCGGCTGAAGGCGCGGCTCAAGCGGCAGCGCGTCAGGGGCGTGCAGGTCATCCTGGGGCGGCCGAGGGATCCGCGACTGCCGGCGGATTCCGTGGACGTGGCGCTCCTGTCGCACATGTACCACGAGATCGAGAATCCCTACGAGTTCCTCTACCGTCTTCAGCCGGCCCTGGCGCGGGGCGCCCGCGTGGGCATCATCGACACGGACGGGCCCACGCAGCGTCACGGCACACCGCCTGCGCTCCTCCGCTGCGAGCTGGCCGCCCTCGGCTACCGCGAGCTCGATTTCCTCTTTCTGACCCCGGCGGACGGCTACCTCGCCATCTTCGCTGCGCCTGAGACCCTGCCGCCGTCGGAAGCCATCAAGCCCTGCCGGCAGTAGCCGGAACAGGGTCCGCCTGACGGCCGCTTTGCATTCCCGGGCAGGCCGCCCAGGCCCGCGAGGTTGTCGAAGATCACGAATAGGAACAATCCCTCCAGCCACTAAATGGGGACCTCGACGGCGAGCTTCAAGGCCCGTGCCCTTATGCGCTTCGACCGCGACGTTCGGCCAGCGCGATCTGAATGCTCAGCCAAGCTTCAGCCGGAGGAGGCGGCGCGCGTTCCCCTCGTAGATCTTCGCTTTGTCCGCGTCGCTGGCCCGTATCCGCTCCATGGCCGCGATGGTATCGCGGATGAACCCCGGTCCCTTCTCGGGATCGAAAGGGAAATCCGTGCCGAACAGCACATGATCGGCGCCGAAGAAGGCGAGCCCGCTCTCCATGGCGTGCCAGGCCCCGAACAGCGCGGTGTCGCCGTAGAACATCCGGAAGTAGTCGATGGGCCGCCGCTCGAGCCGTCCGAGCGCGCCGCCGTCCTCGGGGTCGTCGCTCCGGGCACCCAGCTGGTCCAGCCCGCCGCCGATTCGCCCCTCGCAGAACGGGATCATCGCACCCAGGTGATGCGTGATGATGACGAGACCGGGGTGGCGATCGAAGAGGCCGGAGAAGACGAGGCGCCCCATGGCCACGCTCGTCTCATACGGCCAGCCGAACGCCCACCAGAGATCGTATTTCGACCGCGGCTCCCCGGCATAGTCCGCGAAGTTGGCCGGACGGGCGGGGTGCATCCAGATCGGCAGCCCGCGCTCGGCCATGCGGGCGAAGATCGGCTCGTACTCCGGCTGGTCAAGCGGCCGGCCGTTGACGTTGCTGAAGATCTGCACGCCGGTGGCGTCGAGATGGTCGACAGCACGCTCTAGCTCGGCCAGCGCGGCGTCGAGATTGTTCATGGGCAGCGAGGCGACAAAGGCGGGGAAGCGGTGGGGGTGGCGCTCCACGATGGCCGCCATCTCGTCGTTGGCGATCCGCGCCAGGTCGGGACTCGCGGCGGGCGGGGCGACCACCTCGATGGGCGGGTTGGCGAGCGTGAGGACCTGGACGTAGCCCTCCCAGCGATCCATCATCGTGAAGCGCAGGTCGAGGTCCACGAGCACGGGGATCCCCGACATGCGCTTCTGCAGCGCGAGCCCCGGCGGCGCCACGGCGAGCAGGCGCTCGAAGTACTTCCGCGGCAGGATGTGCGGGAAGACGTCGATCTTCATCGGTCCGCCGCGCCCGTCATCGCGCGCCGTCGACGCTCCTGGCATTCAAATCCTATTCTTGACGATGCCGTAACACCTAGCCTCAACGCCTAGCCGTATCGTCGCTCAGCGCGACTGGTTTTGTTTCCCGTAGTTGACGGTGAGCCAGCGCTCCGGTCGCATGCGAACGAGCACGTTTTCAGCGATGTCTCGTGTGCTCTCGATGTAAGAATCGCCCCGAGCCGCACCGAGATAGCGGTGAGCGAGCGGTCGGCGATCGCGCTCTAGATCTGCCGTTTCTATGGCGACAATAGGGCCCTCGACACTCACATACTTGTAGGGCGGCGTTTCTGACTGGGCGCACAGGCTGAAACGGCCTGCCCGCTTCAGCAGCTTCCCCTTCTGCGACATCATAGCGGTTATGATTCGGACTTCGCCACCTGGCTCGTAGAAATACCAAATCGGTACAGTGAGCGGCCCCCGCCCCTCATCCGCAATGCTAATGATTCCGACGTGAACATCGCCCAGAAAGGCCTCGCGTTCCTCCTTTGTCATTGCAAATGACACGGCGGTCCTCCTTGGCGTCCGTTCTCGCAGCAGCGGGTTGTCGACTAGATGTGTCTTGAACCGTCTAGGTTCAAGTGTGGCACAGCCAGCGGAAGGGCGCATCTTCATGGCCCTTCGCCTAGCGGCGTCTGCTACGTGGCCAAACCGTTCCACCGTCTAGGCTGGGTGTGCGAGGAGAAGGTGGACGGCTGGCGGATGCTGGCGTTAGGGAGACAGGGCCGAGTGGCGCTGACATCTGAGGCGCAGATATATGCTCCCGCATCGTGGTGATTGCCGGACCTGAATGCGTCCTTCCCGATCTGCTAACCGAGCGGCTGCGCCTATATGGCGTGCTTACGCGTGGGCGTGTCCCGACCTCCGCGGCATCTTGCTATTGGCTGACGCTCCGGCGTCCTCGATTCCACTTGACTTTGCCGTCTCGACTGCGGCATGTTCGCCGCACTCGAGGCCAGTACTATCCGGTACACGCTCCGAGCTCTCAGGGGTCCATTCCTTCCGAGTATGTAGAGAAGGAGAATCCGGATGCCCATCGACAGCCACGGCCCTATCGCTCGCCGGCAGCGAGTGAACCGACGCGAATTCCTCCGACACGCGGGATGGAGTGGTGTGGGCGCGACCGCCCTCGTGGCCGCCGCCGGCCGGCGGCGAGCATCCGCCGAATCCTCGTCCCCGTATCCCGACTGGATCCCGCCGAGCCCCAAGCCGCCGAAGCGCGGTGGGATGCTGACGCGCGCCTCGACCTGGGACCCGCCCGTGCTCGATCCCCGGCTCACGAACTCCGTCGGGCTCTTCCAGTTCGCGGCCCTCGTCGGCAGCCGGCTCGTGCGCTACCCGTTTTCCGACGAGGCGACCGGCACGACGGATCTCACGCTGAAGGGGGACCTGGCGGAGTCGTGGCAGGGCAGCCCCGACCAGCGTGTGTGGACGTTCAAGCTCCGTCAAGGCGTCCGGTGGCACAACGCACCGCCGCTGAACGGGCGCGAGTGTGTGGCGGCGGACATCAAGGCCTGCTACGAGGCCTACGCCAAGGAGGGCGTACAGTCGTTCACGTTCCGGGAAATTGAGGGGATGGAGACGCCCGACAAGTACACGCTGCGCGTCCACCTCAACACGCCCAACGTGATGTTCCCGCAAAATGTCGCCGAGCCGATCGCGGTGATCTTTCCTCGCGAGGTCCTGGAAGAAGACGGGGACCTCAAGAAGCGGATGATTGGCACCGGGCCCTTCGTCCTCAAGGAGCACACCCGCAAGGTACGGGTGGCGCTCGTGCGGAACCCCGACTACTTCGACCGGGGTCGCCCCTATGTCGACGCGTACGACATCCTCTCGACGCCGGATGCCGCCACCCGCCTGGCGGCCTTCCGCACCGGGCAGAGCGACGTCATCTGGCTGGCGAGCCCGTCCGAGGTGGAGACCGTCCGGAAGACCAATCCCGCGGCCGTCGTGCAGGAGTACAAGAACGTCCAGACGGTGTTCGGGCTCGCCCTCGCGCAGGACAAGCCCCCCTTTAACGATGTCCGGGTGCGGCGTGCGATCTCGATGGCCATCGACCGTCAGAAGCAGGTGGACACGGTGTTCGAGGGGCACGGCATCCCCGGCTGGGGCATTCCCTATTTCTACTACCAGGACAGAATGCCGACGGCGGCCGAGCTCGGCCCCTGGTGGCAATACCGCCCGGGGGATGCGAAAAAGCTCCTGGCGGAGGCGGGCCATCCCACCGGCTTCGAGACGACGCTGTTCTACTACGAGTACTTCCCGCAGATGACCTCCCAGGTCCAGCTCGTTCAGCAGGATCTGAAGCGGAACCTCCACATCAACGTCAAAATCGCCAAGCTGGACTACACGACCTTCTATGGCCGCTACGTCGAGGGGAAGTGGGACGGGATGGCCTGGGGGTTCAAGTCGGGCCACGCGATCAGCCTCGACGAGCAGACCTATCAGTACATGCACTCAAAGTCGACGAAGAACTTCTTCCGCTTCGCTGACCCCGTGATCGACGAACTGGTGACGAAGCTCCGGCAGACCCCTGATCGCGCCGACCAGCGCACGCTCACCAAAAAGATCGTCGATCGCGAGTTAGACCAGGTGTTCCGGATGTGGATGCCCGTCGACGCCGGGTTCGTCGTCTTCCAGCCGCACCTGCGAAACGTGGGGGTGGGCGCCCTCCGGCGGAGCGACGGCTATGGGTCGTCAACCTTGGCCCGACTGTGGATCGATAAGTAGCCATCCAGCGGCTGCCCCCCTCGCGGCTGACTTGGTGCGGGCGTCGGGTAGACGTGATTTTCGCGTCAAGCACCCCGGCGGCCAAGGCTCTCGGCCTGACGATCCCGCCGTCGCTCCTGCAGCGGGCGGACGAGGTGATTGAGTAGTGGATAGGCGGGCGTTCCTCGGCACCTTGGCTGGCGGCCTCCTCGCCGCGCCGCTTGTCGCCGAGGCGCAGCCGGCGGGGAAGGTCCCGCGCATCGGATGGGTAGGCAACATGGCGCCCCCGCCCCCGCCAGTCAGTCAGCTCGAAGGCTTCCGTCAGGGTCTGCGTGAGCTCGGGTATGTCGAGGGGCAGAATCTGGTCATCGAGTACCGTTGGGCGGCCGGAAAGCTTAACCGGCTTCCCGATCTCGTCGCTGATCTCGTTCGCCTCAAGGTCGACGTGCTGCTGGTGGCAGGTCAGCAAGGCCTCGATGCCGCGAGACGGGCAGGAAGCGGAACGCCCGCCGTGTTGGTCGCATGTGATCCGCTGGAAGCCCTTGTAGGGAGCCTAGCGCGCCCGGGCGGGACCGCCACGGGGCTGACCTGCATCTCCTCAGAGCTGGCCTCGAAGAGGCTGGAGTTGCTCAAGGAGCTGGTGCCTCGACTGTCCCGCGTCGACATCGTCTACAACCCCGGCGATCCGAACAAGTTGATCGAGGTGCGCCAACTCGAAAGAGCCGCCCGACCGCTGGGCCTCGCGGTCCGGTCCGTTCCGATCGGGGAGCCGGACAAGTTCGACGCAGCCTTCCGGGGCTTGACGCGCGACGGTCGGCTGGCCATCGTCACCCTGGCGGATCCCTTCATGAACTTCCATCCGCGGCAGATTGTCGACCTCGCCGCTCAGTACAGGCTCCCGGCGGTTTATGGTTTCAAGGAGTACGTGGACGCCGGCGGGCTCCTGTCGTACGGAGCAAGCCTCTCTGACGCCTTTCGACGTGCCGCCGCCTACGTGGACAAGATTCTCAAGGGCGCGAAGCCCGGCGACCTCCCGGTAGAGCAACCCACGCAGTTCGAGCTGGTCATTAATCTCAAGACCGCCAAGGCGCTCGGCCTGGCAATCCCACAATGGTGAGGCCATGAAGAACAACGGCCCAAAGTGTCCCGGTTGTGGGAGCGCCGACGTTGCTATTCGGGGAAGCGCAGCCGCACAGGACGACGCCTCCCCATCGCAGGTGTGGGAGTGCAAGACGTGTGGCTTCGTCTTCGCCTACCGGCCAGGACGGCAGTCTTAGGATCGGTTGGGCAGGCGGATCAGGTGATCGAGTGATGGATCGCCCCCTATTCTGGACCGGCACGGTCCTCTGGGTTGTGCTGTGGGCCGGCTTCGTCGCTCGGCTCGCCTGGCTTGACGCCCAGCTCCGCACGCACCTGATCAAGCATCATCCGCACCGGTGGCGGCGGCTGTCGTGGAGCGAGCGGCTCACCTGGTCCGTGTGGTTCGTTTTCCAGTCTAGGGAGGAATATGGCGATCCGATCATCGGAGCCCAGCGACGCGCGATGCTTACCGTGTTCTTCGACCTGCTCCTGGTCCTGGCTGCGATGATCGTGTGGTTCGTCATCTCAGCGGCGATCGCGGAGGTGAGTCCGTAGCATGAAGGGCGCTGCGCGAGCTTCTGAGATCATGGCCGGAAGCCCTGCCTGGGCCTGGCCGTGCCTGCCTGGCTCACAATTCTCAATCCAGGCTAGTTCCTCTAGGAATCGGCGCGGTTCACTCCAGGCAGTCACCACCAGGGCGTGGCAGGCCTTGGGGGCGCGGAGCAGGGCCAGGAATCGCCTTGACACTCGCCTCAGCGCCACTTAGGGTCGAGGCCTAGTTCCCACCGTCTAACCTTCCGGCTCGCGGGGGCATTGGAGGCCTCCGGCTTCGGGTTCCTTGAACAGTCTGCCGGCCGGTCCCGAAACAGTCGGCCGAGAGGACTCTGGGCCCATCGAGCGACTCGCGTTTGGACCATTTTGTTAGAGGGAGGCGGCCCCATGACGGCGATTACAGGGATTGCCCAAGAATTCTTTGAGGCATGCGAAACGGGAAAAGGATGGGAAGGATGCAAAGGGTATTGTAAGACGGATGCGACGTTTTCTGCGCAAGCCGAACCGCTCGCAGACACGCGGACCTTGCAACAGTACACGGACTGGATGAAGGGGTTGCTGACGTTTATTCCTGACGGACGCTATGCACTAAAGTCGTTTGCCACAGATGAAGAGCGGAAGAGCGTCTGTGCGTACGGCGTCTTCTCGGGTACCCATACGGGCGCGGGTGGCCCCTGTCCGCCGACTGGCAAGAATGTGACCACAGACTATGTGTATGTGATGGAGTTTGACGGGGACAAGATCCGGCACATGACGAAAATCTGGCATGCGGGATTGGCCATGAAGGAACTGGGATGGGTCTAGTGATCGGTGGCAGTTGCATTGATATGCGCGGAGGCTCTGATGCAACATCTCACCGATAGGGTGAGGGTGGGCCCATCATCGCGATGATGATGTATCGCGAGAGGGACATGATACGGGCTGAAGTCAGCGGAAGCGGAGCCGAGGAAATCAGGCTGAGTTCTTCGGACTCCTGAGAGTGGAGATGGAAGCAACGATTGGAGACGCCGCGGGGATGATCTGGGAGTACCTGAGTGAGCACGGACAAACGTCCCTGGGCAGGCTGAGGCAAGGGACAAAGCTCTCCGACCAGTTTCTGCTCATGGGCGTGGGCTGGCTGGCCAGGGAGGGCAAGGTATCTATTGTCCGGCAGGGTCGCACGGTGAAGGTTTCATTGCGAGAAGGTTAGCGGCTGATGCAGGGAATAGGCAGGACGGGCAATTGGGCGAAAAGAGGAAGGAGGATCAGCCATGCCCATGTATGAGTACCAGTGCCTGGGGTGCAACCGGAAGGTCACGCTGCGGTTGTCAGTGGCGCAGCACGAGCGGGGTCGTCAAGCTTGTCCAAAGTGCGGCCACACCAAGCTAAGCCCGCTGATCAGCTCATTCCTCATTCAAACAGCACGCAAAGCCTGAGCGGGCGGACCGGTCCTCCACGGAGTGCGCACGCAGTCCGAGCCAGGGCTGACGTGCGCTACCTGAATCGGCACCCTTGCTGGTGGCCTCCTCGCCGCGCCGATCGCCGTCGCGGCGCAGTCGGTCGGGAAGGTGCGGCGTGCCGCCGATCTGTCCCTTGCCGCGGGCTCATCGCCGCGCTCCGAGGCACTGGAGCAAGGGCTCCGCGAGCTCCATTGCATCCGTGCCCATGCCAGCGACTACTCACCGCACGGTCGGCTGTCTCGGGTGTCGTCGGTCGACCTACAGACCCACGCGCAGCGCCCCCCGGTCAGTCCGAGGCGTGGTAGGCTGCACGCGCTGCTGCGCATCCATGCAACGCCTCTCACAACGTCGAGGGAGGAGCACGATGGATCGTCGCACGTTCATCACCGGGGCCGCCGCATCAGCCGCTGCCGTCGCCTGCTCGCGCGTCGCCACGTCGCCGCAGTCCCCGGCCCCACCCACGAAAGGTGTGGTGACCACCAACGACGGGGTGACCCTCCGCTACGAGGAAGCCGGATCGGGTAAGCCGCTCGTCTGCATCCCGGGCTGGTCACAAACCGCGGCCCAGTTCAAGCATCAGCTCAGCGGCCTCAGTGACCGCTACCGGGTGATTGCGGTAGACATGCGCGGCCACGGGGAGTCCGACAAGCCCGACAATGGCTACACCATCCAGCGGCTGGCCAAGGATGTTCAGGACCTACTTGTCGCCCGCAAGCTGACCGGCGTCACGCTCATGGGGCACTCGATGGGGAGCTCCGTGATCTGGAGCTACTGGCAGCTCTGGGGCCAGGACCGCCTGTCGAAGCTGATCTTCGTGGACCAGATGCCGATGATCACCGCGGATCCGCGGTGGTCGCCGCAGGAGAAAGAGGACGCCGGCGCGATCTTCGACCCCACCTCCCTCTACGACACGGTCAACCAGCTCGCCGGCCCGGACGGGGTCAAGACGACCGAGGGGTTCATCGGGGGCATGTTCACGAAGGCTTACTCCCGGTCCGAGGTGGACTGGGTGGTCAAGCAGAACCTGAAGATGCCACGGCAGTACGCGGCCGCGCTCCTCTACAATCACTCGACCCAGGACTGGCGCCGGGTCATTCCGCGCATCACACTGCCGACGCTGGTGGTCGGGGGCCGGGTGAGCGTCGTGCCCTGGAAGTCGCAGGTGTGGATCCAGAAGCAAGTCCGCGGGTCGAAGATCGAGATCTTCGAGGAGAACGAGGGTGGCAACCACTTCATGTTCATGGAGAACCCGGACAAGTTCAACCGGATCGTCCGGGACTTCATGGGCTGACCAGGCCATTGCGGGCTGTCGCAATGGATCGGCGGCCCGGGCGCTTCTCGAGGCGCCCCGACGGCTCCGAGCCGAGCCGACCACGCGGGGGATCCCCGTCCTGGCCATGACCGCCGCCCATCAACGTGACCGACTTTGTCGCGGCCGTCGCGCACCTCCTTGAACGTCGCCGAACATGACGGGTGAGTGTGAATCGCGGAGGACAATCGAGCTGGTCATCAACCTCAAGACCGCCAAGGTGCTCGGCCGCACGATCCCACCGTCGCTGCTGCTGCGGGCGGATCAGGTGATCGAGTAGAGGCCCGCAGTTTGTGCCAGATTTGACCGACTCAGGCGCATTCCTGATCATTCGGGATCACTCCAGCGCAAGAGACCGTCGGAAGGTTCTCCTTCGACAGCAAGCAGTTACGCGTACTTACACGGACTGAGGCCTAGGACTCAAAATCCTGGTGTCGGCGGTTCAATCCCGTCCCAGCCCACCCTTGTTTTCTCGCCTGCCGGCAACGACTTAGCGCGCGCGGCTCGCTCACTGCGCCGCCGCCGCGCACGGCCGACTCGAACGGTACTCGGACTGACGCGCTTCGGGCGGGTGGCCGTGGTCAGCGGGATAACGGGGGCGGAGGGCGGGCGGGTCTCATGGAGCGTGTGCAGCCTCGCGGCCCCCTCCTTGAGCATCGCCTCGTCCACGATGGCGCACCGCCGGGAGATGCTCTCCGTCTGGTGCCCCACCATCTTCATGGCCGTGGAGCGGGGCACGCCCGCCCGCTCGAGGTTCCGGACGGCCGGGCGACGGAAGTCGTGGGGGATTCGTGCCGTGAGTCCCGCCCGCCGGCACGCCGTCAGCCATGCCCGCCGGAAGGACTTGATCGACTACCGAAGGGGCTACAGCAGACAATGCCCTCCATGAAAGCCGGTGACAAATGCGCGTTGGCGCTCCGGCCCATCGGGTCAGCCTGTGGCCTTTCGGGTCACAGTTCACGGACAAGAGGCGGACATCTCCTTTGCAGAGACTGCGGTTTGACCTTCGCGACCCGCTCTGGCAGTATCGGCGCGAGGCAGTTTATCCGCCCTGTGACAATGTAGGTCCCGAGAGAGAACCCTCGGGCGAGGCGGGCTATGACGCTCGCCGCGGAAGGGGCGAGCATTATGTTGGAGCGTCTGGAGCAGCAGCGGCGGCTGACGTCGAATCAGTGGAAGCTGATCATCACCGGCAATCTGGCTGACCTCCTGGATTTCTTCGATTTCTTCCTGATCGGCTACGTGCTGGCCTTCATCACCAAGGAATGGCAGCTGACCTATTGGCAGGGCGCGGTGATCCTGCTGTCGTCCGGCATCGGCGCGGTGCCCGGCGCGTTCTTCTGGGGCTGGGTGGCGGACAAGATCGGCCGCCGCAAGGTGTTCATCCTGACCGCGCTCAACGTGGCGCTGGCCACCGGAATCATGGCGCTCACCCCCGGCCCGAATGGCTGGATCAGCGGCTGGCTGTTCCTGGCGGTGTTCCGCCTCTTGGTCGGCATCGGCAATGCCGGGCTCTACGCGGTCGACATGCCGTTGGTGCAGGAATTCATGCCGACCAAGAAGCGCGGCTGGGTGGGCGCGCTGATCACCACCTTGCTGCCGGCGGGCAGCATGCTCGGTGGTGTCGCCGGGTGGCTCCTGGCCCCGATCATCGGCTGGCGCGGCCTGTTCCTCTTAGGCCTGGTGCCGATCGTGCTCGTGCTGATGGTGCGCTACTGGGTGCCGGAATCGCCGCGCTGGCTGATGCAGATGGGCCGGCACGAGGAGGCGCGCAAATCTCTCGCCTGGGCGCTGATGGTCGATCCGAGGGAGATCGACCTGCCGACGACCGGGCCCGAGGTCGAGAAGGGGTCGTGGTGGGAATTGTTCAAATATCCCCGCAGCGTCATCGCCGGCTGTCTGGTCGGCCTGACCCAGACCGGCGGCGTCGGGCTCGGGCTGTGGGGCGCGACCCTGTTCGTGCTGGTGCTCAAGGGCTCGCCGGCCGATGCCGCCTTCCTGATGATCTTCGTCAACATGGCGGCGATCGTCGGACGGTTCAGCGTCACCGCGCTGATCGAGCCGCTGGGGCGCCGTGGGACGGGGACCCTGTACTGTGCCGCGGCCGCGGTGCTGATGGTGCTCGCCGGCTATCTGCACAATGTCGTCCTCGGCAGCGTGTCGCTGTTCTTTGTGCTGGTCATGGCGCAAAACTTCTTTGGCAGCGCCGCCTACTCCGTGGCCGGCCCGTACATGACCGAGATCTGGCCGACCCGGCTGCGTGCCAGCGGCATGGGGCTCGCCTACGGCGTCGGCAATTCCGGCAAGATCGTCGGGCCGCTCGGGCTGGCATTGATCCTCGGCGCGAAGGACCTGATCAAGCCCGCGGCAAACCTCGACTCGCTGGGCCTGGCGTTCGTGTACTTCGCCTCGTGGTACGTGCTCGGGATCATCGCCTATTGGTTCATCGGCTTCGAGACCAAGGGGCGCTCCTTCGAGGAGATCGACGCCGCGCTCGCTGAGCCGTCGCCGGTGAAGGCACCGGCGGCGTAGCGAGGCGGGCTAGGACGCGAGAACGGAGTGTGTGTCAGCACAGGACTTCCAATCCTGGCCGCCGGTCGGACACATCCGCACCGCGGAATCCGTACTTTGCGACGGCGACAAGCATGTGGCACGGGTTCCAGTCCAGTCGTACTGGTCCTCGCGGGATCTCGCGCCGTCACGGTCGCCGATCTCCTGCCCTCATCGCTTGTCGGTTACGACCGGGCCAAGGCAGCGGTCCACCGCCGGCGAGATAGACGCCGGCAGAGATGAGCATGATCGCGATCCAGTCCGCTCTTGTTGGCCATTCGCCCAGAGCTGGAATCGCGATGAGTGCGGCCATCGCCGGTCCGAGCGCACCAAAGGCAGCCCCGCTTGAGGCCCCGAGAAGGCTGATCGCGCGGCCGTACAGGAACAGCGAGATGACCATCGTGATGACGCCCTGGTAGAGCCCTTGGAAGACGATGTCCCCAATCGGCACGTCCAGCAGCCTGGCCCCAGCCACAACCGCATAGATCGGGAGATAGAAGATCATCGACACTACGGCGGCGATCGCCGCGGCGTGCAGGCCATCGAGGCGTGCCCGCCTCATCGACACCGTATGGCTGGCCCAGAGCAGGGCGGCCCCCAGAAACAGGAAGTGGCCGACGCCCTGCGAGCCACCACGTGACAGGCCCGCGAAACCGACGATCGCCAGCGCGCCGGACAGGATCAAGACGAGCCCAACCCGCTTCATCCACGGGAATGACTCTCCTAGGATGGACGAGGCGAGAAGGGCGACGAACAGCGGCATCACGCCGGGGAAGAGAGCACCCGCATGAGCGGCCGGTGCGAAGTGCAACCCAGCGCCGACCAGCAGCACGAAGGGGGCACCCCCTCCGAGCGCCAGTGTCGCAAGCCCGAGCCAGCCGAGCCGGTCGAGCGCTAAGCCCCTACGCCACAGGACGGGGAGCAGGATCAGTCCGGCCACGCCGAAGCGAAGCGCCGCGATGTCGACCGACGCCAAGCTCCTCGTCACGCCGAGGCGCGTCACGACAATCCAGCCTGCCCAGATGCTGACGGCAGCCGTGCCGTACGCGGCCCCGCGAGCGAACTCCGGGCCTCCCACCGACGGATGTGATGGCTCTGCATCAGCCTGGGTCACGCGTCGGGACGGCCGTACTCGCGCTCGACCTTGCAGATGCGGATCAGGTAGTGGCGGTACCATTCCTCCCGGCCCCTCTTCTTCGCCGCGCGATGCACGGGATCGCGAGCCCACGCCGCGATCGCCTCTGCGTCCGTGAAGTACACGGCCGCGACTCCGGTTCCATCGGCGTTCCGGGCGGGCTCGATTCCGAGGAACCCCTCGTAGCTCGACGCGCGCTCGACCAGGCGTCTGAACATCTCCGCATGCTCGGCGTGGTCGACGTCGGCGTTGATCGACGTGAAGACGACGGCGTAGTAAGGTGGTGGTGGTGTCCTGGAGATGAACGGCATCAACGAACCTCCGATCCGTAGGATCGCGCACAGCCCTTCTTCTCACGATTCGACCCGCCCCGGTGGCCACATTCGGACCTCGACGTGGGGAACAACCGGCCTTGACTCCGGCGAACCGTCGGGCTATCCCTCGCGTTGACATGCAGCGCGTGGAGCAGCCGCTGAACGGCGACGCCTGGCGTGACCGCGCTCGATGTAATAGCGCCCGACGCACGCACGACCCCGCGTACGACGGCGTGTTCTTCACCTGCGTCCGCACGACGAGGATTTACTGCCGCTCGATCTGTCCGAGTGTCCATGCCCGTGCCAGGAATGTGTTCTTCGTGCCGTCCGCGGCAGCGGCTGAGCGACTGGGCTTTCGTCCCTGCCTGCGCTGCCGGCCCGAAACAGCCCAGGGCAGTCCGGCCTGGCGCGGCACACGGACGACCGTGGCGCGGGGCATGCGCATGATCGACGCTGGCTTCCTCGACGCGCACACGGTGGGTGAGCTCGCCAGCCGACTCGGAATCGGGCCGCGCCACCTGTCGCGTCTGTTCATGAAGCATGTCGGCGCCACCCCGGTCGACGCGGCTGGCACGCGACGCGTGCAGACCGCGAAGCGACTAGTCAGCGATACAAACCTGCCGCTCGCCGACATCGCCTTCGCGGCCGGCTTCAAGAGTGTCCGGCGTTTCAACGACGCGTTCCAAAAAACCTACCAGCGCCCGCCCTCGAGCTTCCGGGGCACCCGGGCCTGAAGAGCCTGCCCCACGGCATCTGAGACGACCTCAGGGGCAGTCAGCGTGTAGCCAGCGCGCGGATCCAGCGCGCTGTCCCTCGATAGCGCCCGCCATTCCACCCGTCTTGGGGCCCCAGCCCGTATATCGGTATGTGGATGGTGCTTTCGCGGTCGGCAGCGTCGCGCTTGTGCTGGTGTTCGCGCTCGCCCTCCTGAACGACCTGCAGCTTGTCGCGACCGGCGTCCCCCAAATGGAGAACCGGGACCGAAGTCGATTTGATCTGGAGGCGTTGCGCGGGCCCGCAATCACCAAAATCGACTAGCCTCACCTTCGCGGTAGACGTCATCTGAATCGCGGCGGGTGTCCCTGAGGTCCATGGCCTCCGGAGGCGATCGCCCCATCCTTGGACCCGATCAATATGACATCAGGTGCGACGCGAACATTGGCCGCCCCAGGAGCCGACGGCACAGCGAGACCCGCTCGGGTGGCCGCCATGTCCAGGAGCCCGAGCCGGGGCCCCGCGCGCGATCTCTCCGGCGGCGGGCAACGGGATGACGCCGAACTCGGCCTGTGCCCGCGCGAAGGCGGGCTCGGCGAGCCCAACCTGATACCGCGAGGGCTCGGCGAAGAGGGCGTACAGACCGGGTCCGAAACGCGATAGGCCGCCGGCTCCTCGATCGTGGCGGCGATTGTAGTTCACCCCAGCCTGCGGCCCAGTCATACTGGGCCCTTGGACGCGATCTCGGCCACGCGCGCCGCCGGTAGGCCGGCCTTCCTCGCCTCG
>WNGJ01012987.1_pt1 | contig 14848 bp, 16 predicted proteins | sample 5400611 | NCBI WGS metagenome assembly WNGJ01 (sample SAMN13153375, study PRJNA577476) | soil metagenome | isolation source: 40 cm soil or saprolite under Garry oak tree replicate 1 | place: USA:California | collected 2016-06-15
AGCCGCTGCTCGAAATTCGCGGGACCGATCCGCACCATCTGGTTCGCGTCGCCTGGCATCTCGGTAACCGCCACCTGCCGACGCAGATCATGGCCAAGGGCCTGCGCATCCGGCGCGATCACGTCATCGAGGCGATGGTGAAGGGGCTTGGCGCGCGCGTGATCGAGATCGAGGCACCGTTCGATCCCGAAGGTGGCGCCTATGCCGGCGGCGGCCATGCGCATGCGTCGGCGGAGGCCTATGGGCATGCGTCGGCGGAGGCCCATGCGCACGCCGACGCGGCGCATGATCATGCATCACACGGTCATGGCGATCACCATCACCATGACGAGCATTGCGATCACGATCATCCTCACCACGATCACTCTCATGCTCATGACCACAAGTAGGACGCCATCGGGCGATCCCTGCATGATGGAAGCGGACGAGGCGGCGGCGCTGTACCGGCTGATGACCTGGCTGTCGCCGTCGTTTCCGGTGGGCGCGTTCTCCTATTCCAGCGGCATCGAATGGGCGGCGGAAGCCGGCGATATCACCGATGCGGCATCCTTAAGCGATTGGCTGGCGTCGATGCTCGCGGAGGGCGGAGGGTTTTGCGACGGCGTGTTTTTGGCGCACGCGCACCGCGCCGCGGCGTTGCGCGACGCCGCGGCGTTGCGGGACATCGCGGAGCTTGCGGCAGCCTTCGTGCCCTCGCGCGAGCGTCAGCTCGAGACCTCGGCGCAAGGCCGCGCCTTCATCGACATTGCGCGCGCCGCCTGGAATTGCGATGGGCTGGAGGCGATGATTTCCTGCTGCGACGGCGCCATCGTCTATCCCGTGGCGGTCGGTCTGGTCAGCGCCGCGCATGCGATACCCCTGGCGCCCACCATGCACGCGTTGCTGCACGCGCTGGTGTCGAACTGGATATCAGCAGGCGCGCGCCTTGTTCCTCTCGGGCAAACCGATAGCCAGCGCGTACTGGCCTTGCTGGAGCCGGTCGTGGTCTCGACCGCAAAACGAGCGCTCGAGGCATCGCTCGACGAACTCGGCAGCGCGACGTTTCGCGCCGATCTCGCCAGCATGCGGCACGAGACGCAGTACACGCGATTGTTCAGGTCATGACGATATCGGCCGCACGGGATGTTTCTCATTGCGTCGTTCCCGCGAACGCGGGGACCCATACGCCGCGCTCCAGCGTTTGGACGATGTGGCAGAGGCCTTTTGCAACAATCAAAGCCGGTGGTTATGGGTCCCCGCGTTCGCGAGGACGACGAGAAAACGGAAAGAGCAACTGATATGTCCAATTCCCACGGCCCGCTTCGCGTCGGCATCGGTGGCCCGGTCGGATCGGGCAAAACCGCGCTGATGGACCTGCTCTGCAAGACCATGCGGGAGCGCTACGATATCGCCGCGATCACCAACGACATCTACACCAAATGGGACGCGGAATTTTTGGTGCGCTCGGGATCGCTGACGCCGGACCGCATCGCCGGCGTCGAGACCGGCGGTTGCCCGCATACCGCGATACGCGAGGATGCCTCGATGAATCTCGCCGCGGTCGCCGATATGCGCGCGAAGTTTCCCGGTCTCGACATGGTGCTGATCGAATCCGGCGGCGACAATCTCGCCGCGACCTTCTCGCCTGAACTGGCCGATCTCACGATCTATGTGATCGACGTCGCGGCGGGCGACAAGATCCCATCGAAGGGAGGGCCCGGCATCACCCGGTCAGACCTTCTTGTCATCAACAAGATCGACCTTGCGCCGCACGTCGGGGCGTCGCTGGAGAAAATGGATGCCGACGCGAAAAGGATGCGCGGCGAGCGGCCGTTCGTCATGACCAATCTCCGCAAGAGCGAGGGGCTGGACCGGATCATCGGTTTTATCGAGGCCAAGGGCGGGCTCAGCCCGCGGGCTTAACCAAACTAAGCTGAACGAACTTTGTTAACGTTTGTGGCGGGCCGGTACGCCGCTTGAGCTGCGACAAATTGTTAAGCACTTCGCCGGAACCAAATCGCGCGGCTGCGATTAACATTTTCTGTCCTTGCCACAACAACGATCATGACAGGCGTCATGGCAACCCCGTTAATCTTCATCGCCTGTCTTAGTTGCCTATAGATGACCGCTCCTCCATTATGTCCGCCGGTTGGCTTTCATCGCGTTCCGGTTTGTTGCCGCCATTGCAGGCGGAAGTTATCTCATCCTCTTCGCCAACTTCTCATTTCCGAGTAAGCGAGTGGTTCGGCTGGGTTTCATCATCGGTTTTATCGCGCTCATCGGAGCCTTCCTCTCCGGTCTTGCGGCTTATCGCGTCCACAATCAGGAATTGGCGATCGACGGGATTGCGCTCGCGCGCGCGATCGACGTTCACGCCAGCCTGGTCCAGGACCGGCTGACCGAGCGCGAGCTGCTTGCCCGCGTCGCCGCGGGCCTGTTCCGCGCGCCTTCGGTGATGAAGGCCAATATGCTGCAGCCGCTGCGCTCCTCGATCTATGCTTTCAAGACCGATTTCGTGGTCGCGAGCTGGGTCGCGCGGCTCAAGCCGAACGAACTGGAAGCGGCGCGCAAGGAGCTCGCCAGCGCCGGATTTCCGAACTCCGCGATCCGCGGTTTCGATGACAAGCCTTTGGATGCGGCGGCTCTCGGCAAGCCGATCGACGTGCTGATGGACGTCGAGCCCAGGAACGTGGAGACCAGGGCTTTCGCGGGACGCTCCTATGATCAAGACCCTCTACTGGGGGCGATGCTGGCGCGGGCGATGACCAGCGGCAAGCCTGTCGCGTCGGATCCGACACCGTTGTTGCGCGGGGATGGGCCGATCGGCCTGGTTCTGGCCGCGCCCGTTCTGCAGGAAGGCGACGCGTCGCCGGCGGGTTTTGTGACGTTCGCCTATGAACTGGCGCCGCTGATGCTCGCCAATGACGATCTATCGCTGTTCTCGGTGGTGCTGAAGGACCCGCGCAATGCCAACGGCGAGCTGATTGCGAATGATCAGGGCATCGTCTCCGCGAGGGCCGCGACCCAGGAATTGCGCACGCCGTCAGCCATGAGAACGGTGACATTCGGCGACCGCGACTGGTCGCTCGGCTACTACGCCAAGACCAATGCCTTGCTGCGGGCACAGCAGACCGCCGCCATCGTGGCGGCCATCGGCTTCGCGCTGACCGGTATCGTTTGCGGGCTTTTCGGATATGTCGCTTACAATAATCTGCGACTGAGCCGCGAAATCCAGGTGCGGATCGGCTTCGAGCGCCGGCTGACCGCGGTCATCGACGAACTCAACCACCGCGTCAAGAACATCCTGGCGGTGATCCAGTCGATCGTGACGCGGACGCTGCGCCATGGTTCGGATATCGACGTCGCCCGCGAACTGCTGATCGGCCGGATCCACGCGATGTCGAACGTGGTTTCGCTGCTAAGCGAAAGCCAGTGGCAGGGCGTGAAACTGAAGGGGCTGTTCGAGGCGCGCGCCATACCGCACGCCGAGCGCATCGCGGTCAACGGCCCCGATATCGCCGTCAGCGCGCGCGCCGCGCAGAGCCTCTCGTTATTGTTCTTCGAGTTGGCGTCGCACTCCGACGAGGGACTTTCGTTGGTCGGCAAGCATCCCCACATCGTCGCGAAGTGGGAAGTGAACGGCGACGAGCCCGACACGATTTTTCATTTCCGCTGGGAAGAGTTCAACACCAGCGCCGCGACCCGGCGGGAAGACAGCGATTTCGGCGTCATCCTGCTCGACCGCGTCGCACCGGAGGCGCTGGGCGGCATCTCGAAACGGTATTTTACCGATGTGAGTTACGTCTACGAACTCACCGCGCCGATGGAGACCGTCGTCGACATGACCGAGCGGGACCGCACCGAACAACTGTCGGCGCCGCCGAGGCCGGGGCGGTAGGGTCGCAGTTTTTCGTCATTGCGAGGAGCGAAGCGACGAAGCAATCCATTCTTGTTTTCCTTGTTTTCGCAGGCCCGGATTGCTTCGCGGAGCCTGTCATCGGGCGCGCATCCGCGCCATGCGTTGGATCGCAATGACGATGCGTTGTTCGGAACAAACCCTCGCCTGCGTGAATTGAAACTCAGTTCAATCCGCGTAAGGGAGGCGTGCTCATGGGACGTTACTTGTTGTTGTGGCTGATCGGTGTGCCGCTTCCGATTCTGATTTTGATCTACGCTTTCGGCGGGCTGCGCTGAATTCAACGCCAGCAAAAAAGGCGGCCACAACGGTGGCCGCCCTTTTGAGATGTTGAGCTATGCCAGAATTACCCGCCGCTGCCGCCGATCACGGCGCGAACCGTTTCATCGGGACCGAAATCGTCGGCGCCATCGACATAGAGCAGGGCTGAGAGTTTCGATCGCGCCCGGTTGACGCGACTCTTGATGGTGCCGACCGCGCAGCCGCAGATCGCCGCGGCGTCCTCATAGGAGAAGCCGGAGGCGCCCACCAGGATCAGCGCCTCGCGCTGGTCCTGCGGCAGTTTGTCGAGGGCGGCGCGGAATTCCTCGAACTCTAGATGCGCGTTTTGCGCCGGTTGGGTTTTCAGCGTCTTGGCATAGCTGCCATCGGCGTCCTCCACCTCCCGCCGCCGCTTGCGATAGTCGGAGCGGAACAGGTTGCGCAGGATCGTGAACAGCCACGCCGGCAGGTTCGAACCGGGCTGGAACGAATCGATATTGGCAAGCGCGCGGAGCAGGGTTTCCTGCACCAGATCATCGGCCCGGTCGCCGTTGCCGCTAAGCGAGATAGCGAATGCACGCAGGCTCGGAACCGACGCCAGGATGTCCTCGCGAAGTGAGTCTGTGAGAGGCATTACTCCCTCCCCTCTTTTGGATCGCCCGCATCCTCCACTTGGGGTGGGGACTCGGACGTATCAAGCTTCTTGATCAGGTCCGCGAACCGGTCCGGGACTCCTTGCCGGACGACATCGTCGTACATGGCGCGGAGCTGATGGCCGATCCTCGACTGAATTTCGGCGTTGAGGGCGCCCTGCTTACCCGGCTTACCGGCTTGAGACTTTAAATCTTTCATGACCTGATCCACGCTTCCCCGAGAGTTAAGTCCCTGAAATTGCGATAAATTGTCCTTGATTTTCGAGGCCTGTGCGGCGTCTCTGTTGAAAGCTAATGCGAAGTCGGCTGGAAAGTTCCGCGGATCTGGAACTTTCTTGGGAACTTTTATCGCACTTGGGCGTAGTCAGTTCGTCGGGGGAACCGGGCCACCCCTTAATCGATGGTTTGGGCCCAATGTCTTACTCAAGCCAATGATGGAGTGGGGATGTCCCGATCACAGCTTGTTGCTGAACATTTACCGTTGTTGCGTCGCTATGCCCGGGCGTTGACGGGAAACCAGGCGTCGGGCGATGCATATGTCGGGGCCATGCTGGAAGCCCTGCTTCAGGATCCGTCGCTGCTGGACGAGCAGCACGGGCCGCGCGCCGGGCTGTTCCGGCTGTTCACGCAGATTTGGAATTCGGTTTCCGTGAACGATGACACCGATGTCGCGACGCTGCCGATGCCGCCGGAGCGCCGGCTTTCGAATATTACCCCGTTACCGCGGCAGGCCTTCCTGCTGCTGTCTCTGGAAGGTTTTTCGGAAGAAGAAGTGGCCTTCATCCTCAATAAGGATGTTGCCGAGACTCGCAAGCTCGCCGACATGGCGGGTCGCGAGATGGCGGCGGAGATCGCGACCGATGTGCTGATCATCGAGGACGAAACGTTCATCGCGATGGACCTCGAGAGCCTGGTGAAGAACCTCGGTCACAACGTGATCGGTGTTGCGCGCACCCATGCCGACGCGGTGGCGCTGGCCAAGAACAAGAAGCCCGGCCTGATCCTCGCCGACATCCAGTTGGCGGACGGCAGCTCCGGCCTCGATGCCGTCAACGAGCTGTTGCGGATCTTCGAGGTGCCCGTGGTCTTCATCACCGCCTACCCCGAACGCTTCCTGACCGGCGAGCGCCCCGAACCGGCGTTCCTGATCTTCCAGCGCAACTCGCGGAACAGGGCGCCGAGGGTCGCATAAGCGGGACTGGGCGGCGGCTTAATCTGAGCGCTATCGGCATTGGACGTGTCTGGCACGCTTTCACGGCGCGCCAGGACTTGGCGGCCCGTAGTTGGGCGCCAAGACTTGAACGCCAAGACTTGAACGCCAAGACTTGAACGCCAAGATTTGGCAGCAGCGTAACGCGTTGCGGGGTCGATCTATGACGACAAGGTTAGAGGTCAGTGGCCCGGCTTCTTGACGCAAATCGGTTCGCTTTTGGGAATAGCCTTGCAACCCCAATCGGGCCCGAAGCCTGCGTTCGCTCGCTGCTGAGGGCCCCAAATCGCGGCAACGGCGACGAGGCGCAGCAGCGCCACAACGAACATAACGCCCATAACCTCATCGCGAGTTGGATACCACTGAGGCCATTTCATTTGCTGATTTTAGCACGTGCCCAACGCCGCGAGCCGGTCGGGGGGACTTGAATGGAAGCCTTTTAGATAAAAAGCAGGGCGCGGCTGGCATCACCGCAGTTACGGTGCGATTTCGTGGGTGTTCGCTCTCGTCCGTAGATGGGCTTCTAAGTATCTGTTGATTCAGCTATAATCCCTCTGTCGAAGGTCGCCAACCTTCACGGAAGTCCGTCGGAATTCGCCGCGATCCGTGTTCAAAGGTGGGGCGGATGGTGGGGCGGAGATGGCTAAAAGACAATTGCACAAACTTTCTGCTCGCGAGGCCGAAACCATCGGGGAGCCCGGGCGCCATGGTGACGGCGGAGGGCTTTATCTCGTGATCGAGGCCGGTGCGCATAGTCGGCGCCAATGGATTTTCCTGTACCGTGTGCACGGCACCAGCAAACGCAAAGAGCTTGGCCTTGGTCCGGCCAAGGGCAAAGGTAAGGACGGCCTGTCCCTCGCCGATGCCCGACTACGGGCAGCGGACGCGCGTAAGAAGCTCACCGAAGGCAAAGACCCGGCGGCAGAGCGAAGGGCAGCAAAGATGGCGGGCATCACCTTCGGAGAATTCGCCGATGCGCTGCTGCAGTCGATCAAGTCTGGCTTCAAAGGCAAGAAAACCTACGCAGATTGGAAACGCGATCTCGAAGTGCGGTGCCAGCCCATTCGCTCGAAGCAACTTCAAGAAATCAAAACGACGGACATACTGGCGATCTTGTCGCCGATGTGGTTGGCGATTAATCGCACGGCCCGCGAGACGCGAAGCCGCATCGAGCGCGTATTTATGGCGGCGCGGGCCAAAGGGCTGTGTTCCGGTGAAAATCCCGCGATATGGCGTGGTAATTTGAAAGAGCTCCTTCCGAAGGCCAAACGCTCAAAGCGTCACCACCAGGCCGCACCCTATAAGGACGTGCCAAGGATCGTGCGGGCTCTCCAGGAAAAGCACAAAAGCGCCGACAGCAACGTGAATCTTGCCGCCGAATTCATCATTCTTACGGCGGTGCGCACCGGTGAAGCCCGATTCATGCGTGCGCGCGAGGTGGACTTTGTCGAGAGGCTCTGGATCGTTCCGCCAGAGCGCATGAAGACGGAAGATGGTCCGGACGGCCTATGTTTCGAAGTGCCGCTCTCCGACCGCGCTGTTTCGATCCTGAAGGCCGTGATCCCGAAGGGCGCTTCCCCAGATGCATATGTTTTTGCGGGCCAGTGGTCGAGAAATGGGGAGAAACCGCTGGGCATGAATGCCGTGCTCCACGCTCTCAAGGCGGTTTGCCCAGCGATGACGACGCACGGGTGCCGCTCTAGTTTCCGTGACTGGGCAGGCGACGAAACGGCCTACGAACGCGACATCGCGGAAATGGCACTGGCTCACAAGGTGGGCGACGAAGTTGAGCAAGCCTATAGGCGCGGCAGCGCGCTCAAAAAGAGGCGTCAGCTTATGGACGCATGGGCTCACTATGTCGGAGGAGTCTCTAACGTCGTTACTTTCGCTTCGCGGGAGCCGCAGTTGGACGACTGGGGTTCCCCTTTAAGAAAAAGTATGGAGTCGCGTTAGGCGCAGCTTTTGGATGATTGACAACGCCCTCGCGTGCTTCCTGGGAAGACTCCGCGCGCTGCCAATCCAAATTTGTTCGATCGCTCCGGCGGCATAGATCGTCATCTCGACGAATCACACATCAGTTGTGGTGCGGCTCTTCCTCCTTTTTCGATAACTCCTATTCCGCGACTGATCGCAAAAATTAATTGGCCGTCGTTGACATCCGGATACCTTCTAACGGCCGTTGCCATACGCTTTAGCACGCGGGGAGCCTCGGACGCTCGCATTGACCTCGTTCGTTGCACGATCAACTTTGCACTATCGAGTCTTTGCGTGGAGAAAAGCCTGTGAGATACATTCAACGCGAGAAGAACGGGCCAGGCCAGCCGCCAGCATCCTCTCCAAAGCCCGAAGAGCGAACCATTCCTTTTTTGCAGCGGCTCAGTTGTACGATCGATGAAGCATGCGAGGCGACGAGCTTGGGACGCACGAAGCTTTACGAGTTGATAGCGGCTGGACAGCTCGCTACGACGACTGTTGGGCGCCGGCGGCTCGTGATGGTGCGCGGGCTTCTATCGCTCCTCGAGGCTGACAAGTCGACAAATCGACGTGACGGGAGTCGAAGCCGTACATCTAAATAGATCTGAAGCAACGGAACGCCCGTGCGCCCTTCCCTAGTTGATTGTCCAATTCGAAGTGAGCCGATCTAATCGTGCCCTGGAGCAAGATGGGTACAAGCAGGTCCGCACACGGTCCGGTGCCCTACTCAAGTCGCGGGACCCCGAAGGCATCCCGGTCGCCGCGATGGCAGCAAGCTGGCCTACTCGCGCGCACGCCGCAGCACGGCTTGCAGCCGCTCTCGTTCCTTTTCCCACCGGTCTTCCTCGACCCGCGAACGTTTCTCGAGAGCCCCAACCTCGGCCTGGATGGCCGCGGCCCTGTTCGCATGCTCGCGCTCTGCCTTTTCCAGGGCCGCTTGCGCGCTTTGGCCGTCGCCTTCTCGCGCCGTTCGCGATCCCTTTCTCGGGCGGCCTCTTCCCGCCGGCGCTCGGCTTGCCGGCGTTTCCGCTCCTTCTCGAAGTCGGCCGCGGCCTTTCGGGCTTCTCGTTCGCTGATCTTGGGGGCAACTCGCTTCGCCGGCTTCGGCCGATGTCTTTCCCGCCGAGCCCGGTTCTCGCCGGTTTCAAGGTCGGACGGGAGATCGGAATGCTCGGCGAAGCGTCCGTTCGATCCCGCCGGGCGCTTGAGCACCACGCCTGGCTTCGACATCGTCGCGGCGACCACGTCGGGGTCGTCCGTCTCGTAGCTGCGATGGACGTCACCTATTATGTCGCGCTCCCGTTCGTTCCTTCCGACGACGGCGCTGCCGCTGGCGAAGCTGTGGAGTGCCTGAGCGCCAATGCGGCCGTCATGCGCGCGGAGGCGCTCTCGCGCAAGCCCGGCTGCGCCGGCGCGATCGCGTTCAGCCGCAGTGGGGATCCGGCGGCCGGCGAATTCGGCGACGCCAAACTGATCCGGAAATTCGGCGATGTGCCGGACTACCTGAGCGCGCTGTGAAGCCCGACTACCCATCGAGCGCATGCTCGAGGAAGAAACGCAGCATTTCCCTCGTCGCGTCCGGCCCTCGCGGATCGGTGTAGGAGCCGGCGGGACTGCCGCCCGACCACGCGTGCCCGGCACCATGAATGTTCCAGTGTTCGGAGATCGCCCGTCCGCCGCCGTCTGTAAGGATGGTGCGGGTATAGGCATGGCCATCGGGGACTCGGCCGCGAAGCACCTTCGCTGTCGGACTCGTCGCTTTGGCGGACTGCTCGAGAATCTGGTCGCCGTTGTTGGGATGCACCGTTGTGTCGCGATCACCATGGAAAACGATGCTCGGCATGGGAGAGCTGTTCTTCCCAAATGCTTCGGACCCATTCCCCTGCCGCATCGCGACGAACGCGGAGGGAAGATCGCTGGCTGCACCGCAGGCGAGGCCGGAATGTATGCCGACAGCTGCGTATAGATCGGGATACGTCGCGCCCATGATGGCAGCGGCGGCCCCGCCGGCCGACAAGCCCGCGACGTAGACGCGCTTCGGATCGATCGCATGGTCCCGCATGATCTGGCGGGTGATGCCGGCGATGAGCGATGGTTCACCCCCGCCACGGCGCTGGTCGCCCGTGCGAAACCAGTTCCAGCACTTCGCCTGGTTGGCTCCGCTCGGCTGCTCGGGATAGACCACAAAACAGTTCTGCTCTTCCGCCAGGAAGTTCATCCGGGTGCCGGCGGCGAAATCGTCCGGCGACTGGGTACAGCCGTGAAGCATGACGACCAGAGGAAGCTGTTGTCCCTGAGAGCGGCTCGGGATGAACAGCTTGTAGGTCCGACTTCCCGCCGTGTTGCTGAAGGTGCCTTCGATGAACCTAGTGCCCTCGGGCACGATATCCGACGTGGAGGGCGGAGCCCGCTTGATCGTACCTCGCAGAGCGAGCCCGGATAACTCTCTGATGCCGTTGAGCGGCGCGGGGCGTTTGCCTCCTTGAGTAGCGGAGACAGCTCGCGCGGGCCGCCGACCTTCGCTCTCCTCGACGACATTAGCCTTTGCGTCAATGGTTGGCGGCTCGAGTCTCGCGAAAGCGCTGCGGGCAGTGCTGCCGGACGTCGGTCCTGGGTTACATTCGCCGCTGAGCATGCGCTGCAGGAGCGCGGTGGCCTCGACCAGTTGGCCGGCACGCGTGAGGCGGGTTGCTTCGTAAACTGTGGTTTGATTCAGCATCGTTTCACCTCGTTCTGTCGGCGAGAGCGGCCTTGACCGCGGGGGTGGCATGGAGGGCCCCCAGCACCGAGACCGAGGCGATGGTGGCGCGGGCCAACTCGGGAGTGACGTCCTGGGCGATGGTGGCCAGGCCCAGAACGTTGATCTGCAGCATCTTCCCGGCGCGTTGCGCCGCCTCGAGATCCTCGCGGGTGTATTTGCGTAGCCCGAGGTCCAGGCTCTGCCTGGCGGTGGATTGCCTGACGACGTCTGCGTGGCGTTCGAGCTGGTTTCGGATCGCCGTCCGGATGAAATCCGTCCGGTTCGAATAGAACCCTTCCTGCACCATGAGATCGACCTGACCGAGGTCGACGTAGCCAAGGTTGACCGTGATCTTTTCGGTGTCGGGGGTCCGGGGTCGGAGCTCGCGCACATTATCGGCCATGAAAACATCCATCCTTGACATCCATCAGGATGGTATATGGATGTCACATGGATGTTCTGGTGCAACTTTCAAGAGGCCGACGGAAGGAGCCGCCCCCGATCGCGAAGGTCGCGGCTATCCGTCCTTGAGAATGGATTTCATTTCCCTGATGGGCCAGCTTTCCCCGGCCGGGATCACGCGCACCTTTCCGCCGTCGCCGATCAGCGCGTGAGAACTGATCTCGTCGTCGGTGGGCACGATCGAGAGTTCGGTTTCTGGTTTCCAGCCGAGGGTGAGATCGAGGTCGCCCGGGAAGATCTGCCACCGCGAGCCGTCATCCGGTTCGACGATATGGCTCTCAGATCGCTGCACCAAATTTAGGTGCATGATGGCGCGGTGGTAGGAGCCAAATCAACACTGGTATACACGGTCTCCTCGGCCCGAACCCGGATCGTTCCCGTTCGTTATTGGATACGGGTCAATCTCACGGATGGGCCAGCCATGATCAGGTCAGCCAAAACTTCTCTGTTCGCACTGGTCGGGGCGATAGCCGCGGGGCTTGCCTTGGCCGCCGGGGCGGAGCAACGGCAGGCAAACTCATCTAATAATGACCGGCTGGAGCAGAATTTCCTCGCCGAGCACGAAGTCGGGCGGCACTTCCAGGTTACTCCGTCTGACCTGCCGCCGCCAAAGACCGGGCCGGTCGTCACCAATCGCCCATTGACCGTCCCCTTCAATGGTCAAAGCCTACAGGTGCCACCGGGGTTCACCGTGACGCCTTTCGCCGCAGGTCTCACCAATCCGCGGCGTTTGCTCGTGCTGCCCAACGGCGACGTCCTGGTTGCCGAGCAGAGCGCAGGCTATCTTACTCTGCTGCGCAGTGAAGGCGACGGACCCGCGAAGTGGATCGATCGACATGTGGAGGATCTCAACAAACCGTACGGCCTAGCTTGGCAGGACGGCAATGTTCTCGTCGCTGATCAAGACGGCATCTGGCGCGTACCGCACGTTCTCGGTGCACTCCGCTCCGGTCGATCGGTGCAGCAGCGCGCAGACGAAGTGCCGCCAGAAGCACGCAAGCCTGTACGCGGCGCGTACGGCGCCGAGCTGATTACCAAGAAGGGCGTGTTCGGCATCGCGCAGGGTCATCAGAACCGCCATCTCGCGATCGATCCAAAGACCGGTGCGTTTTGTGTGGGGGTAGGCTCTTCGGGAAATCTCGGGGTTGAGCCCGAGCCGAAAGCGACCATCCAGCGCTTCGACAAGGACGGAACCAATCAAACCACGTTCGCGTCAGGAACTCGCAATCCGACAGCACTCGCTTTCCATCCCGATACCGGCGACCTCTACGCTGTCGTGCAAGAGCGAGACGGTCTCGGCGATCGCCTCCCTCCAGATTATATGATCCACGTGCAGCAAGGCGGATTCTATGGCTGGCCCTACGCTTATATCGGCAAGCATCCGCAGCCGGGCTTCGCCAAACTCGCGCCCGATAAGGTGGACGCGACAATCACGCCCGACCTGCTGTTCGAACCTCACTCTTCGGTGCTCGATCTCGTCTTCTACACCGGGGATCAATTCCCGGCTGAATATAAGGGCAGCGCATTCGTCGCCCTCAAGGGTTCGTGGAATCGCTCGGAGCCGACCGGCTACAAAGTGGTGCGCGTGCCGTTCCGAAATGGTCAGCCCGAGGGTTACTACGAGAACTTCGCGACAGGATTCTGGGCGTCGGGCAAACAACGAGCTGAGGTCTGGGGACGTCCCGCGGCGCTCGCTGTAGCCAAGGATGGCTCACTACTCGTGGCCGACGATACCGGCGGAACGATCTGGCGGATTTCCTACGCCGGCCGGGGCGAGACGACCGGATCGACCGGAAACAAAGGCGACTCGCGTTAGCTATACTGTGAATCGGCACGACATTTGACCCGCGATCGGCGCCGAACCTCGACCCCAGTATTCGCGGTGCAAGTAGTCGCGACGGCTAGAGATTTTGCTCCCGAGACCGGGTCACCGTTTGGAAGCCAAAGGGGTCAAACTTTGGAACCGATTCATTATTTCGGACACAAGGAGGTGCGACATGGCGATGACAGCCACCCAGGTCACTCTCGATACGCCGGCGGCGGAGTTTCGGCTTCCGGCGACCGACGGCAAGACTTACGCACTGGACGACCTTGCGGGCGAAAAGGGCACCGTCGTCGTCTTCATCTGCAACCATTGCCCCTATGTCAAAGCGGTGATCGACCGCATGGTTGCGGACGCCCGGGTGCTGATGTCGGAGGGCGTAGGTTTTGTGGCGATTTGCTCGAACGATGCGGCGAGCTATCCCGAAGATTCATTTGAGAATATGAAGCATTTCGCGAAGGCTCATGGTTTCCCGTTTCCTTATCTGCACGACAAGACCCAGACAGTCGCGCGGGCGTATGGAGCAGTGTGTACGCCGGACTTCTTCGGCTACAGCGCCGACCGCAAGCTCAAGTACCGCGGCCGGCTCGACGAAGGCCGCACAACTCCGCCCCGCGCTGGGGCGCCCCGAGAGCTTGTCGAGGCCATGCGCGCGATTGCGAGCACCGGTGTGGTGCCGGCTGATCAAAAGCCGTCCATTGGCTGCTCGATCAAATGGAAGGATGCATAAAACCGAGCCCTTGTCATAGAGCCCTACCAGTTACGCGGTTCGAAGTGCAGGCGAAAGCATAGACATACAGTCCGAACGGGTTGCTCGCATCTCGCTCGCGCCCCTGGGATTTGAAGGCGGCAGCCGCAATGGCCGCAGGTTGAAGTCATCACAGCTAGCTAGCACGTCCTACATAATCTCTTTGGCCGTCATCGGCTCTGTGGCCGTCCTGAGCACGTCCCGGGAATGAAGGAATTTCCCACATGCCTGGTCGCCACTGGCCGCCTTCGAAGCCTCGCGCCGTTTGATGATTAGGGCTATCCTTTCTCCGCCATGAAGCTTGGCCCGGTGGCGGCATCCCGGAGGCAAGAAAGAGCCGCACCGTTTGCGTTGGTGATCAAATGACGCACGGCGGCCAAAAGGGTTTCGGCATGACAAAGCACGGCCGATCCGGGCACGCGACCCGATCGCCGCGCTTCCGCTTCCTGCAGAAGCTCGAAGCGAAAAAGAATGATCGCAAGGACCGCTCTCGGATCAAGGACCCGAAACAGTCCGTCGAGGAGCTATTCCATCCCCGGAAAGCAACATGACACCTGACAGACCATCCGCGCTCGCGGCGATCGATCTACTCGAAATGATGTTCAAGAGTGGCGTATTGCGGTTAGACAACCCTGCGAGATCGATTGATGAAGTCTTTGGCGATGCCGGTTTGGCACCTCCAGGATTTTCTCAGTCAGGCCAAGGTGACGTTCAGCAGGACGATGTTTGCGCGCATCGGCGTCATGAGAGCCTTGAACCGTCACGTCGAGCGGGAGTTCAATCCCGATCGCAAAGACACACATTGGGGGAAGCGCAAGCTGAAGCGGGACGAATAGCCTATCGCTCTCCATGACTCCAGGAACGCCCGCTGGTGCGTCTGCTGCCCGGAAGGCTGCCCCGCGCACAGGCCACGGCGGAAAACGAGCCCTGAGGGCCGACAGGTGGCGAGCGGAACGATTTCGTCAACGGACCAAGGCAGCTCCGCGGACATCGATTTGAGATCGTGACGGTTCATTTTACTAACTCGCGTGCTTTGTCCTTGGCACTGGTCTTTTCATTGACGGTCGTCTTTTAGGACTTATT
>WNGJ01005193.1_pt1 | contig 14847 bp, 13 predicted proteins | sample 5400611 | NCBI WGS metagenome assembly WNGJ01 (sample SAMN13153375, study PRJNA577476) | soil metagenome | isolation source: 40 cm soil or saprolite under Garry oak tree replicate 1 | place: USA:California | collected 2016-06-15
GCCCGGCGGCGGCGCAGCAGAAAGACGTCGAAATCGCGATGATCGTCCCGCTCTCCGGGCCGTGGGCGCGTCAGGGCGTGCTCGAGCGCATGGGCGCCGAGATGGCGATCGAGGACATCAACAATTCCGGCGGCATCAAGTCTCTCGGCGGCGCCAAGGTCAAGCTCGTCACTCTCGACACGGGCGATTCCGCCGAGAAGGCAAAGAACGCCGCGCAGCGCCTGGTCGCGCAGAATCCGGACGTTATCGGCGGCTTCGGCGCTTGGCTCAGCTCGTTTACTCTCGCGGTGACCGAAGTGACCGAGCGTGCCGAACTGCCGTGGCTCACGCTCTCCTATTCCGACCAGATCACCGGCCGTGGCTTCCGCTACGTGTTCCAGACTTCAGCGACCGCCGATAAGCAATCGGAGATGGCCCTGCCGACCATCATCGATCTCGCCGAGAAATCGACCGGCAAGAAGCCGACCACCACCGGCGTGCTCCAGGACAACACCGCCGCGCCGGTGAGCTTCATGAAGCCGATGCGCGCCGGTGGATTCGAGAAGGCCGGGCTCAAGGTCGTGGCCGACGAGGTCTATACGCCGCCGCTCTCCGACGCCACGCCGCTCGTTGCCAAGGTGCGCACCGCGCGGCCCGACTTCCTGTGGGTGATTTCGACCAACATCCCGGACGACTCGCTCCTGCTGCAGAAGCTCACCGAAATGGGCATCGGCGCCGACAAGCTGCCGGCGGTCGGCAACGGCGCCCACTTCGGCGCGCCCGAGTTGCTCAAGGTCGCGGGCGCCGATGTGCTCGAAGGCCTGCTGGTGGCGGTCGCCAACTGGAGCAACGACGGCCAGCGCGATCTCATCGAGCGGTTCAAGAAACGCACCGGCGAGCCGTGGCTCACCCAGGACAGCCTGTGTGCCTACGGCCACGTGTGGATCCTCAAGGAGGCGGTGGAGAAGGCCGGCGTCGCCGACAAGCGCAAGGTGGCCGAGGCGATCCGCGCCATGGACACGAGCGAAGGCTCGGCCAAATTCTTCGCCGGCAATCACATCAAGTTCGACGACAAGGGCCGCCGGGTCGACGCGCCGCTCGTGATCTTTCAGTGGCAGAAGGGCGTGCCGGTCACCGTCTACCCGCAGGGGCCCGGCACCGTGAAGGCCAAGTGGGCGATGAAATAGGCTTTGAGCAGCGTTCCCCGGATGCGCCGCACCACTTCGTGCTGGGGCGCGCCCGGGGAACTCACCAAATCACTGATGCCAGCGGAACTGCTGCGGTTTGCGGGCCGACCCCTGCGAGAGCACGACGTTGACGAGCGCCGGCCCCGGGAACTCCATCGCGTCGTCGAGAGCGCCACGGATGTCCTTCGGCTCCTCGACAAAGAAGCCCTTCCCGCCGAACGCTTCCATCACCCGGTCGTAACGGGCGCCGTAGATTAGCGCGTTGGGCTTGAGGTTGAAGAACGGGTTGTCCGGGATCTCCGGCATCCCTGGGCCGATGCCGCCGTTGTTCAAGACGACGATCTTGGCCGGCAGGTTGTAGCGGACGAGAGTTTCCATCTCCATGCCGGAGAAGCCGATCGCCGAGTCCCCCGAGAGGTGGACGACCGGCCGGTCGGGATGCGCAACGCAGGCGGCGATCGCGTGGCCGAGGCCCACTCCCATCGTCCCGTAGGTGCCGGCGTTGAGGCAGGAACGGGCGTTGAAGCTCGGCAATTGCGTGAGGCCGATATCCATCGTGCCCGCGCCCTCGGCGCTCAGGATCGCGTTCTTCGGCATCCAGGCGGCAACGTCGCGTAGCGCGCGGAAGTAATTGGCCGGGCCGGTGTCGTCGTCGACCTGCGGCTTGATCGTCGCCGCGTTCTCGCTCGCCTTCTTGGCGATCATCTGCCGCCAGGCCGAGTCCTTGGGATGGAACCACTGGCGCACGGTGAGCGCCTTGTTGAGCTGACTGACGATGGCCTTGCCGTCGCCCACCAGCGCCACTTCGGTCGCCTTGTTGTGGCCGATCTCCTCGGGCGCGATGTCGAGCTGGATGACCTTCATGTCCTTCGCGAAGCGGGGCGCCTGGCCGAAATGGAAGATCCAGTTGAATCGCGCGCCCATCAGGAAGACGACGTCGGCCTGCTGTAAAGCGAGTGTGCGGGCCGCCGCGACCGAAAGCGGATGGTCGTCCGGCATCACGCCCTTGCCCATGGGCGACCGCAGGAACGGCAGTTGCGTCCGCTCGATGAAGGCGCGCACTTCGTCCTCGGCGTGCGACCACGCCATGCCCTTGCCGATGAGGACGAGCGGCCGCTCGGCCTGTTCGAGCAGGTTGAGCGCCGCCTCGACGTTCTCGGCTGGCGCGACCATGCGCGGCGGCTCGCCCACGCGCGCGACCTCGGCGACTTTGTCGAGTTCGCATTTGCCGGTGATGATGTCGTCCGGCACGTCGAGGTAGCAGGCGCCGGGCCGGCCATAGATCGCATGCCGGGTCGCCATCTCGACGTAGTAGGGGATGCGCTGCACGCTCTCGATCCCGTGGGCGAATTTGCAGAACGGCGTGGCGATCAGCACTTGACGCTCTTCCTGGAACGCGCCCATGCCGCCGCGATAGGTCTCGGAGGCGCCGCCGAGCAGGATCATCGGCCAGCAGTTCTGCTGGGCGTTGGCGAGGCCGGCGAGGCCGTGCACCACGCCAGGACCGGTCACGGTGATGCAGGCACCCGGGCGGCCGGTCAGATACCCGTAGGCCTGCGCCGCATAGGAGGCGGCCTGCTCGTTGCGCATGCCGATATAGGCGACGCCTTCCTTCTGCGCGGCCGCGGCGATCGGGGTAACGGGAAACCCGACGACCCCAAACAGGTGATCGATGCCCTGCTGCTTGAGGCTTCTCGCGATCAGGGTAGCGCCGTCAACTTCGCTCATGCTTTTCCTCCTCGTGACCGAACGACTTGAGCTGCGACATTACGCATTGATGGCAGGGCGGCGAAAGGGGGTCGGCCGGACGAAATGGCTGCCCTGCGTCTACGGAGCGAGCTCAGCTTTCGCGAGATCCCACAGCAGCCGATACGTGCCGAACGAGATCAGGTCGCCCGGGGCGCCAGGGGCCGCGCCGAACCGCGGCTCGGCGGCCGTCCGGACCGCATCCATGTCCGTGCCCTCCACTACGACGTACCAGTCGCCCGCCGCCGCGCGCGCCGTGCCCTCGGCCTTCGGGTTGGAAAGCGCCGCGTCGGCTTCGATGAGATGGGCCGAGATCACCCCATCGGTCGCGATGACGCTGTCGAAATGCGACAGAATTCCGTTTCTGAGCGCCTCGCGCTCGCTTGCCGGCGGACGGATGCGGGCGAGCGCCAGCGCGCCGCCGCGGCCCTGGCCCTGGCTTCCCGTCACGCGCGCGACCACGCGGGTGTAGTTGCGAAAGCGCGGGCTGTGGTGCGCGGTCCACGGCGTCGGCTGCTCGAGCTTGGCGCGATAGGCCGCGCTGTTGAGCGCCGCGATGTTTTCCGTGGTGTAGAAATTGACGTATTTGGGCGAGCCGTCGACCGCGACGTAGCGCCGCGACTCGAGAAATCCCGGGATCGCCGTGCGCTCGATGATGTGCTCGCGGTCGTACCACCTGTTGAAGTCCGCCTCCTCGGCCGGATCAGCGTCCATGATGGTGATCAGCATTCCCTGGCCCGATAACGGCATGATGGCTCCGATGACAATTTTTGATGATGGGATGACAGAGGGGCGCGGATAAAGTAGCCCTCTTTCCGTCCTCTGTCCTCCGTCATCCGACCTCTGGAACCCCATGACCGTTCGAGGCGGGCGCGAATTCCTGGTGATCCCGGGCCCCACCACGGTGCCCGACGAAGTGCTGCAGGCGATGCACCGGCCTGCGGTCGACATCTATTCCGGATCGCTGATCGCGCTGACCGACAGCCTGTTCGCCGACATGGCGAAAGTGTTCCGCACCGCGGGGCGCTGCTACATCTACATCGCCAACGGCCACGGCGCCTGGGAGGCGGCGCTCACCAACGTGCTCTCGCGCGGCGACAAGGTGCTGGTGCTGGAAAGCGGGCGGTTCGCGGCGGGCTGGGGGGACGCGGCGGCGAAGCTCGGATGCGAGGTCGAGACGCTCGCCGGCGACTGGCGCCGCGCGGTGCGGCCGGCGGAGGTCGAGGCCCGCCTGCGCGAAGACAAGGCGGGGCGCATCAAGGCGATCCTCGCGGTGCAGATTGACACCGCCTCGGGTGTCGTCAACGACATCGCCGCGATCGGCCAGGCGATCAAGGCGGCACGCCACGACGCGCTGTTCATGGTCGACGCGGTCGCTTCGCTCGGCTGCATGCCGTTCGAGATGGATGCCTGGGGCGTCGACGTCGCGATGTCGGGTTCGCAGAAGGGCCTGATGACGCCGCCCGGCCTGAGCTTCGTCGCCGCCGGAGCGCGGGCGCGTGCGCTGCACGAAAGCGCCGGCTTGCGCACGCCCTACTGGGACTGGACCGCGCGCGAAGGCGACGTGCACTATCAGAAATATGCCGGCACGCCGCCCGAGCACCTGATGTTCGCACTGCGGCGCGCCCTCGACATGCTGTTTGCCGAGGGGCTCGACAACGTGTTCCTGCGCCACCGCCTGCTCGCCGAGGCAGTGCGCCGCGCCGTCGATGTGTGGTCGCAGGGCCAGGCGATCGCGTTTAACGTGGTGGAGCCCGCCGGACGCTCCGACACGGTGACCACGGTGCTGATGAACGGCGGCCGCGATCCGCGGCCATTGGTCGCTTACTGCAACAAGAAATGCGGCGTCGTGCTCGGCATCGGCATCGGCGATTTGTCCGGCAAGGCGTTTCGCATCGCTCACATGGGGCACATCAACGCGCCCATGGTGCTCGGCACGCTCGGCGTGATCGAAGTCGGCCTCAAAGCGCTCGGCATCCCGCACGGCTCCGGCGGCGCCCAGGCCGCGATCGACTGGCTCGGCGAGCAGGTCACGGCGTAGGGCGCATTACCGGCGCAGCCGCGTAATGCGCCGGATGCCCGCACAACGGCGCAATACGGCCTTCGGCCTATTGCGCCCTACGGGTTTGCTATAGTGGCGCGAACACGATCCCTGCCCTATTTTCGAAATATGTGATGGAGGTCCCGCATGTCCGATCTGCCCACGACGATTGAAATCCACGAAGAGGGCCCGCGCGAGGGCTTCCAGATCGAACCCGGGCCGATCTCAACGGCGGACAAGATCCGCGTGATCGAGGCGCTGGCCGAGACTGGCATCGCCCACATCCAGGTGTGCTCCTTCGTCAACCCGCGCCTGGTACCGGGTTGGGCGGATGCCGAGGCGGTGGTCGGCGGCTTCAAGGCGAAGCCCGGCATCGCCTATACCGCCCTGTGGTTCAACGCCGCCGGGCTCGAGCGGGCGCTCGCGTTCCGCGACAAGCTTCATGTCACCGGCGCCATTTCGCTCACCGCGTCCGAGGCGTTCACCCGCAAGAACCTCAATCGCAGCCACGCCGAGAACGTCGCGGCCATGCGCAAGCAGACGGCGCTGCATCTCGAGCGCGGCGTGCCGGTCAAGCGCATCGGCGTGATGGCGGCGTTCGGCTGCAACTATCAGGGCGACATCACGCCCGCCCAGGTGATCGGCACGCTCGAGGACGGGCTTGCCATCGCCAAGGAGGCCGGCACCGAGATCGCTTTGTTCTCCCTCGCCGACACCATGGGCTGGGCGACGCCCGCGCGCATCGAGCGGACCTTGGGCGAGGTACGCGCGCGCTGGCCCGACAAGGAAATCGCGCTCCACCTGCACGACACCCGCGGCCTCGCGGTCGCCAACGCTCATGCCGGCCTGAAGATGGGCGTGCGCCAGTTCGACTCGACGGTCGGCGGCCTCGGCGGTTGCCCGTTCGCCGGCCAGAAGGGCGCGGCCGGCAACATCTGCACCGAGGAACTGGTGCTGCTGTGCGAGGAGATGGGTATCCGCACCGGCATCGACCTCGACCGGCTCATCGAGGTGGGGCGCCTCGCCGAGACGGTCGTCGGCCACCAGCTGCCGAGCGAACTGATCCACGCCGGCAGCCTCGACGCCTTCCGCCGCAAGGCAGCGTAACGCGGGATCACGCGCCAAAGCGGGATGACTTTTCTTCGAATCGTCATCCCGCTTTGGGTTATCATTGGCGCATGATCTTTTCCGAAAACCGGTACCCACTTTTCGGGATCATGCGCTGATGTCCGCACGGCCCCTGGCCGGGCTGAAGGTCCTGGAGTTCAGCCACACGGTGATGGGGCCGACCTGCGGCCTCGTGTTCGCCGACCTTGGCGCCGACGTCATCAAGGTCGAGCCGGCGCCGCGCGGCGACCACACCCGCGGCCTCGGCGGCTTCGCCGCCGGCTTCTTCGCCGCCTTCAATCGCAACAAGCGCAGCCTCGCCCTCGACCTTAAGCGCCCCGAGGGCCAAACGGCCCTGCACCGCCTCGCCGTCCACGCCGACGTGGTGCTCGAGAACTACGGGCCCGGCACCATGGAGCGGCTCGGCTGCGGTTACGAGGCGCTGGCGAAGGTCAACCCGCGCCTCGTCTACCTCGCGCTCAAAGGCTATCTCGCCGGCCCCTATGAGCACCGCCCGGCGCTCGACGAGGTGGTGCAGTTCCAGGTGGGCCTGGCCTATATGACCGGGCCGCCCGGCCGGCCGTTGCGTGCCGGCGCGTCGATCATCGACATCCTGGGCGCGGTATTCGGCGTGGTGGCGGTACAGGCGGCGCTACGCGAGCGCGAGACGAGCGGCAAGGGCCAACGGGTGAGCAGCGCGCTGTTCGAAAGCGCCACGTTCCTGATGGCGACCCATATGGCCGGCATCGCGGTCACCGGCATAGAGGCCGAGCCCATGCCCGCCCGCCGTGGCGCCTGGGCGATCTACGAGGTCTTCCCCACCGCGGATGGCGAACTCTTCATCGGGGTCACGAGCGACCAGCAGTGGAGCCGCTTCGTCGAGGAGTTCGGCCTGCAAAAGCTCGCCGCCAATCCGCGCCTCGCCACCAACCTGATGCGCTGCCACGAGCGCGCGTGGCTGATCCCGGCGCTCAAGGAGGTGGTCGCGAAGCTGTCGCAGGCCGAGGTCGGGCAACGCTGCGAGCGCGCCAACGTTTCGTGGGCGCCGGTCGGCAAGCCGGTGGATCTCTTCACCGACGCGCATCTGCTTGCGACCGGCGGGCTCATTGATGTGTTCATCTCGCAGTTCGGCGGCGGCGAAGGCCGCAAGTTCGGCATGCCGGCGTTGCCGGTTCAGTTCGGTGGCGCGCAGCGGCCGGGCCTTACGCGCCAGCCGCCGCGCATGGGCGAGCACAGCCGCGAGGTGCTGGGCGAGGCGGGGTTTTCGCCCGATGAGATTGCCGCGCTCGCCGATGCGAAGGTGATCGTGGCGGCGTAGGGACCTCCTGCCGTTTATCTCGCGCTTGGCAGCTGATGATGGCATGATGGCTCCATCATGTATGCACGAAGGCAAATCACGATCGATCCCGAAATGCAGCGGCGTGCCCACGCCAAGGCCGCCGCGCTGGGCATCTCGTTTGCCGAATATGTGCGCCGGCTGCTCGCACAGGACTTGGACGAGGCGAAGCGCAAGGTTGACGTTTCTCTCGTATTCGATCTGGCTGACGAAGGGCCACGCACCAATATTGCCCGCGACAAGGACAAGATGGTGGGCGAAGCAGCCTGGAGAGAGCATCAGCGCAAGAGCAGCAGCAGGCGAAGTTGGCGCGGATGAGGGTTAGGCGTCGTTGGCCATCTTCGTCGATTCATCAATCTGGTTTGCAGCCGCCGTTGCTGGGGATCACGACAACGCTCGCGCCAAATCCATTCTGCGTAGCACATGGGACCACGTCACCACCGACCATGTATTGGTAGAAACATGGTTGCTGCTCAACAGTTGTTATCGCCGCGACGTCGCGGAGCAATTTTGGGATCAGATTCAGCGCGGTGGCGTCAGCATTGAGCCGGTGACAATGGCCGATCTCCAAGCGGCATGGGCGATCGGCATGGCCTTCCCGGATCAGGCCTTCTCCATCGTCGATCGAACGAGCTTCGCCGTGATGGAGCGACTGGGCATCGTTCAAGCCGCAAGTTTCGACAATGATTTTGCCGTCTATCGTTACGGCAGGGCGCGCGACAAGGCATTCGACGTGATACGCTGGGGTCACAGTGCCGTTTTCCAGTTGTTTCATGAGGCCATTCTGAAACGCCAGCAAATCATTTGTCGCTATAATGGGCGCTACCGCGAAGTCTGCCCTTATGTCCTTGGCCACAAGAAGGGGAGACAGCGCTAGTTTATCAGTTTGGTGGAGAGAGCAGTCGAAAGCTGCCGCATAAGGGCGAATGGCGGTGTTTCTCACTCGCGGAAGTTCGTGACGCAGCTGCCCGAAATGGTCGATGGTACGGTGATTCCCGACACAGCAAGACCCAACGGTGCGTTGCCGATGTATTCGTCGACGCAAACATCGACGTGCCTAACCAGCCAGGACGACGCCCCAACGTGTTTGGGTAACGCGAGTGTATCCAGAATGCCTGGCGGTCGGCATCCGGCGTCATAATCTCCTGCAAGTTTCACGCTGAATCCATCCTACCCTCCGGTTTCCTCGGCGATCCGCCTCCGTGAGAGCATATGGGCGCGCGCGTCGTTGACCGCATCGACCGCGATCAGGCAGCCGGCGCGCCGGTACTCGACCGAAAAGCGCTTGGCGGCCACATCGCCCACGACCGCCACGTCATCGTAGCCGTCGGAGAGGCCGGCCATCTGGAGTTTGAGATCGTACTGGTCGGACCAGAACCACGGCACCGGATCGTACGATTGCGGCGCGCCGAGGATCGAGGAGGCGGCGGTTTTGGCTTGGTCGATCGCGTTCTGCACGCTCTCGAGCCGCAGGCGGCGCCCGTAGCGGCGGCTCGGAAAGCGCGTGCAGTCGCCGATCGCGTAAATCCCCGGCGCGTCGGTGCGCGCCTCGTCGTCCACCAGGATGCCGTCCTCGCACGCGATACCGGCCGCGCGGGCGATCTCGTCGTTGGCGCGGGCGCCGGTAGCGACCAGCACTAGGTCCGCCGTGATCCGCTCGTCCGGCTCGAGCCGCACGACCGCGCCGCGGCCGTCGCGTTCGAGCCCGAGGATTTTTGCGCCGAGCCGCGCGTCGACGCCGCGCTCGCGGTGATAGGTGGTGTAGAACTCCGAGATCGGCGGGCCGGTGACGCGCTTGAGCACGCGGTCGAGGGCTTCGAGCACGAGAACGTCGCGCCCCTCCCCGCGCACGACCGCCGCCACTTCGAGACCGATGTAGCCGCCGCCGATGATCACCACCCGTCGCGCGTCGTCGAGCGCCGGGCGCAAGCGCGCCACGTCGGCGATGCGCCGCACCACATGCACGCCCGCCTCCGTCAGCCCCGGAATCGGCGGCATGCGCGCCGCGGTGCCGGTCGCAAACACGAGGGTGCCGTAGTCGATCTCGCGCCCGTCCTTGAGCATCACGCGCCGGCCCGCCGGGTCGACCGCGGCCACCGCGGCGCCAAGCTCGAACGTCACGTTCTGATCGCGCCAGAATTTCTCCGGCCGCAGGAACAGCACGTCGGGTTCGCGCCGCTCGCTCAAGAATTTCTTCGACAGCGGCGGGCGCTGGTACGGCAGATAGGGCTCGTCGCCGATGATCACGATGCGCGCGGCAAACTTGCCCTGGCGCAGGCTCATGGCGAGCTGCGCGGCGGCCTGGCCGGCGCCGATGACGACGACCGGACCGCTCATGCCGCCGTTCCGGTCGGCCGGCACGCGGCGACGCGTCGGCGCTGGCGCACCAGCCATTTGCCGACGAGCGCGAAGAACAGGGTGCGCGCGAGCGGCGGCCACGTGGTCGGCAGGCCGTAGAACACCGAGAGGCGCTGGATGTGCTCGGTGCGCGGACGCTCGTCGCGCTCCCAGCGCGCGAGCGCGTCGGTCACGTCTCGCTGGCGGTCCAAATAAACCGCGAGCGACAGCGCGTTCATCATGGCGAACCCGCCCCCCTGGCCGAGGTTGGGCGGCAGCGCATGGGCGGCGTCGCCGATCAGCGCCACCTTGCCGGCGGACCAGTATTTGAGCCTGATCACCTCGAAACGGTCGTAGCGCGCGTCGTCGCCCAGGCGCGCGATGAGCGCGCCGAGGCGCGGAAACGAGCGTGTCCACTCCGCCCGGTCGAGCGGCACCCGGCGGGCGGCGAGATCGCTGTCGAGCATGGTGAGCGCGATATAGACGTCCGTGTCGCTGCACGGCGTATAGAGCAAACGCCGGCTGCCCGACCAGTATTCGACCGTCTTGTTGCCCTCCGCCGACGCGCGCTCCGCGTCGGTCTTCTCGGTCAGCAGGCGGATCGCGCCGTCGGGCAGCAGCCGCCGCTGCGCCAGCAGGCCGAGGGAGTCGCGCACGCGCGAATTGCTCCCGTCCGCGCCGACCACGAGGTCGGCCCCGAGGCGGCTCCCATCGGCGAGCAGGAGTTCGCCGTCCGCGCTTGCGCCCACGACCGTCGAGCCGGTGACGAACTCGACCCCGGCGCGCGAGGCGGCGTCCGCGAGGGCATTGATCACGCGCTGGCGCACGATGCTGAAGGCACGGGCACTGGCATCCCAGCGATGCAGCGAGATCAGGCGATTACCCTCGTCGCGCACCTCGCGCCTATGGGCCGGATTGGCGCCCGCGACCGCCGCCTCATAGGCGCCGACCGCTTCGAGCACGCGCAGACCGTTTTCGTAGATGTAGATGCCGGCGCCGGTGGTGCGCAGCGTCTCGCCGCGCTCGTGCACGCGCACGCTCCAGCCGCGCTGCGCGAGCGCACAGGCGGCGGTGAGCCCGGCGAAGCCGGCCCCGGCGATTTCGGCGTGGCGTTGCGTCATACGCAGGGGATGTTATGGCAGGGCGTGCGGCCTTTGCTACGCCGCGCGCGTGAGGAGGACACGATGGCCCGGCTGCGTCACTTTGCGGTTTGCGTGAAGGACCTGGAGAAGGCTGCGACGTTCTATGAGACCGTGTTCGAGCTCAAGCGCGCCGGCCGCGAAGATCTCGACATCGGGTCGGCGATCTACCTCACCGACGGCGTCATCAATCTCGCGCTGCTCAATTTCTCCGCCGGCGCCGGCGCCAAGGCATCCGACATGAGCGACCCGCGCGGTTTCGTCGGCGCGCACCACTTCGGTTTCCAGGTCGACGACCTCGCCGACGCGCAGCGGCGCATCGAGCGCGCCGGCGGCAAGTTCTTCTTCGACCTCGGCGACGAACGGCACGGAAACTTCGAGCGCAAGTTCAAGGACCCGGACGGGGTGATCTTCGACATTTCCCAGCGTGGCTGGGTGGGCACGGATGGGGCGAAGTGAATTTGTAGGGCGCATTAGCGGCCGATGGGCCGCGTAATGCGCCGCGTGTCGGCACGGCGCAATACGCTTCGCTATTGCGCCCTACTTCATCACTTCACGAATTCATTCGTATAAAGCTCGCCGACCGGCGTCTTCTGCCGGATGATGCCCTTGGCGAGATAGAAATCCTGGAGCTTGGTGATCCGGTCGACGTCGACTTCACCCAGCACTTTTTGTCCTGGATAGACCAGCGTGGCGTAGTATTTGAACGCCGCCTTGACGCCGCCTTCCTTGCCCTGCCACTCCGGCACGAAGCCGACGAAATCGGCGGCCGCCTTGTCGGGGTCGCCCATGATGTCCTTCATCCCGTGCAGCGCCGCGTGCACGAACGAACGCACCAGCGCGGGCTTCTCCTTGATTGTCTGATCGGAGGCGGCGACCGCCTGCGCCATGTGCGGAAAAAACTCGTCGGTCGGGAGAATCTTCACCTTCACGCCCGCCGCCTGCACCGGCGGAATCCAATCGGGCACGCCCGCCATGCCGACGGACTTGCCCGTCGCCACCGCCTGCCACACGCCGACCGGGCCGGCCGACTCGATGTTGACGTCGTCCTGGCTCAACCCCGCGCTCGCGAGCAGCCCGAGCAGCGCGTAATAGGTCGTGTCCTGATAGGACATCACCGTGATGGTCTTCCCCTTCAGATCGGCCGGTTTGACGATGCCGGAGTCTTCGCGCACGACAAGCTGCATGAAGCCTTTGCCGCCGAACAGCGCGACGATCTTGATCGGGACGCCGTTCTGCCGCACCACGATCGGCGCGTCGGCGACGATGCCGCCGAGCGGGGCGTTGCCGGCGCCGACCTGCTTTGCCACGTCGACCCCGCCGCGCCCGACCGCGAAACTCACGTCGAGGCCCCCGCCGGCGAAATAGCCCTTGCCCTTGGCGAGCTGGATCGGTCCGAACGCCGGCAGGCTCGGCGGCGCCGGAAACAGATAGGTGACCGCCTCGGCCGCAACGGCGGGCGACGCCCATACCAACATCAGCCCCGCCGCCAGCATCACCATCCGCGCCGGTCCGAAAATTCCCTTCATGCTCGATCTCCCGCGCCTCGCGCGTCTATCGGCAATGCGAGGCTTGTCAGTATACTCGCCGCGCCGACGCCGCATAGCGCGCCGACTAGTGCCGCGAACCCGAAGTTCGCATGAGAACTGCCGCGGCAGGGATTAAGATGGCGCGAGCGAACCGTCTCGAATACCGCAACGTCACGATGCGCTTTGCCGACGCGGCGGGCCATGGCCTCATCGCGGTTGCCGGCGTGAGCCTCAAGGTCGCCGACGGCGAAGTGGTGTCGCTGATCGGGCCGAGCGGCTGCGGCAAGAGCACGCTGCTCAACATCGGCGCCGGCCTCTATGCGCCGAGCGAGGGCGCGGCTTTCGTCGACGGCGAAAAGGTCGAAGGTCCGAACGCCCACGTCGCTTTCATGCTGCAGAAAGACCTGCTGCTGCCGTGGCGGACGGTGGCGGCAAACGTGATGCTGGGCGCGGAAATCCACGGTCAAGCGCGCGCGGAGCGGCAGCGCCGCGCGCAAGGACTGTTGGACGGCTTCGGCCTTGCCGAGTTTGCCGAGCGCTACCCGCACCAGCTCTCGGGCGGCATGCGCCAGCGCGCCGCGCTTGCCCGCACCCTCGCGGTCGATCCAAGCGTGCTTCTGCTCGACGAGCCGTTCTCGGCGGTCGACGCGCAGACCCGCATGGTGCTCCAGCGCGACCTCGCCTCGACGCTGACGCGGGCGGGCAAGACCGCGCTGCTGATCACCCACGATCTCCTCGAAGCGGTGACGCTGTCCGACCGCGTGCTGGTCATGAGCGCGCGGCCGGGGCGCATCGTCGACGAGATGACGATCGACCTGCCGCGGCGCGACGATCCGCTGGCGCGCCGGCGCGATCCGCGCGTCAACGACTACGTGGCGCGCCTGATGGACCGCCTCCATATCGGCGAGGGCGCGCTCGAGGCGCAGGCGACGGGGGGCGGCGTGTGAGCTCGCGCCGGTTGCGGCTGCCGCCCGGCGCGGGCGCGAGCCTCGCGCTGCTCGTCCTCTTCCTCGCCGCGTGGGAGTGGGGCCCGGGCCTGCTGAAAATCCCGCCCTACATCGTCCCGCCGCTCTCGCAGGTGGCGCAGGAAAGCGTGCGCATGTGGCAGGTCAACCACGTGCTCATGCATACCGGCATCACCGCCGGCGAAGTCATCGCCGGCTTCGTGCTCGGCAGTCTGCTCGGCGCCTTCATCGGCTATCTGCTCGGCATGTCGCCCGCGACCGAGGTCGCGATCTCGCCCTACATCCTCGCTTTGCAGATCGCACCCATCATCCTATGGATGGGGTATTCCGTCTATCCGAAGATTCTCGTCGCCGTGCTGATCGTGTTCTTTCCCGTGATGGTCAACGTGCTCACCGCGATCCGCACCGTCGATCCCGACCTCATCAACCTCGCGCGCTCGTTCAAGGCGACGCGCGGGCAGATTTTCTGGAAGATCGAATTTCCCGCCTCGATCCCGGCGCTGTTCGCCGGTTTGCGCATCGGCTCGACTCTGGCGGTGGTCGGCGTCGTGGTGGGCGAATTCGTCGGCGGCAACCTCGGGCTCGGCTTCCTGCTCACCTTCGGCGAAGGCCAGGCCAATACGCCCATGGTGTTCGTCTCGATCGTGCTGCTGACCGTGATCGGCAGCCTCGCCTACCTCGCCGTGGTGCTCACCGAGCAACGGGTGCTGCATTATTTGCCGGCAAGGGAGCGAGGGGTGGGTTGAGGCCGCCGTTGCGTCGTCATCGCCCGCGCAAGCGGGCGATCCAGTAACCCAGCGTTTCAATCTTTAATGAAAGACACGGCTTACTGGATGCCCCGCTTTCGCGGGGCATGACGAGTCAGTATTCGTTGATTCCCATCTGCTCCAGCATCAGCTTGCCCAACAATCCGTGCGGCTCGGCCAACGTCTCGATGAAATCGAAATGGTTGAACCCGCGTCCCTCGACGTGGCTCACGATACCCCCGCGATCCGCGGCCGCCGCCGCGAAATCGCGCGCCTGACGGCGGAACTCGGGGGCCTCGAACTCGGCGGCGGCGACAATGAGCGGACAGGTCAGGCGATCAAGGTAGAGCTGCGGGCTGAGCGCCTGCTCGCCCGCGTCGTCGAGGTTGAGATAGGCGTTGCGGGCGCTTAAGCGCACCGGTCGCAGGTCGTAGATGCCGCTCACGCACAAGCCACCTTTGATGGGCGCCGCCGAGCCGAGCGCCGACCAGTCCGTGGTCAGGGCGCAGGCGGCGAGATGCCCGCCGGAGGAATGCCCGACCAGATGGATACGATCGCGCGCGATTCCGAGGCGCTCGGCGCTGCGATAGAGGAACGCGAGCGCGCGGCGCACCTGATCCACGAGATCGGCGAGCCGCACGGCGGGCACGGCGGAAAAATCCGCGGCGGCGAAATGCGCGCCCGCGCGCACGAAGGTCTCGGCCGCAAACGCGCTCTCGCGTTTGGTCAGGCGCT
>WNGJ01005220.1_pt1 | contig 14846 bp, 12 predicted proteins | sample 5400611 | NCBI WGS metagenome assembly WNGJ01 (sample SAMN13153375, study PRJNA577476) | soil metagenome | isolation source: 40 cm soil or saprolite under Garry oak tree replicate 1 | place: USA:California | collected 2016-06-15
AGCGAAGCGCAAGGGCGTCATCGCGAGGTGGGGTCTGAAGAAAGCGTGGAGCAAAGCCGCGGCTCGATGGACAAATATCGGATAACGAGGCCTGCCCGGCCGGACGAGTGAGCAGCCAATCGCGAAGTCCATGGTCATCAAGGGTCGGGGTGGTAGATCCGGCGAGCGTGCGGCGAAGGCGGTCGGTCTTACCTCGGGAGGTCTGCGTTGTGTCCCGGCAACGGGACTGAGGTCGTCGCAAGGCGGCCTGACCGCAACGCAGAAGTCAGCAGAGGGCGTAGTGGGCGGCAGCGCGCCGCTGAAGGCCCGAACGGTGGAAGAGGTCAGTAGAGCGGCAATTTCGTGCAGGCCATGCAGCAGAAGACACAGCAAACACTGGACTTGGGCCGCGACGCGACGGGTGAAGCCCGAAGCGCCCCCTCCCAAGGGACTGAAGCCAGCACGGCGAGAGCCAGCCTCGAACGCCCGGCGGCCGCGGGGCCGTCGATGGAAGCAGTTGTCGAGCGTGAGAATCTGAAGAAAGCGTTGGCGCAAGTGAAGCGCAACAAGGGTGCGGCAGGCGTTGACGGGATGACTGTCGGCGACCTGCCGGCCTACCTGAAGGAGCATTGGCTCACGATCCGGGCTCAGCTGCTTGACGGCACTTACAAACCACAGCCGGTGCGGCGGGTGGAGATACCGAAGGCATCGGGCGGCACGCGGCTGCTCGGCATTCCGACGGTGCTCGACCGCTTCATTCAGCAGGCGGTGATGCAGGTGCTGCAAGCCGACTGGGACGGAACGTTCTCCGAGACGAGCTTCGGCTTCCGGCCGAAGCACTCGGCACATCAGGCAGTGGAGCGGGCGCAGGCGTATATTGCGTCCGGCTACGCCGTCGTCGTGGACATTGACCTGGAAAAGTTCTTCGACCGCGTCAACCACGACATCCTGATGGGGCTCGTTGCCAAGCGGGTTGCTGACAAGCGTATCCTGAAGCTGATCCGCGGCCTTCTGACCGCGGGTGCGATGGAGGGAGGGCTAGTCAGTCCGACGGAGGAGGGCACGCCGCAGGGCGGTCCGCTCTCGCCGCTGTTGTCGAACCTGATGCTGGATGTGCTGGACAAGGAACTGGAGAAGCGCGGCCATCGCTTCGTGCGCTACGCCGACGACTGCAACATTTATGTGCGCAGTCAGCGAGCGGGCGAGCGGGTGATGGCCGGCATCGAGAAGTTCCTGGCCAAGCGCCTTAAGCTGAAGGTCAACAAGGCCAAGAGTGCGGTTGCCAAGCCAAGTGTTCGCAAGTTCCTGGGCTTCAGCTACACAGGTGGAAGAGAACCACGGCGGCGCATTGCGCCGCAGGCGATCGCCCGCTTCAAGTCGAGAGTTCGGGAGCTGACGCGACGCACGCGGGGGCGGAGCCTCGTGCAGATCGTCAAGGAGCTGTCCAGGCGGCGGTTGCGCGCCGTCGCCTGGAAACAATGGAAGCATGGACCCGCTCGCTTTGCTGAGCTGCGACGCCGCGGCGTCGGCCGGGACCTGGCGGCTCAAACCGCCGGCAGCCCACGTGGCCCTTGGCGGCTCGCAAGCAGCCCCGCGCTCACCATCGCAATGCCAATCGCCTTCTTCGGTTCACTCGGTCTGCCTTCCCTCGCAGCCCGCGAACCACATAATCTACCGAACCGCCGTATACGGACCCGTACGTACGGTGGTGTGGGAGGGGAGGAGCCGTGAGGCTCCCCCCTATCCCGATCGCAATGACGGAGTAAAGCTCGAACAGCACACTTAAAAACACCAAAGGAAACGCCAATGATCGAGTTCTTCTTCGACTGCTCGAGCCCCTGGACCTATCTCGCCTTCCACAACATCCAGCCGCTGGCCAAGGAGTTCGGCGAAGAGATTTCGTGGCGGCCGATATTGGTCGGCGGCATCTTCAACAGCATCAATCCGAGCGTCTACGCGTCGCGGGAACATCCGGTCGAGGCCAAGGTCACCTACCAGAAAAAGGACATGGCGGACTGGGCGCGCTCTGCGGGGCTTACGATCAAGATGCGGCCGACGGTGTTTCCGGTGAACAGCGTGAAGGCGATGCGCGGCTGCATCTTGCTCGGCCAAGACCTTCGCAAAGACATGGTGCCGTTCGCGCGCGCGGTGTTCGAGATCTATTGGGGCGAGGACCAGGACATCTCGCAGGACGCGGTCCTGGGCGAGGCGTGCCGGCGCGTCGGCGTCGATCCGCAAAAATTCCTCGCAGGCATCGGCCAGCAGGCGATCAAGGACCAGCTCAAGGCCAATACCGATGAAGTGATGGCGCGTGGCGGCTTCGGCTCGCCGACCATCTTCATCGACAGGAGCGACATGTATTTCGGCAATGACCGCCTGCCGCTGGTCCGCGAGGCCTTGGCGCGCCGCAAGGCGAGCGCCGCCTGATGCCGAGGGCCGTCGTCTGCCGCGAGCTCGGACCGCCCGAGCGGCTGCGCCTGGAAACCTTTGCGTCGAAGTCCCTAGGCGTGGGGCAGGTGCGGGTTGCCATCCGTGCAGCCGGGATCAACTTCCCTGACATTCTGATGGCGGCCGGCGAATATCAGCTCAAGCCCGACCTGCCGTTCACGCCAGGCGTCGAGGCTGCGGGCGACATCGTCGAAGTCGATGGTGCGGCGAAAGGCGCAGCCGTCGGCGATCGCGTGATCGTCAAGATGCGGCACGGCGCCTATACCGACGAGGCGGTGGTGACGCCGTCGCAACTGACGCCGCTGCCTTCGAATTTTGATTATGCGGAGGGCGCGACCTTTCTCGCCGCCCACGGCACCGCCTATCATGGATTGGTCGATCGCGGTCAGGTGCAGCCGGGCGAGGTGCTATTGGTGCATGGCGCGGGCGGCGGCGTCGGGCTTGCCGCGGTCGAAATGGGCAAGGTGCTGGGTGCAACCGTGATCGCTGCGGCGTCGTCGGAGGACAAGCTTGAGGTGGCGCGGGCAAGGGGTGCCGACCACCTCGTGCTCTATGGCCGCGAGCCGTTCCGCGACGCCGTGAAGCGCATCACCGAGGGGCGCGGCGCCGACGTCGTGTTCGATCCCGTGGGTGGCGCGATTTTCGAAGAGAGCGTACGCTGCATCGCCTGGGGCGCGCGGTTGCTCGTGATCGGCTTCACCGGCGGCATCGGACTTGCTCGCACCAACCTGCTCCTGATCAAGGGCGCGAGCGTGCTCGGCGTGCGCGCCGGCGAAGCTGTGCGGCGTAATCCGGCACTCGGCGAAATGCGGCTCAAGGCGCTATTGGAATGGGCGGAGGCCGGAAGAATCCGGCCCAACATCTCGCACCGGCTGCCGCTGGAAGATTACGCGAAAGCGATGCGGCTCCTGATCGACCGCAAGGCGATTGGCCGCGTGGCGCTGGTGATGGGGTGATTCTCTCACGCGTCGTCCCGGCGAAGGCCGGGACCCATGCCGCGGAATCTATCGAGAAGGCAGAGTGGCTGACGTTCTCCGTAAGACTAAAGCCGGTGGTTATGGGTCCCGGCGTTCGCCGGGACGACGGTGGAGAGTGTTGCGGCTGTACCTTCTACCGATACTCCCGCTCGTCCCACCATGGAAAGTAATCCGGCATATCGCTCGACACCTTGTTCTTGAACTGCGCCGGGCGCTTCTCCAGGAACGACACGACGCCTTCCTTGACGTCCTCCGAACGGCCGCGGGCGTAGATGCCGCGGCTGTCGACCTTGTGCGCCTCCATCGGATCGTCGGCCCCTAGCATGCGCCACATCATCTGCCGGATCAGCGCCACCGACACCGGCGCGGTCTTGGCGGCGATCTCCCTGGCGAGCGCGCGCGCCGTCGGCAACAATTCGTCCGGCGGCACCACCTTGCTGACCAGGCGGCCGGCCAGCGCTTCCTGCGCCGGAAACACCCGGCCGGTGTAGCACCACTCCAGCGCCTGCGAGATGCCGACGATGCGCGGCAGAAACCAGCTCGAGGCCGCTTCCGGAACGATGCCGCGCTGGGAGAACACGAAGCCGAACCGCGCGGCTTCCGAGGCGATGCGGATATCCATCGCAAGCTGCATGGTGACGCCGATGCCGACCGCCGGGCCGTTTACCGCGGCGATCACGGGTTTCAGGCACTTGAAGATGCGAAGCGTGACCTGGCCGCCGCCATCGCGCACGTTGGGATCGCTGTAATCGACCTTGCCGTCGGCAAGGCGCTTGACCGGCCCGCGCCGCGCGTCGCGGTCGAACGTGTCTGCGCCGGATGACAAGTCCGCGCCGGCGCAGAAGCCGCGGCCGGCGCCGGTCACGATGATGGCGCGGATGTCGTCGTCCTTGTCGGCCTGATCGAAGGCATCGATCAGCTCCCGCTGCATGGCGGCGTTGAAGGCATTGAGCTTGTCCGGCCGGTTCAGCGTGATGGTGAGGATCTGCTCGGCGACCTCGTATTTGATCGTCTCATACGCCATGCGTGTTTCCTCTGATTTTGTTTTTTGATTTTAAGACCGTCATTCCGGGGCGCGTCGAAGACGCGAACCCGGAATCTCGAGATTCCGGGTTCGACGCTTCGCGTCGCCCCGGAATGACGGAGAGAGTTATTTCTGCGGCGGGCTCGGCCAGGACCGCTGCGCACCGCGCAGGCCCTCGAAGGCCTTGGCCATGGCGAGCACGCCGATATCGTCGAAGCGGCGGCCGACGATCTGGACACCGATCGGAAAGCCATTCTTGTCGTAACCGCCGTTGATCGATACGGCCGGATTTTCCGACATGTTCCACGGCACGGTGTAGCAGATGTGCTCGAACGGCTTCTCCGGATCGTGGATTGGGGAGGCGAGTTCGGCGCCGAAATTGACCACCGGCGACACCGGCGAGATGACATAGTCGAGATCGCAGAACAATTTCGCGGCGGCGGCGCGGATCGCCATGGTCATGTTGAAGCCCCTGATCACGTCGACGCCGGTGAGTGTCGCGCCGCGCTCGGCCCATTGGCAGATGTAGGGCAGGGTCTTGCCGCGCTCGTCTTGTGTCAGCTTCGATAGATCGTCCCACATGCGCGCGCGCCAGAAATTGTCGAGCCCATCGAGCATCTCGCGGGTCAGGATGCCATCGATCTCGGTGACCACGGCGCCGGCCGACTCGAAGGCCTTGGCCGCTTTTACCGCGACCTCGCGCACCGGCTTTTCCAGCGCCTGACCAACGCCGAGATCGAGCATCAGCCCGAGGCGCAGCTTGCGCGGCGATTTCTCCAGCGCCTTCCAGTTGATGCTGTCAGGCGGCAAGCTCATGCCGTCGCGGCGATCGGGCTTCGACAGCACGCTCATCATCAGCGCGGCATCATCGACCGTGCGGGTCATCGGTCCCGCAACGCGGCCGACATAAGACGGATCGATCGGAATGCGGCCAAGGCTCGGCTTGAGGCCGACCAGTCCGCACCAGCCGGCCGGCAGCCGCACCGAGCCGCCGATATCGGTGCCGAGATGCAGCGGGCCGTAGCCGGCGGCCCCCGCCGCGCCCGCGCCCGCGCTGGAGCCGCCGGGATTTTTGCTGAGGTCCCAGGGGTTGCGGGTCAAGGGGTGGAAACTCGAGAGCCCGGACGACAGCATGCCGTAATCGGGCATGGTGGTCTTGGAGAAGATCACCGCGCCCGCTTCGCGCAAGCGCGCCGCCGGCGGCGCGTCCTTCGGCGAGGGAACGAGCTTGACGCTGGCGGCGCCGAGCGGCACCGGCTGGCCCTTGGTTGCGACATTATCCTTGATCGTGACCGGCACGCCATCGAGCACGCCCACCGGCTCGCCGCTGTGCCAGCGCTCGGTCGAGGCTTTCGCGACCGCGCGCGCGCCGTCGGGATCGTAGGCGTACAGCGCCTTGATGTGCGGCTCCCAGGCCGCGACATGCGCCAGCACGTCTTCCAGCACCTCCGACGGCGAGAATTGCTTGGCGCGGAAACCCGCGATCAGGTCGACGGCGGAAAGATCGTGGAGGGAGGTGATCCCCTCTTGTGACGCTGTCTCATGCATGGGAGCCTGCCGGGAGACGGGTTTCGATGATGCGCGCAAACATGCTGGCGCCGACGGGCAGAATTTTGTCGTCCAGCACATAGCCCGGATTATGGACCGGTACCGAACCGTCATGGCCGACCCAGAAATAGGCGCCGGGTATGGCCTGCATCATGTCGGCGAAATCCTCGCTGCCCATCTTCGGCTTGGCGCGGGTGAAGACCTTGGCCGGATCGACGATGGTGCGCGCGACTTCCTCCACCACCCTGGACTGCTCCTCCTGGTTCACCAGCACGCTGAAAGTGTCGCGAACGTCGGCGATGATCTCCACCTGGAACGTGGCGGCGATGCCGGCGCAGATCGTGCGGATGCGCTCGCGGATCAGCGCGCGCGCCTCGTCGGAAAAGGCACGCACGGTGCCGCAGAGCTTGGCCTCGCCCGGAATCACGTTATAGGCGGAGCCGGCGTGGATCTGGGTGATCGACAGCACCGCGGCCTGCAAGGGATCGACGTTGCGGCTGACGATGGTCTGCAGCGCCTGGCCGAGCGTCATCGCGATCACGACGGCGTCCTTGGAGCGCTCGGGCATCGCGCCATGCGCGCCATAGCCGTGAATCGCGATGTCGAAGAAGTCGGCGCCGGCCATCGCGGGCCCCGGCAGGATCGCGATCTCGCCGTGGTTCATGTCCGGCGCGTTGTGCAGGCCATAGACCTCGTCGCAGGGGAATTTTTCGAACAGCCCGTCCTTGATCATGGCCCGCGCGCCGCCGAGGCCTTCCTCGGCGGGCTGGAAGATGAAGTGCACGGTGCCGTCGAAATTCCGGGTCTCGGCGAGGTAGCGCGCGGTGCCGAGCAGCATGGTTGTGTGGCCGTCATGGCCGCAGCCATGGAAGCGGCCGGGAATGGTCGAGCGCCATTTCAGATTGGTGTTTTCCTCCATCGGCAGCGCGTCCATGTCGGCGCGCAGCCCGATGCGCTTGGCGCCCGTGCCCTTGCCCTTGAGCACGCCGATGACGCCGGTGCCGCCGAGCCCGCGATGCACCTCGATGCCCCATTGCGTGAGCTTCTCGGCAACGATGCCGGAGGTGCGGATCTCCTCGAAGCCGATCTCGGGATGGGCGTGCAGGTCGCGGCGGATGGCGGTGAGTTCGCCGGCGAAACCTTCGATGCGGTCGATCAGGGGCATGTCTGTTGTCCGGTTATCCGAGATTTAAGTTGCGGGAGTGAAAACACGGCCGTTCGGCTTGATGCGAATACCCGGACGCAGCCGTGTCCATGGCAGCGTCGCGGGATCGGCCGGCATCGCGCCGGGCGCGGCGCAGATCAGCAGTTTTTCAGCGATCGGCTCGAAATCGGCGCGGAAATGCACCGAGCTCTTGTTGACGAGGATCGCCTGCGCGGTCGGTTCGATGCCGACATAGCGATACATCGATTGATCGGCGAGCTGCGCCTTGTGGGATGCGACGACAACCCGCACGTCGCCGATCCGCAAACAGGCCGACAGTCCCATCTCCATCAGGCGTCCGCCATAATAGGGACCGGTCGCGGTGAAGTTCCCGTCGGATAGTTTTTCGACGACGAAGGTTTCCCGGTAGGGCGCGTCGCCGGGAATCCCGGACTTGCCGCCGAGCGATAGCGTGACGCTGGCGCCGATGCCTGCCGCATGCGCGGCGCGTGCCGTTTCAGGATCGTAGATCACGCCTGTCGCGGCGCGCGTGGCGCGGTTGCGCACCAGCGCGCGCAGCATTCCGGTGGTGTCGGAATCGCCGCCCGCTCCGGGATTATCCTGGGTGTCGGCGATCACGATCGGCTTTGCCGCGGTTCTTGCAAGGTCCATCGCATGGCGCACGCCGTCATCTGGTGTGTAGATCCGTCCGTCGAAATCGCTTTCATGGCCGATGACGAGCTGGGCGATCGCATCAGCCGCGGCATCCGCGTCGGCCTGCGTGCGGCCATAAGCGAACACGCTCGGTGAGCAATCGACGAAATCGGCGGCCGGAAAGCCTGGCGCAAAGGACAATGTCGGCACGGCGTTGCTCTGCAGCGTCACAAGTTTCTCGTAGATGCCCTTGGTCGGCTGGTCGTTGGTGCATTGCCAGCTGATCGGAATCAGGAACGGCAATTGCCGGAACGCCTTTGCGAAACGTTGCTTCGTGTCGAGCAGCAGCGCGAGATGTTTCGCCGCGGCGCGGCCGGTGTCGGCCATGTCGACATGAGGGTAGGTGCGGTAGGCGATCAGCGCGTCGGCATGTTCGATCATTTCGGGCGACACATTGGCGTGCAGATCGAGACTGGCGACCAGCGGCAATTCCTTGCCGATCACCTTGCGGACGCGGGCGAGAATCTCGCCTTCGCCGTCATCGAAATGCTCGGTCACCATCGCGCCATGCAGGTCGAGATAGACGGCATCGAGCGGGCCGGCGGAGGCGATGCCGTCCACCATCACCTTGACGATACGCTCGAACGCATCCTTCGTGACATGCGCCGAGGGACTGGCGCCGCAGGCAATCGTCGGGATCAGGTCCCAACCCTTCGCTTCGGCGGCGTCGATGAAGCCCGCCAGGCCGGCATTCATATTGCGGATGGTCTTCTGAACGGCGGTTCCTTCCGTCATCCCGGGCCAGCCGCCGCCATGGACGAATGCATCATATGTCGCCTTCGTCGGCGCGAAGGTGTTTGTCTCGTGCAGAAAGCCGCCAACGGCGATACGTGTCATCAATTCTGTCCCACCGAATTATTCGCGCGCGACGTTAGACTCGTCATTGCGACGAGCGCAAGCGACGAAGCAACTCTACTTTTGCATGACGCGTGAGCGTGTGTGTGTTGCGGGCGGCGGAAGGCGTCACAGCGAGGAGCGGTCCAATTGCCCTTCCGTCATTCCGGGGCGGTGCGACAGCACCCAACCCGGAATCTCGAGATTCCGGGTTCGCGCTTTCGCGCGCCCCGGAATGACGGAAGGATGGACGTCAAGCTGTCGCCACCGCCCCTTCGGCCACCGGCCTGAAATTCGCGAAATCCCAGCCGCGTCCGGGCGCGGCATCGAGTAGCGCGCGGGTATAGGGCTGTTGCGGGTTGGTCAGCACCTGGGCCGCCGGCCCCTGTTCGACGACGCGGCCATGCTGCATCACGGCAACGTCGTCGCAGATTTGCGCCGCGACGCGCAGGTCGTGGGTAATGAACAACAGCGCGATGCCGAGCCGTTTCTGGATTTCGTCGAGCAGTTCCAGCACCTGGGCCTGCACGGAGACGTCGAGCGCGGAAACGGCTTCATCCGCCACCAGCACGTCAGGATCGAGCGCCAGCGCGCGCGCGATGGCGATGCGCTGGCGCTGTCCGCCGGAGAACTGATGTGGATAGCGCGAGACGCTGTCCGCCGGCAGATCGACGAGTTCCAACAGCTCGCGCGCCTTCTCCAGCGCCTCGGCGCGCGACACGCCGTAATTGATCGGCCCCTCCGCGATGCTCTCGCCGACGGTGATGCGCGGATTGAGCGACCGATAAGGGTCCTGGAAAATGATCTGGATGCGCTTGCGATGCGGCTGCAGCAGCCGGCGCGACAATTCCGAGATTTCGCGCCCGACGAGGCGAATGCCGCCGGAGGTCGGGTCGATCAATCGCACGATGCAGCGCGCCACCGTCGATTTGCCGGAGCCGCTTTCGCCGACGATGCCGAGCGTGCGGCCCTTGCGCAAGGTCAGTGTCACGTCCTTGGCGGCGGCGACCTCGCGCGCTTTGCCGAGGAACGAGCGCTCGCGATAGATCTTGCCGAGCTCGTTGGCCTCCAGCACCACCGGCTCCCTGGTCTCGGGGCGCGGCGGCCGGGGCACGAGGCTCGGCACGGCGGCGAGCAGGTTGCGGGTGTATTCCATCGACGGCCGACGCAGGATGCCGTCGAGCGAACCGGTTTCGACCAGCCGTCCGTAACGCATCACGGCGACGCGGTCGGCGATCTCGGCGACCACGCCCATGTCATGGGTGATGAACAGCACGGCGGTGCCGTGGTCGCGCTGGAGGTCGCGGATCAGCGTCAGAATCTGCTTTTGCGTGGTGACGTCGAGTGCGGTGGTCGGTTCGTCCGCGATCAGCAGCTTCGGTTCCAGCACCAGCGCCATCGCGATCATGATGCGCTGGCGCTGACCGCCCGAGAGCCGGTGCGGGTAGGAGGCGAAGATGCGCTCGACCTCCGGCAGCCGCACCTGCTCCATCATGTCGAGGATGCGTTTGCGCCGGGCGCGCGCGTCGAGATTGGTATGGGCGCGCAGCACCTCGTCGATCTGGCGGCCGACCGGTACCACCGGATTGAGCGCCGTCATCGGCTCCTGAAAGATCATCGCCATGGTGGTGGCGCGCAATTGCCGCAGACGCCGGTCGCTCGCGGTCAGGAGCTCTTCGCCGACCAGCTTGATGCTGCCGGCCGTCGCCGCCAGCGAGCCCTTCTGCAGCAAGCCCATCACCGTCAGCGAGGTCACCGATTTGCCCGAGCCGCTTTCGCCGACCAGGCACAGCGTCTCGCTTTCGTGGACCTGCAACGATACGCCATCGATGATCCGCAGGCCCTTCGACTTCTTGCCGAGGTCGACGACGAGGTTTTCGATGTCGAGGATGGGGGCGGTCATGTCAGCACTTTCCACCGTCATTCCGGGATGGTGCGTTAGCACCAGACCCGGAATCTCGCGATTCCGGGTTCGATGCCATCGGGCCGCGCTTCGCGCGGACCCGTTGACATCGCCCCGGAATGACGATGTTGATTCGTCGCTCCGCTCCTCGCAACATCGTCACTTGCCCTCGCGCTGTTTCATGCGGGGATCGAGCGCGTCGCGCGCGGCGTCGCCGATCAGGTTGACGCTGAGGATCGCGATCGAGAGCAATAGCCCCGGCCAGAAGATCAGCGACGGCTTGATCTGAAAATAAGAGCGGCCCTCCGCCATGATGTTGCCCCAGGTCGGCGTCTCCGGGCTGATGCCGGCGCCGAGGAACGACAGGATCGCCTCGGTGAGAATGGCGGAGGCGCAGACATAGGTGCCCTGGACGATCAGCGGCGCCACTGTATTCGGCATCAGATGCCGCCACATGATCTTCGGGAGACTGGAGCCGAGCGAGATTGCGGCTTCCACATAGGGCTCCTCCCGCGCGGAGAGCACGACCGAGCGCACCAGTCGCGCCACGCGCGGAATCTCGGGGATCGTGATGGCGACCAGGACGGTGGCAGCGCTCGCCCCCGACAGCGAGACCACGGCGATCGCGAGCAGGATGCTCGGGATCGCCATCAGCCCGTCCATCACCCGCATCATGACGGCGTCGATCCATTTGAAGAAGCCGGAGACGAGGCCGATCACGAGGCCAATGCCGATCGAAAACACCGCGGCGCCGAGCCCGATCAGGAGCGAGATGCGCCCGCCATAGATGATCCGCGACAACACGTCGCGGCCATAGGCGTCGGTGCCGAGCAGGAACTGGGCGCTGGATGGTTTCAGTCGTTGTGACGGCGCCAGCAGCAAGGGATCGTGCGGCGCGAGCCATGGCGCGAGGATCGCCATCGCCACGATCAGCACCAGGCAGACGCTCGCGACCGCGATGATCGGCGAGGCCGTCAGGAATCCGAACCGCGGCCGCAGCGGCGCGGTGATCGGGATCGACGGCTCGGGAAGGGTTTCGATCGCCATCAGTATCTGACCCTAATATCGGATTCTTGGATCGAGCAGCGTGTAGGCGACGTCGATCAGGAGGTTGACGGTCACGTAGATCAGCGAGGTCAGAAGGATCATCGCCTGAATGACGGGATAGTCGCGTGCCAGCACGGCATCCACGGTCAGCCGCCCGATCCCTGGCAGGTTGAACACGCTTTCGGTGACGACGACGCCTGAGATCAACAGCGCAAAGCCGGTGCCGATCACGGTGATGACGGGGACGGCCGCGTTGCGTAATGCATGGCGCAGCAGCACCGCGCCCTCGTTGATGCCCTTGGCGCGCGCGGTGCGCACGTAATCCTCACCCAGCACGTCCAGCATCGCCGCCCGCGTCATGCGCGCGATCAAAGCGACATAGATGAAAGAGAGCGTGCAGGTCGGAAGAATGATGCGCTCGAAGAATGGTCCGAAGCCGGCTGCGATGCTCTTGAATCCCTGCACCGGGACCCAGCGCAGATCGATCGCGAAGAGCTGGATCAGCACATAGCCGATCACGAACACCGGAACCGAGAAACCGAGCACCGACAATCCCATCACGAAGCGGTCGATCCAGGTACCGTGTTTCCACGCGGCGATCACCCCGAGCGGCACCGCGATCAGGATGGCGAGGATGATGGTCGACAGCGCGACACTGATTGAAGGCTCGATGCGCTGCCCGATCATTTTCAAGACCGGCACGTTGGAAATCAGCGACACGCCGAGATCACCATGCAGGAGCTTGTTGATCCAGGTGAAGAACTGGACATAGAGCGGCTCGTTGAGACCGAGCGAGGTGCGGATGCGTTCGAGCTGCGCTGGTGTCGCGTTGTCACCTGCGAGGATGGCGGCGGGATCGCCTGGCGTCAGCCGCAAGAGCAGGAAGACGAACAGCGCCACCACGCCCATGACGGGAATGGCGGCGAGCACGCGGCGAAGCAAATATCCGAGCATCGGAGCGTCCTAAGCTTCAGCGGAGCCTGGTGTCTCGAACAGTGTTTTGGGCACGCGACTGTGAATGCCTTTGCATGTTCCGGAAGTCCGACATTCTACGCATTCTCGCATATTTTCCAGCTTTTCCAGCCGCCCCATGTTTGCAAGCGCTTTTGCAAGCCTCGTGCCATCGCATAAACATGATGCAATCACGAGAGCTCACGCCGCGTGGTTCTCGCCGATCGACATCGCGCAGATCCGCGACAGATGCGCATAGGGCAATCCGGTCTCCTCGGCCCAGGCATTGAACTGCGCCTGCACCTTGGCGAGATCGCCCTTTGACTTGACTTCGGCTGAGATGTCGAGACCCGCGTCACGCAGGCAGGCCACCACGTCCTGCGACGTAACAAATCCATCCCAGCCGACGAAACGCAAAAGCATCTGTCCGGTATTACCGCCGAGCCGGCTGCCGCGCTCGGTCAGCAGGTCCAGGAGTCCAACTTCGTCGGAGGAGGGCCATTTGGCCAGGAACTTGCCGAAGCTGCCATGCTCTTTGGCAACCGCCTGCACGAAGGCGGCGTTCTCACGCACCGAGAGAATCTTCGCGCCGTTGCGCACGATGCGCGTATCGGTCATCAGGCGATCCCAGAATTCATCGGGCTGGAACGTCAGCTTGGCGGGCGCGAACCCGAGGAACGCCTCCTCGAAGCCGGGCCACTTCGTCTCGATCACGCTCCAGGCGAAGCCCGCGGAAAACACCCGCATGCTCATCTCCGCGAGAACGCGATCGTCGGACAGTTTGGCCAGCGCGCCAGCGTTCGGTTTTTTGGGAAGCAGTTTTTCCAGTGCCTTCGGTCCGCCCTTGCGCTTCTCCGCACGGGCGCGAATGGTCTTGAATGAGACGGTGCTCGTCTTGCTTGGCGCTTTCTTTGGCGCCTTCTTTGGCGTCTTGGCCATCGGTGCACCCGGAGTTTATTCCAGCGTCGCCAACAATCCTGCCATCAGCCGGCCGCGCTCGGCGAGGCTCTCGACGACGATGTGTTCGTTGAGGGTGTGCGGATCGGCGCCGCGCACACCCAGGCCATCGAGCGTCGGGATGCCCATCGCGCCGGTGAAGTTGGCATCCGAGCCGCCGCCGGCAGAAGCATGCGGCAATTCCATGCCGAGCTGCTTGGCGAGATCGCGCGCCTTTTCGTAAAGCGCCATGGTGGGCGCATTCGGCTCCCACACCGGCCGCGTCACGCCGCGCGTGACGGAGAATGTCACGTCGTCCGCGGTAGCCGACAGCGTCAGCATGCGCTCCACGCCGCGATCGAGATCATCCTGGCGCTTGGCCATGCTCAAGGCTTCGCCGGTGCAGGTGGTGGCGACGCAATTGACCCACTGGCCGCCATGCACGATGCCGACGGAGAAGGTGCAGTCCTCCGTGGTCATATTGTCGATCTCGATGATGCGCCGCGCCATCTCGCGGTTCGCGGAGCGGCCTGAGGACAGATTGGCGCCGGCATGGCTCGGCTTGCCGGTGGCCTCCAAATTGAAGCGCGCGATCGCATAGCGTCCGGTGACGACGCCATTGTTGGCGCGGCCAGGCTCAGGCACCAGCACATATTTGTTGCGCGCGGCTTCCGCCTCGATGATGTCGCGGGTCGAAGGCGTGCCGACTTCCTCATCCGGTGTGAATAGCACCGTGATCGGCAGCGGCGTGGTGAACGACGCGCGCGCCAATTGCCGGATGGCTTCGAGCGTAAGGTAGCAGCCGCCCTTCATGTCGTAGATGCCGGGGCCATAGCATTTCTCGCCCTCGCGCCGGAACGGCAATTTCTCCAGCGTGCCGACGGGGTGGACGGTATCGAAATGCCCCGCGATCAGAATGCCCGGTTCGCCTTGCTTCGGATGCGGAAAGCGCGCGCGGACGCAGCCGGCAAAGCCCTGGCGGCCCGCGATGCGTTCGATGCTCGCGCCCATGATCGCCATGTCGCGCGCGGCGAGGTCGAGCATGCGCTCGACTGCGCGTGCATCCCAGGTCGGGCTTTCGCATTCCACCCAGGTGCGAAGACCCTGCAGCATGGCCTCGGAATCAAAGGGAAGATTGGCAGGGTTCATATTCTCAACTCTCGCAAGGTCTTTTGGAAGGCATGACGTGGCACGCATACGAGCATGATCGCGGTAGGGTTTGTAAAGCGATAGATGCGCAGAGGAGGCAATCGGCCAAATCGCGATTGACGCGCAACGCGCTTGGTGCAAGTCTCAAATATTCAGGATTTACAGCGTGTTAGTTCGCCTAAATAACGGACG
>WNGJ01004278.1_pt1 | contig 14845 bp, 9 predicted proteins | sample 5400611 | NCBI WGS metagenome assembly WNGJ01 (sample SAMN13153375, study PRJNA577476) | soil metagenome | isolation source: 40 cm soil or saprolite under Garry oak tree replicate 1 | place: USA:California | collected 2016-06-15
CGTTATTGCCTGCCCTGGTGTCGGGCGCCGATTTTTCTGATCCCTTCAACTTGACCGTTTTCTGCACGCTCAGATTGATGTTGAAGATGCCGGCTCCAACGCCCGTATTGCGCGCGATCATCTTCCCCGTCAGTGGGTCGACCGGACGGTCGTTAATGATGCCGTCGTTATTATCGTCCGAGCCGGTCGTAATAGTGTATGGGCGGCTGGAATTCCAATTCACCTGCGTCGTGATGTTGAGATCCCCCGGCATGTTCCAATTCGCTCCGGTCAAGAACCGATGCCGCGTGTCAGATCCAGCACGGCCCCACTCGGAACGCATGTCGTAGCTGTTGACGGGGAAGCTTTGCCAGCCGTCGGTGTCGTTCTTGGTGTAGCCCAAAGTGTAATTCCCGAAGAGTCGCAGACTCCACTTATTACGAAGTCGTTCCTGCCACCCGATGGTGTAGTTATTCGATTTCGAATTGCCGGTGGACTCTAACTGAAAGGCCGGTCCCTGGCTTGGATCAGGTGCAACGTCGCTGCCTGGAAGAGGCGCATTGGTGTTCCGGCTACGGTACAGGTGCACGCCGCGCGAGGTATACCAGGAAAACGTGAGGCCCAGGCCTTTGGGAAGACTCTTCTCCAGCGAGACCGAGGCATCCGTCGTATACGGCGTCACCAAATCCGATGCTTGCGTACGGCGTGTTATCGGAGCGAGCGCACTGTTGCCGCCGAGGAATGGATCGGGAAACGCCGGCCGGAAAATGATGATTTGTTGCTGCCGCGCCCCATCGAGCCGGAATAAACCCTCGACAATTTGCTCGTCCAATCTTTGATGAAAAATGCCCGCCCCGCCACGCAGAACCATTGTCTTCGTCAGTTGATACGCAAGACCGATGCGAGGATCGATATTGTCGTGATCGCTGATGTTGGTCTGCGCTTCGTATCTGGCGCCGAGCGACAGGTTGAATTTTGGGGTCATCTTCCAATCGTTTTGGATAAATGAAGCTACCTCCAATTGATTCACGTCGAGCAGCGGATTACCGCGCCCCTGCGTGAACTGCAGCGGCCTGCCGGCCATGTAATCGGCGAGACTTGAAAACGTAAACGTTCCGATGAAATTGTTCTGCTGCAAAGAATGATTCCTGCGGTAGAGACTTTGAAATCCGCTCTTCACGGTCCACTTCTTACCTGAAAACATCAAGAGATTGCTCATTTCCAGGCGCCGGTTTTTGCTTAAGCTGTTGTTTTGTCCACCGCCGCCATTGAACGCGTCGAGAACATTGATGGCCTCAGCCACCAGGTGCGGTGTGGTCTGCGCGAAGTCTTGATGGTATTCAAATCGAACTTCGTGAACGAGAGAGTTGGTCAGCACCGCGGTCTCTCGCATCTGAAATTCGGAGTTCCGCACAACATTGTCGGCGGCCCTATCCTGCAACGTTGTGGGGCCGCCGGAAAGCCGATTGGGCCTTTGCTGATGCTGGATCTGATAATTCATGTACAACGTGTTGTTCTTGTCGATCGCGAATTGGCTGCGAGCGTCGGTACTTCTGATGCGGTTCGCTGATACATACGGCGCGGAGTACGATTGGCCGGTTCCATCCGAAGCAGGAATGATTGCGCGAATCGTGCTTGTGTTTTCGTTGTCGAAATAACGGACGTTCAAGTTCAGTGAAAGCTTGTTCCGGATGATCGGCCCGCTGAAGTTGGATTGGAAATTCCGGGTTTGCGCCGGTGGCTTGATGGCTGGAGATCCGTCCGTCGTCGTCAGAAAGGGGTCGCGCCCATTGAGAGAGGACTGCCTGAAACCGAAGTTTATATTCCCGTGAAACTCGCCTGTTCCGGCTCTGGTGATGATTTCGGTGCGGCCGTACCCGATACCACTAAACTCGCTGCTGAATGGATTATTGCCTATACGAATCTCTCGAATCTGGTCCTTTGGAGGAATGCGGCCGCTCGTGAACCCATCGATGATGAAAGTGGCGTTGCCGCCGGCGCTGCCTCGCGATCCCGCAATCTCCTGCAGGTATTCTGCCAGTTCGTCCTCGTTGTCCGGCAGCGTGTCGATAAATTCCTTGTCCAGCACGGTGGTCTGAAGGCTCGAGTCCGGATCGATGCTGATTTCGGAGCGATTCTCAGTCACCTCGACGTTCTGCGAAAACTGGGCGAGCAACATCGTTATGGAGAGCGGCCGCATGTCGGGCGTGACCTTCACCATCTCCGTGTAGGGGGCGAAATCGGGAGCGGTGATCTCGAGTCTGTAGTCGCCCGGCTCAGCCGCAATTTCGAATTCGCCCGTGCCCGTGCTTGATGTTTCTTTGACGACTTTGTCGCCCTGAGAAAGTGTCACGCGGACTCCCGGCATCACGGATCCGGTGGAATCCATCACACGTCCGCGGACTTGTCCGGATTGGGCCAAGAGTGTTGTCGCGGCCAGCAGCGTCAGCAGAATGGTGAGTAGACTTCGCGTCTGCATGCTAAATGAACCTCCGAGATCGGGAGTAAAAAGCTGCCGGATTTACGTTCAGTAATCCTGCAACCGACCTTCGCACAGCGCCACCAGCGCTTCTGTCGTGTGCGACCGCTCTGGAAACTCCGTGCTCAGGAAAATGTGCCGCGCCAGCGTGAGCGTCGTGTAGGCCCGTACCGCCGCGCGGGTGTGCGCGCCGGACAGTTGCACAAACCGTTCCTCCATCGCCTGCTCCACTGTGCCCAGCGCGCGTGCGTCGCCGCGCTCGCGCAACGCCTGCTCGATGACGTGGCCCAGAAAATTTCCCGCGTCCAAACCCGGATCGCCAAGGCAGAACAAATCAAAATCAATCAACCACAGCCGCTCGCCATCCACGATTACCTGGGCCGGATAAAAATCGCGATGAATCCCGCTCGCCGCCGGCGCCGGCACGCTAGCGCCCAACCGCTCGCACGCCGCCAGCACGCGCTCCACGCGCGCCGCCAGATCTGCGCGCCGTTCGGCCACCTTGGCCAGGCACTCGCGCAGGATTTTCAATTCATCCGCCATGGTGTGGCGCCGCTCCGTCGGCAGGTTCGCGCGGTGCAGTTTGTGAATTGCCTCTGCAATACGCCGCGCGAGCCGCGGGCCGTCCGCGTCGGCCAGAAGTCTTTCCGCCGTCCCGCCCGGCGCTTTGCGCTGGCACCACATCTTGAACGGCGAAATCACGCCCACCGGCTCCGGGACCGACACGCCGTCGGCGCTTTGCGCCTCGAAGCCCGCGTTCCAGATCGTTTCGAGCTGGCGGAAACCCTCGTTGCCGTAGCGCCGCGCGCGGATCTTGCCGATGAGCGTGACGGTTGCCTTCGGCGCGTCAGGACGGTCCACTTCCACCTCGTACTCGATCACGCAACGCCTGCCCGGCTTATGCCGCGTTACGCGAATCGCTAGCAGCCGCAGTTGACCGTCGCCGGAAAGTTTGGGCAGCCGGCGCTTGAATCGACGGGCCGCTTCGACCGGGTTCAACGCGTGCGCCAGCGTCGGCAATTCCGCATCCCCCGCCGCACCGAACGGGTCGCTCACAGAGATGCGGGGCTGCACGGGCGTCGCGCCCGCAGGAGTTCCGATCTGATTTGACTGTTCCCCTTGGCTCGTGTCCGAAAATTCGGATGCGCTGCGGCCCGGAGTGCCGTCCGCCAGTAGCTCCGCCCACAACGCCAGCAACTGATCCCCTTGATGTCGCACGGAAAAAATCTCCTCCGCTCGCCGCCGCGCCGCCGCGCCCAACCGCGCCCGCCAGCACGCGTCGCCCAACATTTTCGCCAACGCGTCCGCCAGCGCCGCCGCATCACCGGCAGGCGCGAGCAAACCCGTCTCGCCGTCGCGCACCAGCTCCGGCACGCCGCCCACGCGAGTCGCCACCACCGGCACGCCGCACGCCGCGGCCTCCATCAAGCTCACCGGCATCCCTTCGTGCTCGCTCGTCAACACGCCCACCGCCGCGCGCTGCCACCACTGCAACACTTCGCCCTGCTCCGCCGCGCCGGGCATCGCCACCACGTTGTCTAATTCAAGCTCCGCGCGTTTCGCTTTCAATTCGCCGTGCAACGGGCCGTCGCCGATCATCGCGCAGCGAAAGGCCACGCGCCGCCGCCGCAACTCCGCGCAGGCGTCCAACAGCAGGGCGAGATTCTTTACCTTCACCTGCCGCGCAACGCAGACGATCCACGCTTCCGGGCGCGCCGGCGCCGGGGAGCGTGGACTTTCGTCCGGCCCCGATTCCGTGGGCGCGGAGGGACGTCGGCGCCTGCGGATCGCCGGACAGAACCGCTCCGTGTCGACTCCGCACGGAATCACGCGCACACGCGCCTCCGGCAAGCCGACCGTCCGCGCCAGGTACGCTTTGTTGGCCTCCGAAACCGTGACTACTGCCCGCGCCGCCAGTGCGCGCTCACGAAAATCCGCCGGCGGTTTGCGATGAATGTCGTAACCGTGCGCGGTGAATGTGAACGGAAGCCCGCAACGCGCCGCCAACTCGCGCGCCTTTGCCGTCGCGTCTGTCGCGAAATGCGCGTGGAGCAGTTGCGGACGAAACGCGCGCACCACCGACGGAAACGCTTCCACATCGTAAGTCGTCAGTTCCGCCAGTCCCGCGCGGCGGACGATGTCGTGCTGCACTTCCGCGCGCGGCGGGAGCAGCGACAGGATGCGCACCTCGACTCCGCGCCGCCGGAGCTCCGCCAACTCTCCCGCGATGAAGGTCTCGGAGAGCTTCGGGAAAATCTGGAGGACGTAGGCGAGCCGCTGGATTTTCATGCGCGAAGTCTTTTCGCCAGCGCCACCACGCGCGCGGCGTTCTTGTCCCAGGTGAATTGTTCGTGAACGAACTTCGCTGCGGCGGCGCCGACTTTTCGCCGCAGCGCGTCGTTGGTCAGCAACCGCTCGCATCCCTCGGTTAGTTCGCGCAAATCACCCGGGGGATAAAGCCAACCGGTGTCACCGTGCCGCACGAGCGCCGCGATCTGACCCTGCCGCGCCGCCACCACGGCGACGCCGCACGCCATGTACTCGAACAGTTTGAGCGGCGAGAAATAGAAATCGTGGTCGTGCTTCGGATACGGCGCGAGCGCGAGGTCGAACTTGCGGATCGCCGCCGGAACTTGCTCATGCGGGACCAGTCCCGCGAAGCGCACGCTCCGCGCCAGCCCGCGCTTTTCAAACGCGCGCTTCAATTCGCCCTTCAACTGCCCGTCGCCCACAATGATGAGCCGCACGTCTGGATGCCGCTGGCGCAACCGCTCAAGCAATTCCGGCAATATCTCCACGCCGTGCCAGGGCCGCAATCCCCCGACGAAACCCAGGGTGGGGCGCGTCGCTGCGGGCACGCCGCTTCTTCTCCGCCTTCCGTCGGCGCACGGAGAACGACGCACGCTACCTTTCGCCGGATAAAATAACTGCGCATTTACGCCGTTGGGCATGACATGAATCTTTCGCGCCGGCACGCCGAGCGACTTGACGTGTTCCGCGAGTTCGTGCGACACCACCACCACCGCATCCGCGCGTGTGAGCGTCCACTGCTCAGCTTGCGCGGCGAGTGCGCCGAAGCCCGTCGCGCGATACGCCGCCTGCTCGGCGGCCAAGGGCGCGTTCAGTTCGACGATGTGCGGGACGTTGAACTCCGCCGCTAGCCGCACGCCCGCCGTGGAGTAGAGCGACGCGCGCTCGTAGATGAACGCGGGTTTGTGCCGCAGGAAGCGGCGCTTCAAATTCCGGTAGAGCGTCTCGTTGTAAAGAATCCTCCGCAATTCGCCGGGCAACGGGTCTTCCAGCCCGAGCCGTCCGTTGAATTCTTTGAACACCCGCGTGGCGGTCGCCGCGGCCGGATCGAGCGGGACGTGAATCACGCGCGCGCACACGCGGGCGGGCGTCTGGTCGGGCGACTTGGTGAGCGACTGGGCCGCGAGCGTGACGCGGTGCCCGGCGCGGGCGAAGGCGGCGATGAGTTCGCGCACGTGTACCGACGCGCCTTTGCGGCCCAACACTGGAATCCCGGCATCCGCGCAGACATATAAAATCTTCATGGCTCGCGGTTCAACCTGCGCGGCACCGGAGCACCTTCCGCAAGCCCGAACGTGTTCGCCTGTTGTTCCCCTCTCCCCTCGGATGGGAGCGGCGTTAGCGGTGAGGGTTGGTTTGTTCATGGGGCCAACGCGACTCCTCGTTCTTGCTCCACTCGCGGCCCGGCCTGCGCACGGAACATCGCGGCGTAGCGGCCGTTGAGGCGCATCAACTCGTCGTGCGTGCCGCGCTCCAGAATTTTTCCGGCCTCGAGATGCAAAATCCGATCGGCGCCGACGGCGTGTGACAATTCGTGTGTGATGAGAAACGTCGTCTGCTCAGCGTAGAGTCGCTCCAGCGCCTCCAGCACCTCGCGCTCGTTCTTCGTGTCCAGACCCGTGGTCGGCTCGTCGAGAATCAAAATCGGCGCCCGCCGGATCGCCGCACGGGCGATGGCGAGACGCTGGCGCTGGCCATGCGAAAGCGTAACGCCGCGTTCGCCGAGAATCGTGTCGTAGCCTTGCGGCAGCGCGACGATAAACTCGTGCGCGTTGGCGAGTCTCGCGGCGGCGAAGATTTCCTCGCGCGCTGCGCCCGGCGCGGCGCAGGCGATGTTGTCGCTGACGCTGGCGGCGAACAGCACGTTGTCCTGGAGCACGACGCTGATTTGCGCGCGCAACGACTCGAGCGTGAACTCGCGGATGTCACGCCCGTCAATCAGCACGCGCCCGCGCTGCGGGTCGTAGAGCCGCAGCACGAGGCTCAACAAGGTGGACTTGCCGCCGCCCGACGGGCCCACCAGCGCGATGTGCTGGCCGGGCTGCACGTCGAGCTGAATTTCTTCGAGCAGGTTTTGCCCGCGCTCGTAGGCGAAGGCGACGCGGTCGAATTGCACGCGGCCCGCGAATGCCGGCGCCCGCACGGCGCCCGGCAGGTCACGCACGTCGGGGACGCGTTCGAGCAAATCGATCACGCGTTCGCCGGCGGCGGCGGCTTTGCCGAGACGGCTGGTGTATTTGGCGAAATCCTGTACCGGGCGGTAGGCGGACTTGAGGTACGCGAGGAACATGTAAAGGTCGCCCGTGCTGATTTCGCCAGCGAGCGCGAGCCGCGTGCCGCACCACAGCACGAGCGCCGTGGCCAGGGCGATGAGCACGTCGAGGGAGCGTTCGAGCGCGGCGGAGAGGCGTTTGCCTTTCGCGTCCTGCCTGAAATTTTTTTCGCTCACCTCGGTGAAAGCGCGGGCGAAGCTTTCTTCGAGCGACAGGGCCTGGACGGTTTTGATGGCGTTGAGGGATTCGGTGAACTGCGCGGCGAGCGCGCCTTCCTGCCGGCGTTGTCGTTTAGCCACTTCGCGGAGGCGCCTGCCGAGCGAAACGCTGCGCAGCCAGAATAGGGGCAGCACGGCCGCGGCGATGAGCGCGAGCTTCCAGTTCATGAAAAACATCAGCCCGATCATCCCCGCGACAATGAGCGCCTTGCCGATGAGCGGAAGGAACGCGGTCACGGCCACGTCCTGCAACATCCCCACGTCGCCCATCATGCGCACGACCAGGTCGCCGGTGCGCGCACGGGTGTGAAACGAGAGCGAAAGATACTGAACGTGGCGGTAAAGTTGGGCGCGGACCTTGGCGAGCGTACGGTTACCGATAAGCGTGAAGCCGATGGTCTGCCAATACGACGCGAGTGCTCGTAACGCCGTGAATGTGATCACCGCCACGGTGGCGAGCGTGAGGAGCGATGTGGTGTCGAGTGACTTAAAAACCTCCGGCATCGCGGTGTGACTGGAGCGCTTCGAGCCGAGGATGTGGTCGAAGACGAACTTGATGGGCCACGGTTCGAGCAGGCGCAGCGCGACTTCGGCAAATAGCGCCGCCAGCGAGCCGGTGATGAGGGCGCGATACTGCCGGGCGTGCGGCCAGAAGTATTTCAGAATCCGCCAGAGGCTCGGCAGGCCTTGCGGCAATGGCTTCGGACTCGACATGTCTAGCCAAAAGAAAAAACAAAAATCGGAAAGGCTGAAAGCTGAAATAGGTGCACTCTTCTATTCGCCGTTTTCAGTTTTGCCTCCGTCGAGATTGCTCCGTTTCACGATCACGCGGACGCTCTTCGCGGCGGCGCGGCGAGAGCGCTTCCGCTCGCGAGCGCGCACAGCCGGCCGGCCGCCTGGCGCGCGCCGCCGAAACTCAAGTGCTCGCGCACACGTTCCAGGAGACGGTCGTGCGGTTGAGACAACGCCGTGCCGACCGCGCCCCGCAGGCTGGCCGCGCTGAGCGCATCCGGCTGGACCACGCGCAACAATCCGAGCCGCTCGAAGGCCGTCGCGCGCAACCACTGCTCGGAACGCGGCTCGACGCGCGGCACGCACACGACCGGAACGCCTTTGGAAACCGCCTCGCCGACCGTGTTGTAGCCGCCCATGCAAACGAGCGCGTCCACCGACCCGAACAGGCCGGAGAGATGTTGCACGAAAGTGCGGAACGCGACGCGGTGTTCGGCGGCCAGCCGTTTGAGCGCGTTGCGTTGACCGTCCGGTGTCATCGGCCCGGCAACCACGAGGCCCTGCCACGGCGCGGCCGCGGCGGCGCGGATGAAATTCTCCAGGAGCACGTAACCATCCTCGCCGCCGCCGGCGGTGGCCAGCACCACGGGGCGCGTCCGGTGTTCGCGCGGCGGAATCGTGCCGTTAACCTCGTCGACGTCTTCCGGATTCTCCAGGTTGGCGACGTAACCGCAGAAATGCGTGCGCGATTCGACGGATTCGGGAAATTCGTACGCGGCGAGCGGGTCGAAGACCGCACGATGCCCGTAAACGAGAATCGCGTCGTAAAAGTCCGCGATGCGCTGTTGCATATGGTAGGGCCGCCACTCCTCCAACACGCGGGCCGGTTCGTCCAGAATGTCGCGCAGACCGAGGACGGCTTTTCCGCCGAGTTCCTTGAGCACACGCAGGCCGTCGCGAAATTCGCCACCGGCTCCGAAAGGATGTTTGTCCACGAGCGCGACCGCGGGAGCGAAGGACTTCACCGCCGCCAGCAACATCGCGGCGCGCAGCCCGCGGATTTCGTCGAAAGGAATGGACAGATAGCGCGCGGAGTAGTGGCCGTTGGTGATTTTGCGCAGGCCGGGCAGCTTGAGGATGTCAACGCGCGGCGGCAGCCCGAGCCGGCTGACGCAGTCCGCGCCGACGGCCAGGAGTACTGACGCGCGCGGTTCGAGCGCGGTGAGCGCGGAGGCGATGGCAAGGTTGCGGCGCGTGTGTCCAAGACCCAGCCCATCGTGCGAATAAAACAAAAAGCGCATAAGCAGCCTTGACTCGATCTGATCTAACCTGTAACGTCGTCGCCAAACGAATGCACGCGCCCTGCCACAACGATTTTGGGCCACTGTAAAAAAATTCCTCCATTTCTGCTGGTGCGACAAAAAAAGAAGAATGAAAGAATGGCGATCGTAGTAGGACAAAGTTAATTGATTCGGCGAAATGGAAGGCTTGGCAAATCCCATGCAATTGGCCTCGACGAGCAACGGTTATTGGAGTCGCGTGAATTTCCAACGCAAGGTGGCAGCCTCATGCCACCTAAGCAAGATTTCCAATGTCCCAGGAAACGCGCATGGAGAAGTTCAATGGCTGAACTTACCGCCCATAATGACGCGCGCTCCGAAACGGTCCTGCAAGAGTTTCGCGCCCCCCGCATGGTCGATAAGGCCATGACTTACGATGACGTATTTAAATTTTCTTTGGATCCAAGCCCAGCTTCGGCAATCCGTTTTACGATCTCGTCTTCAACCGAATAATCAAAGATAGCGTCGATGATAATGATCCCGTCCGAAGTATTGAACCGAAGAGTGCCGTATGTTCCTGCCTCGCGGCAGCCAGTATGTTCCTGCCTCGCGGCAGCCCCGGCCGCCGCGACATGCGACTCGGATGTTTCTTTGGTGGACTGGGCAAAGCCGATAACGGTACAGAGCACACCGGCGGATAAGAATAAAACCACGGCGTAGCATTTCATCCTGAGCCTTTCAATTTAATCCTTGTGGAACACTCCGGCTGCCGGATCGCGGACTCTGCGATTGAATTCCTGCTCCTGGGAAGGAATGCAGAAAAGTTCCTCGGCGAATTCCTTCAGCCCGCTCAGGCGAAAGTTTTTCGTTTCGCTCACCCACGGCTTCGTATAGATCTTGGGATCAGTGAGCGTCATCACAAGCTGCATATTGTCCCGGTCCAGGCGATGATAGCGTTCCTCCAATCTCATCTCATCACTGTGGGGATAGCCAAAATGATCCAGCCACGTCCGGTCGTCAAAGGTATTGGACTGCACAACGAAGAGATCCCCCTCCCAGTGACCGACCGAATATCCCAACATTCGCGGATCCGCATCTTTCGGAAGTTCCCGCCCGTCGGTCCAGATGATCCGATGGACGTGATGCCGATCAAACAACTGAATGACGCGGCCGGGAATCTGAATGAATTCGAAATCGCCGGGATTGTTTTCCAGAAGCAGCAGACGCGGTATTCCCAATGGATCGCAATTCCCCATGGGATCGTTCCCCAGTGCCGGAGGAATCGCTCGCGGTCCGTAGCTGGGCTTGTTCGCGTCAAACCTCGTCTTGCCTTCGGGAGTGAATGGAGGAGCATCGTTGCTCAGCGATAGAACGCCTCCTCTGCGCACCCAAATCCCTGACAAATCGTGTGGATCATGCGGCGGCGAAGGCTCATTGCCGACTGCAGTCTGACCGCGCCCCCGCTGTCCTTCGCCCCTTCGACCGCTGGCTATCACCGCTGCCGATACGAGGAACAATGTGACAAGAATAAATGCCGGAAGGATGAAACGATTTAGCATTTCGGTTTCTGTTCCTCCTATTTCTGAGCATCCGACGGCGAGCACTTTCCGCCTTCGCACCGATTGTTCTCTCTGGAGCAAACTGTGCCCGAATGCTACCACGCATCCTACCGGCCTAAAAATTCAGGAACGATCAGCGCAGGTGAAAAATATATCGTCCGTTTCGATCTCTTTTCTCTCATTACGGCCGCCGTTCCTCTCGCAGGGCCTCTACCACCCACGTGTCAGGATTACGTCACATTTCTACCGGCATCAGCGTGGCTTTTCCAAAGATGTGACCCCCCTCTGCGCTGGTTCGATTAATCATGGGCCTTTCCGCAGCATCTGCCTTTCACTCCAACGGTATCGAACCTCATAAGTAAGGATTCTTTCGCCTCCACTGCGCGGCCTTTGGCATCCCGACTGCACTGGTTGGCGGCGGAAACCTTAACTATCTGAAACGGCGACAGGGCGTGCGTCAGAAGTGAACAGGTTATGGAATTTTTCTACATAGCACCCGGACGAAGGAGATTTATGCATAAAGTGTTGGGAATCATAACAGTTGTTCTATTGTCGGCGGCTGTGGCCCTCGCTGAGGGACGGCCGCCGGGTAAAGGTCCACAAGACAAGGATGACCATGATGACCGGACTCCAGTCCAATCCGGCTATGCCGTGGTTACACCGTCGACGACAAGCGGTACAGGCTTAGTCGTATTTGAAACCTTCGGATGGAGACGCGGCGGCGACGCCGGAACACCACAGACGGGCGTTCTGCCACCCGGTTTGACAACGAATGCGGTGATGTTTGTGGACAGCGAACGCCGGCTGTCGAAGAATCTGGGCCTGGCAATTGTGAATCCGAATTCGTCGAACGTGAATGTATCGATGTTGCTGCGCGATAGTAACGGGAGCCAGCTGGGATCCACCAAAATTGTTAATATCCCTTCTCATCAGCAGGTCGTAACTTTTGTGACCCAACTTTTTGCGGGCCAGCCGTCGATTCCGCGTGACGTGACCGGAACGCTCGCAATTACTTCTCCGGGAAATCCCGTATCCGTGATTGGCCTGAGATTTCGGGGCTCGAACTTCAGCACTCTTCCTGTAACGGATCTCTCGGGCAATCCGGGTCCGCTACCGATAATTGCAACCGGTGTCGGCGGAACCGGGGCTGTCTTGTTGCCTCAGTTTGTCACGGGAGGTGGTTGGGCAACGGAGCTTGTCCTGATGAATACTGGTACGAGCATTATTACTGTGAGGGTGGACCTCTTTAATTCGAGTGGTAATCCGCTCTCGGCTACTTTGAATGGCCACACTGCAAGCAGCTTCACGAATTTGAATATTCCCCCCGGTGGTGTCCTCATCCTTGCGCCTCGGGATTCAGACGGAGACGACGACTTCTGACAAATTCGGGGTCAGACGGGTCAGACGGGTATTTCGGGGACGCACCCCGAATTCTTGAACTTCAGAATTCGGGGTGCGTCCCCGAAATACCCGTCTGACCCCGAATTTGTCGGTCTTGCTTCTTTCCTAGTGCAACCATAGAATCGGCCAGATAAAAAAGAGAGGGGAGATTCTATGCGTTTTCGCAATCGATCGATTTTGCTCTTCATAACTGCATTGTGGCTCGGTGGATGCTCGGCTCCACCTGCTCTACACACACTGGCTCAGGATGCAGTAGCCGCGATGGGTGGCGCCGAAAAACTTCAAGGCGTGAAGACACTCGCGATGAGAGGCGGGACGGGAACGCGCTTGAGAATGGGCCAGATGGTGAAGGCGACCGATCAGGAAGATCCCGCACAACTCAAGGACGTCGCCGACATTGTCGATCTCGGCAACGGCCGCGCTTCACTCGATTACGCGCTTCAGCTCGGCGGCTTCATGCAGCATCGGCACGAAGTTTTAACGAAGAAAGGAGACAAGCCTATAGGCATCGAGATCGTCGGCACTCGCCCCATAATTGCCACGACGCCAGGTGGTCTCTTCAGTTGGGGCACGCAGAACTCGCCGGAGTTTCTGTTGCGGCGCAACGTTGTGACGATTGCTCTAGCCGCGGCGGAATCGGCTTCCGACAGGCAACCAGCGATCGATAAGGAACTGAACGGCAGGATGTACAAGTACGGCACGGCGCAGACGAAATCGGGCGAAGATCTTGGATTGTACTTCGATCCTCAAACAAGGTTGTTGGCAGCTTATGAGGTGATCGACACCGAATCCATTCTTGGAGACGTACCTGCCCAATATGTCCTTACGGATTACAAAACAGCGGACGGCCTCACGCTGCCGCATCACATTACGGTCCGAAAAGGCGGGAAGGATTACTCGGATGTTCAATTTGCTTCGATAGCGGTGAACGACCCCGCGGCGGAACAGGCTTTTGCAATTCCCGATTCTGCGGCAGAAGAAGCTGACAAAGCGGCCGCTGGGGACGAGTATTCGCCCATGAAGATTGTTAAAGTCGGCAACGGTGTTTATCACGCGGTGGGTTATTCCCACCACACGCTTATCGTTGAATTTCCGCAATGGCTTGCGCTCGTCGATTCGCCTTACACAGAGACGCAGGCCAACGTGCTGTTCCGCGCGATTCAGGAACAATTTCCAACAAAGCCGGTAAAGTTTGTTGCGGTTTCGCATCACCACTATGACCATATCGGAGGTGTTCGCACGGCCGCAGCAATGGGCGCAACGATACTCGTAGAGAAAGGAAATGAGCCGGTTCTTCGTCCCCTTCTGGAGGCGCGGCATACCCATCCCCAAGACGAACTCGACAAACGACGCAATAGTCAGCCGGCGCAGCAAGTCGGCGCAATCGAAGTTTATGAGGGGAAGAAGATCATCAGCGAGGGCGGTCAATCGCTTGAGCTTTATCCGGTTTCGTTCCCTGAGCACGTCGATCCGATGGTTCTTGCTTACGCCTCGAGCGCGCGGGCGCTGTTTCAACCTGATTTGTATACGCCGCCGGCGGCAGCGAATGGCGGCCCGCCCGCACAGCATTTGTTACAGGCGATTAAGCAACTCAATCTCAGGGTGAACACGATGGTCGGCGGACACGGCGGCATCGGAACATTTGCCGATTTCCTGAAAGCCGCAGCCTCTGCAGCCTCTTCGAACTGAATGTGTATGCGCCGGGCCGTCTGCTTGATGATTTGCTTTGCCGCCGCGGCCGGCGCGCTTTCGGCGCGGCCTGTTCAGATCGGCGATGGAATTCCTCTCGATCTCAAATCAATTCCAATATCCGATTGGATCAATGGAGGCGAGCAGGCGGAAATTCCATGGGATTTGCGGCTGAGCGATCCTTATCTGCGTATTGATCAGCGGTTGGAAGTCTCTTATGTGATTCGTCTCAGCGCGAAGGATCTGAACAGGACCGGGAAGACTCACGAACTGTTTTTCCTCAGCCGGATCAGCAGCCCTGATGGTGAATGGCTGGACCAACCCAACATCGCACGCTACCTTGTCGAACAGGAATTGCCGAAGGGCGTTCAGACACAGTTTTTCATGAGGGTTTGCGTGCAGCCCGGGGATTACGTCCTGTGGCTCGTCCTCTACGACCGGCAAACCGGCAAGCACAACGTAGCCAGGCGGCGCATGCGGGTTCCCGAATTTCGCGGCGATCCATTACCGGATATTTATCGACACATGCCGTTAGTGGAATTCCCGCAAATCGACGAGTCCGAGCAAAATGGACCGGGTTTTTTGACAAGCCGGCTCTACCTGCCTGTCCACAACAAACATGCTGTAGAAGTGGAGCTCATTTCAACGCTGAGTCCTCCCGAACAATGGACTGGCCGCTCACGTGTCCTGCGCTCGCACAACGACAATACCATTGGTGCCATTACTGCTTTATCGCAGTTGGAGCTTGCCGGTGGCACGTTATCGATCACAGGTCTGGATCTTGTACGGCATCAGGTGATCTTCGAAGAACCAAGCATTCACGGCCCCAATTGGCAATCGTTGATGGAAGCGTTGAAGAAGGCGCAGAGCCCCGAACTGAGTGCGCAAGCCCTCCAGGGCAGCAAGAATAATGGCGCATTCTTCA
>WNGJ01004279.1_pt1 | contig 14844 bp, 10 predicted proteins | sample 5400611 | NCBI WGS metagenome assembly WNGJ01 (sample SAMN13153375, study PRJNA577476) | soil metagenome | isolation source: 40 cm soil or saprolite under Garry oak tree replicate 1 | place: USA:California | collected 2016-06-15
CATTTCATCTCCGCGTACGCCACCGCGTGCCGGTACCAGGTCACCGGCTCCGGCCCCGGTGCGGCCCACGACTCAGGCTCCCCGGCCCCCGGGGCGAACGCCAGGCCCTTGCGGGCCGCGCGGACCAGCTCGGCGCGGTAACTGTCAGCCAGCGCCCGGGTCACGAACGACCTCGACTTGTCGCGGCCCGCGACCCGCCAGCGGACCTCGAACGCCTTCCGGCCGGGCCTGCGCCGGATCGCGAACACCCGGACATCGAACGAACTCACCGCAATCCCTCCCCAGGACGTGACAGGAACCTCACGATCCCAGCCCCACCACAAGAAGAACATCCCGGCTCCACGTGCCACGCCGTCACCCACAGACACGACCAGCCCCGTCAGTTCATCCCCGGCCGCAAGCGCCCAGTGACCGCGATCCGGCCCCCCTGCCAGCGGCCTGGCCGGGTTCACTGAACGCCGCTCGCTGGCCTGTCACATCCGCCGTCACCGGTACGCGCGATGACCGCCGCACCCCGCCGGCCGGCATGCAAATATCGTGACGCAAGGTAATCGCAGACCAGACGCCTCCTCTACGAAATACTCACAGATCGCCGAGTATTTGCGTCTCTCCGCGTTCGGGTGTCAGGACTGACAGCAAGCGCAGATCAGCCAGATATGAGCGTCTCCGGAACGCTCCTCAGATTGGCTCGGCTTCCACGACGCCGGTGGACGCCGGGAGCGGGAGGGCTGAACGCAGCGCGAAGCCGGACGCGCTCAGAAGCGCCTGGAACTCCTCCTCGGTCCGTTCGCGGCCACCGAGGGCAACCATCATGTGCAGATCCAGCCACTTCGATGGGTGGGGTTCGTTGCCGGGCTCCATGACAGCGTCGATGATGATCAGACGGCTTCGCGGCCTCATTGCCTGGCGGCAGACGCGCAGGATGTCGAGCGACTTCTCGTCCGGGAAGTCGTGCAGGATGTACTTGAGCAGGTATGCGTCGTGTCCCGGGGGAACGGACGCGAACAGGTCGCCGGTGACGACGTGGGTGCGGTCGGCGAGGCCCTCGGTTCCGAGGTATCGCCCGGCTGCCTCGGTGGCAGCCGGGCGATCCAGCAGCGTGCCCGTTGCACGCGGATTCGCCATGAGGATGGCGGCAAGCAGGCGTCCTTCACCGCCTCCGAGGTCGATGATCGAGTCAAAGCGCGAGAATCGCAGTTCCCCACGACCAGCCGATTGGTCTCAGCCGACATTGCCGTCATTGCCCGGTTGAACGCGACCTCGATGCCGGGGTGACCGGCGAGGTACTCCCAGAAGCCGACGCCGTTGGCCCTGGCAAACGACGGCTCGCCGGTCCGCAGCACATGATCGAGCTCGGTCCATGCCAGCACATTGCCGTTGTGCGGTGCGTAGATCACGTAATCGCGCGCCGAACCTCGAACGTCACCACGTAGCGCCTCTGACAGGGGTGTGTTGAGGTACTTCCCGGTCTCGTCGCTGCGGAAGATGCCCCGGCTGGCCAGCGCACGGAGCAGCCGCCCCAGCGACGACCCGTCCGTGGACGTGGCGGCTGCCAGGTCTGCGGCGCTCTGAGGTCCGCCCGCCAGCAGATCGGCGATGCCCAAGACGGCCGCAGCCTGCAACACCCTGGCAACCATGAATCCCTGCGCCATCTGCATCAGCACCACCGCAGGCGGCGGCTCCGCCGTATGCTCAGCATTCACTGGCGACCCTTCCCCGGCGCGGCAGAGGCAGCCTCTGCATGATCGTTCGTCACGAACACAGAATGCCCGCTCTGGCGCTCTTGTAGCGAGCGGCTGCCGCACCGGTGCTCCGCCACGTGGCGGACTGAGCCTGTTCGGAACCGCCGCGCACCCGCCGGGCATCCACCACCCGGCACACCGCCGGTGGTTGCCTTGGCTGGGCCAGGCCGGACGCGGAGCGAGGTTTCCACCACCCTGTGTGACAGCTTGCTGCCGGACCCGTGCGCTTCTGAGTTCCGCGCGGTTACTCATGGCGCCTGGAAAGTCGTCCTGCTGACTGTTCTGGCTCTGGTCGCGCTGACCCTGGGCGGGTGCACAGGCGACCCGCCGGCCGCACTCCCAATCCAGACTGTCGCGCGGCAGCTTGCCCGCCCGGGTACCACCAGCGTGATCGTCTTCGTTCCAGGCCGCAGTCACAGCACCGCGGCCACCGCCGGAACCCGGCGTCCGGCAGCTGATCAGCGGTTCCGGGGCCGGGAGCGTGACCAAGACGTTCACGGCCACGCTCGTGCCGCAGTTCGCCGGCGAGAAGAGGATCCGCGAGATCGGAGCTGGCGCCCGACGGCGGTTATTGTCCGAAATAGCGAACGCGCGACTACGAGGCGTGTGCGCTGGCCCGGCCGCCGGGCCTGGTGAGGATAATGTCACGGCTGGTGGCTGCGAGTGCAGCGGGGATGGGCGCGATGCCGGTACACCCGTGGCCGCCGGCCCCGCCGATGGGAGGGTTGACCTGCCGCGCGACGTGCCAGCGGCCGGCGTCATGACGCGTCGGCCAGGAGTACTGCCCGGCGGTTGGCGGGAACGTTGCGCGGGCGGCGTGCCAGCCCTGCACGTCGGCTCATGCCGGACGGCCGCCTGCACCGGGCGCACCGGCGAACCGCGCTGCCGTACCAGGTCAGTTACGCGATTGACCCGCCATGGCGACATATCAGTCTGTATCGTCCGGTTTCGTGAGAGGCGGGGATCACAGGGCTGTTCATGCACGCCCGGCTGGCCTGGCCAGGCTACGGGAGGCCGTCAACTCCGGGCTGGAGGAGACCAGCTTCCGGACGGCCCTGGCCGCTTGTGCCGCGGCCCTCCTGCTCACCGTGGCCGCCATCGCGATCGCGCTGCTGGTGTCCGGCCATGGCACGGTGGCCGGCGCGGAGCCCAGCGATCCGGCAGGAACGGCAGGAACCTCCGCCGCGATGCCGGCGGCTTCGCCGCGGCCGCGCGCGATCGCGGTCCCTTCAGCATCCCCGGCGGCGCCTGACCCGGCCGCGTCGTCCCCGGCTGCGAGCCCCACGGCGTCTGTGACGAGTCCCTCCCCGTCTGCGACCAGTTCCCCGCCGCGCTGCCCACCCGGGCACGCGCGAGGCACCACCGCTGCTGAACCTGAAGCCACGCGTTCTCCAAACTCATCGCGCTCCCGCCACGCGGCCGGGAAAGGCGACGGCGTACCGTCTTCCCTGCATGCGGGACGGGATCGCCGGGTGACGGGTGGCCATCTCAGATGGCGCGTTAATACCGGGACAGCCGTCCGGGCCTGCCGCGGGGTTAGCTGGGCGGACGCGCAGCGCGGTCCCCGTCGCCGTCGCTGCCCTGCCTCGGCGCGGCGGGCGCAACCGTGGCAGAGGCGATGCCGGTGCGCTCCACGCCGACACGACACACAGCCAGGCATGACCCGCTGACGAGTGCACGCCGTGCGCCAAGGGCCCGACCGAGCTACCCGTATGCCCGACTGCCGGCGAAGCACCCGCACGGCGGGCGGGAGCATTGCCGGCCAGGTCACTGCCGGGTACCGGCCTGGCGAAAGAGCGCCCGAACCTCCAATTATGGATGTTCGTCAACACGACCGGTATCAAGCCGATGCCCATGCAGATCGGCGGTTCGAGCGCGTGCCGCATTTTCGAGCGGATTACTCGACGTGACGCTCCCAGTGGATTCCGCTGGCCATGTCAATCCTGCCCTTATCGTGGCATGGGTACGTCTCCGCGATGCGTGGTGGTGGTGGTTCGGGATGGCTGAGGCCGAAGCCGGGGCGGATGAGGTTGCCGCCAACCGGGAGCTGTGGACCCAGGCGAACAGTGAATACGCTGATGAGCACGCCTACCGCGCCTGGACCGCCGAGGACATCACCTGGGGCATCTTCAACGTGCCTGAGCAGCAGCTCGGTGTGCTCGGCGATGTCCGCGGCCTTGATGTCGTCGAGCTCGGCTGCGGGACGGCGTACTTCTCCGCCTGGCTGGCCCGGCGCGGCGCCCGGCCGACCGCGGTGGACTTGACCCCGGCCCAGCTCGAGTCCGCCCGGCGCTGCCAGGACCGGTTTGGCATCTCCTTCCCGCTCATCGAGGCCGACGCAGGAGATGTCCCGCTGCCCTCGGGCAGCTTCGACCTGGCCATCTCCGAATGCGGCGCCAGCTTGTGGTGCGCCCCGGCCCGCTGGGTACCCGAGGCTGCCAGGCTGCTGCGCCCTGGTGGGAAACTGGTGTTCCACACAACCAGCATCCTGGTCACCTTGTGCTCGCCGGGACCGGACGGGCCCGCCCGCCAGGAACCACACCACCCGCAGCGCCAGGCATACCGCCTGGCAACTCCACGGGGAGGGATACAGTTCCACCCCGGCCACGGCGAGTGGGTCGAGATACTGCGCGACAGCGGCTTCATCATCGACGCGCTGCATGAACTCTACGCCCCGCCAGATGCTCCCGATCATCCCTACTACGCGCTGGCGAGCGCCGAATGGGCGCGCCAGTGGCCGGCCGAGGAAATATGGGCTGCCCACCTCGCCGACTGACCCGACGTAACCGGCAGAGTCAATCCTTGGACGCTATATCGCCGATTCCGTATTACCTGTCGCCGAGGGGTTCCGTGTGGCCCGGCGGCACAGAACGACTGGATCTGGGCACAGCCAGTATGGAGCGCGTCCTTGCTGACGGCACGGCGAGGTCCTGCTCGGCCGTCGGTTCTGTTCAAGGGCTGAAGCGCCGCGTTACTCCACCCGGCCCTGCCTACTGGCCGTGATTCGGCTAGGGGCCTGGTCGGAGTTGAAAGAATCACGGCGCAGCCGCCGAAGCGCCTGAATGACGACCGGTCGACGGGGGGTGCGGCATGACATGCCGCGCTCCGGCGACGGGCCGCCGATGCCTTCTGAACAGGGCGCATGCGACAATCCGGTTGTGCGATGTCCCGTCGTTGTCGGCCGGGATGGAGAGCTGGCCGCGCTGGCGGCGATCTTCGGCCGGGCGGCGAGCGGCCGCGGCGCCTGCATCGTCGTCACCGGCGAGGCGGGTGTTGGCAAGACCCGGTTGGTCACCGAGGCGACCGGGGAGGCACGCGAACGGGGGCAGGCCGTGCTGATCGGCCGTTCGACGCCAACAGATCGGGTCTCGCCGCTACGGCCGCTTGGCGAGGCGTTGCTGGACGGCCTGCGCGACCGGCGCCCGCCGGATGACCCGGGACTGACGCCCTACCTTCCCGCGCTGGGGACGTTGGTGCCGCACTGGGCGGCCGGTCCGGCGTTTCCGGCAGTGCCGCCCCCGCCGGTTGTGCTCGCCGAGGCTATATTGCGGGTTGTGCGCTGGCTGTCTCCCGGGCACGGCGCTGTTGTGGTGCTGGAGGACATGCACTGGGCGGACCGTGAAACGGTGGCGGTGCTGGAGTACCTGGCCGACCATGTCGCCGCGTTCCCGGTGGCAGTCGTGCTCACCGCGCGCTCTGATGAGCCGGGGACGTCCGGGCTCAGCTCAGCGCTGACCCGCGACCCCCTGCACCTGCATCTCGCGCCGCTGGCCGACAGGGAGGTCGCCGCGATGGCCGCTGCGTGCCTCGGCGTGGACACCGCTCCGGCGGCGATCCTGGCGGGCCTGCACCGGAATGCCGCTGGGCTGCCGCTCCTGGTGGAGGACCTTATCGGCGTGGCGGGACACCCGGGGCCGGTGCGCTACGCCGAGATCATTTCCGGCCGGCTGGCTGGCCTTGACGCTGCCTCCCGCTGCGTGGTGGAAGCGGCAGCGGTCCTCGGAGACGAGGTGGACGCCGAGGTGCTCGGCCAGGTCAGCGGCCTTGTGCCGTCGATCGTGGCTGATGCGATGACCGCGGCGCGGGTGAGTGGACTGCTTATGCTGGCGGATGGGCGCCTGGCCTTCCGGCACGCTTTGGTTCGTGGGCTGGTGCTGGCGCAGCTGGATCATCGCGCCCGGGCTAGGTTGTGTCGCCGTGCGGCCGAGACGCTGGAGGCTTCGACGGCGGGCCCCGGCGCCATCTCCGAGCGGCTGGGTGAGCTGTGGATTCAGGGCGGGGAGCCGCGGCGAGCGGTAGAGGCGCTGCGCCGGGCTGGCCAGGCTGCCCGGGCTATGGGTGCGATTGCGGCCGCCGAAGCGCTCGTGCGGCGGGCGCTGGCCGTGGCGCCATCCGATCTCGCAGGCGGTCTTCGGCTGGAGCTGCTCGAGTTGCTCGCAGCGGCGGGACGCATCGGCGAGCTGTCCGCGGTCGGCGCACAGGCGCTGGATGACCTGGCGCACGATCCGGATCTGACCGCGGCGGTGCACCTGCTGCTGGCCCGGGCTGCGGTGGGTGCCGGCGTCCCGGCGGACGCCGGGCAGCACCTCGGCGCCGTCAGTGCGCTCGGCGCTCTTAGCCCGCGCCGGATCGCCCTGTTGCGCATCGTGCACGCTGCCGCCGTGATAGCGGGTGGCAGCGCGGAACGACTCGCCCTGTCCGCCCGGCTCGCCGAGCAGGCGGTCACGGCCGCTGAGGAAGCCGGCGACCCGGAGCTGAGCTGTGAGGCGCTGGAGCTGCTGGCCATGTCGCTGCGCCCTCGGGACCTGACCGCGGCGGCCGGCGTGCTGCGCCGGGAGCTGGCGGTCGCGGAGCGGGCCGGGCTGGTGCTGCGGCGGCTGCGCGCGCTGAACGAACTGGGCACGGTGGAGGCCATGCGCGACGCGCGCGGCGACCGGCTATGGCGGGCCCACGAGCTGGCGGTCCGGGTGGGCGCCCTGGACACCGCGGCGAGCACCTTGATCAACCTGGCCGGGCTGTACGTCATGACCGACGTCATCCCGGAGGCGCTCGCCGCTGCCGGGCAGGCGCGGCAGCTGGCCGCGCCGCTGGGGGCGACCCAGGCCGTCGCGGCGGCGACGGCGATCGAGGCTGTCGCGCACGGGCTCGCTGGGCGCCGCTCCGACATGGCGCAGGGACTGCGCCGGGCGGTCGAGCTGGCGCCCGGCGACGCCGACATCGCCGCCTACGCCACCGGCGGGGCGCGCGGCGTGGTGGCTTTGCTGTTCGAGGAACGCGCCGAGGCGCTGGCCGCGTTCACCCGCGCCCGCGAGCTGGGCGCCCCGATCCGCGCGGCCGACCCCTGGCACACGGCGCTGCTCGTCCGGGCCGTCCAAGGTAATGCGACCGTATCGGAGGTGGAAGCGGAGCTGGCACGGGCCACTGCCGGTGCGCGGTTCCCGGCCACCTGGCTCGGCTATGCCCACGCCGTTACCCTGGCCGCCGCCGGTGATCCGCCCGCCGCGGAAACCGCGTTCGGCAAGGCCGAACACGCGGCCAGCCGGTACCCGCTGTTCCGGGCGATCGCCCTGCGGCTGGCCGCCGAGGCCGCGCTGGACCACCCGTTCGGGGATCCGGTGACCTGGCTGCGTGACGCCGAGGCCGCGTTCGTGTCCCGCCGGCTGCCCCGGATCGCCAGCGCCTGCCGCGGCCTGCTCGCCCGGGCCGGGGCGCCGGTAACCCGGCGGCGCGGCCGCGACGACGCCGCGCTCGCGCCGGATCTTCTCCGTCTCGGCGTCACGGCCCGGGAAGCCGAGATACTCGAGCTGGTCGGCGAGCGCTTGTCCAACAAGGACATCGCCGCCCGGCTGTACCTGTCGCCGCGGACGGTGGAGAAGCACGTCGCCAGCCTGCTGCTCAAGACGGGCGCCGCCGACCGGGCGGCGCTCGGCCGGCTGGCCCGGCCGCGCTGAGCGCCGGCATCAGGCTGGGGGCACAGCACCCATGTGCCGCGCCCGCCGAGCCAGCACCCTGGCAAGGACAGATGCACCCAGACCAGGGGAGGGCTCATGACAGACACGATGCGCGGGTCTATCGACACGCTGCGCGGGGCACTGAGCGGGCCGGTGATCGGGCCTGCGGACCCGGATTACGACCAGGCGCGCCGGGTGTGGAACGCCGGCATCGACCGGCACCCGGCCATGATCGCCAGGTGCGCTTCACCCGCCGACGTGGCAGCGGCGGTCACCTTCGGTGCCGCTAACGGCCTGGAGATCACGGTGCGCGGTGGCGCGCACAGCATGTCCGGCGCCGCGGTCGTGAATGACGGCCTAATGATCGACCTCAGCCAGCTCAACCAGGTCAGGGTCGACCCGCGGGCGAAACGGGCACGGGCCGGCGGGGGAGCGCTGATGGCAGACCTGGACGCAGCCACGCAGGCACACGGCCTGGCCGTGCCCGCCGGCGTGGTCAGTCACACCGGTGTCGGCGGGCTCACGCTCGGCGGCGGCATGGGGTGGCTGACCCGCCAGGCCGGGCTGAGCATCGACAACCTCACCTCCGCCCAGGTGGTCACCGCCGACGGGCAGATCGTGCGTGCCGCCATCGACGAGAACCCCGACCTGTTCTGGGCGATCCGCGGCGGCGGCGGCAACTTCGGGGTGGTCACCGAGTTCGAGTTCCGCCTGCACGAGGTCGGCCCGGTCGTGCAGGTCGGCCTGCTGTTCTGGGGCCTTGAGCAGGGACCCGACGTGCTCGGTCTGGCCCGGGAGGTCATCGCGGCACTGCCGCGGGAACTGAACATCATCATCGCCGGCCTGAACGCCCCGCCGGCCCCGTTCGTGCCCGAACAGCACCACCACCAGCCCGGCTACGCCCTGGTCGTCGCCGGGTTCGGATCCGCCGGGCAGCACCGCCAGGTCATGACCCGCATCCGCCAGGCGCTGCCGCCGCTGTGGGAGCTCACCACCCCGATGCCCTATGTGGCCCTGCAGCAGATACTCGATGAGGCGAACGCGTGGGGCTTCCACACCTACGACAAGGGGACCTACCTCGAAGACCTCTCCGACGAGGCGATCGCGGTCGTCGCCGATCACCTGCCGCGGAAAACCTCGCCGCTGTCAGCGCTCCTGTTCTACCGCCTGGACCAGGCGTACTCGGAGGCCGGCGAGGACGACACGGCGTTCAGCGGCGGGCGCTCGCCGCGGTTCGCCGTGTTCATGGTCGCGGTCTGCCCCACCTCCCAGCTGCTGGCCGCCGACCGCGCCTGGGCCCGTTCCTTCTGGGAGGCGCTGCGTCCGCACTCCCTTGGCGCCGGCAGCTATGTCAATGCGATGACCGAGTTCGAAGACGACCGCGTGCGGGCTTCCTACGGCTCCGCCAAGTACGAACGGCTGGCCAAGATCAAGAGGAAGTACGACCCCCAGAATCTGTTCCACCACAACGCCAACATCCAGCCGGCGTGAGCCGACCGCGCTGAACAACAGGAGTGACGTTCCATGCTCGGAGAGCACCCGATCACCCCCGTGCTGCTGGCCACCGACCTCCCCGCAATGAGGGAGTTCTACCACCGCAAGCTCGGGCTGCAGATCGTCAGGGAGAACGAGAACGCCATCGTGTTCAGGTGCGGCGCAGGCACCCACCTGGACGTGACCAAAGCACCGTTGGGACCGCCGACCAGCAGACCCAGGCAGCATGGCAGGTCAGCGACATCCGTGCCGAGGTGGCCGAACTCCGCGCCCGCGGCGTCAAGGTCGAAGACTACGACACCCCGGGACTAAAGACCGAAGACGGTATCGCCGACATCGGCTTCGCCTGGGCCGCCTGGATCATCGACCCAGGAAGGAACGCCCTCGGCATCCTCCAGATCAAGCAGTAGCCGAGTGATGAGCGGTGTCCGCCTGGCCCCAGATCATGGCCGCCAGGCTCCAGAACGTGCAGTTCTGGGAGGCCAGCGTCCCTGCTGGACTCGGGCCGACGTCCGCGCAGAACGGCGGGAGTGTGCGGGTACTAACGTCGAGGCACGGTCACGGAGTGTGAGTCCGCCCGATGGGGCGCCCAGCCTCACGGCCCCTCTCCCTTGATGCTGATACGGGACCTGCCGGTGGCGCTGCGCAGCGCTCAGCCCGGGCAGCAGGTAGATGACCATGTGCCTGCCCCTGGGCCTCAGCGCGGACGTAACCCGGTAGGGCGGGTTTCGCCGCCGGCGCCGGCCCGGATCACGGTTACGCTCAGATGACCGGACCAGGATCTGAAACGGCGTGCGGGGAGGAGCAGTGCGGCTGATCGGCGCAGGTGGCCGGGCGGGCGGCAGAGCCGCCGGCCCGGGGGTTACCGCGCTGGCCCCGGCGGCTGCGGCGGAGCAGGCGGGCGGCTCGCGGCCTGGGCCGGCCCGCGGTGGCATGCCGCTGCGCTGGGCGCTGCCCGTGGCGCTGGCGGGCGGCCTTGCCCTTGCCGCCGCCTTCCCGCCGGCGGGCGCCTGGCCGCTGGCTATCGGCGGGCCGGCGCTGCTCACCGTGGCGCTGTGGCGCAGGAGCCTGCGGGCGAGTCTGGCCGTCGGGCTCGTGTTCGGCGCCGCGTTTTTCGTTCCGCTAATTTCCTGGCTTGTCAACGTCGCCTGGTATGTCTGGGCGGCCCTCGCGGCCGCCGAGATGGTGAGTTTCGCCGTGCTCGCCGTGGGCCAGCGCCTGCTGCTGCAGCTGCGGGCCTGGCCGGTGGCGGTGGCGGGCTGGTGGGTGGCCGCCGAGGCAATACGGGACCGCTGGCCGTACGCCTTTCCCTGGGGCAGGCTGGCGATGAGCCAGGCCAGTGCGCCCACCGCGCGCTGGGTCGCGATCGGCGGTGCCCCGCTGCTGACGTTCCTGCTGGCCCTGGCCGGCGCCTGCCTGGCCTGGCTGCTGCTCGGGCCAGCACCGTGGACGGAGCAGCCGGTAGGACCGCGGCGCCAGGAGCGCGCGCCGGCGCTGCGCCACCGCGCCCTGCCCGCGCTGGCCTTCGCCGGCGCCGCCGGGCTGGCCCTGGCCGGCCGGATGCTCCCGGTGGACCACGGCATCCCCGGCGGCCCTGCCGCGGCCGTCGCCGCCATTCAGGGGAATGTGCCGCATGCGCGGAACCTGCCTGACCTGTGGCGCGCCGCTGCCGTCACGCAGTATCACGCCGAGGCCACGCGGGACCTGGCCGCCCAGGTCAGGGCGGGCTCCCGGCGGGCGCCTGACGTGGTGATCTGGCCGGAGAACTCTGCCGACCTGGACCCCGGCCGCAACCCGGCCCTCTCCGCCACCATCCAGAGCGCTGTCGATGCTATCGGCCGGCCGGTGCTGGTCGGCGCGGTGCTGCAGAACCCGCGGCGCAACGCGGGCCAGCTGTGGCTGCCGCGCCGCGGCCCGGTCGCCGTCTACGTCAAGCGCCAGCTCGTCCCGTTCGGCGAGTACATCCCGTTCCGCGGCCTGCTGTCGCACATCACGTCGCTGACCGCGCTGCAGCCAGTCAACTACACCCCCGGCCGCCAGGCGGTTGTGTTCCGCGTCGGGAAGATCCGGCTCGGCGACGTGATCTGCTACGAGGTCGGGTTCGACGGCCTGGTGAGGTCGGAGGTGACCGCCGGGGCGAACCTGCTCGCCGTGCAGTCCAATGACGCGGACTTCGAGCTGGACGGCCAGCTGGGCGAGTCCGGGCAGCAGGTAGCGATGGCGCGGATCCGCGCGATCGAAAGTGACCGCGCCGTGGTCTACGCATCCACGACGGGACAGAGCGCGATCATCTCGCCCGGCGGATCGCTGATCGCCCGCAGCGGCAGCTGGCGCCGCGCCGAACTCGACGCGCGGGTGCCATTGCGGACGACCGTGACCCTCGCCGGCCGGCTGGGCGGCTGGCCCGAGGGCGTGATCAGTGCAGCGACGGCGGCCGCGCTGGCCTGGGCGCTGGCAAGCGCGGCGCCGGCCCGCAGCCGCTCGCGTCGCGACCACCTGCCGCCAGCCGGCTGACCTGCCTGCAGCCGGTCGCCGCCGCCGGGTGCCCCGCAGCAGGGCCACAAGAGCAATGTGGCCATGCCGCGGATCGACTCGGCCCGTCCGGTGTGCGCGCAGATGCCCCGCCCAGCCGCAGCACAGCGACGTCGTGGGTGCGGCCGCGACACGTGCACCGATCCGACCGTTCGGTGCGGCGCATGATGGCACACCGATCGGCCACGCTGCCGCTCAATTGGGCGGTTATCTGAAGCGGTTGATGAATCGCGCCTGGTAGATGAGCGTTTCTGCTGCGGGGACACGTCGCCGCCGCAGCTGCGGGGAGGAGTCATGACCGGTGTCATCGCGGTCCGGCGGGCACGTATCCGGCGTGGTGTGCACGCTGAAAGCCGAGCCCACGGGCGAGCTGGCCGCCGATGGAGCGGTTCCCGGCCGCAAGCGGTGATCCCGGCGCGAGGCGGTACCGGGCCGCTGGCCAAGCGCTTCTGTGCCTGCGCAGTGCCGTGCGGGCGCAGCAGCCGGCGCCACGGCGCCTCCCGGCCAGCTGCAGAGCCCCTGCCTATCGCGGGTCCGGACGATCGAGCCGCGGCCGTCACCTGGAACGTTCAGCCCGCCCAGCTCGAGCGGAGAGCCGGCCCCTGCCCGGCAGTACCAAGCACCGGCGGGAGCTGATCAGTGTCAGCGAGTTCGGGACGCCCTCAGCGGAACTCGCCGGGCAAGCCAGGGGGTGGACCAGGACATGAGCCACCTGCGGCTGTTACAGCGGCTACAGCGAAGACACCACTGCAGCTAACGTGTCCTCGCCGAGGCCCAGGACCCGCCGCGTTTACAGCGAAGACACTCAAAATGGGGCTTGAGATAAGGCGGATCAGAATATGGCGGGAGGTAAGCAGTACCGGTCACGACATGACCTCAATGCCTGGCGCTCGGCGCGGCGGCGGTCAGCGGTTACCAGGTCATCTGCGACACGCCCGTGGTGTCTCCGGGCACGGTGGTGATCAGGCGGAGCGCGCCGCCGTGGTAGCTCCACAGCCGCGTGACCGGCCCTGGCTTGCCGGGCGGGTTGCAGTACAGGTAGGCGCTGACCAGTACGTTCTGGCCGGAGTGGTCAGCGTCCAGTTCGTTGCCGTCGGTGCAGCGGCCCAGTGCGATCTGCCTGAGCAAGCGCAGCCGCGCGTCGAGGACCAGCAGCCGGGCGGGCCCGCTCGTGTAATCCTGGCTGCCGCATGCTTCGATGGCTAGCGCGGCGTCTCCGGCGATCCCGGACACCGAGGTGATCCGGCATCCCGGGTCTGGGGCGGCGCTGCCGCCGCTGATTCCGGCCTGGGGCGCTGCAGGGTTCAGCCGGACGAGCCGCTCGCGGCCGGGGGCGGAGCAGGTGCCTTGCGGGCCGCCGTAGGGCGGGCTGGCCGCCGGGGCGTAGCCCACGAGCAGGGACCGGCCATCTGTGCTCCACGACGGATCAGTGACGACGTGGCAGCGGGGCAGGCCCCGACCGATAGTCCAGCTCTGCCCGGAGCGCAGCGCGGTGACCCGCATTTAGGAGTTGAAGTAGCCGGTCGCGCAGCCGGACTCGCTGTAGGCCAGCAGCCCGCCGTCCGGGCTCGGCGCCGCCCCGCTGATCAGCGCGTTGTCATCGGTGCGCAGGAAGACGGTGGCGCGGCCGGTGCCGGTGTGCAGGATGACGATCTCGTTGCCGCAGCTGTACGGGCGCGGGTCCCCGCCGGCGGTGTCGTCACGGTACCCGGGTCCCCGGCTGTAGGTGATCCACACATCACCGGAGCGGTCCAGCGACAGACCGGTGACTGCCATTCCGTCCGTGCTGGCGGGCAGCAGCCGCTGGATGATCGCGCCGGTCCTGCTGTCGCTGACCGCCACCTCGAGGAAGCCCTCCGGGCCGCTGCCGCGCTGCCGCTTCGGCGTGAAGCGGAGCGAGACGAACTGTGGCGGCGGACCGTCCCCGCGGGCCGGCTGGAAAACGGAGAGCCGGAGCGGCAGGGCGGAGACGGCCGCCCCCGGGCTGCCGGGTGCCGAGCCGCAGCCGACAACAGCCGCGGCCACCACGACCCCGGCCGCCAGAGTCTGGACCAAGCCCGCCCGCCTACCGCCCTCCGCCACGCCAATCTGACGGCTTAGGCCCGGCGTCCGGTTCCCGATGCCCCATGGATCCTTCGGCGAGCGGGCCTCGCCCAGGCCGGCAACGGCCCGAAGGAGCCTGACCTCGCGGTGTGCCGCCCTGCGGCACGATATTGAGATGATCCCAGCCGAGCTGAGGACCCGACTTCGCGCTCATATCACCCAGGTCGGCGCGGCGCAGACAGTCCGTAGCCCAATCGGCACTGCCGCGCCGAACGGCGGATCCGGCGGGTCAGGACACGGAGGCGCCGCTGGCGCAGTGTGATTGCCTGGGCATAGATCCGCCGTCCGGCGGCGACGCAGACCCCGGCGTCGCCCCGATGCTCTGGCCGGGGCAACGGAACTTCGCAAACGGAACATGACCCGGCTGAGAGTCCTCCGCGACCGGCGCCGGGTGAGACTGGGTGCATGGGTGCGCGCATTGTGATGCCGCTGCGGATACTGCTGCCGTGCCTGGCCGTGTGCCTGGTGGCGTCCGGCGCGGCCGCCATCGGCGTTGCCGGAGTGTCGGCGGCCGACGGCTATCTGATGCGGCAGGCGGACGATGCCCTGCGCGCCTGCGCCACCAGCGTGCTCAGCCACGGCCTGGTGGCCGTACCCGGCCTCGGCCGGGCACCGGGCCGGGCGATGCCCGGGGGCTGCGGCATGGAGTTGCGAAGCGCGGGCGGGCAGATGCTGATCCCGCCCGCACCCGCTGCGCCCGGCCCGGCTATCCCGGCCAGCGCCTCGCGGCTCGCGGCGCACCTAGCCCGGCCGGTCACCGTGCCCGGCGCGGGCGGCGGGCGCTGGCGCGCGGTCATCACGGCCGTCCGCTACCAGCCGCAGCGCATGTTGTACGTGTACGGGCCCGATGACCTCAGGTACGTCATCAGCGGGCCGGCGGGAACCGGCTCCAGCGGCATGCTGATCGTCATGACGCCACTTGCCGGTACCGGGCAGGCCGCCGCGGGCTGCGCCGCCGCGGCGGGCACCGTGCTGGTCCTGCTGGCAGCCGCGGCATTCGCCCTGACACGGGCGATCCTGCG
>WNGJ01004280.1_pt1 | contig 14843 bp, 13 predicted proteins | sample 5400611 | NCBI WGS metagenome assembly WNGJ01 (sample SAMN13153375, study PRJNA577476) | soil metagenome | isolation source: 40 cm soil or saprolite under Garry oak tree replicate 1 | place: USA:California | collected 2016-06-15
CGTGGAGCTTGACTGCATCGGGGGATAACCGCTGCCCCCTAAGCCGATCTGGATGTGATCACGCCAGTGCCTCTTGCCGCGCCCGCCGCCGTTTAAATCGACGATGATCTGGTGGTCGTGGAACTCCAGCTTAGTGATCTGCACCCTATCGCCGGTACTCACTGCCGGTCCGTGTGTGGCGACGGCGCGATCGAGCATCTCGGTTTCCAGCGGCTTGCCCACACGGACATGGAAACCTTCTTTGCCCGCAGGCAGCGGCTTGATGGCCTTGGCAAATTCACCAGAGACGTAGCGGATCAGGGCAAGCTTCGAATTTTCCTGGAGCGTGGCGTTCTTCGCAGGTGGGGGGGAATTCGACTGGGACTGCGCGTTGTCCGAAGATGCACCGGCGTTCGGGAAGAGCGGAATCTCTTCGTCCGAAGGAAAGCTGGGGGACGGGTACGCCGGCGGACGAAGGCTGTTGACCCGCGGGATGTCCGCGTCAGCCAAAAGCAAAAACGCCAGAGGTAAAGCCAGCCAATTCGACATAAGTAGTTCGGAACCCGATCCGATCGGGCCCACGTTCCCTATTCTACGATGCCACGAAGCCGCTGAACGGGTGCCTCGCTTACGAGCGGGCACTTCTCACTTACCGAGCGGGCCGTAAAGCCTCGGCGTTTTAGGCCTGGGATATAAGGCCCTGTCGCGCGCTTGATTTCTTGGCGGCATGGTTTTAAACTCTTCTTCGTCCAAAAGACCTATGGGCGGGCAGCCCAAAACTGAAGCCTCTTCGTTGTCCTCGCCTGATGTAAGGGCGCTGTGGGGGGAACCCACCGAAGCCATCTAGCAAAAACCAGCGAGAGGCCGTAGGAATCCTCTTCCTTCAGGTAGAGGAGGATGTCAACGGTACTCCCTTTTGATAGAACTACTGTACTACCGGACGGGGATTCGCGCCATTCCTTCTAGCGGGACACGACTTGGACGCCCTGGCGGTCGATGGTCATAGGCAGAACCTCGGCGTCAGCCTCGCGAATGGCCTTTGCCACGCGTTCCCGGGCGTCAGGCTCGATCAATAGGACCACGCAGCCGCCTCCGCCCGCTCCGCAGACCTTGCCCGCCAGCGCGCCATTGCGGCGGGCGCTGTCGATAACGCGGTCGATGGTCTTCGTTGAAATCGTGGGCAAATTTCGCTTGCGGAAGGACCACTCTTCCCGCATCAGGCGGCCAGCTTCAGGCCAGTCGGGTCTTTCGAATGCCAGGCGCATCTGCTGAGCGACGTCGGAAATGCGCTCCAGGCTGTTCTGCACGGCGAGCTTGCCGCCGATGTGCGCCTTGTAGACTTCCCAGTTGTTGATGCCGTGCTGGCGCGGCTTGCCGGTGTAGCAGACCATCACACGGTGCTCGAGCTCATCCAGGTTAACGCGCAATTCGACGCGATGCTCACCGCCGGGCGGGAGTTCGATGGCAGCGGCGCCGCCGAAGGCCGGCGGGTAATGATCCTGCGTTCCGGTGGGAACATTGATGACGATGGCTTCGGCGTCGCGGCTGATGTGGATCCAATCGACCTTGCTCTTACCCGCTCCGGTGAAACGGTCGAGTCCGGCACAAATCGCCACGGCCATGGCGCTGGAGCCGCCGATGCCTGCGCCCGCAGGAGCCTCCGAATCGGTGGTGAGCGTAAAGCCGCCCTGCGGCTGGAAGAACTTGGTGATTTCCGCGAGCAGCGGGAGGCGATAGCGCTTGGCTTTCACGAGGGCGGCGAAGGAGGCAAAACTTTCTTCGCGCTTGATGTCGCGGGAAACCAGCTTGATGCGGTTGTCACCTCCGGGATGCGTTTCGATGACGCACGAAGCGTAAAGTGAAATCGCGGCGTTCACGGTAACCGCACCCGGATGAAACAGATAGAGCGGCCAAATGTCGAGCGTTCCACCAGCGAAGTCCACGCGGGTCGGTGCTTTGGATTCGATAATCATAGGCGCGAGCTAGCTCGATTCAGAGGGATTTCAGTCGAGCCAGTTTGACGGAATAAGACAGCCATCTCAAGCAATCACCGTAATGCCTGTCCATGGAACGACAATAATCGCGTCGCCGGTGGATCAGCGAAGAACCGCCCTGGCTTGATGGTGTAAATGTCAACTGCCGGAGGCGATGCGGTTGCGGTTGATGAGTTGTGGGCCGTCCTTTTTTTCTAGGGCGAGAGCGGGATTGGGCTCGAAGCAGCGGCGGCAGCGGGCTTCGTAGGCGCCCATTGCGCCGACGACGATTAACTCTTCGCTCTCCACCAGGCGCTGGGTGTGGACGGCGGGATTGCCGCAACGGACGCAGATGGCAAGCAGCTTGGTGATCTCTTCGGCGATCGCAAGAAGGCGCGGCATGGGTTCGAACGGGCGGCCGCGGTAATCGGTATCCAGGCCGGCGACGATCACGCGCTTGCCGAGATTCGCGAGCTTGGTGCAAACATCCACGACCTCATCGCCAAGGAATTGCGCTTCGTCAATGCCGATAACTTCCGTGCGCGGCAACAGCTTTTCCATGATTTCGGAGGCTTTGAAGACGTTGTCCGAGGGAATGCCGAGGCCCGAATGCGAGACGATTTCGTTGGCGGTGTAGCGTTCGTCGATGGCAGGTTTGAAGATCTGCACGCGCTGGCGTGCGATCTCCGCGCGGCGCAGCCGCCGGATCAACTCCTCGCTCTTGCCGGAAAACATTGGGCCGACGACGACTTCGATCCAGCCCATATTGCCTTTGACGATGTCCACGGTCGCTCCCCTCAAAACCAGTTATCAGTTTTCAGTTCTCAGTATCCAGTAAAGAACTTCAATCTTGAATGTTATGAGCCTCTAACAATCGAGGCTCTACCGATTTGACTCCGCAACGCCGATGGCGGCGGCGCGGTACAACTTCACATTATAGAACGGCGCGAAAGCCGCAATCACGGCAACTCGAAACGCCTCCTGCCGGGTGATGAAATTGTTCGAGAGCACGCCCCAGGCGCCCTGCGCGTCGCGTATGCCCACGGCGCCGGCAAATCGATCGATTGCTACGGCAAGCTCCACGCCATTTTCGAGGACTTCGTACGCCAGCGTTTCAGGCAGCTCGATGCTTCCCGAGCGGCCGTAGTGGCCTCGCGTGCCGTCGGAGACATAGGCCCAGCTTTCCAGGAACACGCGGCGATGCCCGCTTTGCTGTAATCCCGAATGACGCAGCATCTCGTCCGCTGATATACCTTCGCGGACCACATCGAGCCCGCCTTCAAGACCGACGAAGTATTGCCAGGCCGCACCGTCCTGGCGCGCCATCTCCACCAACGCTTTCGTGCGCTGGCGGGCGCCGCGCATCAATTCCTCCCGCGACGATGGCGTGTGGCTGACTCCGCTCTCCACTTCCACGCCGACGACTTCGAAATGAGCATCGTTAGACAAAGCCGCAGAAAATGCCTGGAGAGCTTCCGAAACGGCGTTGAGCTTCGGGCCGCGCTTGCTGCCGACGGCAATGGTGATTTTTTTCATTTGGAAAAATAACAGCGGCTCGATTCTAACGGTACTTGAACAGAAATTTCACTGGGAATTCGCGAGGCTGAGGAAAACTCAAGAGGGACATTCTCGAAGAGCTCATCCTTGCCGGATGAGCAATGGAGCGGCCTATCTCGGGGAATATATCCCCTGTCCGCGCCTCCTTCGAGAGTCTCTGGCAGAACGGTGTAGCGAGCGCTGGATCGAAAGTTGCCGACAAGACCTGCTGGGCCCCATTGTCGCGGTGAATGAGCGCCCTCTGAAGCGATTACTCTCCGAGTATGTTCGTTACCACCGTGAGGATCGCACGCATCTCGGACTTGAGAAGGGGACACCTGACGGATTCGTTCCGTGGCTTCGGGTCGGGTCCTTTCCCCGGAGCGACTCGGCGGGCTGCCCCATCGTTACGATCGAGCGGCCTAGTCCCGACTGGCCGCGCGTCCTTTATATATATATATATGTGCGCTCTACGCGCACTCGGGTTCTTGCCCTCCGGAGTCTTCGTGCTGTATCGAGGCAATGATCATATTCAGGCTTACTCCACCAAGAACCGCCCCGCTTTTGGTCCCGGCTAAAGTTTTGGCGAAACACAGGTACGGGAAGCGCTATTGTTATCGGAAGAACGTGAGCGCTGACGTGCGGAAATGCTGGCAGCCGTTGACACGGCGGAAGCCTCTCTCTCACGAGGCGAAGGCCGTGCTGTCACGCAGCAATCGATTTGCATCACCCCTTGACATCCGACAGGAATACATGAAATTCTCATGTCGAAGGACGAGGGGAAGAATGGCTGAATCTACAGATCTCTTGCAGGGCACACTGGACCTGCTGATTTTGAAGTCCCTCGCACTTGCTCCCATGCATGGATGGGGCATTGCGGAACGCATTCAACAGGTATCGAAGGATGCTTTGCAAATTGGACAGGGGTCTTTATATCCCGCACTCCACAGACTGGAATACAAAGGCTGGATTAAATCCAACTGGGGTGTCTCCGAGAACAATAGGCGTGCGAAGTTCTACTCGCTCACTCGCACAGGGAAGAAGCAGCTACAAGCTGAACTGGACAACTGGGATCGTTTGACGAACGCAATCGCGCTCGTGCTAGAGCGAATCTAGCAGGAGGAACCGGATGATCTCGGAAATTCTGACGCGCCTACGTTTTCTGGTTACGGCCAAGACTCAGGCCGAAGTAGATGACGAGCTGCGGTTTCACCTCGAGCATCTGACCGAGGCGAACATGGCCGCTGGCATGCCACCGGAAGAGGCACGGAGGCAAGCTGCAATCGCGTTCGGAGGGGTCGAACGGACTCGCGAGGAGTGCCGTGAGCAAAGGCCAGGGCGCTTCATGGAAGCCGTTGTTCAAGATGTGCGCTATGGCCTGCGGACGCTGCGCAAGGACCCGGGGTTTACGACCGTGGTCATCTTCACTCTCGCCCTCGGCATCGGCGCCAACGCGGCCATGTTCAGCGTGATTCGCGCGGTGCTCCTGAAGCCGCTGCAATACCGTGATCCGGACCGGCTGGTGCGTCTTGTGCTGGCGGTCCCACAGCGCAACGTACCAGACCAAGCGTTCAACGAGGTGCGATTCGAGGAAATGCAATCGGCGTCTCACTCGTTCAGCAAATTGGGGGCCTTCGGACCACTGGAGAACCTGACGCTCTCTGGAAGCGGTGAGCCGGAGGTCGTGAACGCTGCGCGCGTTTCCGCCAATTTCCTAAATATTCTGGGCGTGGAGCCGGTACTTGGACGCAGCTTCCTTCCAGACGAAGACAGGCACGGAGGGCCCGCCGTCGCGATGATCAGCAGCGAGCTGTGGCGGCGCCGGTTCAACGGCGATCCACAAGTGGTCGGCAAATCGACCGCGCTCGATGAGGTGTCGTATACGATCATCGGCGTGTTGCCAGCCGGATTTGCATTTCCGGAGGCCGACATAGACATCTGGGTGACGCGGCCCTCGGAATGGTCGGCGCTTCCCTCTGGAGCTTGGCGCACGGTCGGCCTCTTGAAAGGGTTCGCGCGATTGAACCCGCTGGTCAATCTAGAACAGGCGCGAGCAGAGATGAGCGTGCTGCAGAAACGCTATGCCCTCGCCCATCCTAACCCCGTGGATGCCGATCCGAGCGTAACCATGGGCGTCGTGCCGTTGAGAGATCAATTGGTGACCAACGTTCGGCCCATGCTCTGGATGCTGTTTGGCGCGGTGGGGTTCCTGCTTCTGATCGCGTGCGCCAATGTGGCGAGCCTGTCTCTGGCACGGGCTACCTCTCGCTCCCGCGAGTTCGCAGTGCGGGCAGCCATAGGAGCCACCCGCAGACGGCTAGTTGGTCAACTGCTGGCGGAAAGTTTGCTACTCGCGGTCGCCGGTGGAGCTGGTGGTGTCTTGCTGGAGAAGTGGAGTTTGCATGCCATCGTGCGCATGGACGCACTCAACCTGCCGCGCGCCGCGGAGATTCGGCTGGACGGTGTAGTGCTTGGATTCGCATTGGTGGTCTCGATTGCGACTGGCATCCTGTTCGGGCTGTTCCCCTCGCTCTCGGTGTCGAGGCCAAATATCGCCGGCATATTGCGGGAGGGCATTGGGGCAGCGGGCCGGGGAGCCTGGAGATTTCTCAGCAGTCGGGCACCGCTAGTGGTGGGACAGGTCGCGCTGTCGACCGTGTTGCTTATCGGCGCGGCGCTTCTTTTGAAGAGCTTTGCTCGTCTGCATAGTGTCGATCCCGGATTTCGGCCGTCGAATCTGCTGACCGTGAGAATCGCGCTGCCCCGGGCAAAATATGATACGGATGCGAAGAAGAAGGCTTTCTTTGAGGAACTCATGCGTCGAGTGACTGCCGTCCCTGGCGTGCAAAGCGCCACAGCAGCGCTGTCGCTCCCCACAAAGAATTCCCTATACACCAACATAATGAAAGTGGAGGGCGTGGATCTCGCGGATAAGGATTTCGGACTGCCAGACATGCAGTTGCAAAGCGTCACGCCCAGCTATTTTCAAACTTTGGGGATTCCGCTGCAGCGGGGGCGGGAATTTACCGCAGGCGACAACGCTCCGGGCGCACCTCCAGTGGTGATGATCAATGAGAGCTTGGCCCGCCTCCTCTGGCCCAATTATCCAACCGGGCGGGATCCTATCGGCCGACACATCTGGGAGGGCGCTGATAAGGCGATTGGCGAATTGGAGATTGTCGGTGTCGTTGGCGACGTGCATGAGAGAGGGCTGACCAGCGAACCTCGGCCTGAATTTTATGTTCCATTGATTGTGCACCCTCCTCAGCGGGCGTACCTGGCAGCGCGCACGCAAGGTGCCGATCCGCTCGGTTTGGCCAACACCATTCGCAACGAAGTGCTGGCGATTGACCGGGACCAGGCGGTCTCGGATGTGCACACTATGGAAGAAGTGATCGAAGAATCGGTAGGACAGAGACGTTTGACGATGGTGTTAGTGGGATTGTTTGCCAGTGTTGCGCTACTGCTTTCCGTAGTGGGGATTTACGGGCTTGTTGCCTACTCTGTGGCGCTTCGAACGCAGGAAGTGGGCATCCGGCGCGCTTTAGGGGCGCAGACGGGCGACATCCTCCGACTCGTGCTGAGCCAAGGCTTGGCGCTTGCGGTTTCCGGCGTGGCGCTCGGCGTCATAGGAACATTCGCTCTAACCCGAGTGATGAAGGAATTTCTATTCCAAATAAGCGCCACTGATCCTCCGACATTCGTGGGAGTAGCGCTGTTGTTTGTCCTCGTGGTGTTGGCGGCCAGCTTCATTCCGGCCAGACGTGCAGCGCGGGGCGATCCCTTGTTAGCGCTACGAGTTGGATAGACCTCCTGATACTCGTTTAGCGTTTCATCGGGAAGATAACAGAATTCTGTTGGTGAAGAACCGTGGTGAGTGCACCGTTTGTCGCGCGATGCGGCTCAAATGTCAAACATCTGACGGGGCGGTTGGACATGTCATCGACTACTTGCAAAGGCTTGTCTGCGGTTAGACGCCCATTCCTTCCCACATCTAAGTGCGTTTATTCCCGGGTTTGGAAAACTTTCGCTAGCTCGCAGTGTCGAACTCAGAGAAACGACTCTCGGGCTGGCACGTCGGGACTCGCCGCCACATGCTGCCAAAACTAAATCAGATTCTGTTTTTAGGATTTCTCTGCGCCGTGGTCATGCACGTGAGTTGCTCGGCGAAGAAGCCGATCACTTCAAGCTACGCTCCATTTCGTCTGGAGTCATTGAACAACGATTCTCTTCTACTTACTCCCCCCATCCCTGAAGGTCATGCCAACAACGCAGCAATCAAAATGACGCTCATTGGCAACACGACGCCCCCCTCTGTCACGAATTGCTTTGCAGAGAGAGGTCCCTTCCGCCTCGAACAAGGAAGGAACGATTCGCATTCCATTCAGATCACACTACCTGCCCCGGAAACATGGCTTAGCGATCTGGAGGGTAGAGCCGAGCCGCGTGCCAGCGAGGACATTGAAGCACTGTACGCAATTTTTGCCGATCTTGATCAACTGCAGCAACAAGGGTGCTTTGGCGAAACCAACGCCTCAATTCGAGATTTCATCCTGCAAAGTCTCCCCATGAAGCCAAACGAGAGCTTATTCAATACCTATGGCTATCTGGAGGGGCGCAGCAGTATGGACCTGAAGCCAGGTATGCGTTTGAAGATCGAACGCGCCTACTTCCGGCCAGCCAAAGCGGGAAACGAAGAGCACGACGCAAAGACTTTTCTCGGTGTCAGCACCATGTACCTTGATGTGGAAGTGGCCGGTAACAGCAAGATTCGATTCCGGCGAGTCGGCAGTATCCGATACTCTCCGGCTTCTCTGGCTCACAGGGTTCAGGAGGAAAATCGGGATCTCGGCCTAATTCTGATCCCGCGGCAACTCCACTATCGCCTCCTCTTCTACACATATCTCGTCCCCAAGAAACACACACGTTTCCCAGCCATCATTGGAGCCGGCAACGCCAGCCAATTGGATGAACTCGATCGGGAGCTGCGCGCTCAGACTGATGAGAGCTGCAAAAACGTCGCCACGGCACGCCGAGTGACCTGTTTTGAGTTCGATGGCTCCGTTGCGGTGAGTGCCTTGATTAAGGTGGAGTTGAACGGCAAACCGAGGTTTCTCGAATGGGGAGCAAAGATCAAGGACGTTTTATCCAAGAGCTCGGAAGTCGAGGCTCTAAAAACACTTCGGTTCCAACGTCGATTCATGAATTCCTACTATGACGTGCGTTTCGATCCTGAAGACTCTAACGTGCTATCACTTGCGCTTGTGGGCGGTGACCGATTGACCTGGTCAAAGAGCTCTTCCGCCCCGCAGTGAAACTGGCGACAGTGTTTTACAGCCTTCATGCACTCAGCAAGACAAATGTACGGCCACATAATCCGATTCGGAACATAACCCCGACTAAGACAATGCAGTAAGGTCCCTACGAGCTTTGCCCACGGTGGCACCACTATATTCAAGGCCGAGAATTTGGGACAAGAATTTTGTTCAGTAGAGATTCCCGTAGAGGCTTATATGCTTATGGGTTCCAGACAGCTCTCCAGTCTTGGAGCGCAGCCATTCTTTCTCCACTGATCCCGGCGGAGAAAAGAACTATGGCCCCGAAGCGCCGATTTTGCTCTGGCTGGAGACACCTTTCAATCAGCTGACTCCATACCTTCAAACTAGAAACAACTCTCGTTACATCCATTACCAGGATATTCATTTCCTCGCGCGAGGAATGGTGCGATTCACCATATAGAAGTCTCTTTGCACGAGTGTCAGTAACTGGTACCCGCACGATTCCGGCTGTTCGCACTCCGTTGTCGATTGAGCACTGAGCGGCGCCGATTATCGCAGCGGCGTCGGGACTTGGCCAGACTTCGCTCAGAACTGGAAAGAAAAAGTGTTGAGCCAATACGGGGATTCGACGGCAATCGACTATCGGACTCACATTCGGAAGCACCTTGTTCCGTTTTTTGGTGAGTTCTCGATGAAGGACCTCAATCCCGAGATGGTTCAGCAGTTTATTTCTCGTTCTGCGGTGGGCGCGAAAACTACCAGAAATATTTGCATCACACTCCAGAGCATGTGGACCACGGCAAAAGCGTGGGGCAATGTCTCTCACAACCTCATGGAAGGCGTTGTACTCCCGGACATAAAGCGAGTGCAGCGATTCTTCCTCTCTCAACGGGAAATCCAACTCATTCTTGCCAAGGCTCAAGAGCCGCACCGCACATGGTATGGACTTGCGGCGGAAACCGGCCTGCGAGCCGGCGAGCTGTGCGGACTGACAGTGGATGACATGGGCTTAGAACGCGGAATGCTTCAAGTGCGGCAGAGCGCATGGCGGGGAAAACTAGGCGATCCGAAAACAGATGAGTCAATTCGGGTTGTCGAGCTTTCCCCTCAGGCCTGCAGGCACCTGAGGACATTCTTGGAGTCTTGGCATCCGAATCAACGTCGGTTGCTCTTCGCCACTCGCAACGGAACGCCGTGGGATCAGAACTTGTTGCTCAAACGAAAGTTCAGACCTTTGCTCCGGGCGCTTGGTATCCAGATGCCACGCGGCAATGGCTTCTACGCGTTCCGTCATGCGAACGCAACTCTGATGAGCAGTTTCGGAGAATCGCAGAAATTGCTCCAGCAGAGACTCGGCCACGCTGATGGCTCGCCAGTCACGGAGACGATCTACACGCACGTGATCAGCGAGGACGGAAAGCGAGTCGCGGCGCAGCTTGGCAACGCAGTTTGGGGAATTTTGGACGCCGACCTCCTCTATTACCTTGGTCGGAACTTTTTCCCATCGGCCATACCCACCGACTCCCTTCGTGTCGGTGAACTCGACCCCAAATTTCTCGTGCGCTGTGCCATCTGCAATGCACCAGGGGCAGATGTGTTCGAGTTCGTTCGAGCCGTAAGGTATGCCGTTGTAGGCGAACCCTCTAGATTGCCCGCAAACTGGACACACCTCCGCAGACGGAACGATGCTTCCGGTCGCAGTAGGGTTGGGATGATATTTGAAATGAGATTCCATTGAAGAAAGTATAATGCAATTCCCACCGCGACCTTCGCACGCTTGGTAAACAGCGATTGTGGACATGTGGAATCCGTCGCGGAATCGGGCCGGCAACTTCTACGAGTACCCCACAAATCAGAGTTGGTGACCTTTCAGGCCTTAAGGACCGCTCGATGGGTGATGGGGAAATCAGGAATAGCGACGAATGGATACCCAAGCAAAAACCAGGAACCAGGCAAACGCAGTTCCCATTAGAAACCAGAAGACCATGGCCCTAAGAGGGACCATGCGATACGTATCATGAATGGTGATGTCCAACCCTAGGCTTGTGTGCAACCAAAACCGGAGAACAAAAGCTATTGCCACCAGCACGCCTATTCCGACCAGATGCCTCATCCGGACCCTCCGCAGAAGAGGAATATTACGTCCGTGCTGAGCAAAAAGGAACATCTCCGATTACTCCACTTATCGGGACTTAGGCCTACGTGCCAGAGTCTGTATCACTTTAATTTGCCATCACTGCGCGCTAGGCGAGGCCTGTTGCTTCACATACTGAATAGTTTCCTGGATGTTTCGCTGCATTTGCATGTCAGAGACATTGCGCTGCAGATAGTTGAGAAGGAACATTGTCACCTTGGGTTCCCTGTTCACGCCAACCGAGATTATCGGAGGATAAGAAAACGAATCTTGAATCAATTGCAAACATGCCTCGACGGTCTTCGTGTTGCTCAAATCCTTTTCATCGACTATTTTCAGAAGGGCAATCGACACACCATCACCAAGTCTTTGAAGGTCTTTCACAGCAAAGCTGATTCGAAGTCCAGGATTCGTGGTGACGATCTGGAGGTTGTTTCGAACGAAGGTAATCGAATAGGGGTCGTCGCCTGCCGTCTGGCCCCCGAGAGGAACCGTGAAAATGAGGCACGCACAGAATGAAGCGGCGAGAAATCGCATGAGTAATCTCCTCCCTGACTCGTTTTAGGATGCGGCGCACCACACCCAGGGCTGCTGATGCTGCTCTCTCAGGGTATTGGCTCACGCGGCGCGAATAACGCCCCTAAACGGAAACTAGGACTCAATGTGTGAGAGAAGCGTACCCAAGGAGCCCTATGATACGCCGCGTTCGATTTGCATCCCTGTTAGTTTTGGCCTCTGCCCTCGTCTGCGGGTGCTCGACACGGTCGGAACAAGAACGGATACTCAAACAGGACTTGTGGATGATGCGGCAGGCTATCGACAAATACACGCTAGATAAGGAGCGAGCACCCCAATCCCTGCAAGACTTGGTGAACGAGCATTATTTGAAGGGGATTCCGACTGACCCATTTACGAGGAAAAAAGACTGGGTGCCACAATTCGACGACGTGGTGCTGAGCCCGGAGCAATCGAGCATCGGGATGGTTGACGTTCATTCGGCTTCGAGTCAAGTTGACAGCAACGGCATTCCGTACAAGGAGTGGTGACCCGCCACTCGGAAAGTGGACGTATAACAGCGTTCGCGTCCACATGGAATCCGCCCACATGGAATCCGCCGCGAAGGGGTCGCCAGTCAATTGGACGAGAAGGTCGACTTACCCGGGACTTGACGGCGGGCCGTGAAGTCGGGGTAGTATCTGGCGAAGTAACATCGGGGAGGTTGGCGACATGAAAGCTTGCTGGGTATCGCTAATCGCTTTACTGGCTACTGTTGCCATGTTTCTTATCGAGCCGTCTCCTCTTGTTGCGCAGTCTGCGGCAAGAGTTCCTGAGAAATCTTCCTTCGCCGGAACCTGGCAAGGGAAAATGAACGACCTCCCGGGCATCGACCTCAAAATTGATGAAGCGGGCGGGAAGGTCAGCGGGGCCATTGTTTTTTATTATCAAGAACGCAGTAACGAGAGTGAGCCGTGGCATACAGCGGGCGAAAGTCCCGTAGCTCTGCTGGTGCCGCATGTGGAGGGTAAGATTCTCACATTTGAAGTTCAGCACCACAAATGCCACGGGTGCACGGAACTTGGTCCGAACGTCAAGTTTCGTATGGAGCTTACGGGGCCAAACGAGGCGCGCCTGTGGAAACTGGAAAATCAAGACACGAGTAAAGATTTAGGTCCGGCGTTGAAGCTATTGCGCCGAACCGAGCCCGCATCGCTGCTTGAACCTGCCAAGGGACAATGAATGGCTTCCCGGTCGCTCGAAGGAGAGAAGAGCAGAACTGGCGTCACTTCTCCAGTTTGTGCGCGGTGTTGGTTTGTTCGCCTTAACGCATGCGGCGCGACGTCTCAGAGATACGACCCGCTACAGGCGTTTTGGCGCAAGGCATTCGTTCAACTAGAACGAATTGGTCGGGGCGTCCGGATTTGAACCGGAGACCTGCTGCGCCCAAGGCAGGCGGACTACTCAAAACAACCTACCCGTTCTCAGCGTTACTGCTGAAACAAAACAACTTAGTGGCGATGGCAGCATGTGTCTGACTGTGTGCGAATGTCCCCAAATGTCTGCAGGGTGGGCACAAAAGTCGGCACATTCGAGGAGGTGCCTGGCCCAGATTCGCATGTCGGAACAAGCTCGAATGGTTGCGGGGGCTTGCCACCGCTGTTGGATGACCGGCTCGCCGACGCGTCCCTCCGCTGGACCCTTCCTGTGCATTTGAGCATCGGGGTCGCTCTGTTGCTGAAACATCGAGAACGCAGAAGTTGTTCGATTGCTTACAGCGAACAGCATGTGAAGCTTGAACGCAACATATTTGTTGCCACGGCTAGGTCTTGATGACTGCTTTCCTTATTCCTTCCACCGCGAGGGCTCCTGACCCAGAACTGGACCGAAGAGCAGTTGTTATAACTCCTTTAAAACTGAGAATGTGAGCAAGATTTCTGTATCGTAACGCCCAGCCGACGGGACGGCTAGAAAGAAATAGAAAACATTTCGGAAGCAAAAGTGAGACATTTACGTCTAAATCCATTCAGATCCTGTGTTGCTTGCTGCTCTTCTCTTGGTCTGCAGCGAGCGCTCCGGTACCCGCACCGCAGCGGGAGACTACTCGTAGTCCGCACGGAACGCTGGCCATCCCCTGCGAGAACTGCCACACCGCTACTGGCTGGCGCCCCATCCGCGCCGTCCCTGAATTTGATCACAATAAAACTGGGTATCCGCTGCGCGGAATGCACGAGAAAGTTCAATGCACGCAGTGCCACGTAAAACCGATATTCGCAGACGTGGGCAAGAACTGTCAGGATTGCCACGCCGATATTCACCAGCGCAAAATGGGCACGGACTGCGCGCAGTGCCACTCGGTTCTCGGTTGGAACAATGCCGTACAGCAAGTCAAGGATCACCAAAACCGCTTTCCGCTTTTCGGCGCTCACGCCGCTGTGCAATGCGAGGACTGCCACAAGGGAGCGGCCGTGGGCCAATTCCAGGGCCTGTCGACGGCCTGCGCTTCCTGCCACTTGCAGGACTTTCAGAAGACCACGAACCCTAATCACGTCAGTGCAAAGTTCGCGACCACCTGCGACTCCTGCCACACTTTTGACAGCTGGCTGGGCGCGAAGTTCGATCACAGCACCACCGGGTTCCTGCTAACGAATGGCCATGCCAACGTGGCCTGTGCCGCCTGCCACATCAACAACAATTACAATTTGACCACCGCTCCGACGGACTGCGGCAATTCCGGCTGCCACTTGACGACTTGGCAGCAGACCAATAATCCCGTGCACTCTTCGGCTGGTGCGGCTTTTGGCGTGACCAACTGCTCGGGATGCCACAACACCATTTCCTGGACCACGGCGATCTTCGATCACAGCACCACGGGCTTCCTGCTGACCAACGGGCACGCCAACGTGCCCTGCGCTTCTTGCCATGTCAACAACAACTACACTTTGACGATTGCGCCGACGGACTGCGGCAATTCCGGATGCCATTTGACGAGATGGCAACAGACCACCACCCCGGTACACTCGACCTCGGGGCCTGCTTTTGCGCCCACGAATTGCGCGACTTGCCATAACACCAACGGGTGGGACTCCGCTTCTTTCGACCACAGCACCACCGGTTTCGCGCTGACGGGCACGCATGCCTCTCCTTCGCCCACGCCCTGCGCTTCCTGCCACGTCAGCAACAATTACACACTGAACTCGGCTGACTGTATGGGCTGCCACCAGGCGGCGTGGAACACCACGCCTTCGTTCGGCGGCAGTGTGCCGGATCACATCAAGGCGGGCTTCCCCTCGACGGCCGCTGCTTGCGCCCAGTGCCACACCATCACCAAGTGGGCCGACGGCAAGTTCGATCACGCCGCGTTCGGGTTCCCGTTGACAAACTCGCACGCCCTGGTGACCGACGGCGGCAAGGTGCCGTCCTGCGCTTCCTGCCACGTCAACAACA
>WNGJ01010708.1_pt1 | contig 14837 bp, 13 predicted proteins | sample 5400611 | NCBI WGS metagenome assembly WNGJ01 (sample SAMN13153375, study PRJNA577476) | soil metagenome | isolation source: 40 cm soil or saprolite under Garry oak tree replicate 1 | place: USA:California | collected 2016-06-15
CCGGGTATACCTTCAATGCCGATGGCACCAGTCTCTACATGACTCTTGCGGCGCTTTTCGTAGCCCAGGCGACCAACACGCACCTGACCCTGACACAGCAGTTTACGATCCTGGGAGTCGCCGTGCTTACTTCCAAAGGTGCCAGTGGCGTGCAAGGAGCCGCTTTTATCGCGCTCGTCGCCACGATGATGGTCATCCCCACGATACCGGTTGCGGGAATGGCGCTGATCCTCGGCATCGATCGCTTTCTCAGCATGTGCCGCGCGGTCGTCAACATGACCGGCAACGCCGTCGCCACGCTGGTGATTGCTCGCTGGGAGAACGAACTCGATCGGCATGCTCTCGAGCACCATCTGCTCGGAGAAGTCGCAGAGAACGCAAGCTCGTAGGAAGGACAAGCCGTCCGATCTCATCTGTGCCCGTAAGGATGTGCGTGGTTGCGTGCGGCTACGAGCGACTGCGGGTGCCTGAAGGGAGGGCATCGGGGGAAAGAACCGTCGGGCAAGAAAACAATTGAGCCATTCTGGTGGAAGGAAATGCTGGTGACCGCGTTAGGCCGCAAGCTCCGTTCCCTCGTAGATTCGCTCTATCCGCTCCAAGTCCTCCAGCAACTGGCGGCCCCGACGACACAATTTTTTCCGTCGTGCCCATTCCATTCCGGCATTTCGGCACTTCCTGCATTTGTGCAAGTGCCGGGAGGCCCGCTCAAAGCTTGCATCGGGATCGAGTACGATGATTTTCTTCTGTGTCATGCCCGCGACGGTGCCAGAGTGTAAGAATCAGCGCAACCTGTCCCGTTGGCCAGGGATAATGGTAGATAGAGCACCGTTGAGCCGAAAATGGACGTATCTGTAGGGTCGCACGGCGTTTTTCGAGCAGGAAGTTCAACTTGTGCCTGTGGAAAATTAGTGTCTCATTAGACACCCGGTTTTGACGGCCGACGTGTTCCGAGAAATCACCTTGCGGCCCTTCTTCTCCCGAAGGAGTGCGCCAATTTTGGCTTTACCTACCTCGCGTACTCCGCGTACTCCGCGGCGGTCATTTGACATCTGCGCCATTTGTCGCTATCGTCGACGACAAATGGCACAAGAGCTAAAGGCCGTAATTGGAGAATTGGGCGGTAGACAAACGTTTGGTCGAACGTTGGCCAGCGAAAACGATATGCGCGAGGCCATTCGGCAAGGCTTTCCTCCGGTAGTGGTAGAAGAGCTGATGCGGGCTTCCGGCTTGACGCTGAAAGAGCTCGCGACTGCCCTTGACCTGTCCACCCGAAGCTTACAGCGCCGTCGCCGTAGCGGCAGACTGGCGCGTTACGAATCCGACCGGCTCTACCGGCTGGCACGGATCGTCGCTTTAGCCGACGAATTTCTCGGTGACCATGAAAGGGCCATTCGCTGGCTGAAACGCCCGAACCGCGCTCTTGGTGGCATTGCGCCGGTGGCGGCGCTTGACACCGAATTGGGTGCTCGCCAGGTTGAAAACATTCTTGGCCGGATTGCCTACGGCGGAATCAGTTGAACCGAGTTTATCGTGTGCTGCGAAAGAAGTACTCCCGTACTCCTTTTGACGGCGAGGGCGCTTACCGATACGGTGGGCGCTGGTCGAGCCCCGGCATACGCCTCAGCTATATGTCAGAACACCAGTCCCTCGCCCTGCTCGAATATTTCGTCCACCTCGACAAGGATGATACTCCGAGCGATCTGGTTCTAGCAGCCGCGGAAGTGCCCGACGATTTGAGCCAGGAAGGCGTCGAAGTCAGTCATCTGCCTGTGAATTGGCGAGTTCCCGCGGCACCGCCGGACCTCACCCGCATCGGCGATGAATTCGTGCGAAGGGGGGAGCACTGTCTGCTCCTGGTGCCCTCCGTCTTTGCCCCGAATGAGCACAACTGCCTCACCAACCCTGGGCATCCAGAGTTTAACCGCATCGTGATACGAGAGCCCGAGCCACTGGCATACGATCCACGCATGTTCGTTACGAAACGTCACCGACCGAGACGATGATGAGCAGGCACGCTTCACGCAGCCGAAAGGAATCGGAGCTTCCCCATGGAACGTATACAAGTTGGAGCGGATGCCGCGAGAGGGCGAGATCTGGTATTTTGCTGTGGCTTGCGTCGCTGACTTTCAGGAAGATCCCGGGGCATCACCTAGGAAAGGTGCGAAGCTTTACTAGGGTTTCAACCGTGGCGGAGAATCGGACATTTGATGAACGATGTCCCCTTGGTCTTTTTCGTGCAGTTCGCGAACCTTGGCGAACTCCTTCTCGGAAGCTGCAGAATTCCCCATTTGCTGGTAGATCCTTCCCATGCGGTAGTGGGCATCGGGCTGAGAAGGATCGAGCTCCTCGGCGCGACGCAAAGCGGCCAGAGCTTCAGGAAATTCTTTCCGGTCGGCAAGAAGGATGCCCATGTCCAAGTATGCGATGCGCAGATCGCTTTTCAACCGCACTGCTCTCTTGAGAAGTGGAAGCGCCTTGGCCGGATCGCTTTGCTTAATCGCAATATCGCCGAGATACGCCAGCGCCTGTGGACTATCAGGGTCAATGGCCAGCTCTTCCTCCAATGCGCTGTTGGCCTCCTCGTACTTGTGCTGCTTCCAATAGAGATATCCGATTCCAAAGTGCACATTAGGTTCACGAGGGCCAACCTTTGCCGCAGCTTGAAATTCTGCAATGGCATCCGCGGTTCTGCCCAATCCGTCCAGTGCTTCGGCGGTGAGGACGTGCGCGGCTACGGAATCCGGGTCTTGCTCTTGAATTTTACGAAACTCATCTACTGCGCATGAGTATTGCTTTCCCCAAAGGCAACTCTGAGCCAGTACCTGGTGCAATTGGAGATTCGAAGCGTCAGACTTGGCCGCGATCTCAAGGTGCTTGACGGCCTGGTCAAACCGCTTCGTTCCATAGTAGCTGAGCCCCAGAAGGGTTCGTGCTTGCAGGTTGTTAGGCTCGGCAGCGAGAGCCGCGCGAAACGGGGCGATGGCTGCCTCAAACTTTCCCCTTTTGAATTCGGCCAGCCCGAGATTCAGTTGGATTCCGGGGAGATTGGAATCCATGGCTAGCGCGTTGCGATACGCGTGGGCCGCGTCTTCGTATTTCCCCTCCTTGGAGAGGACGACTCCAAGACTCGCAAGGGCTTCTGCATCCTTGGGGTGATCCCGCAGCCACTGCCTCCACTCACGTTCCGCGCCCCCCAGATTGCCTTGCCGCTCGAGCGCTATGGCTCTGTCCGGACCTTCGGTCTGCGCCTGGATGGAAAGCGATGACAGCAGCGCGATGGCTAGACCAAAAAGGCACGACTTCATCGTAAGGCGTGAAAGGATTTTCATTGAGTTGCTCATTCCTACTCTAACTTAACAGTTCTCACTGAGTCTGCAAGCAAAGCAGGCGCGGAAGCCCAGACTTAGAGGCATGCGCGCGTCAGGAATGTTCGAGGAATGTTCCGCTTGACGCCGAAGGTGCCGGAGATTACTGTGACGAACGTTCTCAGCCCACTGATTTACCTATGAAGAACTATCGCCAGCATTGCGCTTTGCGAGCCGCACTTCCCGTTCTGGCAGGCTTGTGGTTGTGCCCGTTTCCCGCTTCTTGCCAGGACAGCGCCGAGCAAGGCACAAATAGCCGCGGCAGCCGCGCCGAGATCGCGGTTACTGTTCGCGATAGTTCCGGACAGGTGATTACCGTTCCTACGGCGGTGAAACTCTATAAGAACGGGACGCCGGAGGATCAGCGATCTACCTCTCAGGGACGTGTTTTTTTTATTCCCCGGAGCGTAGGAGATTTCACCATTACCGTGGAGGCGGCCGGCTACAAAGCAGCGCAAAAAGAGGTATCACTTTCAGTTCCAATTCAATACCAGGTGGACCTGTATCTCGAGCGGGATACTGCTTCTGGCATCACCACGGGTATTCCCGGCGGGCCATTGCTCGCTCCAAAGGCGAAGGAAGCGCTAGGGAAAGGATGGCAGGCTCTGAAAGAGAGCAAACTGGAGGAAGCTCGGAAATACATTGGCGAGGCAATGAAACTCGCACCTGGGAACCCAGACGTGCTCTACGCTCAAGGGATGCTGTACATGACGGAGCAAGACTGGGAACAGGCGCAAACCGTTCTGGCAAAGGCCAGCCAGATTGACCTCCATCAGCCTCGCATCCTTGCGGCGCTAGGGATGGACCTCTGCAATCAGAAGAAGTATGGGGAAGCCATTCCGTTCCTGGAGGAATCAATCCAGTTGCAGCCGGCATCGGGCTGGGAATCCAAGTGGGCGCTTGCCAAGGCCCATTATTATCGCGGGCAGTACGAACAGGCGCTCAAAATGGCGGAGCAAGCGCATACGCAATCACATGGTTCGGCTCCGCAGGCGGAGTTGCTTCTTGCCCAGTGTTTGACGGCAGTCGGGCGGTATGAAGATTCCGCGCATGTCCTACGGGAATTTCTGAAAAACAACGCCTTAGGCCCGGACGCCACCACCGCGCAGCGCTGGCTGGATCGGCTGACCGCCGACGGAAAGATTCACCGATAGAATCTCAAAGCTCAAAGGTGATCAGACACTGGGGAAGTTGTGTGTCGTCCCTCTGCCCGACTTGGTTTGCATCGGCGTGAAGATCACGCTGTCGGAAACGCGAAAAAACCGTGAGAACAAATAAAATGGGGCGGGCGAGTTGCCCCCCCCCACGCCGCAGTTGAGTAAGCCGTTAAAGCTAACAGGAATCCTAGCCTAGCGTAGCTAAAGCTAGAAGCTGAGCTTCAGGGCCAGTTGGATTGTCCGCGGGTCATAAGCACTGGTAATATGACCGAAATTGCTCGACCCGAAGTTGTTGCTTATACCGCCTTGCACGCCGTCAGCTCTAAATTGTGTGTGGTTCCAGACGTTGAAGAACTCAGCACGGAACTGGAGATTGCTCCCCCGCTCCTGGCTGAACCAGAAATTCTTGAAGAGCGAGAGGTTCCAGTTGTGCCGCCCGGGACCCCACACAGAGCTCCGAGGCGTATTGCCCCACGTCCCAGCTGCCGGCCCGGAATAGACTGACGTATCGAACCATTGAGTCACCGTGTGGGGATCGCTTCCGGAGCCGGACCTATTCGGGCGGTTCGACGAGTTCGGAACGACGCTGGCGACGTTCTGGCCGGTCATTCCGAGGTTGATCGGAGCTCCTGTCTCAGCGCTAACGATACCGGAAATCTCCCATCCGCCAAGACCGGTTTTCAGGGCCTTGCTGTCGCTGTTCTTGAACAGGGGGATGTCGTACACAAAGTTGGTGAAAAAGATCTGGTGATGGTCGTAAGGAGAGGGCCCGAAGTCATACTTCCAACCCGCATAAGGATTGGAGATATTGCCCAGGTCTCCGGCACTGTTCCCCTGGCTGCCGGCATCATTCGTGTGTGAGTAGGTGTACCCGACCTGGTACTGCAGGTCGCTCTTCAGCGAGCCGCGGATAGACGCCTGCATCGAGTTGTAATCCCCGTTGGCCTCGTCTTGCGCAACGCGGATGCTGTGGTATCCGAGGTAGGGAACATTGGCGTTATAGTTTTGCCTCAGAGCCGGCGTGGTCGTGAAACCGGGCAGAAGGCTTGGGTCCGGCAGGTTGGTCTCCGTGTAGTAATTTTGATGCCGGTTCTGGCTGCCGACGTACGCGACAGACAGCACGGATTTGCCGAGGGAATGTTGGACGCCCAAGCTGAACTGGCTGCTTAGCGGAGACCTGTAGTTGCGCCTGTCCAGACCCGTGATGTTATTGATCGGGATGGACGGCGTTTGTGTCTGGCCGTTCAGAACGCTCGTGTTGGGGTTCGAGAGAGCCACGCTGGGAAAGCTAATGCTGGCAGCGAGCGGAACCGTTCCCGCATTGTTATACACGTCATTGCCCTGGATGCGCTCGTTCATGAGGGCGTATCCGCCCCGGATGACGGTCTTGCCCGTGCCGCCGCTCAGGTCATAAGCAAAACCGAGGCGTGGCTGGAAGTTCTTCCAAGAGCCATCCACGCAGCCCTTGGGTATGCCATTCAGACCGCAAGAGCCGATGCCATTGACATAAAAACTGCCCGGCAGAGCCGGGTCCGGGCTGGTCCCCAGCCCCGGACTGCTCGAACTGACGGTCTGATTGCCTGGATTCAGGACAGCGGCATTCGATTGGTTGTACAGGTTCGGATAGAAGTTGTTCATTTTGTTGCTGGCTTCGTAGGTATGCGGAATGCCATCCCACCGGAGGCCAAGATTCAAGGTCAGTTTATTGTTCACGCGGTAGTTGTCTTGCACGTAGAGGGCCCAGGAAGCGTTGTTCCAGTGACCGGTGCTCTTGATGGCGTCCTCATTGTAGGTTGAGGCGAGTCCGAGCAGGTAATCGGCGAAGTCGTTTCCAGTAAAGGAACCGTTGAAGACAAAACCGCCCTGGGTGTTCTTAAACCAGTCTTGAATTTTCTTGTACAGAAGCCAACCGCCGCCAATCTTCAGCTGATGGCGCCCTTTGGTCCAAGAGACATCGTCGCGAATCTGGTAACTGTCTGCCTTGTTACTCCAAGGCATCCAGTTGACCGTATAGTTCGTTCCCGTGCCGCCGGCCAGTTGGATCGATGGGATACGGTTCTGAACGTTGGCACCGTCACCGGTGTGGGGGAAGAACGGGTTGAATTGGAAGCTCGACGGCGCTGAAACCAACCCAGCCGGTGTGATGTGGATGCGGTTTCCATTGTAGTTGAAGGAAGCTTCATTCACCAGGTTCGGCCGGATCACATACGCGGTGTGGAGAACACCGGCATACGAAGGATTGCCGAAGGTGTTCCCGACCGAAGGCACGTTATCGCCGCTCCACATGCTGGTAGCGAGATTCTGCGCCACCTGCTCTGCAACGAAGGTGCCGTAAATCGTGAACTTGCTGGTCGCGTTGTAATCTATACGCGTGATTTCTTCGCGCAGGTTGTTGGGAAGGCTCACGGGAGCCTGGAACTGGGCGCCGTTGGTGGGTGCTGGGAAGATACCGCCATATTTGCCACCGGCAGTCAACAATGACTGAGCATTCGCCTCCAGCATACAAGCTGGGATGGTGTTGTTGGGGAACGGCTGCCCGGGCACAACGCCGGCAGGAAGAGCGCCACCGGGGCAGTTCCGCGCCATGTACGATGCAGATGCCGTGCTGGGAACAGTGATCGTAGTAGTGCCGAAATTTCCCCCATAGGTAGACGGCAAGGGCACGGTCGTGTTGATCTGAGTCCCGTTAATGAGTCTGCGCCATTCCATGTTGTAGAAGAAGAAGAGCTTGTGGCCCACTCCGGGGACAGGACCACCAACGTTAAAACCAAAAACGTTGTACCGGAACTCCGCGATACGTCCCGGCGCAGGATTAAAGAAGTTGCGGGCCTGCAAGGCATCGTTTTGGAAGAACTCCCAGGCCGAGGCATGGTACTTGGTGGTACCGGACTTGGTTACCGAACTGATAGTGCCCCCGGAAGAGAGCCCGTACTCGGCGCTGTAGTTGGACGTGAGGACTTCCGTCTGCGCAATGGCATCCATGGATGGCAAGACGCTCGAGCTGCCGGCGCCCCCACGATCGGAGTTTTCCCCGCCGTCGAGCAGGTACAGATTGTGCCCGGGCCGGTTGCCGTTAAAACTGATGTTGCCGCTGGCTCCGCCTACGGGCACAGGAACCTGAGTGTCCGGGTTGAGGTTGGAAGCGCCGGTAGTCAAGGCCGCGTAGCTATAGATAGTCCGGTTCTTGGTGGCTAGTTCGGTGATCTGCTTGTCGTTGACCAGAGAGCTTTGTTCACCGCTGTCGGTTTGCACGTTGATGGCGGCTGCTTCGACCGTGACCGTCTCCGTGGTCGCGCCAACTTGCATCTGAAAGTCCACGCGTACACGGTCGTTTGCGTTCAGGACCACTCCTTTTCTTTCCTGCGCCTTGAACCCCTGCGCCGTGACTTTCACGTCGTACTTGCCGATCTGAACGTCCGGGAACACGTACTGGCCCGCCTCGTTGGTGGGAGTGGTTTTGGTCACCCCCGTAGCCAGGTTGGTGATAGTCATGGTCACGTTCGGAACGACGGCACCCGACGGATCCGTGACGGTCCCGACGATAGTCGCCGCCTGTTGCCCGAACGTTTGCAAGGAGACGGCGAGGACGAGCGCGGCGAGAGCCACGACATGACGTTTTCCAAACCACCTGGCCAGAGAGGGAACGCAGCGAAAACACAAAGAATTGACTGGAATCATTCCTTTGCCTCCACACCCCGACTCGATTTTGTGCACCGGCGGCGTTAACGTACACGGAATTTCTAATATCATCCTTCCAATGTCAAGCAATTTTTTCGATTTTTCGACACCGCTATATGCATGGTCTCAAATATTGCCACCAGCTGGGAATAGTCTCAGGGCGCGCCGGAGCCGGAGGTTAGCCATGGCCATCTTCAGCTAAGCTGCTTGTTTGGAGTCACTTAGATTGCTCGCGCCGACCCTTGCCCGCCTTCACCATCTTACTTCGGGTCAGTGCCATCGGCGCCTTCGACTCCCGCGGTAAAGGGCACTGGCGGCGCAGGTGAAATCCGCGCGCGATAGTCCCACAACTTCCCGTCTCCGGCTCTCATCTCCCGAAACAGGTTCAAATTCGACGACATCACCACTCCAGGGCTCAGGTGCGAAGCCGGGGGCAAGGGGACTTTATTGGTCAGATGATCCGCCATAAGATGGACGGCAATTTGGCCCTGCCGGTGTGGATGCTGGTATATGGAGGCGGTGATGGTGCCCTTGTGAAAGTAGGAGGCCATTTCGAAGAATAGATCTGTGGTGATCAGCTTCAGTTTCCCCGCGAGACCTCGTGCACCAAGAGCCCGACAGACCGGCAGGCAATTCACCGTATTCACGTAGAGGCCGGCAATGTTAGGAACACGCCGGAGGAGGTCGAAGGTCTTCTGAAAGCTCTCGTCCTCATCCTCATGGCCCTCAATCACCGAAATAACTCTTCCACCCGGACAATGCCGCGGAAATGCCTCAAAGAAGCCGTCCGTCTTCTTCCGATGATCCTCAGCACGCAGCATACCTGCTACAACCGCCACTCTCGAGCCTGGGGGAACAAATTTGCCCATCAACTCGCCGGCGAGACAGCCATTTAGCCTGGGCTCAACGCAGACGATGCTTGACCGCCGACTTTCGGGAGCGTCCGTCGATACGCAGACTACGCGCACGCCTTTTTCCTCCGCTGTGTTGATGAGCGGCGTGAGACCTTTGGGATTTCCCGCCGTGACAATGATCCCATCGGCTCCGGCCTGCAGCAGCTCTTTCAATGCGCTGGTATCGCCTTCCCCCAGCGTTGGTACCGGACGATGAAGAAATTCGATTCCCAGCTGTTCAACGCGGCGGGATTCCTCCAGAACTCCTCCCCACAGCTGGTCGTAGAAAAAGTGAATTTCTCGCGGGATGCACACGCCAATGCGCACCCTGGCTCTGGCGGAGGACAACGCGCGCGCGGCCAGATTGGGTGTGTATCGGATTTGCCGAGCGATGTGGAGAATCCGCTGGCGTGTGGATTCCTTGATTTCTCCACGCCCGTGCAGGGCGCGATCCACGGTGCCGATGGAGACATTGGCCATCTCGGCGATTAGGTGAATTCCCCGTCGCTGCTTTTTCACTCACTTCGCTCCCATTTCACTGTTGCTCATCCCGGTGGGCGCTTGCCTCCTCCCATCTTAGCGCGACCACGCGTTAAAAAGTTGCAAAAAATCCAGAAGGGCCGCAACCGTGTGCGTTAACGGTGCTATAATCCCCGCGCTCTTCGACGCCTCTAACAGTGGAGAATGAAAACCGAACAACGATTTGGTTCCGATTGACGCAACCTGTGCGGAACGCGAGGCCATCGTGCGCGATTTCAAGAAGGCCTGCAAGGAAAGCGGGCTCGTTGTTCCCATGGCTACCGTGTCCCTATTTTTTCATCCGGTTTTTCGTGACGGCGCTTTCACCGCAAACGATCCCCAAGTCCGCGCCTACGCCTTGCAAAAAACGATGCGTGCGATGGATCTGGGCGTGGAGCTGGGTGCCAAGATTTTCGTTCTGTGGGGCGGCCGTGAGGGCGTCGAAACGGATGCATGCCGACGCCCCGACGAAGCCGTAAAGCGTTTGCGCGAAGCGGTCAATTTTCTTTGCGAATACAACCTCGACAAGAAATATGGATACACGTTCGCTCTGGAGGCCAAACCTAACGAACCACGCGGCGATATCTATATGGCGACCACTGGCCACTACCTGGGCTTTATTCCGACTCTCGATCATCCGGACATGGTTGGTGTCAATCCCGAGTTCGCCCACGAGCAGATGGCGGGACTCAATTTCTTGCATGGAGTTGCACAAGCGTGGGAGGCAGGCAAGTTGTTTCACATTGACCTGAACGATCAAATGCCGGGACGCTATGATCAGGACCTTCGATTTGGTTCGGCGAGTCTCAAATCCGCATTTTGGCTGGTAAAGTTTCTGGAGGACGTTAAATATGAAGGACCTCGTCACTTTGACGCTCACGCTTACCGCACCGAAGACTATGAAGGAGTGAAACAATTTGCCCGCGGATGCATGCGCACTTACCTGATCTTTAAGGAAAAGGCGCGTCGCTGGAATGCGGACAAGGAGATTCAGGCGTTGCTGAAAGAAATGTCCGCCCTGCCGAACGGGGAGCCGAAATGGGAGCGCTATTCCTCAAAACACGCAGCGGCCTTGCTTGCCCATAACTTCGACAAGGAGGCCATGCTGAAGAGAAAGTTACCCTATGAGCGATTGGACCAGCTAACTGTGGACATCCTTGCCGGAGTGCGATGAGGGCCTTGGAAGGGAGTCTAACGAGGACTTTTATTTCGCCATTTTCGCCGATTGTATCGCAGCAACTATTCGCCACAAGCACGGCCAGATGTTTGGCTCGCCCTCACCCGCAGCGTAAATAAGCAATCCGCTACGCAGCCCTGCAGCCGTTACGTAGGCAAGCAACTGGTGGATGCTTACTCCCGGCGACACTGACGGGCTTGTATTTGAAATCCCCTATAAACACACAAGTTCGACGACGGCGTAACGCTTCCCGCAGGTCCGGCACCGCAAGCGCTTCGTGAGTTGCCACTCTCTTGGAATCTCTATGCCCGTGCGGATTTTAGCATCGGTATGAACCCGAGCAGCTATCGGGTCTTTACCTGATTGACCATTACATGGTTACTCTCAAGACTTGAGTGCCGGATTTTCCGGTGATGACCTCGACAAAAAAGAGGGGCCATATGTTGTTGGAGGGCAGGAAACACCGGCGCACGCCCGAACGGTTCTTGGTGCAAATCTCTTCGGTACATGATCCGCACTTGGAGGAGTTAGCGTCGGTTGAAAACCTCAGTTCTCGTGGTGCACGAATCAAGACGGAGCGATTTGGGAAACCTGGCTCACCCGTGGATGTGAAATCGTACCCTGGTGAACTACGCGGTCGGGCGCGAGTAGCGTATTGTCAGACGGTTGGCGACAAAGTGTTCTTGGTGGGACTGAATTTCTTAAGCCAGACAGGTGATTGGAAAACGCGGAGCAGCCCGCTAACTGACCCCAAACCGCAATAAAGGCAGCACCACCGAGGAGAGTCTGGAGATAAACCTGTATGCTAGTGCACCTGATTGCCGTGGCGCTTGTTGTCGGTACGATTGCTGTTCCCGTGTACCTGGGGCAGTTTGTGTATCGGTTTCTGAAGAAGCCAGCAACTCGGCGATAGCCAGCGGCGAACGGAGGGGCAAGTCTGGCCCGCCGGCGTAGGGGCCTTCCACGCTTGCCCCCTGGTTGCCCCCTGGTTGCCATGAAGTACAAGCGTTTACTGTGCGCCGAAGCCTCGGTGGCACCATCCGATTGACACTCGAATGGCAGGCGGGAAGCTTTGTAAGTAACAGACTGGCGTTCGGGGTCTATCGCTTCCCCCCGGGGTGGCACCCTTGCGTTTACCGCTCCTGGCCGACCAAAAGCAAGAAATTGTGGGGGCTAAAGCACTCAAAAGTCCGACAACAAATTCCATGAGGAATCGTGAATCATTTTTTGGCAGGCATCAGAGCTGCCTTATCCGCTCTCGGCGGCCTGGCCTTTGACAAGGAGGCGCAACAGGTCCTCCGGGATGGCAAATTCGGCCTTCCCACAATTCAGGCAAACGAATAGTTCCGAAAAAACCCAAACGATCGGTTTGTCAAGACAGCTCCGTCCTGGCAAATGGATGGCAATTTCTGCATTGAACTTGTCCTGCTCGTGTGATTCCGACATGAGGCACCTCCGTCTGCGCGTTTCGGAGATAGCTGACTGCAGAAAACTTCCCTGGGTCGGAAGCCGTCACGAACGATAGGTTTTGTGGGAAACCTCTGGAGAGGGGAACCTCGTTGGCCAAGATAATAGGCTCACAGAAACTCCGACTGCAACATGAAGCTTTACTCCGCACGCAGCTCGGTGGTCGTTATTCGCATGACTCACTGTAATGTCGTTACCCCTCATCTGGTTAGCCGACAAGTGCCCCCACTTCCTGCATGAATGATTGACCAGCGCTGGCCAAGGAACGCGGTTCCGAACGGATCGAGATTTCCAGCTGGCCATGCTTCCCCCGGAGGGGCATAGGCTTCTCCTCCTGGTTGTCAAGACGAGAATCCAAAAGAGTCCAAAGAGACATGAAGCATCACGAGGTCGAGCGTTCCCTCGTCCGCCTTTAGCAACGGTAAGGAGCATCTTAATTTTTCACTCGCTCCAAACGCCCCCGTCCCCCCCGCTACCGCATCATCCTCACCAATGCCATCGCCACGCCAGAAGCCACCGAATCCGCCTGCCAATTCTTCCCTTCCTCGCATTAAAATATGCGCGCGTTCTCAGGCGGAACCCTTCAATTGCCCCGTCCAAGTGGACTAATACCCCTTCACCTTCACCACCAAATAGGTGATCTCGTGCGCACCAGCTAGCACCAATTGGTGCGGCGTATTGGCCGGAACCCGCACGATATCGCCTGCCGCAAGCTTCTGCCGAGTGCCACCCTGAATCGTTCCGTTGCGAATCTCGTGCGGCGAAACTGTATCCCCGTTCTGCAATGTCCCCCCAACCACGAGCGTCGCCGACCCCGATTCCACCAGCATCACGTCCACTTGTGTCTCGTGCACTTCCGGCGAGCCGTCCCCCTCCCGGTGCACCAGCAAAAACGAATCGTTGGGGTAGTCCACCAGTAGCTTCACTGCGAAATGATGCGGATCTTTCGCCGTCGCCGTCGCGAGAGCCTGCACCTCGCTCTGAATGGCGCCGATCGTCCAGTGCTCAAGCCCCTTAGGTCCCGGCTCGTCCGAATTCACTGCGTCACAAAACGCCACCGCCAGAAAACACACAAGCGCCAGCCTCTTCATGGTTTCTCCTTATTAGAATCGTGCCACAACAGGACACCGATTATCCTACCGACGCCTAAAGAATCGAGGCGCCCTTTGCGCCGGGCGCCCCGGTATCTGGAGTTCTTCTTAGGGGGTGAACTCAGAAAAACACCTTGGCCGCGAGTTGAGCCACGCGTGGGTCTGCCGCTTGGCCAGCTCGGAACGTCCCGAATGCGCTGTTGTTGTTCAGTTTGTCGAATGCGCTGATTTGGTCTGTTCGGTTGACGGCCCCGGTGCTGATGCTCTGTTCTTCTTCATTTCTGTTTTCCCTTTCGTGGGCCGGCCGGAAAACCCTATCCGCCTGTACGCCGCTTAAGGCTCGCTATGCCAACCGCATAGCTTCACCTCTGGCACCGTACCTCCCACTCCGTACTCCCTCGACACCATCAACTTGCCGGATAGTTGCTATCGATTCCCTGGATACAACCAGTTGCGGCGACAGTAGGAGCACATTCCGAACCGTGTCAATCCCAAAAAATTCAAAAGAGAGATTTAGCCAGACTAAACCGGCTGGTTTTGTGTGTATTCAATCGGATTAGCGCCGATCTTTCCTGGACGGCTCAGCTCGACGTCGGGGTAGCGGACACGCTCACCTGAACCGGACGGCGGCACCTGGAAATGTGCAACGATCCCGGTCCATCGAATGCCAGCCATTGAGATTGCCCGGGCCGTGAATCCCTTCCCAGCGCTCAACCCCTCCGCAAGCGGCGACGAGCTGCGGCTGCGCGTTCACATCGATGATTCCGGACGTAACCATGCGCACAAACTGAGGGAAACGGTTTCAAGCCGTGGGAGTACACGCCGTCGCGGCTCGCCTCGGCGAACAATCGCGCGCAGAGTTCTGCGCGCGGAGGCAAGAAGCCGAGACCGAGCAGAAATTTCTGCAACGTAGTAAAGAGCTCGTCGTATGGAACGCGCATCGAGCCGTGATTCTAAGACAGCTATCAGCCCCCGATCATGCCCTTCGATCACAAACGCAAATCTTCTTAAAGAATACCTTCAGGAGATTCAAAGAATGAAATGAATGAAAATTCTGTTCGACGAAATTGATTTGTTGTAGGCTGCAGCCGCCATGAAGACTTTCTTAGGATTCTTTGCGTTGGTTTTGGCGGCATTTGCCAGCCCTGGCTTGCCCGCAGACCTGACCGGGAATTGGGCAGTCAAGGAGGCGTTGGGAGACGGGACGGTGCGCGCGACATATCTGAACCTGAAGCAGGAAGGCTCGCGCATCACCGGAACGATTCGCGCGACGCAGTTCTACTACAGGATCGTCGAGAGCACCGGCGGGCCGGACGGTTTCACTCTGACCGGCAGCATGATGGACGGAAACAGCGAGCGGCGCGTGAAGTATGAAGGCAAGCTCGTCGGAGAAGAGTTGCATCTAGCAACCCGAAGGCGACCCGACGCACCGGTAGTTGAAATGACGGCGCACCGCGTTCCGGCCGGAGAAGGCGCGTATCCGGAACGGC
>WNGJ01020959.1_pt1 | contig 14837 bp, 8 predicted proteins | sample 5400611 | NCBI WGS metagenome assembly WNGJ01 (sample SAMN13153375, study PRJNA577476) | soil metagenome | isolation source: 40 cm soil or saprolite under Garry oak tree replicate 1 | place: USA:California | collected 2016-06-15
AGGTCTGGGCTCTGCTGGCGGGCGGATTCGGGTCGCCGGTGGCGAAGTACACGATGTCGGCTGAGAATTCCTGCGCGCGGCAAACCGCCGGAATCAGACGCAGTAGTGACATTGCCGCGAGGCAGGCTACCTTGAGCTTCATACTTGGTTCCCTAGTTATTGAGCTAGATTAACTTCCGAGTTAACTTCCACGTCGACCTGCTAATGGAGCAGTTACGCCGCGAGCCACCAATCTGGCTAACGCAGCACGGCGCGACTCCTTCTAATGTGGCGTAGTGTCTTTGAGCCAGTCATCGACGCTCCGCTGCTGCGGTGCCGGCGGCAATTTCCGCACGGCCAGTGGATCATATTTCTTCTTTTGCTCCTCGCTAAGCACAGCGCGGATTGCTACCACAGTCTTCTCCTGAAGGGCTCGAAACTTGTCAATCCGAGCGCTGCCGGTAATTGACGGATCGAGCCGAATCCGCAGGGTTTCCTGCTGCCGTTCCTCCAGGATCTTTCTGACCGCAGACTGCTGCGCCTCGTTCAGACCGAGGTTCTTGGCTAACGTTTGGACTCGCCCATCCAGACTCAGACGCTTGTAGCCGCGAGTCGGCCGGTGTTCCGGGCCGGTCGCGCTAGCCACTTGGGCAAGAGCGGGCGCCGTCGGCAAAAGCATCGCCAACGCCAGAGCCAGGCTCAAGAACACTCTGCCGGAACAGTTCCGCAACTTTGCGACTGACCTCCTGTTGAAGCCTAGCAAGGGAAATGTCCTCCGACCATGATCTAAACCGCCACGGCTGACGGGCGGCACCTTCATTCTACAACCAGACCATTTGCCTGGAAGTTGCCAATTACCACATTAACGTGGTCTCCGGGCTTAACCAATCGGCCTTTGTTCGAAAATGCCATCCAGTAGATCTTGCCCGGCTGCGGGGTGCTCGTCTGACGTAGTTTTCCGACCTTCTCCATGGACGGGACTACCAGTTTGACCCCGGCTTTTGGATCAATTAGGGAAGGCTCGTGCTTCTTATCATTAAGCGTTCCGGCCTTCTGCACGTCGAGCACGCGATAGCTGAATCGAATGATCTCGCCCGATTCAGTATATCTTACTTTAAGCGAGTCCACGCCCCAGATCAGACCGTAATACACTTCGGCGCTTTTCGAGGACATCTTCAGCTTACGACTGACTGGACCACCAACCCCCGAGGCCCCCTTAGCCGGGGCAGAAAGGTGCGTCGGTGGAGATTGGGCCCCAGCCGCAGCTGTTGGAGCAGAGGCAGTAGTTTGGGCCGGGGCAGCCGCTTGCACTGCCGAAGCGGACAAAGTGCCAGTCGCCCCTGAAATACCTACGCTGCTGGCAAGCAGTGTCGCCAGCAGCGCTTCCGTACTCACTATCTTCATCCTGTTCATTGCAATCTCAGGGCCCCCTTCTTTGGTACTGGCCGGGCATCCCAAGAGGATGCCCGGCCTATGGACTACCGTTTAGTTGGCGGAGAAGTTGGCGCCGTTTAGCGGACTAGTTGTGGCACCCGCATTGGTTAGCGCAATGTGCGCGGTCGAGGTCGTGGTCGTCCCGCCGGGGTTATATTGCACGACAATCGTGCAACTCGCTCCGGGGCTGATGCTAGAGCCCGACGCGCACGTTCCGCCGGTGATTGAGAAGACGCCCGCAGCCGGCCCTGCCGTCTTGACGACAGCCGGGGCGGCGGTGAGAACGAGCGCGCCACTCGCTGCCGCAGCATTGCTGACGGTGATGGTCCCGGTCTTGATGCTCGTGCCGCCGGTGTTGAGCGCGGGAGAGGGCGCCGAAATGGTCGGCGTAGCTCCCGTCATGGTGAACGTCGCGGCGTTGCTCGTACCACCTGTCGTAGTAACGGTGACGTTTCTGACGCCGAGAGTTGGGTTGCGAGCGATCGTAAACGTTGCGGTGATCTGAGTTGCAGTCACGGTGACGCCGGTGATCGTGACACCCGTAATCGGGTTAATTGTCGCACCAGTCAGGTTTGTGCCCGTAAGGGTCACTGGAACCACCTGACCGCGGACGCCCGAATTGGGGCTAATCGCAGTGAGCGTCGGCGCTGCCACAGCAGCGCCCGTGAACTCCACCGCACCTGCATCAACCCCCGGGTTGCCCACCCCTTTACGCGGGTTGCCGAAGAAGTCATTTGGCGGCGCCGCTGCGTAGGTCGAGGCCGAGTTAGCCGACGTGATGTAGTTGATGGCCGGTGAACCCGCTGCCAACGAGTAGTCGCCGAGCATGGTCTCCGCAGCCGGGTTGATCTCCGAGGTCGGGTTGACCAGTGACAACGGGCCCCAACTGATGTTGATCCAGTTGTTGCCCTCGTCGACGGTCGCGCCCGCCGTCAGACTGAAGACGGGTGTGGGTACGTTCCCTTCGTTAGTGCCCGGGGGAACCTGGTACCAAGTATCCTTACCAGCCTCCGGCGGGATCTTCGAACCGTTGCAGTACTGCAGGGCGACTCCGGGGCTGAAAGAAGATGTGTTGGCCCGGTATCCTGTGGGTCCTGCTGGGTAGCCGGTGATGTTGGTCAGCACCGACGCATAGGGCTGCCACGTGGTCCCGGAGCTATGGTTGGTCGGTCCAGTGTCGCCGCGCAAGCCGATATCCCAATAAGATGGCACCAAGCCACCAGACGGTGCGCACGAACCCGTGCTGGCTTGATTGAGCTGGGGCGCCAGCGAGACGGTAGCCTGCTGTTGTCCCGAGCCTGTCGCCGGCTGTACCACAACGATGTGGAAGGCCCGGTTCTGCCACAGCACATCGTTATACAGCACCGGGAACGAGACGTTTCGGCAAGCGCCATTGACAACCCCAGACGTGGGGCTCGCCGTGTTCAGCGGATGGCCCGGAGGGCAGGTGATGCTCGCCGGGAGCGACGCTAGGAACTCCGCCGTGTGCTCGCCGGCCGAGATCCCGGCGGGCTGGGGAGTCGAAAGCGGCACGCACTTTACGTTGGCGCCGATGACGTCACGCGCGCAGGGCGTTGGCGCGCTGGCCTGGTCAGCAAAGAAGGCACCGAACAGGGTCCCGGACGAAGCAGTGGAATCGTTGGACACAATCGTGTTGTTGATCAGGTTCACCCCGATCGAGTCCTGCAACGATACGCCGCCGCCGTCCCAGCCGGCCACGTTGTTGGCGATGATGTTGTTTGTTACGTTGACCGAGAACCAACTCGCGGGAGTAGTGGGGAAATTGCCTACTTCCAAACCGTTGACTCCCTGGAAGCGTATGCCGCCGCCGCTGCCGGCTTCCGCGGCGTTGCCGATAATCAGGTTGGCACTGACTTGCAGGCCGGGACCGATGCCGTCGCCCACCGTGCCGTAGGCATGGTTGCAATCCGTGTCAGGTGGTCCGGGACAGGTCGGATCGGTATCCGGCGCGCTCATGATCAGTAAGCCGCCGCCGTTGCTGGGCGTGGTTGGGTTCGTAGCCTGGTTGAACAGGATCGAGTTGTGCTCGATGTCGCCATTCCAGACGAACCCGAGCTGGGAAACTCCCGCGCCGTCACCGGTGGTCAAGTTACCGCACACCCAGTTGTAGTTGAACTTGTAGTAGTCGGCGCCGGTGCAGAAGGCGACGCCACCCGCCCCTGAGGGAGTGGCGGAGAACAATTCATCACCCTCCGAAGCGTTCAACGTAACGGCGTTGTTGTGGACGTTCACATTGGTATCAAAGCAGTGCGGTAGTTCAGTATTCGCGGGGAGACCAACTTCGCTTATGCAAGACCCCGGAAGAGTGACCACCCCTCCGACAAGGGGGACGTCAGGATGTTCCCCTTGGCCGATCGAGATCCCGCCTGCCAGCGTACCCTGGTTGTTGTAGACGCGATTGTTGGCGATTTGCAGGTTGTGGCCCCAGCCATGCACGAGGATGCCACCGCCGCCCTGGGAACTGTTGGCGAAAGACAAGCCATCAATACTCGACGGGTTGCAGTAGAAGCTGCTCGGATAGGGGTTCGACCCTGATGGGCCTGACGTACAATCGGCAGTCGTCAGGTGCCTGGTCCCTGCTGGGAAGGCGGCTATCGTGGCGCCATCGCTCCACGGATCCGCTCCTTCGGGGACAAGCACTCCCTTCGAAAGCACGGTGATTCCCGCTCCTTCATACGCTCCCATGAGGGTTGGTTCCTGTAACTGCTCGGCCAGGTTCCCGTTCAGCTGGGCGTCCCAGCCGATTGCCGCCTCCAGCGGCAGCCGATCGATCTGCGGATTGGAGGCAGTTGGTTGGAAGGCGGCCCAGCCAGCCCCGCAGGTGGGGTCATACCCAGCCGGCACGCCGGTGGGCGCTATTCCGAACAGACACACCACGCGCCGGCGCCAGTCGCTCAGAAGAGCACCCGAAGGATGCGCATTGGCGTCGATGATCGTGGACGCAGCTCCGGCGCCTTGCAGCCGGACCGGCTTCCACATGATCAGCATCTCATGGTGTTTAGACGGAGAATGCACGTTGGTGAGCGAGGGTGCCGCACACGCAACCGGTGTTGCGGTTGTTCCTGTACCCGACATGCAAGTCGGGTCGACGATGATCAGATCGCCCGGGCTGGCCGCGTCAATGGCAGCCTGGATCGAAGCCGAAGCAGCGACGTGCGTCGGGGCTTTGCCGCCGATGGTGACGGTCACGGTGTCGATGGTGGTCTTGCCGTTGCCCGCCGTTATGACCAGTTGTCCACACCGCGTCTGTGAGCCGCCGTATTGCACTTGCTGCTGGACGGCGCATAGCGGGATCTGGCCCACCGCGCGCGCGGTGGCGATAATCGTGGAGTCGGTCCAGCTTGTGACGACGGCACTTATTCCGCCGATCGTTACGTTCGGGCAGTTTGCGCCGTTTCCGCAGGTGGAAGGCCGCGTGCCGAAGCCGTAGTGCCGGATGATGGTCTTGTCGTTGTAGGGATGCGCCGTCGAAGACGGACCGGAGTATGCGTGGTTACTCACCACCTGGTCGCCCAGAGCGGTAATCGTCAATTGCAGGGCGCCGCTTGCACTCAAGTAAGGTCCCACTCCGTCTCCATCCACCTCGGCAATCGCCGGTGTAAAGTTCGGGTAGGCGCAGTCGGGATGGTTATAGTTCGGCGCGAAGGCGGACGTCGGTATAACCGGGGTATCCAGGTACGAGGTCTGGCCCGGCATGAAGGACCATTCATAGCAGAACTGGCTGTAGGCGGCCTGGTAGAAAGGGTCAGGAGCTGAGCCGCTGCCAGGGTCGTTCATGCACATGACGAACATCTGAGGGGTATATCCGCTCGGGTCGGGAGGGTTCACCGTCCAGGTCGAGTAAGTCAGACCGTTGAAGATTCCATGGATGTCGGAATAGAGCCGCCCGACGTCATTGCCCACATGGTCCTTAATTCCGACCGGCAGGTTGGCCGGCGAAAACTTCTCCCCGAAGGCCGGCGAGAAGGGGTCGAATTCCGACGTGAAATCGTCGGTGATAATGCCGGTAATGTGAGCGGCGATGTGGGCTGAGCTGAAGATGTAGAACTTCGCCAAGGCCGACATCTCGTTATCGAGCCTGACTTCCTTGCGATCGCAGAGCGGCCGCGTCGCTCCGGCAAACGGCGTATTGAACCCGACCGCCGGGTTGATGCTCAAGAAGTCGGGAACGATGCGCTTGGCGCCCACGCAGGGCCAGAATTGCTCGACGCTACCGGTGTCGCCCTCATGGCGCGGGGTTACGCCCTGGTCCGTCGTCGGCATCAGCGGATTGTTGGGGTTGTAGGCGGAGGCGACACTAGCCTGGTCGGGCATGATGAAGATGTTTCCGAAGCCCGCGAATTGCTGCGTCACCTGGGCAGTGAAAGCGTCGCCGGTCAACAGGTTTTTATCCTCTTCCTTCACCAGTTCGTAACCCGGCGGCACGATCACTTCCACGACGTACTTACCGGCCGGCAACATAGGCAGCCCTGAGTTCCAATCGCCAACAGACGGGTTCGCCACGCAAATCGTGCAGTTCGTGCCATTAGGCTTACCAGTCGTCAGATTGGTGCTGGTCACGCTGGGGAACGAGTACATGCCGTCGTAAGGCGCGGGTTGGAGTTGGTTCCAGTTGTGCATGCCGTCGTAGCACTTAAACTGGGAGCTGTTCGGAAGGGTGTGCACCGCGCCCCCGCCATGCTGGGAGTTGTACCAATCCAGGTAGTTAGGCTGGTTTTGCAGCGTGTAGAAGAACACGTCCGCGGGATCCTGGCCCGGGCAGTTCATGTTCGGTATCCCATCGGATCGGAAGCCCTGCGCCCAGGCGTCCCAACTGCTGGTCGTGGTGGTGTCCACCAACGTGAGCGTTTGGGTCACGCCGTCCGCCGCAGTGCCTTCCTGGTAGAGGTTAATCGTGACATTCGGAACCTGGGGCATCCAACTGGTTTGCAGGAGCAGCTGCGGATCGTCAAACGGGCGCGTGGAGGCATACACCACGTGGCCCTGGATGCCGCCGTTTTCGCCAGGGGCAAAAGGTTTCTTGCCGAATTCGAGGTACTGGTTTTGTCCCATATAGCTCTGCCAGCCGTAACTGACGGCCGTGGGCGGATCAACGCGACCGGTAGAACCGCCTGGACCGCCCGGCGCGAGCGGAGCTGGCGCGGCAGTGCAATCCGCGTTCGCACAATAGTAGGAACCCGGAACCCGCAAGTTCGTGGGCAGAGGAAAATCCTCCTGGGTCCTGGCCAGATTCGCCAGGAGGTTGGAGCTTCCGCACGCGGGGAAGCCACCACCGCACGCCGTGGAGTTATCAGCCGGACCGCCCGCGTCGTTGATCACATGGGTACCGGTGTTCTTGAAGCGGGTCGAAGACGTTTCCATCACGTACCAGTTGAAAATCGGGAAGACTTCGTTAAAGCCGGCATACCCTTCGAGATCGGTGCTATTGAAGTTGGAGATGCTGCCGTCTTTGTAACGGATATTGGTGTTCACCAGCGCCAGTCCATCCTCATCGGAATCCGAGACGCCGTTGCCGTTTTGGTCGAAGAACGTCCGGGTATAGAGGTTGTTCTTCCACCCGTGAACCCCTAGATCTCCCATGTCGCAGGTGGTCGCATTACTACCCGGTTCCCGTCAGGGTAAAGGTTCCATCGTCTTGACACTTTGCGAAGGCGAAGTCCTCGCCGTCCGGGTTGCCCAGGCTGGCGTAGCACTGGGTGTAACCGTACATATCGCGCGTACCCGAGCTGTAGAGTCTCTGATCCGGGGTGCGGCTCATGCGCGCGCCCGTGACCTTGCCTGTCACGCTCTGGGTGCACGCCGGGGCGCCCGGGCCGTTGCAGAGCCCGGTTCCGATGTCGTTGATCCACTGCGGATTGGCAAAGCCGATGGAGACGTGGTAGGACGCCGGACCGAACTCCTGGAAGTACGCCGGCTCGTTGCTCTTGATGAAAGCTTCGAGGTCCTTGCCACCGTCCAGAGTGTTGGTTTGCAGCCACTCTTCCCCGCGCGCAATGCGGTCGGCCGCCGGTGTGGCAACGATTCCGTATCTTCCGGGCGGTACGTTCACAACGATGACTTGGCCCGCCAGAGGGGAGAGTGTCGTGCCGTCCGCCTCGTATTTCGGGCAGACGGGAATCACACCCGTTATGCCGATGTCACTGGCCGCCGGCTGGTTGGTCCCGCCCCCTGTGTCAATACCCATGCGCGCATCCTTCGAAATCGGGCACGCGTCAAGAAGCGTGACCGGGTCGATGGTTCCCGCCAAGGCGTTCGACAAAGGTTGATTGAATTGGTCATAGGTCATCTGTCCGGAAGCGTCACCTGACATGCCGGCAAGATCCAGGATGGTGATGTTAAACCCTCCCAGGCCCGGCTCGTTCGGTGACAGCGCATCGACTCCGCCACCGGCATCGTGTTCGCCATTGAGCGGATGGTCGTCCTCGAACACAAACGCCGAGACTTTAGCTGCCTGTTGCCCCTGCGGCTCGACAAAGATCTGGACGCTGGTTGCGGTTGGTGCCATGGCCGACCGCCAGGCGCCGTTCACGTAGACGATCTCCGCACCGCCCATATCATGCCCTAATGGGTCGCCGGTTATCATATCGCCGGGCATGACCGAGATGTAGTAGCGCTTGGTCTGATCGAGACCGACGGCGCTGGGGAGTACGGCGGGCTTCAGCGAGCCCGGCCGACAAACGCCATTGCCCACGTCGCAGACAGACGACACCCCTAGGACGCTCTGGCCCGCCTCGCAGGATTCTTGCCCAGTGCAGCCCTGCGCCACGACAGGCATATAGCTGGTGTGAAAGTTCGTGCCAAAGACGGCGGGAGCCCCCTGGGACGTGACCGTCGGGCAGCCCGCTGGCACGGGGTTCGCTTGACAATTGGGATCGACATAGAAGGTGCGGTCTTCCTCAATGATCCAGCGATAGTCAGTGATTTCCGTTGTCTTGTCCTGGGCATCCAGCACCGTAACCGCAAGGTTGCTCGCCGCCGGGAAGACCAGCGTGACGGTCGCTGGTGTGCCTGTGCCGACCGTGCCCTGGGAATTTTGTGCCTGGTAAGTAAACGTGTAGGTGCCCGACGAGGCGACGGACGCAGTAAAGCTGCCATCTCCATTCACTGTGAGTGTGAGTCCGGCCGATGGCGCAACGCTGGCCACGTTAACAGTAAGAGGATACCCGGCCGCGTCATAGTCATGGCAGGGAGCCGTGGGCGTCGGAGTGCATACACTACTCCACGTAGTTGACAGGACGCCAGAGGGTTTGACAGTCAAGGATGTGGCCACAGTCGAGGTGTACGTTTTGGGGCCAACGTGGATGCCGCTGGCGGCCTCGACCGGCGCAGCACCCAAGGTTACGCTTGCGCATACGGTGGTCGTGCCATTGGCGCAATACGTGAACGAAGTCGATGCCCCGGTATACGTAAATGTGCCATTCGAGTTGAGCACCAAGCCAGCTGGTGCCGTGCCGGAGACCTGCACGCCGTAAACATTGACGTCGTTGGCGATCACGCCCTTGGCCGGATCCGACACGGTTAGCGTCTGGCCCGTAACCACAGAGTTGTAAGTATCCGGATTGGCAACCGCGGCCGCGAGGATAGGAGCGCCCGGGACTCCGGCGCCATTGATGCTGAGGTAAGCAAGCATTCCGGTGTCGCGAGAAGAAGCATTCCCCGACACGCTCCCTTGACGGTCGTAAATGGGGAGAGCTGTTCCACCGGCGGCGGATACGTCCACCATGAGGTCATAGGTCTTTCCCGCAGGCATGAACACTTCGCTTTGCACGCGGGAAACCCCCGGCAGAAGATTGCCGTCCTCGGCCACCAGGCTGAAGCCCGAGGCCAATGCCGCAGTTGTAAGGGTCGGAACGACAGCTGGAGTGGTTTGGGCGCCAACGATCGAGGGGACGTGCATGCGCAGGCCGGCGTTAACCAAACGCACCAATACAGTCCCGGCGAGCGGGGCCGTGCTGGTCCCTGCGGGCGTGGTTGGGACAAGCGAGTTCGTGGCGATGGTCTTATCAAACGCAAGCCCGTTGATGAGGAAGTATCGTGGACTGTAGTTTACTGCAGGTGGATAGCACCGGTTGTAGGTCGCCGAGCTGGGGTTACCGCAGCCTCCAGTCTGGCCTGACCACACCATCGCTTCGCTGAAACCCGCTGTATTCACCGCCGTAGCAACGGAGTTGTTCTGCACGGCGTCAATTTCGCTGAGCAGCAAGTCGACTTCGGCGTTGTAGGGCACCACGCAGGTCGTTCCGCCCACGGGCGTGTACGCGCATCCTGTGGTCGTGGTTGCCGGCGCTACGGCAGTTGCGGAAGGCGCTTCCGTAACCACAACCATGCCGTAAAGCCCCATGGGCCCTTGAATCGACGGGTGCGTGCCCGACTCCAGCAAATACGTGCCGGGCCTGGGCGTGGTCCAGGTCAACGACGTCGTCGCTCCCTGCCCCACTTGAGTCGAGAACGATTGCACCCGTGGCCCCTGAGTTGGCGGAGTATTCGATCCGTCAGCCAGACTGGTGCTACCGGCGGGCCAGGTGAGCGTCTGCGGATTGTGAGTGGGGCTCGTCGTCGAAGTCGCCCCGGATCCTAGACCGCCGCCCAACTGACCAACGATCACCAGGGACGTGGGAATGGAGGTCGTCGCGAACGTCAGGTTGTTCGTCAAATTGATCTGCAGCGTTTGACCCGTGGGGACGGTGATCACCACCGGCGACCAGCCGGTTCCCGCGAGCGGGTTCAATGCCGCGCAGGTCGCCGTAGAGCCACCTACGGCCGCGCCGCAACTGTATCCCCACATCGGCACGCTGGTGCCGTCCGGTAAGATCGCTGTAGTTGGTCCCGCAGTCAGATTGACTTGCTGCTGAGCGACCGCCGCGCCTGCTGCGAGCAGGAGAACAGTCGTGATGAGTACCGCTGTCTTCACGCAGATTTTCACATAGTTCAATCGCATTGCTCTCTTCTCCTGTTCCTTACTTGGACTCGTCAATGACAAATTCCCGGGAATCTACCAGCATCATCATCAACATCCCGCCGGGGAAAATATTGTTGGTCGTGATTTCGCGCTCGTTGTGGGAGTGCCACATGAACGCAAAGCCCGCCTCGTCGGTCGGTGAATTTGCGATGGTGCCCGAAGGTGGAGTTGTACCGGTGGAGCCGACGGCGCGCACGGTTGCGTCCGGCCCCAAATACGGACTGCCGCCGAACCAGGCGCCATTGGCGAAGATGTTGGGATCGGGCAAGGTTGCCGGGCCGCCGCCCGCCACATCACCGACGGGAGTGGCTTGGAGCGGCTTGTTGTGATCCTGGCACCACTCGAAGTAGTTGATCGCCGTGGGGGCGCTGGTGTTGTAGCCGTTAGCATCCGGCGTACACGAAAGCTTCGCGTTGGCGGCGGAGGAAGCGGGATTGTGACCGTACGGATCCCAGTTCAGCCCCTTGCCGGTCCAATAGTAAATTCCGTCAAACGCCTGCCCCGGGGTCGTCGTCGTGGTAAACAGCAGAGGCCCAGCCAAACTGTTGGCGTCGCTCTGGCTGAGAATCAGGTTCCCGTCGCGCGCCAGGATGCGCACGTGGTTGCCGTGCTCGTGAAAAGGATGCTGCCACCGGCCCGTGCCGATGACGCGGATTAGCGTCAGCTCGCCCGGATGCATGTGCGGATTGCCGTTGTAGGGCTGGTGCGGGTACTCGAGCGCATAGTTGGGATCCATGAGGTCCGGCATGGAGCGGCCATTGACCATGAAGTAGGCGGGCACGTAAGGCTCGGTCGCAACCGCCATGCATGCCGTACAAGTCCTGGTCGACTGCTCCGCGGCCTCGCGGTGAATGCGAAGATCCATTTCGGAAAACTGGAACAGATATTCCCGGTCATAGCAGGCACCTGGGTGGTTATAGGCAGCTGCAGCCAACCGGAAATCGGCCTCCGTTACTCCGGGGTGGGCCAAGGAAGTTGAGCCTTTCGCCGTCAAGTTGCTGGCGTGAATTCCCGTCGCGCAGGCGGCAGGGATGGTGGTAGGCACCACGATGATGGCACCATACAGCCCCATCTCAACCTGCAAGTCCCCTTGCGTACCACTGTAGTAGGCGCGTGTCCCCGGCGTCGTGGCAGTAAACGTGTACGACACCGTGCCGCCACCTGGCAGGGCCTCTTGCGTCAAGAGTCCCGCAACGCCCCCTGTGGCCGTCACGTTGAAGCCAGGAAAGAGAATCGACGTATTGCCGGCCGCGTTGGGCAGGTTATTGGTCAGGTTGACCGTGACCGTCTGCCCTTCGGTGACAATCAGCGTGGGGCCAGGAATCTGCATCGTGTTGCAAAACGCATTCGTGATGGCCGACGGGGCATAACCGCTCGGCGTGCCATTGCAGCCGTAACCCCAGGAGTAAACCGCCTCCCCGTCTGGCTGTGTGATCAAAGCCGGCGAGGCAACCAAATTGAAGGTCGGGCCCGTGATGCCAGGGGCCGCGGCGTTAGCCGTCGACACAAGCAACAATCCCAGGGCTGTCAGCAACAGAAGCTGTCCAATCTTTGAATTCGCTTTCTTCATTTTCATCTCCTTCATTGCCACTCTGCTAAATGCAGCTGTTGCCGAATGTCGGGCCACTCACATTACCTGAGCAAACATGAACCTCGGTCATGAGCCCGCCGAAATTTTCCGCGTCATTGGACAGGTGGTCGAGGTTGGGGGTGTAGAGGTAGTACGTGCCGGCAGGAATGCCCGTGGCATCCAGAATAACGTCCAGTGATTCGCCGCCTGCCAGCGTGATCGAGTTGCTGTTGTAAGCGAGGTTGTTTCCCGCCTGGTCGCGCAGCAGCTTGGCGTTGAGGCCGACGACCTTCATCGGAATCCCCAGTGATGCCAGCGTCTGATATTCCGTCACGTCCAGGGAAGCAATGCGCAGCAGCGCCTTCCCGCCCAAAGGAATGTTGATGATGGAAGGCAGCGGCTGCGAGTAGTGCAGTGTGCCATCCGTCGACTGCGTGGCCAGGGGGCCAGCCGTGACCGTGTCGGGATAGCTCCGCCCGTTCAGCAGGAAGTACTTGTCTTTCATCTCCGTAAAACCTTCCGGGTTGAAGGTCATGCCGACGAAGTGGAAATTGGGGTCGAAGCCATGCATCTGGAGGGGATATTCGACGTCGTAGTAAGTCGAGCCGTCGCCGTCGTTGTAGGCATAGTTGCCGGTTGCTGCCCGAGGCGCCGAACCTGCGGTTCCTCCGAAGGGCACAGGGTTACTGCAGAGAATGTCGGTGAGATCACACTTGGTGCGCGGATCTCCCTGCTGCGCCACTAGAGCGTCGTAAAGACTGCTGTTAGCTGCGACTCGATTCTGTCGCGGCCGCACATAGATCTGCCCCACCATGCCCATCTGTAAGTGCTCGGGAGGAGTGATATGGCAGTGCCAGAAGTAAGTGCCGGCTTCAGGCGCGAGGTAGTAGTAGGTGAAGCTGCCGCCGATGTTGATCGCCACCGAAGCATCGGGCACGCCATCGTAGAACGCCGAAGCGTTCGGGTATCCGTGGAAGTGGACCGTGTGCTGCTCGAACAGGTCCGGCCGCATGAGCTGGCCGACGTTGGTGAGCGTGAGGAAGAATTCGTCATCCTCATCGATCGCAAACAACGGCGCCGGCATGTTGCCATTCATTACTCCCACATCCATGATGGGGCGGGGATCCACATGCCCATCGATGCCAGAGCTTGGGATAGTCGCGGCGCAGGCTGCTTCAGCGAGACAATCCCTATCGGGTGCCAGCCCCACCGCACCGTTAAAACCAAACGTCGACGCAGGGTTCGGACCAGGTCCCGCGGCATCGGTGGTGGCTGGGTCACCGGGCATAAATGATCCCGCATAGGGGAGATTGTCCCGAAGGTCGTCGGGCCCGTGTACGTGGGTTCCGCATTCACATTAGTGAGGTTTGACGGGTGAGTGATGGTGCTCGTCGGGCATTGCACCTGGAATGACTGGCCGGCTGCAGGCAGCGCGGCAACACAAAAGAGCACCAACAAAATAAATGTCGTCCCCAATTTCCTGCTCGCCATGTATCCTCCTTCTTCCTTCATCCTTCTTCCTTCATCGCCGCAAGCGGCGGAAAAGTCCCGGCTGCACCTACACCCGGTAGATCAAGTTCATGCCGCATCGAGATTCCAATACCTTGACTGCACTGCTACCGGAACCCAGACTTCGCACTCAAACGAGGGAGACAGCATTTCGTTTGGATAGAACTCAGTGTTCTCATCGGCCGCGTTGCAAAGATCCATGCAACCAACTACGCTGAGGACAGGCAAGCCGTATTTGATCCTTTGTGGGAAATGCAACCTGGTCGCATGCATAATCCCGGAGAATCATGGACCTCGATGCACATTCTGCGGACTCTTACGAAACCCTGATCTTCTAGGCCTCCGAGAACCCTGTTCAGAGTCCACAAATTCATTGCCGCCATCCGCGCAAGCGCCTCTTGTGGGATCTTGATTTCAACGTGACTGTTCACCTTCTGGCCTATTTGATTGGATAAGCGAACCAATTCCGAAGCTACGCGATCGGAGGCATGTTGAGTGGACACGCGACAGATGCGGTTTTCCATGTCGGCGATGCGCCGCTGGAGAATGCGGATTATGTTGTGGCGAAGAATGGGGAAACGGATTACAGCGGCCTCGAATGTCTCGGCAGGCCAAACCAGCGCCTCGCATTCCTGAAGCGCCCGGGCTGTCGAAGGGTGTATGCTCCCGGGCTTCCGACCGAGATCGCCGACCAATTCACCGGGAGCTATGATCCGAAGGACGATTTCCCCGCCGTCTCTCGTGTGCTGGGTAATCATTGCGCAACCCTGCAGCAACAGGAATGTTTCCTTGATCGGATCGGCCATGACAAAAAGCAGTTGGCCGTACTCAAATCTTTTCAACCGGGCGCTGGACAGGATTGTTTCTCGAGCGAAACTCGGGATATCGGCAAAGAGCTCGGAAGTCTCCAGGACTTGAAATCTCTCAGTTGTGTCGGCCATCGACAGTTCTCCACAGGCGATCGGTTAAGATGCCTCACCTCGTGCTGCCGTTTGCGTCCGGAGATAACCGGGATGCAATGTCCCCCAAGGTTAACGATCAAGCAACTGCCTGTAGTTGTGACAGAGCAAAGCAAAAGTGGAAAGCACGGAAATTGACAAATAGTTTGCATTCAACGCTCGATGCAAAATCAGTTTTGCAAGCACTCGGATATACTTTAAATTGTCGCTACTGGTTATCGCGTTAGCCCGTAGCCGCTGGCGCGGCGGACGCTTCGCGTGAGGTAGTGGAGCGTTGGTTGCTTGATGGCTTGATATAAATGTGGGTCACAAGGAAGTGCCCCTGTGACCCATCTTCGAAAAATGATGTTGGAGGAACTCCAGTGTCGTAACTTCTCTGCACATACCATACGCTACCACATCCGGA
>WNGJ01020620.1_pt1 | contig 14836 bp, 10 predicted proteins | sample 5400611 | NCBI WGS metagenome assembly WNGJ01 (sample SAMN13153375, study PRJNA577476) | soil metagenome | isolation source: 40 cm soil or saprolite under Garry oak tree replicate 1 | place: USA:California | collected 2016-06-15
CATGGAGTAGATCGTGTATCCCCGGTAGCTGATCTGGACCGGCGTGCGCCACTTCGGTTGGTAGCGCTCGAGGTCGTCCTTGGTGATGAGCCCGTGGCCGCGCTGCATCTCCGCAGCGATCAGCTCGGCGATCTGGCCCCTGTAGAACACGCCGGGCCCGGAGTCCGCGATGAGCTGCAGCGTGCGCGCGAGCTCGGGCTGGCGGAACTTCGCGCCGGGCGCGGGCGCATGGCCGTCCACGAGGAACTGCCTCGCGGAGGCCGGGAACAGCGCCAGACGATCCGCTTCGTCGGCAATCGAACGGCTGCGCGCGGCGTCGAGTGTGTGCTCGTGGGCCAGTCGGATCGCCGGGGCTAGCACCTTCCCCCAGGGCAGGCGCCCGGCGCTCTTCCAGGCTTCGTACATCCCGGCCACGCTGCCGGGGACGCCCGATGCGAGGTGCCCGGTCAGGCTGTGCGCGGTGGGGTTGCCGGTCGAATCGACGTACATGTCGCGGGTGGCCGCGCCGGGCGCCATCTCCCGGTAGTCCAGCGCGCGCACGCGACCGGTCGTGTCGCGGTACACGATGAATCCCCCGCCGCCGATATTGCCCGCCTCGGGGAGCACGACCGCGAGCGCGAACCCGACCGCCACCGCGGCGTCGACGGCGTTGCCGCCCTGCTTCAGGACCTCGATCCCGACCTGGCTCGCGAGCGGATGGCCGGACACGACCATGGCCCGGGGGCCGGACACGGCGACGCTCTTGCCGGCGAGGGACCAGGTCTCGGGAATGATCGGCCGGCCGGTGACGATCGCGTCGGCGCGCGCGCCGGTGGGAGCGGCCGCGGTGGGGGCGGCCGGCGTGGCGGCGGCACCCGGCGCCAGGGGGGTCGTCTCCGGCGGGCGCGCGCCGCCGCAGCCGGCGAGCAGGGCGAGGGCGGTAAGCAGGCCGTGGCGCATGCTCAATTGTAGCACGTTGACCCGAGTTCGGGTGGGCGTCCAACTCGGCCGCATGCGCGCGGAGCAGGGCGCGCGACGTGAGCGGCCAGGGGTGCCGCCTGTAATTGACGCTTTCTTGACGGGCTGGAGCGACTGTGTGGCATACGTTACGTTCTGATTCCGGTTGAGAACATAATCAGCATCCTATCCGAGAGGGCCCTTATGCGTCCGCTCGTCGTGCTCGCGCTCGTGCTGCTGGGGGTTTCCGGCGCCTGCACTCACAACGTCGCCCCCAAGATTACGCCCGCCAAAGTCGCTGCTGTCCAGCCGCCGATTCGTGCCCGTGCGCTGCTGCTGATCACGCCGTCCTTCGAGACGTACGTGACGACGTCGTCGCGGGGAATTCACAAGTACAACTACCACATGGGCGAATCCGCCACTCGCGGCTTAACCGATATGGTCAACGCCTCCTTCCAGCATGCGGAAGTCCGACGCGTCGGCGACGCCGACCTGATGCAGTGGCTCTCCGGGCCCGCTGACACGACTGTCGCCGATCTGCTGCTGGTTCCACGCTTTGACGTCGGCGGCTACAGCCAGGGCTTCTTCACCGAGGCATCGGACGTCCGGATTCGGCTCGATGTGCGCCCGTACCGCGGCGCGACGACCTACTCGTTCAGTAGTGAAGGCCACACGAAACGCGCACTCACATCTTTGCGCGGCCTCACGGGCAGCTCGCTCGAACAGGCCCTGAACGGGCTCAGCGACTCGTTGAGCGCGAACCGCGCGCATCTCGACACCGGCGCTCCGTAGACCACAGCACGCGAGCACCGTCCGTAACGCTGGTGAGCGCACCGCCTGTAACGCTCCCTACACGCGCGCGACACGCTGACACGGCTCGCTGTGGGGAACTCGTGCTGGACGCGAGTCTCGAAGGGGCGCGCCGTTCACTGAGCGCGCTCGATCCCTGATACAGATTTGTGTAAGGGGCGCGGTGTCCCCTTAGGGTCCCCCGGACGGGCGCCGACCGACGGCGACTCACGACGAATCGGTCGACGGCGGCGAGCGCGGAACTGCTGGTGTAGCAACGCTGAGTCGCCTTGAGTTGTCCTGGGTCACCCCCGGCCGGTAGCGCTCTTGTAGTGTCAACGTCTAACTTGGGGGCCACCCGATGCCATCATGACCGCCCCGGACTTCCTGGACCCGCGGCTCACCGAGCAGCGGAACCCCCGCACCGAGCGCATCGACGTCGCCGCGACCCTCGAGATCGTCGACCTGATCAATGCCGAGGACGCCACGGTGCCGGCGGCGGTACGCGCCGTGCGCGCCGAGATCGCGCGGGCGATCGACCTCGTGGTCGACGCCCTGCGGCAAGGTGGGCGGCTGGTCTACGTGGGCGCCGGCACGTCGGGCCGGCTCGGCGTATTGGACGCGAGCGAGTGCCCGCCGACCTTCGGCACCCCGCCCGAGATGGTGGTGGGAGTGATCGCGGGCGGCTACGCGGCGCTCGTGAAGAGCAGCGAGGGCGCCGAGGACGACGTAAACGCGGGGATGGAGGCGATGGATCAGGCGCGCGTCGCCGCGCACGACTTCGTCCTCGGGATCGCGGCGAGCGGGACCACGCCGTTCGTGCGCGCGGCCCTCACGCGTGCCCAGACGATCGGCGCCGTGACGGGGCTCGTGTCGTGCTCCGATCCCCCGAAGATTCTGGCCGAGACGTGCGACGTGCTCATCCTCCCCAAAGTCGGCCCCGAAGTGCTCACCGGCTCGACCCGTATGAAGGCGGGGACGGCGACCAAGCTCGTGCTCAACACGCTCTCCACCGGCGCGATGATCCGGCTGGGGCGCGCCTACGGCAACCTGATGGTCGACTTGATGGCCGTGAGCGACAAGCTCCGGGACCGTGGCGAGCGCATCGTCATGGAGGTCGGCGGCGTAGACCGGCCGGCGGCACGCCGCGCGATCGAAGCCGCCGCGGGAAGCGTGAAGCTCGCCATTGTGATGGTGAAGCAGCGCGTGGGCAAGGACGAGGCCGGGCGGCTGCTCGAGCAGGCGGGCGGATTCGTGCGGCGGGCGGTCGGCGAGCCGCCGCCGGTACGCTCGCGGTGACGAGCTGTCTCGCCGTCGGGGTGATGTCGGGCACGTCGCTCGACGGCGTCTCGACGGCGCTGGTTCGCCTCACCGACGATCCGCTCGGCGCCCAGCTCGTCGCGTTCCGCCAGGAGCCATACGGTGCGGCGGAGCGCGGACAGATCGTCGAGGCGATCGCGCGCGGCGGCTCGAAGGACCTGGCGCTGCTCCACGTCGCGCTGGGCGAACGCTTCGCGGGCGCGATCCTGCAGCTCCTCGCGGGCAGCGGGACGGCGCCAGGTGACGTCTCCTTCGTCGCCTCGCACGGCCAGACGATCTGGCACGAACCCGGTCGCGCGACGCTGCAGCTCGGCGATCCCGCGGTGATCGCGGAGCGGGTGGGCGTGCGGGTGGTGAGCGACTTCCGCTCGCGCGACGTGGCCGCGGGGGGGCAGGGCGCCCCGCTGGTGCCGCTCGCGGACGTCATGCTGTTCGGCCATCCCGACCGGGGCCGGCTGCTGCTCAACATCGGCGGGATCGCGAACGTCACCTGGGTGCCGCGCCGCGGCAGGGCGGCGGGCGCCCTGGCGTTCGACACGGGACCGGGAGTGGGCGTCATCGACGCCGTCACGCGCCGCGTCGACCCCACGGCGGCGTTCGACCGGGACGGGGCGCGCGCGCGCCGCGGCAAGCCGCTCAAGCGGGCGCTCGACGCGCTGCTCGCCGATCCATACTTCGCCGAGCCGCCTCCCAAGAGCACGGGGCGGGAGCGCTTCGGGATCGAGTTCGCCGATCACCTGATCGATCTCGTGCGGCAAGCGGGCGGCTCGGACAACGACGCCGTCGCCACGGCTACGGCGCTCACGACCGAGACGATCGCCCGCGCGCTCGAGCGCTGGACCCCGGACGGGGGAGGCGACGCCGAGCTGGTGATCTCGGGCGGCGGCGCCCGCAATCCCGTGGTCGTCGAGATGCTGGCCGCCCGCGTGCGGCCCCGCCCCGTCCTGCCGTTCGATCGGCTGTTCTTCGACGGCGAGGCGAAGGAGGCGCTCGCGTTCGCGTTCTTGGGCTTCCTCACCCTGGCCGGGAAGCCCGGGAACCTGCCGGCTGCCACTGGCGCCCGCGGCGCTCGGGTGCTCGGCCATGTCACACCCGCGTGAGCGGCTCGCTCGCCAGGCTCGTCTTCCCGGCCCTGCGGTGGCGGCGCCAGAGTTTCGATCACGAGCAGGCGAAGATCGACGCGGCGCTCGCCGCCGGCGTGGGCGGGTTCATCATCTTCGGCGGGACCGGCGCCACCGTCAGCGCGCTCACGGACGAGCTGCGTCGCCGGGCGGGGCGCCCCCTCTTGATCGGCGCCGACGTCGAGCGGGGGGTCGCCCAGCAGGTCGGGGGACTCACCGAGCTGCCGACCCCGGCAGCGCTCGGCTACGTCGATGACCTGGAGGCGACGCGCACCTGCGGGGTGATCACCGGATTCGAGGCACGGTCGGTGGGGATCAACTGGGCGTTCGCGCCGGTGTGCGATCTGGATCTCGAGCCCAGGAATCCGATCGTGCAGACGCGGTCGTTCGGCGCCGATGCGACGCGCGTCGGCGAGCATGCCGCCGCGTGGATCCGCGGTGTGCAGGAGCATGGCGTGCTGGGCTGCGCCAAGCACTACCCGGGTCACGGTCGCACCACGCGCGATTCGCACGAGACCTTGCCGCGCGTCCTGACGCCCGCTGCCGAGCTGCAGCAGGTCGACGTCGCCCCGTTCGCGCACGCCCTGCGGGCGGGCGTGGGCAGCATGATGAGCGCCTTCGTGGCGTATCCGGCATGGGACCCGTCAGGGCGCGCCGCGAGCTTTTCCCCGGAAATCCTCGGCTATCTCCGGAGCACGCTGAACTTCACGGGGTTGGTTGTGACCGACGCGCTGATCATGGCGGGCGCGAGCGCGGCCCAGCCGGTACCCTCCGCCACCGTCAGCGCCGTCGCGGCGGGGTGCGACGCGCTCTTGTATCCCGAGGAGTTCCGGGGCGTGATCGCGGCGCTGGACCGCGCCGTTGGGTCCGAGATCCCGACCTCGCGGGCGGACGAAGCCCTGGCCCGCTACGAGCAGGTGGCGACGCGGTGGGACGCGGGCGCCGATCAGGGGCTGCCCGACCTCGCGGCCCACGGCGCGTTCGCCGCTGGGCTCGCCGACCGGGCGGTGCAGCTGCTACGCGGCGAGCCGCCGGCGCTCCGCGCCCCGCTCGCCGTCTCGATCGTGGACGACGACGTGGGCGGTCCGTACACGGTCGGACCGCGGGATGTGTTCATCGACGCGCTACGGGACGCCGGCGTATCCGTCGGGCGACGGGCAACAGGCAACGGGCAACGCCTCATCCTTGTGTACGCCGAGCCACGATCGTGGAAAGGCCGAGCGGATCTCGGCCAGCGCTCGCTGGCTCAACTGCGCCGGCTCTCCCCCGGAGCGCAGCTCGTGGTGCTGTTCGCGCATCCGCGACTCGTCCGCCAAATTCCAGGCTCCGCGCCCGTCGTGTGCTGCTGGCATGGCCAGCCCTTAATGCAGAGGGCGGCGGCAAGATGGGTAACGGAGCGGCTGCATTAAGAGGCGTCACGGAAAGGCGTCACGAAGACGCGTCACGAAACGGCGTCACGGGACACCGTTTACGTCCGTTCGTGACGTCTCTCCGTGACGTTTCTTCGTGACGTTTCTTCGTGACGGTGTCTATTTCGCGGCGAGCTGAGTCAAGTACGCGATGACGGCGGTTGCGGGGACGCCGTAGATGATTTTTCCTTGCGACTCGCGATTCCCCCCATACAGGACCGCTACGACGTAGCCGCCGCGGTCGAAGATGGGGCTCCCCGACGAGCCCGGCGCGCCGTAGCCGTCCACCTGCACGACGTGCGCCAGCACCTTGCTCACCGTGCCCACGGTCAGGGTCGGGTCGGCCACCACGGCGCTCTGGCCCTGGCGCTCCATCGGCAGGTCTTCCCCGAGCGGATAGCCGATGATGGCGACCGGGTCGCCTCGCTGCAGGCCGCCGGCTCGGTCGACGAGCCCGAGCACCCGCGGCGTGCCACCGCGCACGTCGACGCGCAGTACCCCGACGTCTGCCGTGTCCGCGACGCCGACGAATCGGCCCTGGAACCACTGCTTCGAGCCCGAGAACTTGACGGCGATCGCCAGGGGTCGGCGGTCGCCCGCTTCGCCCACGAGAACGTGCTTGTTGGTGACCAGCGTGCCTTGAGAATCGACCGCGAACGCCGTACCGGTGAACACCTCAACGTCCGAGTACTTGACGACGAGGAGCGCGACCGCGTCCTGGTTGTTGCGCGAGATCGCGCGGTAGTCGACCGCCGCCACGCCCGCCAGGCCCCGCTGCCGGGCTTCGGCCGTATCGAGCTGCGCCCGGAGCCGGGCCACCGAAGGCGCGCCACTGCCGGCGCCCGCGGTCGCGAGCTCGCCCCGCAGCCGGGCGACCTCGGCCTGCGATTCGCGCAGCGCTTCCCGCACGCTCTCGAGCTCGGACTGGAACCGCGAGAGCAGCCGCCGGGCTTCGCGATTCAGGCTGTCGGCCCGGGCCTCCAATGCGACGAGGTCGCGGGCGTCGCGCGCGGCCGCCCATTGGCTCCACCCAAACCCCACCAGCGCCAGGCCGAGCAGTCCGATCAACAGCTTGGTCGTGCGGCGCAGATGCGCCAGCTCCGCCACGAGGCGCAGGGCGGCGCTGGCACGGCGCTCCCGCGATCCGGTGACCGCGTCGCTCTCGCTTTCCGCTGCGAGCACGCGAAATTCCACCGAGGGCCCTTGCGGCCCAAATCCGATCACGTCGCCATCCTGCAGCACTACGTCGCCCGTGATCCGCTCGCCGTTGACGAAGGTGCCGTTCTTCGAGCCCAGGTCGCGGACTCTGAACGTCGCACCGTGCCGCACGATGGCGGCGTGGCGGGAGGAGACGTCGAGATCGCGCTCGGCGTGGCCGAGCCCGATGTAAGCCTTGCGGAAGGTCGCCACCTCCCCGGCGCGGGCGCCCGACAGGAACCGGAACTGCGCGCTCACTGGCTCCGGGTGGCGAGATAGAGCGCGACGGCCACCGCGGCCGCCGCGAGCACGGCCGCGGCGATCACGCGCCAGCGGCTCGCGCGCGCGGGCACCGGCGGCCGGCTCCCCCGGTACACCGGCACGGGCTCGGTGCTCGTCTCCGTGTCGATCAGCGGGTATACCTGATGGCCCACCTCCTCGCCCGCCGCGGCCGAGCGCAGCCCGTCCCCATCGAACCGTGCGATGACGACCGTGATGTTATCCGGTCCGCCGCGCTCGTTGGCGAGCGCGATCAGGCGGTCACACGCCGCCTGCAGGTCCCGCTCGCGGGTCACGATCTCGGCGATCTCGTCCTTCTTGACCTGACCCGAGAGACCGTCGGAGCAGAGCACCAGGATGTCGCCCTTACGGACTTCCTGGTACGTGAGGTCGACCTTCACCTTGGGGTCCGGGCCCAGCGCCTGGAGGATGATGTTGCGCCGCTCGCTCCGCGCCGCTTCCTCTTCGGTAAGCTCGCCGGCTTCCACGAGGCGCTGCATCAACGACTGGTCCTTGGTGAGCTGCACGGCCTGGCCGTTGCGGATCAGGTAGGCGCGGCTGTCCCCCACCTGCGAGAGGTAGACGTGGTCGTGGAGGATGCCGGCGGCGGTGGTGGTGGTGCCCATCCCCCGCACTTCGGGGTGTGCCTTGGCGTACGAATGGATTTGCCCGTTGGCGACCTCGACGGATTCCTTCAGCCGGTAGGCGAACCGCTGCGGCGTCGCTTCCTTCTCGCTCCGCCACGTCCGGATCATCTGGTCGTAGATGCTGTCGGCGGCCATCTGGCTGGCGAGCTCGCCCGCGGCGGCGCCGCCCATCCCGTCGGCGACGATCAGCAGCGTTCCCCGCTCACCTACATCGTGCTCGCGCACCGGGGCCTGCAGGGGCGCCTCCCCGCGCGTGAGATCCGCCACGAGGAAACGGTCCTCGTTGTGGTCCCGCGTCTTGCCGAGGTCGGTCTTGGCAGAGACCTGGATCCGGACGGGCTTGGGGGAGCGCCAGAGCATCAGGGCTGCGACTCCCCCTTCAGCAGTCTCACGAGCTTCTGGTACGTGGTGTTGTCCGGCGCGAGAACCAAGGCCGCCTGGCACCACTGCAGGGCTCTGGAACGAGAGTTTTCGCCCATGTACGAATCACAAATGATCTTGGCCGCTGCCGCACGGTACACTTTTGGGAGCGCCGTCATCGCATAGTAGTAGTCCGCCGTGTCGCGCGCGGCCTTGGCCGTGAGGTTGCCTGCCGCGAGGTCCAAGGCGGTCGATTCGAGCGTCCGCCGCACCTGCATCTCGCTCACGAGGACGGTGGGCGGAGCGGGCGGAGGGGGCGGGGGGGGCGGTGGGGGCACCCGGTGGGTCGCGCCGGCATCGCCGCCGGACTGGCGACGCGGCGTGCGTGCATCGGTTGCCCGCTGCGGCGCGGGTGGTGGCGGCGGCACCGCCCGGGACGTCGAGTCCGCGGCAACGGGCGTCGGCACCCCGCGCATCGTGTCCAGGCGGGCCGCGCGGTCGGCTCGGTGGCCGCGCCCGAACACCATCATGGCGGCCCCGCCGGCGCCCAGGACGAGGCCGGCGCCCACGATGACGGGCACGAGCGACCGCCGCTTCACAGGGGGCACCGGGGTCCGCCGCGGCATCGACAACGCCGCGACCGCCAGTGAGTCGAGGAGCCGCGTCCGATCTTCGACGTCCCCGCGGGTCAGCGGGATCGCCGTGGGGGAGCTGCGGCGGGCCCGTCCGGTGACGCTCGCCACGTCGTGGGCGAACTTAGCGGCCGACTGGTAGCGGGCCACCGGCGTGCGCGCGAGTGCGGAGTCGAGCGTCTCTTGCAAGCCGGGTGGGAAGCGCAGGTCGGGGCGCGCGGCCGCGAGCCTCGCGGGCTCCTCGGTGAGTCGCTGGATCAGCGTCTCCTGCACGGTGCCCGCTTCGAACGGCAGCCTCCCGGTCAACATCTTGAAGAACACGAGGCCGAGCGAGTAGATGTCGCTCCGGCCGTCGAGCTTGTCCCCGGACAGTTGCTCGGGGCTCATGAATTCGGGTGTGCCGATGACCAGCCCCGTCTTGGTCACTTCTTGGCTGGCGTCGCTGCCCACCAACTTTGCGATCCCGAAGTCCACGACCTTCACGACATCGGTGCCGTCGCGCGCCCGCGCGATCATGACGTTGTCCGGCTTCAGGTCGCGGTGCACGATCCCCAGGTCGTGCGCCGCGTGGAGCGCGCCGGCCACCTGGGCGAAGATGGCCACCGCCCGGGCCACCGGAAGGGCTCCTTCTCGCTTGAGCACCTCGGTGAGGGGCTGTCCCTCGACGAACTCCATCGCGAGGTAGATGAGGCCTTCCGGTGTCTCGCCGAAGTCGTAGATGGCGCACACGCTGGGGTGGCTGATGCGGCTCGCGTTCGCCGCCTCGCGGTTGAAGCGCGCCACGGCGTCCGGGTCGTAGACCATCGAGGGGTTCAACACCTTGATGGCGCTCTTGCGTCCCATCTTCACGTGCTCGGCCAGGTACACCTGGCCCATGCCGCCTTCGCCCAGCTTCTTCATGACGTGGTAGCGGTCGGCGAGCACCTGCCCGACCAGATCCTGCCCCGGCGACGACGAGCGCAGCGTCTGCCCGTCGTTCGGGCAAAACCGCAGGTCGTCGGGGTATTCGGTCGAGCAGAGGGGGCAGGTTTTCACGTTGCAATCTCGACGCGCAGCAGCTTGTCGCCGACCAGCACGCGCGAGTCGTGGCGCAGCTCGATGTCACCCCGGGCGGCGAGCGCGACGCCGTTGCGGCTGTTGGCGTCGACCACGACGAAATCGGCGTCCTCGGAGCGGATGACGGCGTGGCGCGCGCTCATGGACGGATCGTACGGAAAGGTCCAGTCGCCGTGCTCGCGGCCGATCGCCACGTCCCGGCCGGGGGAAAGCTGGATCACGTCACGCGCGCTCCCGTCCGAGCGCAGCTGCGTCAGGCTCGCGATGTCGGCGCTCGGGATCAGGCTCCCCATGCGGCGCGTGGCGTCGGCATCGGGCGGATGCGGCCCGGGATAGCCGAGGCGTCGGAACCGGATCACCTGCGAGCCGATCAGCAGCAGGTCGCCGTCCGCCAGGCGATGGGGCGCCTCGAGGAACACCCAGGTGCCGTTGCGGCTGCCCAGGTCGCGCACCAACAGCGCGTCGTGCTCCCAGGAGATCTTGGCGTGCAGCGGCGAGAGGAATACGTCTTCCGGAAACCGGATGTCGCCGTCCTGGCGACCGACGGTGGTGTCCGGGGTGCGGCGCTCGAAGCGCTGCACGGGGGCGCCGCTGTCGTCGAGCAGCACCAGGACGATGGGTGGCGGGGCAGTGGCGGGGGGACCTCCTGCCGCCGGGGAGGACCGGCGCCCGGGAGCCCCCTCGACGAGCGGCGCGCCGCAGGTGGGGCAGAACTTGGTCCCCGCCGTGACCGGCGAGCCGCAGCGCCCGCAGCTCGGGCCCGAGCCGGGAGCGGTGAGACGCCGCCCGCAATGCGGGCAGAACGGCAGGAGGCCGCTCGCGCGGCTCCCGCAGAAATGACACGTGAGCGCCTCGGGCCGGGTCGGCGCGACCACCGGCGGCGCGACGATCCGCGTCCCTGGCACTGCGCCGACCGCCGCCGCCTTGACGCCGGAGGCTTTGCCCATGGGCTTGCCGCAATCCATGCAGAACTGCGCGCCGGCGTCGTTTTCGCGGCCGCAGTAGGCGCAGACGGTCACTAGAGGAAGTGCTCCACAGAGCGCAAAAGCACGGCCTGCCCAATCTATTGGGCAAATTGACGCGTCGAAAGGGTCAATGCTAGCTTGCGCGCCTGTGCGTTGGCTCTGTGGAGCGCTGCCGCTGCTGTGCGCCGCCGGATGCGCGAGTGCGCGCCCCCGCGGTGTGGCCGCGCGCGCGGGCGCGACGCCGGCACCCGCGCGAGAGTCCCTCCACGTCAGTGTCCAGTACCCCGGACCGACGGACCTCATTCAAGCCCGCGACTCGACCTTCCTGTTCGGCGCGGTGCGCGGCGGCGTGGGACGGGAGAGCCTGACCGTCGGCGGCACGCCGGTGCCACTCCTCGCCAACGGAGCGTGGATCGCCTGGGTGCCGCTGCCCGACGACACGATCGCCGCCTTTCGACTCGTCGCCCGATCCGGAGGCGATTCCGTGGTACAGGACGTGACGGCGCGCATCGCGCCCCGCTACCGCCCTCCGCCGGGCCGCGCCGCCTGGATCGACACGACGAGCTTCGCCCCCTCCGGCACGCTCGCGCTGCCGCTGGGGGAAGGTATACGGCTCGCCGCGCGCGTGACGCCCGGCGCGGTCGTGCGGCTACGACTGCCGTGGGGCGCCACGATTCCATTCATTCCCGACACGCTCCCCGGGGAGCCCGCCTGGGGTGTCCGGGCGTTCGCCACGACGGCGACGGCGTACCGCCTTCCGCCTGCGGCCGATCGCTACGTGGCGTGGCTCCCGGCCGCGCCACTCTGCCCGGACGGCAAGAGCGCCTGTGCCACGCTCGAGGCCGTGGTGGGACAGGACACGGCGACGGCGCCGTGGCCGCTCACGGTCGGGCCCATAGACCTGGCGTTCCCCACGGTCGTCGTGCTAAACGACGACACGGCGCACACCGGTACGACCGACAGTCTAACGGTGGGAAAGTCGGTGCCGGGGGGGACGTACAATTGGTTCTTCCCCACGGGGACGACCGCCGTGCTCTCGGGACGCTGGAACGACCAGGCGCGCCTGCAGCTCTCGAAGAACTCGGCCGTCTGGGTGAATGCGGCCGACGTCGTGCCGCTGCCGGTGGGCACGCCCCCGCCGGGGGGCGTGGTCGGCTCGGTGCGACTGCAGCCCGGCCCGGCGTCCATCACGTTGCGCGTGCCGTTGCCGCAGAAGCTGCCGTTTCAAGTGTCGGAGCAGGAACGCGCTCTGACGCTCCGGCTGTACGGCGTGGCGTCGGACATCAACTGGATGCAGTACGGCGGCACCGATCCGCTAGTCACGCGCATGAGCTACGCCCAGCCCGCTGTGGACGAGGTGACGATCACGCTCGAGCTGGCGCGGCGCGTTTGGGGGTATCGCACGCGGTTCGACGGGCGGGACCTGCTGCTCGAGATACGCCGTCCACCGCCGATCGATCCGGACCGGCCCTTGAAGGGACGCACTATCGTGCTCGACCCCGGCCATCCACCGGTCGGGGCCACCGGCCCGACCGGCCTGTGGGAGCCGGTGGCGACGCTCGCGGTCGCGCTCAAGGCGAAGGCGCTGCTCGAGCGGGCGGGCGCGACGGTGCTGCTCACCCGCACCGACTCCCTGCCGGTGGACCTCTTCCCGCGCACGCATTTTGCCGAGCTGCACGACGCGGACGTGCTCGTCTCGATTCACGCCAATGCGCTCCCCGACGGCGTGAACCCGTTCGTGAACAACGGCACCAGCGTCTACTATTTCCACCCCCGCAGCGCGCCGCTGGCCCGGGCGCTGGACCGCGCCCTGGTCGCGGAGCTGGGCGTGCGAGACCTCGGCATGGGGCGGGGGGACTACGCGCTGGTGCGTCCGACCTGGATGCCCGCGGCGCTCACCGAAGGCCTGTTCATCATGCTCCCCGAGCAGGAGGCGCTGCTCCGGAGCGAGGAGGGGCAGTGGCGGTATGCCCGGGGGCTGGTGCGGGGAATCGAGGACTTCCTGCGCGAGCGGGCGAGGGAGCCGTGAGCACGCCGATTGCGGATTTCGGATTGCGGATTGCGAATTTGCAGGGAAGGGTCGCGCGCTGCGCGATGGCTGCGTTGACAATCCGCAATCCGCAATCCGCAATCCGCATTTTGGTGCTGCTCCTCCTCGCCGCCCGCGCCGAAGCTCAGGACCCCTCCGGCCCCTGGCGCACCCTGCACACGCCGCACTTCCGCGTTCATTTCCGCCCGCTGTATCGCGACGTGGCGCAGGTCGCGGCACGGGAGGCCGAGCGCGCCTACGGGCTGCTCGCCTCCGAGCTGCACCCGCCGCGCCAGGTGGTCGACCTCACGCTGGTCGACGACATCGACTCCCCCAACGGCGCGACGCTCGTGTTCCCCTCGGACCGGATCTTCGTGTTCCTCCCGCCGCCGGCGACCGACCCCGGGTTACAACACTACGACAGCTGGCTCCGGCTCGTCACGACGCACGAGCTCACGCACGTGTTCCACCTCGATCGGGTGCGTGGCTTGTGGAGCGGCCTGCAGAAGGTGTTCGGCCGCGCCCCCGGGCTGTTTCCCAACACGTACCAGCCCAGCTGGGTGACGGAGGGGCTAGCGACCTACTACGAGTCGCGGTTTACCAACGGCGGGCGGGTCACGGGTAGCCTGCACACCCAGCTGCTCGCGGCGGACCGCGCGGCAGATGCGTCGCGCTCGCCCTCGAGCGCCGTGTTCTTCACCCGCTGGGCGGACGGGCTGGTGCCCTACGCGTACGGCAGCCGCTTCTTCCATTACCTGGCAGGGCAGGGGCGGGACTCCGTGGTGCCCCGGTTCGTCGAGGCGACGTCCGCGCAGCTGATCCCGTATCGCGTGGGGCGGCAGATTGCTCGCGCGGATTCCGGACGCTCGCTGCAGGCGGAATGGCCCAAGGGGACCCGGCCTCTGCCCCAGACGGGGGCGGCCGCCTCGGACGCGCGCGTCATCGACCACGCGCTCCGCACCGAGCCCGTGCCGCAGGTCTCGCCCGACGGCCGGTACATCGCGTACGTCCGGGACGACGGCAAGGGACCGAGCGAGCTGCGTGTGCTCGATGCCCGGCTGCGGGTGCTGCGCACCCACCGCGTGAACGCCGTGGTGAGCTACGACTGGCTCGGCGACACGCTCGTCGTGGCCCAGCTGCCAGGCTCGTGGCGCCCCGGGTGGGCGGGGGCAGGCTGTCGGTGATCGCGCTGGTGCCGGGGGGGAATCGTCCCGCGCTGCCCGTCCCGCCCGCGCCTGACGGGGGGGGGGCGGGTGCGACCTGGGGTGAGGTCGTGCCGTCGCCCGACGGGCGTTGGGTGGCGGGCACGCGCAACGCGAACGGCCACTGGGCGCTGCTGCGCTGGCCGGCCGATTCGCCCGAGGCCGGCAGGGTGCTGCGGGAGTCGGCGGGCGTGATCGCCGACCCGACGTGGACCCCCGCGGGCGCGCTGCTCTTCGTCACCGACCCCACGGGGTTCCCGCAGGTCTATCGCTGGCGCGACTCGACCGGCGCCGAGCCGGTCACGGCCGAGCCGCTCGGTGCGCGGGCGCCGGCCGCGCTGCCCGACGGCTCCCTGTTGTACGTGACACTCGCGGCCGGGGGCTGGGAGCTGCGGCGCGCCGCTGGAGGGGCTGGACCGGCGGGGCCCCCTATCGCGGCCGATCGACCCGCCCCGTTTGCCGCCGCGCCGCCCGTCGCGATGCGCGAGACGGGCTACGCGGCGTGGCCGTCGCTGCGGCCGCATTTCTGGCTGCCGTTGTTTCTGGATGCGGGGCCGAGCGGGCGGTTCTGGGGCGGCGCCACGGCGGGGAGCGATGCGGTCGGCCGGTTCAACTACGTCGGGGCGGGGCTCGTGGCGCTGCAGCCGGTCCGCGCGATCGGGTGGTTCGCGGGGCTGTGGAGTGGGCTGGGGAACCCGACGCTCGACGTGGCGGCGTCGAGTGAGTGGGACGACTTGCGCGCGCCGGTCACGCTCTCCGAGCGCACGCAGGAGGGCGCCCTCGGCGCGACATTCGTGGCGCGGCGCTGGCGCACCTTCGCCAGCGTGCGACTGGCCGCCGAGTTCAAGGGGACGCAGTTCGTCGCGATCCCGGACACCTCGCTCGCCACGATTT
>WNGJ01007205.1_pt1 | contig 14832 bp, 14 predicted proteins | sample 5400611 | NCBI WGS metagenome assembly WNGJ01 (sample SAMN13153375, study PRJNA577476) | soil metagenome | isolation source: 40 cm soil or saprolite under Garry oak tree replicate 1 | place: USA:California | collected 2016-06-15
TACTCGCGCGCGCCCGTAGCTCAGTTGGATAGAGTACCTGGCTACGAACCAGGGGGTCGGGAGTTCGAATCTCTCCGGGCGCGCCAATCAATCAAATGTCTATTCCGATGAGATAGGTGACGGTTTATACCGGAGACATGGGTAACAGTTTCGCCGCGAAGGGGTTCTCGGCGCTCTCGATGCGACATGTCTCGTGGTCAAAGAAGCCTAAGTCGTAACGCATAAAGCTGACCAGCCAGATCTTCTCTTCGACCTGCTTTACTCCGACCCGCTGGCCGGCGAAGGCCTGGCTGAGGTTGATCTTCAAAGGACCCATGCAGATCCTGCCACAGCGCGTCACGGTGATGGTGCGGTCGTGGAAGGGGTACTGGAGCTCGGGCAAGCCGCTGTAGGGCCGCGGCGAGGGCGTGTAGAGCTCGGCCGGGTAGCGCATGTTGAGGGCCTCATGGGGCCGCTCCTGGTTGAAGGTGGTGATGAACTGATCGAAACGCGCCTGCTGCTGCAGGAAATTCTTCGACGCCGGCTTGGTGGCCTCCTGCTTGAGCGTCAGATGCATGCGCTCATGGCGGCCATTCTGCTGCGGGTGTCCGGGCTTGATGCGCTCAAGATCGATCCCGAGTCGTAGCCACCACACCGACAGACGCGTGAGGCCAAAGAGAGAGTTGGCGCTTGCGAAGGGGGATCCGTTGTCGGTGCGAATCGCTCTGGGCAAGCCGAAGTCCTTAAAAGCCCTTTCAAATACGGTAAAAGCGTACAGCGCCTGAGTGTTGGCGAGTGCTTCACAGCTGATCAGGTAACGGCTGGCGAAGTCTGAGATGGTGAGTGGATAACAGTAGCGCTTGTCGGCGAGCATGAACTCGCCCTTGTAATCGGCGCACCAAAGATCGTTCGGCGAGGAAGGGCGCGACAGCAGGGTCCCTTCTGCCTTGTAGACCCGTCGTCGCCGCCGCTTGACCAGGCCGTGCCGATCCAGGATCGCATGCACGGTACTGATCGCAGGACACTGCACCTCGGAGTGCTTGCGGCGCAGCCGTTCACGCAGCTTGGGAGCACCCCAGCTGGGGTGCTCCTGCTTGAGCTGGATGATGGCCTTCTCGATCTGGAAGGGGAGCTGGCGGGCATGCCGGTAGGGCCTTCGGGAGCGATCCGTCAGGCCCTCCACCCCGCAATCCTTGTAGCGGTTGAAGATCTTGTAGCCGGTCTTGCGCGAGATCTCGAACTCCCGGCACAGCACCGCCATCTTCTCCCCATCCAGACGCCGAGCTACGAAGCGAAGCCGTTCGTCCATCTTGTGACACTCCTGCCACGGCATCTGCGTACCCTCCGCAAATGCCGAAAAGTGTCACCTATGTCTCCGGAATAAAATGTCACCCATGAATCAGGAAGGGCAAAGTTGTCCCATGCGCGATCCAGGTGCCGTCGCCGCGCGGCGCCGCGGATCGCGCCGGCGGTCGATGCGCGCCCTGCCGGCGCGCTCAGTGGCGATGCTCGGTTGCGACCAGGTCGCCGATCAGCTCGATGAGCTTCTTCTCGCCGCAAGTAGGCGCGGTCTGCGGACAGTCGTGTCCAGCCTTCGCGACATCGGTGGTGTATTTGCCGTTCACGACGAAGAACGGCACGCCCTCGACGTGGTAGCGCTGAGTGAGCTGCTCGGCGCGCTGCAGGTTCGAGCTCACGGTGAAGGAGTTGTAGGCCTTGGCGAAGTCGTCGGCACTGATGCCGTTCTGGGTCGCGAATTGCTGCTGCACGCGGAAGGTCTCGTCGTCGCTGCTGCCCACGAGCGGCGGCAGTTTCCGTTCGGCCAGGTCATGGATGGTATCGAACGCCTTGGCGATGAGATCCTGCCGGCCCAGCGCGTCCAGCGTGTAGTAGAGCCGCGCGTGCGCGCGGTGGATCGGCTGCCACATCACCGGGACGCGCACGAACTCGACGTACGAGGGCTTGGTCTTGAGCCAGTTCCCGATGTAAGGCTCGAGCGCGTAGCAGTGCGGGCAGGCGAGCCAGAGCACCTCCACCACCTCCACCTTGCCGGGGGCGACGCTGGTCGGCTGAGCGGGCACCAGCGGATCGTAGTGCACCCCCGGCTTCCATTTGCCGTCGGGAAGCTGCGCCGCGGCGGGAAGCGCCGCCATCTGCTCGAGCGAGGCGTCGCCGCGCGCCGGCCGTTCGGCTCCGTTGTCGACCGACTCCTGGGACGCGGTGGCCTGCTGGGTCTCGCTCTGGGCCGTCGCCGCGGGGGCCGGAGCCGGAGTCGTCTCGGACTGCGTCGCGGCCGGGGTACTCGGTGCGGGGGCGGCCGGTGGTGCGGGGGGCGGCGGCGCGGCGGCCTGCCGCGAGCATGCGGACAAGGCCAGCAGGGCCGCCAGGGGAAGCGCTCGTAACATCTTTCTCCTCGAAATCAACGCATGCCCTGCACGTAGGAGGCGACGTCGCGGATCTGCTCGGGCGTCAGACGCTTGGCGATGCTCAACATCATCGCGCCGTTGCGGCTCGCCTGCTGCGGATTGGGGCCGCCGTAGCGTGCGCCGCTCGCATAATCGTTCAGCTGCTTGACCACGTACACGGCCTGTTGCGCACGCAGGGCGGGGTATCCGGCGGCGAGATTGCCGCGTCCGACCGGCCCATGACAGGCGATGCAGCCCGGGATCTCGCGCGCGCGATCGCCCCTCAGGTACAGCGCCTCGCCGTCGTGCCAGTACGAGGGGTCGGCCTCGAGTCCGGTCGGCGTCTGCGACTCGTAGTAGACGGCGAGATCGTCGATGTCCTGGTTGCTGAGCGTTGCAGCGAGCGGCTGCATCACCGGGTTGGTGCGCACCGCCGCGCGGAACAGCCGCAGCTGCTCGGCGATGTAGACCGCACTCTGACCGGCGAGGCGCGGCCACTCGGGATTGACGCTGTTGCCGTTCGGCCCGTGACAGGCCGAGCATACCGCCGACTTCGTGGTCCCGTCAGCGATCCTGCCCTTCGTGAAGGGCAGCTCGGGCGCCGCTGCCGCCGGCGCCGTGGGTCCCGCGGTGGCGAACGTTGCGGCAGGTGTTGGGGTCGCGGACGCCGGCGCGGATTGCAGCGCCGCCGCGATGACGGCCAGCGACGTCCAGGCGACTCTCGGGCTCTGCGGCATCGTAGTGGTTCCGGCTCGGTCGCGTGATGCGAGGGCGGCGAATTGTACACTACGGCCGTGGCAGCGCTTCCCGCCCCCCTTTAAGGACATGAGCCGCTTTCACGATGCGCGCTTTTTGATCAGCGTGGTCGCGCCGGCGCAGTTTCCGCAGGATGTTGGTGCCGAGGTCGCTTTCGCCGGGCGCTCGAACGCCGGCAAGTCGAGCGCCATCAACGCCATCGCCGGTCGTCATCGCCTGGCCCGCACCAGCAAGAAACCGGGTAGCACACGGCTCGTCAATTTCTTCGAGCTCGCACCCGGGAAGCGCCTGGTCGACCTGCCCGGCTATGGCTACGCGAGCGCGCCGGAAGCCGAGCGCCGCGTGTGGCGGCCGCTCATCGAGGTACTGCGCGCGCGCGCAGCGCTCAAGGGCCTGTTCGTCATCGTCGACACGCGTCGTGGCGTGAGCGCTGCGGACGAGGTCCTGCTGGAGTGGGCGGCGCCGGGACAGCGCGTACACGTGCTGCTCTCCAAGGCCGACAAGCTCAACCGGAGCGAAGCCGAGGCTGCGCTGCGCGCGGCCGAGGCCGCCCTCGCCGGCCGTGCGACGGCGCAACTGTTCTCGGCGTTGAAGGGAACCGGCGTGGCGCAGGCCCAGGACACGCTCGAGGCGTGGCTCGCGGAGTGAACGCGATTCCTCGGGCCCACAAAAAAGCCCCGGCGGTTTGTGAAAACCGCCGGGGCAGACTAACCCGGCACAGGTCTCTTGAACCGGGCTTTACCCGCTCAGGGAGGGAAGCGGGGAGTGCGATGCACTCGTCTGATTGGACGCACGCTGCTGGCCGTGAGTTCCGCGCCGGCTCTCAAAAAATACCTTTACAAATCATAAGTTTGATCAAGTGCCTGTCTCGTTCCCGCCACAGGCACGGCGCGCCGCTACATCAGATTCAGGAACACCGCGAGCGAGAAGACGCGGGCGCCATTGGTGTTTGGGATGTTGAAGCGCTCGTATTCGAGCCGCCCGCCGATGTTGCCGATGTGCACCTGCGCGCCGCCGCCCCAGGCGAACTCGGTGCCGTTGGTGGAGAACGGGGCGGACACGAGGGGGCTGCTGCCGTTGAGCTTCCAGCGCGCCAGCCCCGCCTTGCCGTACAGGTCGAGATACGGCACCGGAATCGGCAGGAACCCGACCGCGTAGGCCGCGAACGCCTTGGCGTCCGAGTGCGAGGCGCCACCGACGAACGCGCTCGTCTGGCTGCCGAGATCGAGGTAGTCCGCCTCCACGGCGAACACACTGACCGGCCGCAGACCGGCCAGCACTTTCCAGGACGTTTTGTCGATGTCGGCAAGTCCGCCGCTCGGCGCGATGTTGCTCAACTTGTCCTTGGACACGCCCGCACCGACATAGATGAATCCGTTGTCGGCGTGCGCGGCACCGGCCGCGAGCGCAAGCGCCGTCAGGAGCAGAAGTCTTCGCATGGCTGACACCTCGGTGGTTATGCCCGACCCATACCTAACACAACTTCGGCGCGGCAGTTGACTGTTGCCTTGCGGCGACAGCCGCGGCTGCCGGAGGTGGAAGCGGCTCGCGGGAACTTCCGACCGCGAGCGCGGTCGCGGCCGGCGCGATCCGTCAATGCGCCTCGTCCCAATTGGCGCCGGTCCCAACATCCACGCGCAGGGGGACGCTGAGCGAGGCAGCGCTCACCATATGCTCGCGCACCGCGGCCGCCACTTCGGCGACCGCCTCGCTCCTGACCTCGAACACCAACTCGTCGTGCACCTGCATGATGAGCCACGCCGGCGAGTGCGGCCGCGCGCACCATTCATGCAGGGTGATCATCGCGCGCTTGATGATATCCGCCGCCGTCCCCTGCATCGGGGCATTGATGGCGGCGCGCTCGGCGCCCTGGCGCAGCTGCGGGTTTCCGGAGCGGATATCCGGCAGGTACAGCCGCCGGCCGAACACCGTCTCGACGTAGCCGGTCTGGCGTGCCTGGGCGCGCGTCTCGTCCATGAAGCGCTTCACGCCCGGGTAGCGCCGGAAGTAACGCTCCACGTACTGCTGCGCGGCGCTGCGCTCGATCCCTAAGTTGCGCGCCAGGCCGAACGGCGACATGCCGTAGATGAGCCCGAAGTTGATGACCTTGGCGGTACGGCGATGATCGGCGGTGACGGCCTCGGGGCTGACGCCGAACACTTCCGCCGCGGTCGCCTGGTGCACGTCCCGATCCTCGGCGAACGCCGCGCGGAGCCCCGCATCACCGGACAGGTGCGCCATGATGCGCAGCTCGATCTGGGAATAGTCCGCCGCGAGCAGCACGCAGCCCGGTGGCGCAATGAATGCCCGGCGGATGCGCCGTCCCTCGGAGCGGCGGATCGGGATGTTCTGCAGGTTTGGATCCACCGACGACAGCCGTCCCGTGGCCGCCACCGCTTGGGCGTACGAGGTGTGGATGCGCCCGGTGCGCTCGTTCACCTGCTCGGGGAGCTTGTCGGTGTAGGTGGATTTGAGCTTGGCGAGCGCGCGGTACTCGAGCACGATCCGGGGCAGCGCGTAGCTCCCGGCGAGCTCCTCCAGCACGTCTTCGGCGGTCGAGGGCTGACCGGTCGGGGTCTTGCGGCGAACCGGCAGCTGCAGCCGCTCGAACAGGATCTGCTGCAGCTGCCGCGGCGACTCGATGTTGAATTCGTGGCCCGCCTCGCGGTGTGCCTCGAGCAGCAGCTCCTGGAGCTGGCGCGCGAACTCGCGGCTCTGCGCGCGCAGCCGCTCGCGATCGACGAGCACGCCGTGATGCTCCATGGCGAGGAGCACCGGCACGAGCGGCTGCTCGCATTCCCGGTACAGCCGCGCGAGCGCCGGCACGCTCTCGAGCTGCGGCCACAGCGCGCCGTGCAGGCGCAGCGTGACGTCGGCATCCTCGGCCGCATACTCCGCGGCGCGCTCTACCGGCACCTGGTCGAAGCTCAGCTGCTTCGCGCCCTTGCCCGCGACGTCCTCGTAGCTGATGGTGCGCAGCCCGAGATAGCGCTGCGCATCCGAGTCCATGTCGTGATTGGTGGCGACGCTGTTCCACACGTAGGACTCGAGCATGCTGTCGAAGCGCATGCCGGCGAGCGCGATGCCGGCGTTTGCCAGCACGTGGGCATCGAACTTGAGGTTGTGCCCGAGCTTGCCGCGCTCGGGATCCTCGAGGATGGGCTGGAGCGCCTCGAGCACGCGGGCGCGGTCGAGCTGCTGCGGCACGCCCGGATACGCGTGGGCGAGGGGCACGTACGCGGCGACGCCCGGCTCGATGCAGAAGGACACGCCGACGATCTCGGCGCGCATGTAGTCGAGGCTCGTCGTCTCGGTGTCGAAGGCGAAGAGCTCCGCGGCGCCGAGCGCCGCGAGCCAGCGCTCGAAGTCCTCCCAGCGGGTGACGGTTTCGTAGCGCCGGGCGATGTCGGCGGGCGCCGGGCGGGCCGCGGACGGCGTGGCCGCCGCTGAGGGCGCCGCGGAGGCCGCTGCGAGTGCGCCGGCGCCCACCGCGGCGCGCTGCGCCCGGGGGCTCTGCACGACGTCGTCGTCCGCCTCCGCCGCATCGCCGCCCTCGAGCTGCCGCAGGAGTCCCCGCAACTCGTACTGCGTGTAGAGCTCCCGCAGGCGCGCGACGTCCGGCGCACCAGGCGTCAGCTCCTCGGGCGACAGCGGCAGCTCGAGATCGGTCCGTATGGTCGCGAGCCGCCGCGACAGCTCGAGCGTCGCGAGGCCCGCGCGCAGGTTCTCGCCCACCTTGCCCGGAACCTCCGCCACGTGAGCGATCAGCTCGTCGAGGCCGCCGTATTGCTGCAGGAGTTTCGCGCCGGTCTTCGGCCCCACCTTGTCGATACCGGGAATATTGTCGGAGCTGTCGCCGATCAGGGCCAGGAAATCGACCATCTGCTCCGGGTACACATCGAACTTCGCCTTCACGCCGTCGCGGTCGAGCACCGCGTTGTTCATGGTGTTGATGAGGGTGATCGAGCCGTCGACGAGCTGCGCCATGTCCTTGTCGCCGGTGGAGATGAGCACCTGCTGGCCGGCCTGCGCGGCGCGACGGGCGAGGGTGCCGATCACGTCGTCGGCTTCCACGCCGGGCACGCGCAGCAGCGGCAGCCGCTGCGCCCCGATGATCTGCATCAGCGGCTCGATCTGCGAGCGCAGCTCATCGGGCATCGAAGGGCGGTGCGCCTTGTACTCGGTGAACAGCTCGTCGCGGAAGGTTTTGCCGGGCGCGTCGAACACCACGGCGATGCGGCGCGGCTGATAGTCCTTGAGGAACTTCAGCAGCATGTTGAGCACCCCGAGGAGCGCCCCGGTCGGCTCGCCGCGCGAGTTGGACAGCGGCGGCAGGGCGTGGAACGCCCGGTAGACGTAAGAGGAGCCGTCGACGAGGACCAGGTCGGGGGAGCGCGTCATGGGAGCGTGCAAGGCGGAGCGGGCGGCCAACTGCAACCAGACTTGCGTTTAGTACTACCCGCTACTTCGGCGTGCCGGAGTCGTCGCTCTTGTCGCCGGGCTTCCCCGGCGCAGGCGGCGTCGGTGTCGTCGATGGCGGGGCCGGCTGGGGTGCGGAGGCGGACGGGGGTGCTGCAGGGGCGGGTTGCGCCGGAGTGGGCTGCGCCGACGGCGTCGTGGCCGCGCGGGCATTCTTGTCGGGCAGGTACAGCGGGCCTTTCTGCCCGCAGCCCGCCGCCAGCCATGCCGCGCCGAGCGCGGCCAGACAGACCGCACGCCTCATACGTACATCGGGCGCTTGTCACGCAGCGCGAGCCAGCCGCGCACCAGGCGGTAGACGATCCAGATCGTCAGCGCGAGCAGGCCGACCAGGGCGGCCGGGATACCGATGATGGTGGCCAGGAAGAGAAAGGACAGGCACGCCCACAGCACGGCGAACCAGAAGGTGCGCAGCTGCCAGCGGAAATGCGACTCGAGGAGCGTGCCGCGCGTCGCCGAGCGGCGCACATAATTCATGACGACCGCGACGATCGACGGCAGGCTCCCGATGAAGCTGCCGACGATGGTGTGGAAGGTGGTGATGCCGATGAGCACCGCGAGTGAGTGCAGCGCGTACATCACGTGCGTGTAGCTGAGGAGGGCCTGGTCGACCGTCGCGACAGCGGCGAGTGGCTGCGGGCTTCCGTCCGACATGATTCACCTCACGCGGGCTTGGCCGTATTCGGGCGGCGATCCACGACCGCCATGGTCAGCCGCGACACGCACACCAGCCGCTCCCGCTCGTCGCGGATCTCGATGTGCCACACATGGCTGCGCGCACCCAGGTGGAAGGGACGCGCGGTCGCCGTGACGGTGCCGGAGGACACGGCGCGCAGGTGATTGGCGTTGATGTCCTGACCGAGGCACATCGAGCGTTCCGTGTCGACGCACATCATCGAGGCGAGGCTGCCGACGGTCTCCGCGAGCGCCACGGACGCGCCGCCGTGCAGCACGCCGAAGGGCTGCTGGGTGTGCTCGTTCACCGGCATCGTCGCCCGCAGGAAGTCCGCGCCCGTCTCGGTGATCCGGATGCCGAGATAGCCGGAAAGACTCCGGCGCCCACGCTCGGTGAGCTGCTCGGGAGTGAGGGGAGCGCGCCAGATACTCATCGGAAGCTAGTCTAGCCGTTTGCACAGTGGCAATCTGCACCTCCCCTTGTGAGTCCGGAGCGCGAGCGCAATGAGTGACTTTGCCTTCCCGCCTCCCGCCACGCCGAGCGTGGCCGTCGCCGCCGCAGATGAGCGCTTCCCCGTGCACCGCATCTACTGCGTCGGCCTCAACTACGCCGACCACATCCGCGAGATGGGCGCGGATCCCGCGGCGCCACCGCTTTTCTTCATGAAACCGGCCGACGCGCTGGTCGCCAACGGCGCGGCGATTCCCTATCCGCCGGCCACCACCAACTTCCACTACGAGATCGAGCTCGTGGTTGCCATCGGCCGCGGTGGCCGCGACGTGTCGGTCGAGAATGCGCTCGGGCACGTGTTCGGTTACGCCGCCGGCAACGACCTGACGCGCCGCGATCTGCAGCACGCGGCCAAGAAGCGCGGGGAGCCGTGGGATACCGCGAAGGGCTTCGACTGCTCCGCGCCCGTGGCCGCGATCCGTCCCGCAGCGCAGGGACACCTGTCGCGGGGCCGCATCTGGCTCACCCTCAACGGCGAGCGGCGCCAGGAATCGGACGTGAGCACGATGGTGTGGGATGTCCCGCACATCATCGCGGCACTCTCGAAGCTCTACGAGCTCAGGCCGGGCGATCTCATCTTCACCGGCACGCCCTCGGGCGTCGGGCCGTTGAAGCCCGGCGATCGCCTCGAGGGCGGCATCGAGGGTCTCGAGGTGCTGCGCAACCGGATCGGTCCGGCCCAACCGGCTTGAGCGCGCACACCGGAGCGGCTCGGACTTCGCCCGAGAGATCGCACCGCACTCACGGATCGGACTGCCCATGAAGCTCTATCAATACTATCGAAGCTCCGCAGCCTTTCGGGTGCGCATCGCGCTCAACTTCAAGGGCATCCCCTGGGAGACGGCGCTGATCGATCTGCGCGCGCCGGTGAGCGCCCAGCACACGCCCGAATTTCGCGCCGTCAACCCCGAAGGTCTGATCCCGGTCGTGACGGATGGCGATCTCACCATCACCCAATCGCTCGCGATCATCGAGTATCTCGAGGAGACGCATCCGGACCCGCCGCTCCTGCCGCGCCCGGCGGCGGACCGGGCCCAGGTGCGCTCGCTGGCGCTCGCCGTCGCCTGCGACATCCACCCGCTCGGCAATACACGGGTGCTCAATTACCTGCGGACGAGCTTCGGGGCGGACGAGAACGCGGTGAATGCCTGGGTGGGCGAGTGGATCGGGATGGGCTTCCGCGCGCTGGAGGAGCGCGTGCGGCGCTCGAGCGGGGACGGGCGGCACATGTACGGGAGCGACGTCACGCTCGCCGATCTGTGCATCGTGCCGCAGATGTACAACGCGCGTCGCTACAAGGTCGACGTGCAACCTTACCCGAGGCTCCGCGCGGTCTGCGCGCACCTCGAGAGCCTGCCGGCCTTTGCCCGCGCGGCTCCCGAAGCGCAGCCGGACGCGCGGTAACGGCTCGACCGGGTAAGATTCGCGGCCACGGGGAGAAGTGAACGCCCATGAATCCGCTTCGAGTACCGCCGCTCGCACCATGACCACGACACCGCAACGAGTCGCCTTGCTCGCGCCGCTCTCCGGAGTCCTCGTGCCGCTCGAGCGCGTACCGGACCCGGTGTTCGCGCAGCGTACGGTGGGAGACGGAGTCTCGATCGATCCCACCTCGGGCGAGCTGCTGGCGCCGGCCGCCGGCCGGGTGACGCTCCTGCACCGCGCATCTCATGCTCTGGCCATCACGACCGACGAGGGTCTCGAGATTCTCGTGCACATCGGCGTCGATACCATCGCGCTGAATGGCAAGGGCTTCACGCCGCGCGTGAGGCAGGGGGATCGCGTGGCGGCCGGCCAGCCGCTGATCTCGTTCGACGCCGATCTCATCGCGCGCTCCGCACCGAGCCTGCTCACCCAGGTGCTCATCACGAACCGCGAGCGCGTCAGCGGAATGAGTGTCGCCACGGGTCTCGTCGAGGCGGGCCGCAGCATCATCCTCGAGGCCGACCTCGCCGCCGCGGCTGCCGCCGACGGCAGCCCCGCGACCGAGACAGCCGCCGTCTCGGAGGAGATCCGCCTGCCGAACCGGCAGGGCCTGCACGCGCGCCCTGCGGCGACGGTAGCCGCCGCGGCCAAGGGCTTTCGCGCCGACGTCCGACTGCTGCGCGGTGCCGACGCCGCGAATGCCAAGTCGGTGACCGCCATCCTGCTGCTCGCGACCCGGCCGAACGACGCGATCCGCGTCAGCGCTTCGGGTCCGGATGCGGCCGCCGCCGTGAGCGCGCTCGCGGCGCTCCTGGCCGCGGGGTCTGGCGAGTCGGGGGCCACAGCCGAGGCAGCGTCCGGGCCCGCCCGCGGTGCGCCGGTCACCGCGGCGCCCGCGGCCGCGGAAGGCCCGACACGCTCGACCGACCCCCGCAAGCTCCTCGGAGTGAGCGCATCGCCCGGGCTCGTGCTCGGCAAGGTCGCGCAACTGCGCCGCGCCTCGATCCACGTCGAGGAGCGGGGCGCCGGCATCGAGCGCGAGCGCGCGCACCTCGACGTCGCGCTCGAGCGCGCCCGGCAGCAGATCGAAGCCCAGAGGGCGGCCAACATCGGAGCTGCGTCGAAGATTCTCGATGCTCATCTCGAGCTGCTCGCCGATCCCGAGCTGATCGATCTCGCCGTCGCCGGGCTGGCGGACGGACGGAGCGGCGCCTATGCGTGGCGCGAAGCGTATTCGAGCTACGCCACCCGGCTCGAGTCGCTCGCGAGCTCCCTGCTGCGCGAGCGGGCAGGCGACGTCCGCGATGTCGGGGGCCGGGTGCTGGGGCTGCTCGCCGGCGTGACGACCGGCCCGATCGAGTGTGCGCCGGGCTCGATCCTGATCGCCGAGGAGTTCAGCCCGAGCGAGACCTCCTCGCTCGATGCGGGCAAGGTGCAGGGCCTGTGCACGACGGGCGGCGGACCGACGAGCCACGCCGCGATCATCGCCCGCGCGCTCGGCATCCCCGCCGTGTGCGGCGTGGACCGCGCGGCGCTCGGGCTCGCGGACGGCACTCCGGTGGTGCTCGACGGAACGGAGGGCTTGCTGTCGCCGCGCAACGTCAGGGCGAGCGGGCTGCGGCGAGCGCACCTGCGGCGACGACCGACGGACATCGCATCGAGGTGGCCGCCAACATCGGCACCGTCGAGGAAGCTCTCGCCGCAGTCGCCCAGGGTGGCGAGGGTGTGGGACTGCTCCGCTCGGAGCTGCTGTTCCTCGATCGGGACACGGCCCCGAGCGAAGAGGAACAGGCCGACGTCTACCGGGCGGTGGCTACGGCGCTCGGTCGCGACCGCCGGCTCGTCATCCGCACGCTCGATGTCGGCGGCGACAAGCGCCTGCCCTACCTGCCGCTGCCGCCGGAGGAGAATCCCTTCCTCGGCGTGCGGGGAATCCGCACGAGCCTCGAGCGGCCGGACCTGCTGCGCAGTCAGCTCCGCGCGATCCTCGAGGCCGCTCCGCTCGGGGATGTCCACGTGATGTTTCCGATGATCGCATCGCTCGATGAGCTGCGCGCGGCGCGCCGGATCCTCGACGAGGAGCAGCGCGGCGCCGGCGTGTCGGTGCGCGTCGGCGTGATGATCGAGGTGCCGTCGGCGGCGCTCACCGCCGGGCAGCTGGCGCGCGAAGTGGACTTCTTCTCGATCGGCACCAACGATCTGACTCAGTACACGCTCGCCATGGATCGCGGCCACCCGAAGCTCGCGCCGCTCGCCGACGCGCTGCACCCGGCGGTCCTCAAGCTGATCAGTCTCACGGTGGAAGGCGCGCACGCGCACGGCAAGTGGGTGGGCGTGTGTGGCGGGCTGGCCGCCGAGCCGGTCGCCGTGCCGGTGCTGCTCGGGATGGGAGTCGACGAGCTGTCGGTGCCAGTGCCGGCGATCGCGGCCGTCAAAGCGCTGGTGCGCCGGCTCGCGCTGCGCGACTGCCAGGCGCTCGCGCGGGAGCTCCTCGGGCTCGCCACCGCGGGCGAGGTCCGGGCGCGGCTCGCGCGGCTCGGGAGCGAAGCGGGCGCCACGGCCGCGGCCGCACGGCGCTGAAAGCGCGCCTCGAGGAGGACACGTGTTCAGAGAAGCATTCGTAGTCCTGCAGAAGATCGGCAAGGCGCTGATGATTCCGGTGGCGGTGCTGCCGGTCGCGGGGCTCCTGCTCGGCATCGGCGCGGCGCAGTTCGAATGGATCCCGCCCATCGTGTCGGCGCTGATGAAGGCCTCGGGCGACGTCGTGTGCGGCAACCTGCCGCTGATCGGCCTCACCGAGAACGACGGCGTGGCCGCGATTTCGGCGGCCGTCGGTTACGTGGTGCTGCTCGCGATTCTCGGCGTCATGGCCGGCGTCTGGGGGATCCAGCCCGTCACCGTCATGGGCATCAAGTCGATGCAGACGGGCGTCTTCGGCGGCATCCTCGCCGGCGCCATCGCGGCGACCATGTTCAAGCGCTTCTACCGCACGGCGCTGCCGACGTACCTCGCGTTCTTCTCCGGCAAGCGCTCGGTGCCGATCGTCACGGCGCTCGCCGCCGGGGTTGCGGGCGTCGTGCTGTCGGCCGTCTGGCCGCCCATACAGCGCGGCATCGACACCTTCTCGCACTGGGCGGCGGTGTCCGATCCGCGCACCGCCGCGACCATCTACGGCTTCGTCGAGCGGCTCCTGATCCCCTTCGGTCTGCACCACATCTGGAACGTGCCCTTCTTCTTCGAGATGGGAGCCTTCAAGGATGCGAGCGGCACGGTGGTGCATGGTGACATCAACCGCTTCTTCGCCGGCGATCCCACGGCGGGAATACTGGCGGGGGCATTCCTCTTCAAGATGTTCGGCCTGCCCGCGGCCGCCATCGCCATGTGGCACGGCGCCGCGCCGCAGAATCGCGTCGCGGTCGGCGGCATCATGATCTCGGCGGCGCTGACCTCGTTCCTCACCGGAATCACCGAGCCGATCGAGTTCTCGTTCCTGTTCGTCGCGCCGGCGCTCTACGTGGTGCACGCACTGCTCGCGGCTTCGACGCAGTTCGTCGCCAACACGCTCGGCATGCACATGGGGTTCACGTTCTCGCAGGGTGGCATCGACTTCCTCGTCTTCAACGCGCTCGGCCGGTTCGCCCAGAAGTGGTGGCTGGTGCTGATCCTCGGCCCGATCTACGCGGTCATCTACTACGTGGTCTTCCGCGCCGCCATCCGCTGGCTCGACCTGAAGACGCCCGGCCGCGAGGAGATGCTGGTGGGAGCACCCGGCGCTGCCGCGGTCGGCGGCCCCGCTTCCACGGGGGGCGATGCGCGCGCACGCGATCTGGTGCTGGCCTTCGGCGGCGCCGCCAACATCGCCAGTCTCGATGCCTGCATCACGCGGCTGCGCGTTGCGGTCAACGATCCCTCGCGCGTCGACGAGAGGGCGCTCCGCGCCCTGGGCGCGAGCGGGGTCATGCGGGTCGGCAGGGGCGTGCAGGCAGTGTTCGGCCCGCTGTCCGAGAACATGAAGACCCAGATGGACGAGTACCTGCGTGCCGCGGGCGCCGCTCCCGCCGCAGTGCCCTCGCCGGCGTCCGGTGCCGGCAGTCCCGCCGCTCCCGCCGCGGGCACGGTGGACGCGGCGACCCGCGAGACGGCGACTCGGCTCCTGAAAGCGCTCGGCGAGCGGGTCAATGTGCGCGAGGTGCAGGCGGTGGCCCACACGCGCCTGCGCGTCAAGCTCGCCGACCCGGCTCGCTTCGACGAGGCGGCGGCGAAGCTCGCGGGCGTCATGGCCGTCATGCGGCCTTCACCCGGGGTGCTGCACCTCATCGTCGGCGAGCGGGCCGGCGCGCTCGCGGCGGCGATGCAGGGCGTCTGAGCGGGCTGCACCCGGTCCTAAGCTCCCGGGCGTCCCCTACGCCGCGGCCGCGGGTCGATCGGCGCGGAAGCGCCACCCGATGTAGAGCCAGAGCAGCGCAATCATCGGGTACATGAGAAAGCTCGCCTCGGTGCCGAGGGCGCCACCGGTCAACCACGCAGGCCCGTTGAAAGTCGCATCGAGCAGCCGCCCGTGCGGCAGCCGCGCGCCGTTCGGTGTGCCGATGACGAACAGCT
>WNGJ01005484.1_pt1 | contig 14831 bp, 12 predicted proteins | sample 5400611 | NCBI WGS metagenome assembly WNGJ01 (sample SAMN13153375, study PRJNA577476) | soil metagenome | isolation source: 40 cm soil or saprolite under Garry oak tree replicate 1 | place: USA:California | collected 2016-06-15
TAATGCAGATCGACTTCATTAATCTTCGGCGCTAGTGAAATACCAGTCATTCCGCTAGCGCCGAAAGGCTTTAAAGCTTCCGATTCACCGCTCAATACTTTTATTGAGACCGCGGGCGCCCGCATCCGCAGAGGCGCCGTCAGGCGCGTACCGATTCCAGGTTGACTTACTTCAACTAAAGGCGATGCTCCCGTAATATGCGGGCGAGGGCGCCCGCGCTCCCACTAATAACGTCGAATCGTTATATCTAATGTTCGGTAGCTGGGAAATGTTGGGCGAGTACGCCATTCGCAGTTATCCTTTGCGGAGATGTCTAAAGCTGCAAATAAATCCGAAATCGCCGCGGCTTACGATCGATGGGCCGAAACATATGATAGCGATCCGAACCGCACGCGCGAATTGGCGGCACAGGTCCTGAGAAAGCTGGATCTGACCTTCGAGGCCCGTAGAGTGATTGAGGTCGGTTGCGGCACGGGTCGCAACACCGAATGGCTCGCAACGCGTGCGGCGCACGTCACGGCGCTCGATTTTTCTGAAGCGATGCTGCGTCGAGCACAGGAGCGCAGGCAAGCTTCGCGAGTGCGATTCATCCAGCACGATATTCGCGCTTGAGAATGGTTGCGCCGATTTCGTGATTGCCATGCTGATTCTGGAACACGTAGAAATGCTTGAACCATTCTTCGCCGAAGCAGCCCGCGTGCTCGGTGCTGGCGGCGAGCTATTCATCTGCGAGTTGCATCCGATGCGTCAACTGCGTGGAGGCCAAGCCCAGTTTACTGATACACAAACCGGAGAGCGCGAGCTCGTGCCCGCATTTCTCCATAGTGTTTCGGATTACGTCAACGCGGGGTTGTCGGCAGGATTTGCTCTTGTAAAACTGGGCGAGTGGCACGATGGGGATGCTCTCCCAAACGGTTTACCAAGACTGTTATCGCTTCGATGGCGGATGGGGAGGAAGGACTGAAGACATGTGCCGCCACGGTCAGATCAAAATATCCCGCAAGCGCCGCCTGTAAGCTGGCCCTGACATTTTGTCTCGCTCTTGAACTTTGGCTTTCTAATTCAGCCGCAAGCACGTGGCTCAACTACTGCCATACCCACCGAGGGCGCCAACTATTACCCCTAAAACAGCACCTACAACCGCGCCGATCCCACCGCCAATTTTGTAACCAATACCCACTCCAACCACGACTGCAATCAGCACCCAGATGGCTAAGATCTTGTAGTTCAAAGGCTTACTCATGGCTTCTCCTTTTCATGATTTCTCAGGTTTGGGCTTACAGCTACGCCAACATTTATAGAACTGCCAGACTCGAAAGTTCTGTCATCGACGTCAGGAAGAAACGTTCAACGGGTTGAGTTTTAAGATCACGAGGAACCGCAGACTACACCCGTGAATAGCTGGTGTCAACGAGTAGTCGGGAGGCGTGTTATTCTGTGGAAGATCTTAAGATTAGTTAATAGGAAAACAAAAAGTAAAGCCCAGGGGGTGGTAATCCTTGGGCTTTCATGTTCGCCTGCGCGGCGGAGCTGGTTGATCGTTACTCGATCACTTCCTCGACTTCACCGTCACCGGCGACCGCGGCGAGCGGCTCGCACACCGGCGGCGCGACGATATCGTGGCCGCCAACGATGTCAGGAAACTCATCCAGCTCGCGTTCACGTGCCTGGTCCATTGACTCGTCACGCGCAATTTCCACGTTGCGGTAGTATTCCATGCCGGTACCAGCCGGAATCAACCGCCCCATGATGACGTTCTCCTTGAGACCGCGCAGATAATCGATCCGTCCGGAGATAGCCGCCTCAGTTAGTACACGTGTGGTCTCCTGGAAAGACGCGGCCGAGATAAACGAGTCGGTCGAGAGCGACGCTTTAGTAATGCCCAACAACAGTGGTTCCGCCTGTGCAACCTCACCGTCGTCCGCGTTGACGCGTTCATTCTCATCAGTGAAGCGGAAACGATCGACTTGCTCCTCGAGCAGAAAGTCAGTGTCGCCAACTTCCTTAATCTTCACCCAGCGCAACATCTGCCGCACGATAACTTCGATGTGCTTATCGTTGATGTTCACACCCTGTAAACGATAGACCTCCTGGATCTCGTTGACCAGATACTCCTGCAAACGTTGCATTCCCAACACACGCAGAATGTCGTGGGGATTGAGCGGGCCATCCATCAACGCTTCGCCGGCGCGAACGCGATCGCCCTCCTGCACGTTGATGTGCGTACCGCGAGGAATGTCATACTCGCGCTCCTCGCCATCGTCGCCGGTAATAATCAACTTGCGTTTGCCTTTGGCAATCGGTCCCAGCGTGACTGTGCCGTCAATCTCCGACATGACCGCGGTTTCGGCCGGCCGGCGCGCTTCAAACAACTCCACAACACGCGGCAGACCGCCAGTAATATCTTTTGTTTTGGTTGTTTCCCTCGGAATCTTTGCGATGATATCGCCCGGCTCAACATCCTCGCCGTCGACCACCATCAAGTTTGCGCGTACCGGCATCTGATAAGTCTTCAGCACCTTATTACCAGAGCTGCGAACTTCCAGGCGCGGCTGTTTCTTCTCGTCGGGCGAGTCTTTAACAACCATGCGCGATTGCCCGGTGACCTCGTCGACCTCTTCGTCAAACGTTACACCTTCCTTCAAGTCCTGATACTTAACGTGACCGGCTACCTCCGTCAGGATGGCGAAGGTAAACGGGTCCCACGTAGCCAACAGTTGGTCCTGAGTAACGCGCGCGCCGTCTTCCACCAGAATGTGCGCGCCATAAACGATCTGATAACGCGCGGCTTCGCGACCGCGATCGTCAATAATCGTCAAAGAACCGTTGCGGTTCATGGCGATGCGCTCGCCCTTGCGGCTTTTGACTGTTTGCAGATCGAGATACTTAATCGTTCCGTCCTGTCGAGCTTCGTGTTTCGAGGACTCTTCCAAACGCGCCGTGCCACCGATGTGGAACGTGCGCATCGTGAGCTGCGTGCCGGGCTCGCCGATCGACTGCGCGGCAATCACGCCGACCGCCTCGCCAATCTCGACCGGCCTGCCAGTCGCCAGGTTGCGACCGTAGCATTTAATGCAGCAGCCGCGACGCGACTCGCAAGTCAACACCGAACGAATACGCACGCGCTGTACGCCCGAACGCTGGATTTCAGACGAAAGATCTTCGTCAATCTCCGCGTTGGCATCCACGATAATGCGGCCTTCAACGGGATCGATAACGTCTTCCAAAGCGATGCGGCCAACGATACGATCACGCAACGACTCGATCTCCTCGCCGCCTTCAACTATGGCGCTGGCGGAGATACCGCGCAGCGTGCCGCAATCGGGTTCGCTGATGATTACGTCCTGGGCAACGTCGACCAAACGCCGTGTTAGATAGCCTGAATCGGCTGTCTTTAAGGCAGTGTCAGCAAGACCTTTGCGCGCGCCGTGGGTCGAGATGAAGTACTGCAACACGTCCAATCCTTCACGGAAGTTGGCCTTGATTGGCGTCTCGATGATTTCGCCCGAGGGCTTGGCCATCAAACCGCGCATACCCGCCAATTGCCGAATTTGCTGAGCACTGCCCCGCGCCCCCGAATCGCTCATCACGAGAATTGGATTGAGCTCCCCTGAAGACTTCTCGCGCTCGTCCATCGCCTTAAACATTTCCTTGGCGACTTTGTCAGTCACTTCAGACCAGACCGCGATAACTTTGTTGTAGCGTTCGCCGCTGGTGATAACGCCGTCGAGATACTGTTGTTCAACTGCGATGACATCCTTTTCAGCTTTATCAACCAAAGGCTTCTTGGCATCCGGCGTTACCAGATCATCGATACCGATCGAGATGCCGGCCTTGGTAGCATAGAGGAACCCAAGGTTCTTAAGATCGTCGAGCATCTTCACCGTCATCTCATGGCCGAGGCGAATGTGTGAATAATTGACCAGCGATTGCAATCCTTTCTTCTTTAGAGTGCCGTTGAAGAAGGGCAAGCCTGGCGGAATCGAATCATTGAATATGACTCGACCTACCGTGGTGTCGATCACGCGGCGCACATCTTCCTGCACCGCGGCCCGCAGAATGTCCTGCGGATCGTGCTCCTGCGTGAGATCGATCAAGTCTCCCTGAATGCGAAGCTTGATGGGCGTCTGGGTGGTTACTTCCCGGGCGTCCAGGGCCAGCAGCACTTCCTCGAGCGAGGCAAAAACGCGGCCCTCGCCCTTGGCGCCGGCCTTATCCCGCGTCAGGTAGTAGATGCCGAGGACGATATCCTGCGAAGGCACAGCGATTGGCTGACCGCTGGCCGGACTGAGAATGTTGTTGCTCGAAAGCATCAAGACCGCAGCCTCGATTTGTGCCTCAGGCGAAAGCGGAATGTGCACCGCCATCTGATCGCCGTCGAAGTCTGCGTTGAATGCAGTGCAGACAAGTGGGTGAATCTTGATTGCCTTGCCTTCGACCAGCACCGGTTCAAACGCCTGGATACCCAGACGATGAAGCGTCGGAGCGCGGTTCAAAAGCACTGGATGCTCGCGAATTACTTCCTCGAGAATATCCCAGACCACCGGTTCCTGACGCTCAACCATTTCGCGTGCCTGCTTGATGGTGGCCGCATGGCCCTGCTTCTCGAGTTGGTTGTAGATGAACGGCTTAAACAGTTCGAGCGCCATCTTCTTCGGCAATCCGCACTGATGCAGTTTCAGCTCCGGACCGACAACGATTACTGAGCGGCCCGAGTAGTCAACACGCTTGCCGAGCAGGTTCTGACGAAAACGTCCCTGCTTGCCTTTGAGTGTTCCACTCAGAGATTTAAGCGGACGATTATTGACGCCGCGCAACACCCGACCTCGCCGCCCGTTATCGAATAAAGCGTCGACCGCTTCCTGCAGCATGCGTTTTTCATTGCGCACGATTACTTCCGGCGCGCGCAGCTCCATGAGCTTCTTCAGACGATTGTTGCGATTGATGACGCGACGATAGAGATCGTTAAGGTCGGAGGTTGCGAAACGTCCGCCATCAAGAGGAACCAGCGGACGTAGCTCCGGCGGAATCACGGGAATGACGTCAAGAATCATCCACTCCGGCCGATTGCCCGACTTCAGGAAACTAGTCGCTACCTTCAGCCGCTTCGAATACTTGAGTTTCTTCTGTTGCGATGTCTCTTCGCGCATTCGTTTGCGAAGCTCAATCGAGAGTTCCTCGACCTTCACCATTGCGAGCAATTCCTTGATCGCCTCGGCGCCCATCTTAGCGACAAACTGCGCCGGATAATCGCGCACCAACTCGCGATAGCGTTCGTCTGAAAGCAGCTCGCGCTCTTTTATTCCGGAAACGTCGCCGGGATCGATGACGATGTAGGACTCGAAGTAGAGGACCTTTTCGAGCTCGCGCAGCGGAATGTCAAGCAAGTGGCCGATGCGCGACGGCAGTCCCTTGAAAAACCAGACGTGCGAACATGGGCTCGCCAAATCAATATGACCTAGCCGCTCCCGGCGCACCTTGGCCTGCGTCACTTCCACACCGCACTTGTCGCAGATCACGCCGCGATGCTTCATGCGTTTGTACTTCCCGCAGAGGCATTCCCAATCAGCCACCGGTCCGAAGATGCGCGCGCAGAAGAGCCCGTCACGCTCCGGTTTGAAGGTTCGGTAATTGATCGTTTCCGGCTTTGTCACCTCGCCATGCGACCATTGCCGGATCTTGTCCGGCGAAGCCAGCGAAATGCGAATTGCTTCAAAGTCAGGAGCTAATTGCGTCTTCTCTTGTTGAAATCGAAACATGTCTCTCCATTGCCAATTGCCGATTGCCAATTTCCGATTGGTCTGTCGCGCCGGTCGCGCCGAAACCAATCGCATGTTCAATTTCGAAATCCAAACGCCAATCGGCAATCGGCATTTGGCAATCGAAAATGACTTATCCCTCGACCGCGCTGGTAACCAGCGCCTCACCAACGCCGTCGCCGCTCTCGTCGCCATTGCCGGCGACTTTCTTATTGATCAGCTCAACGTCGAGGCACAGCGACTGAAGTTCGCGCACCAGCACGTTGAACGATTCCGGCAGGCCCGGATCGAAATCCGCCTCACCCTTGACGATGGCTTCGTAAATCTTGGAACGTCCGGCCACATCGTCAGACTTTGCGGTCAGCAACTCCTGCAGGATGTGTGCGGCGCCATAAGCTTCCAGCGCCCAAACTTCCATCTCTCCAAATCGCTGTCCGCCGAATTGCGCCTTGCCGCCGAGAGGCTGCTGCGTAATCAAGCTGTATGGCCCAATCGAGCGGGCGTGAATCTTGTCGTCGACAAGATGCGAAAGCTTGAGCATGTAGATGTAGCCAACCGTCACCTTCTGCTCAAACGGATCGCCGGAGAGGCCGTCGTAGAGGATTGCCTTGCCTGACTCGTTGATGATTTCCGGAAGCCCCAGTTCGGTGGCCCTGGCGCCTGCGAGTTGGAGTTTCTGTTTAATCTCAGCCTCAGTAGCTCCATCAAAAACTGGCGTCGCGAAATGGACTCCCAACACGCGCGCAGCCCAGCCCAGGTGCGTTTCCAAAATCTGACCCACATTCATTCGCGAAGGCACACCGAGCGGGTTGAGCACGATTTCAACCGGAGTGCCATCAGGCAAGTAAGGCATGTCCTCTTCCGGCAAAATGCGGGCAATGACACCCTTGTTTCCGTGGCGTCCAGCCATCTTGTCACCAACTGAAAGCTTGCGCTTCATGGCGATGAAAACTTTCACCATCTTGATGACGCCGGGAGCGAGCTCATCACCCTGACGCAGCTTGGCTATTTTTTCCTCGTAGATGTCCGAAAGGATTTTGATCTGGCGCTCGGTACGATCCTCGTATTCCTTGATCTCCGCGCCAACGTCCACACGCGAAGAAGCCATCTGCACTTTTCTGAGGACCTTCGCTTCGATGCCTTCCAGCATTTCGCGCGTGATGGCCACACCCTTGGGAATAACGACCTCGCGATTTACGGTCAGGTCGGCTGAAAGCTTGCGTCCTTCGAGTAGTTCGCGAATGCGCTGATCGCGCTGCTCGCGAAGAATACGAGTTTCGTCCTCGAGGTCGCGTCGCAGCCGATCTTCTTCGTCCTGCTCGATTGCGAGCGAACGCTGGTCCTTCTCCTGACCCTTGCGCGTAAATACCTGGACGTCAACGACCGTGCCGTCGATTCCCGGCGGCGAAACAAGCGAAGCGTCTTTTACGTCACCGGCCTTCTCACCAAAGATAGCGCGCAACAGTTTCTCTTCCGCCGTCAACTGGGTTTCGCCCTTGGGCGTCACCTTGCCTACCAGGATCGAACCGGGCTTGACCTGGGCGCCGATGCGAATAATGCCGCTCTCGTCGAGATCACGAAGCATGTTTTCGCCAACGTTGGGAATGTCTCGCGTAATTTCTTCCGGTCCCAGCTTCGTATCGCGGGCTTCGATCTCGAGCTCTTCTATGTGAATAGAAGTGTAGTAGTCTTCTTTCACGAGTCGCTCGGAAACCAGAATGGCGTCTTCAAAGTTGTAACCACGCCAGGGCATGAAGGCCACCAACACGTTGCGGCCCAACGCCAGTTCGCCGCGATCCGTGCAGGGACCATCGGCAATAACCTGGCCCTTCGAGACGCGCTCGCCAACGTGCACGATCGGACGCTGGTTAATGCAGGTGTTTTGGTTGGAGCGCTTGAACTTGATCAGCGTGTAGATGTCCGCTGTCACTTCGCGCGAGATGGTGCCGTCGACGTTATGATCGGCCTTGATAATGGCGCGTTCTGAATCAACGTAGTCCACCACGCCGTCACGTTTTGCAACTACGACTGCCCCGGAATCGCGCGCGGTAGTTTGCTCCATGCCGGTCCCGATATAAGGAGCCTCAGCGCGCAGCAAGGGCACCGATTGACGCTGCATGTTTGAACCCATCAGGGCGCGGTTTGCGTCGTCGTTTTCGAGAAACGGAATCAGCGAAGCGGCTACTGAAACCAACTGCTTCGGCGAGACGTCGACGTATTCGATGTCTTTGCGCAGCGCCAGAATGAATTCGCCGGCTTTGCGAGCCGCATTGCGCTCATTGACGATATAACCCGAGTCGTCCAATTCGATGTTGGCCTGGCCGACAACATGTTTGTCCTCTTCCCAGGCGGTCAGGTAGAAAGGCCATGGTTCGTATTCAGCTTTACGGCCGCCACTGCTGACCTTCTTGTTTACCTTTTCCACCTCTTCCAGCGGAAGATGTTCTCCGTGTTTGAGCTTCGAATCGCCGCCATTAAGAATGCGGACGTATTCAACGACCTTCCCGTCCGTCACTTTCCGGTAGGGAGCTTCGATAAAACCAAACTCATTAATGCGCGCAAAGCAAGACAGACTCGAAATCAATCCGATGTTCGGACCTTCAGGAGTCTCAATCGGACAAATGCGTCCATAGTGAGTAGGGTGAACGTCGCGAACCTCAAACCCTGCGCGCTCGCGCGACAGACCGCCTGGTCCTAATGCTGAGAGGCGGCGCTTGTGCGTGATTTCGGAGAGCGGGTTGGTCTGGTCCATGAACTGCGAAAGTTGACTGGAACCGAAAAACTCGCGCACCGCGGCGGTTACGGGCTTGGCGTTAATAAGATCCCGCGGCATCGTGGTCTGCATTTCCTGATGGATCGACATCTTCTCCTTGATCGCTCGTTCCATGCGTTCGAGGCCGATGCGGAACTGGTTCTCAAGCAGCTCGCCAACTGCGCGCACGCGCCGGTTGCCAAGGTGATCGATGTCATCCGCCTGATACTCCGATGGGCTCTTACGCATCTTCAAAACGTAAGCAACCACTTCATAAAAGTCTCTGGCGGAGAGCAGCGGATCGTTGATGCGATCTCGCTCCGATTTGCCCATCTTGATGTTGAACTTCAGGCGACCTACGCGCGAGAAGTCAAACTTGCGCGGATCGAAGAACATCGCTTCGAGTAGTTTGTAGGCAGTTTGAACTGTCGGCGGATCGCCGGGACGCATCTTCCGGTAAATTTCCAAAAGAGCATCCACCGGTTTGGTGATCACATCCTTCTTCAGGGTCTGCGAAAGAATCGAACCAATATCGTCTCGCTCAGGGAAGAAGACAGAAAAAGTATCGATGCCGCCTTCAATAATCTCCTGCAGCTTGGCCGGCGTGATTTCGTTATTGGCCTCGAGAATTACCTCGCCACTTTCTTTGTTGACGACATCGGAAAGAGCATAAGCGCCCTCGAACTGCGAAGTCTCCATTTCGACCTCGCCAATGTTCGCCTTGCGCAAGGCTTCGAGTGCCGTGGTCGTAATCTTTTTACCGGCGCGAACGATTGCGTCGGGACCTCGCCCCTTGATATCGAAGTCCACCTTCATACCCACCAGGCTGGTTGGACCCTGGTCAGGCACTTTGATCATCAAACGCCCATCTTCTACGTGGATTTCATCGGTAACATAAAGAGACCGCAACATGTCCTCATCCGCAAATGAGGCGTTTTTCACTCGCTCTTCAAGCGCCGCATCGCTCTTAACGAGCTTGCCGTCTACTTCCTTGTCAAACCAGAGACCGAGTGCGCGCAGGAAGATCGACGCCAAAAACTTGCGCTTGCCGACGCGAACATAAAGCAGATTCTTCTGATCGTATTCAAACTCAACCCACGAACCGCGGTAGGGAATAATCTTGGCAATATAGATTGCGCCACGCTTAAAGAAGACACCTGGGGAGCGATGCAGTTGGGAAACGATCACGCGCTCGGTGCCATTGATGATGAAAGTGCCGTTGTCAGTCATCAGTGGGATCTCACCAAAGAAGACTTCTTCCTCCTTGATGTCGCGAATTGAAAGCGCTTCGGTTTCCGGATCTTTATCGTAAACTGTCAGGCGAATCTTGACCTTGAGCGGCACGCTATAGCTCATGCCGCGTTCCTGACACTCCTGTTGATCGTGCTTGTGCTTAAGCCCGACGGGTTCGCCGCAGTTTTCGCAAAGTTGCGGGCGCACGGAATTAAACGTGCCACACTTGTGGCAAAGGGTTTCACCTGCTGCTAACGGGTTGACTTTGATGGTCGAGCCGCAGTGTTTGCAGTTGGCTCTCAGGTAGTTGAGACCTTCCAGGCGGCCGCATTTACATTGCCAGTTACCAATCTGATATTCGACAAAATCCAGCGTGGCCGTGCCGCGAAAATCCGAGATCGGAAAAACCGACTGGAAGACGGCCTGTAACCCAGTGTTCTCGCGCTCTTCTGGCAGGAAATCCATTTGCAGAAAACGGTTGTAGGATTCCCGCTGAATCTCGATCAGGTTCGGGATACGCACGGCGGTGGAGATTTTGGAAAAGTCTACGCGCTCGGGCGCCTGGCTCGTGCGTCTTCCCAATCCTGTGTTTACGGTTTGAAGCAGATTTCCTTGCATGAGAGGTTCCTTCGAATGAATGTGCGATCTTCCTTGCGTTTTATCAAAGCGCCTTGCCCACGCTTTGATCGCAAATCAAAAATCAAAAATGCGTTGAAGACGCCAAGGCGCGGCCGGAGCGTAGAATGCCCCGACCGCTTGATTACAAAAAAGCGGCTGATTCTGGTCGAATTTTTTCGGAATAACGCCAGCGCCTCAATACTCTCTTAACTTAACGACCAAGCCTGCGAGTGTCAAGTCACCAAGAACATAATCCAAAGTCCCTAGTCCAGGATCCAACATCCGAAATCACCGCTTGATCCGGGACGCGGGACTTTGGATGTTGGACATCGGACTAACTACTTAACTTCGACGGTTGCGCCGGCATCAGCGAGCTTCTGCCGGACCGTCTCGGCCTCTTCTTTTGAGATGCCTTCCTTCACTGGCTTCGGAGCTGCCTCGACGAGATCCTTGGCTTCTTTCAAGCCAAGCGCCGTCACTTCGCGGACAACCTTAATGACGTTGATCTTGTTGCCGCCGACCGCCTGCAAGATCACATCAAATTCAGTTTTCTCCTCGGCGGGTGCGGTCGCTTCTCCACCGCCACCACCAGCGGCAGGAGCCGCAACCGCCGCCGCGGCTGCCGAAACGCCGAAGGTCTCTTCCAGTTCCTTCACCAGCTGTGAAGCTTCCAGGAGCGTCATGTTCTTCAAAAACTCAATAACATCTTCACGTGTTGCTGCCATGATTGCCTTTCATCCTCCTCAAAGGGTTCTTTTGTTGCTATCAGTTTTACGATTCGCAGCAGGAGAACCCACGGGACTTTTTCGAGTTGCTGCATCGCAACTGGAAAACTGTCCGAAGCGTCTGAGATCTCAAATTTCAGATTTGAGATCCTGATGCGATCTGACATATCGCTGCGCCCGTTTTCCGCGTCCGGCCCACTGACTTCATTGCGGAATCCGAATCTCAGATGGCGGACTTTTTCCGCATTCTGCATTCCGCATTCCCAAATCCTCAGGACGATGTCGCTTCGCCCTTTTGGTCACCAATCTGTTTTATTACAATCGCGAGGTTCCGCGGTACTGCCGAAAGCACAGTAACAAGCCGCTGCGCCTGGGCATTAATTAAGAATAGTACCTTGGAAATCAATTCTTCTCTCGATGGCAAGCTGGCGATAGCTTCAACGTCGCGCAGCGCGACGACATTGCCCTCGACGATGCCAACCTTGAACTTGAAAATATCGGGATTTGCCTTGGTAAACTTCGCGATCGCTTTTGAGAGATTTACCGGGTCTTCCGCGCTAAGCGCCACCGCCGTTACGCCCTTAAACTGATCCGCGGCCTGTTCCAACGCTGTGCCCTGAGCGGCCTTGCGAGCCAAAGTGTTCTTCACGACTTCATAGCTCACGCCCGCTTCACGCAATTGATTGCGCAGCTCTTGATCCTTGGGCACGGTCATGCCCTGAAATCCAACGAGCATCGCCGCTTTCGCGTTCTTAAATTGCTCCGTGAGAGCTTCCAAATCCTTCTGTTTCTGTGCTTTGGTTTTCATCCCTATAGCTCCTCACCTACTTGACGTAAGCCGCTTCATCAAGCAAAACGCCAGGACTCATAGTGGCCGCCAAATTAACTTTCTTCACGTATTTACCCTTGGCAGTCGAGGGCTTCGCCTTTACTACAGCCTCGAGCAACATGCGAGCGTTGTCACGAAGCTTGTCGGCCTCAAACGAAGTCTTTCCCACTGGCACATGGATCACACCCGTTTTATCAACGCGATACTCGACCTTGCCGGCTTTAGTCTCCCTGACTGCCGTTTTTACATCGAAGGTCACGGTGCCCGTTTTCGGGTTAGGCATTAAGCCGCGCGGGCCGAGCACTTTTCCCAGGCCGCCCACGAGACGCATCATGTCGGGCGTGGCAACTACGGCATCGAAGTCCAGCCAGCCGCCTTTGATCTTCTCCACCATGTCCTCGCCGCCAACAAAATCTGCGCCGGCCTCTTCGGCTTCCTTGATCTTGTCGCCTTGCGCGATTACCAGAACAGTTTTGGACTTGCCCAGGCCGTGCGGAAGAACAATAGTGCCGCGCACCAGCTGATCAGCCTTGCGCGGATCGACTCCGAGCCAAACTGTCAGCTCGACGGTTTCGTCAAACTTGGCGAAAGCAATTTCCTTAACCTTGGCTACCGCTTCCTCCAGGTTGTACTTGCGTCCGACTTCAATTTTCTGAGCGGCCGCGTTGTATTTCTTTCCGTGCTTCTTCATTTCCTGTCTCCGAGGTTCATACGAAGAATTTCGGATTTCGGATTGCGAATTTCGAATTTACTCGACTTTGCAACCCTACTTCTCGATTCTTCTCCCTCCTTTTATCAAAGCGATTCAGCGGCGGACAAAATCCGCAATCCGAAATTCGCAATCCGAAATTTATTCAATCGTCAGCCCCATCTGCCGGGCTGTCCCCGAAATCGTTTTAATCGCAGCCTCCAAACTCGTGGTATTCAGATCCTGGATCTTGGTTTTGGCGATCTCCTCGATCTTGGCTTTCGAGATGGTTCCTACCTTTTCGCGGTTTGGCTTGCCTGAACCCTTCGCAATACCGGCCGCCTTCTTTAAGAGGTCTGCCGCAGGCGGAGTCTTCGTTTCGAAGGTGAACGAGCGATCTGCAAAAACCGTGATGACCACCGGTATCTTCAGATCCGGATCCATTTGAGCAGTCTTCGCGTTGAAAGCCTTGCAGAATTCCATAATATTAACGCCATGCTGCCCGAGTGCCGGACCGATAGGCGGCGCCGGGTTGGCTTTACCGGCGGGAACCTGCAGTTTGATGTAGCCTGTTATTTTCTTTGCCATTGCTTAGTAAATCGTGAATCGTGAATGGTAAATGGTGAAAAGCTTCAATTCAAAAGGCTCTATTCACTTTTTACTATTTACTCTTCACCGCCTTTCATTCTTCTTCCGCGAATGTCACTTTCTCAACATCCAGGAAGTTCAACTCCACTGGCGTCGACCTTCCGAAGATCGTAACGGTGACTTTTAACGTCGACTTATCTTCGTTTACCTCTTCAACCTTCCCGGTAAAACTTTGAAACGGTCCCGACTTGATGCGAACCGTTTCGCCCGCCGAATATGAGAACTTCGGCTTTGGTTTCTCAGCCGCCTCAGTCACGTTGTGAACTATTTGATCCACTTCCTGCGGGGTCAACGGCGTCGGATTGTGCCCACCAACAAAGCCCGTCACTTTCGGGGTGGACTTGATCATGTGGAACACGTTGTCGGGAATATGGCCGCGCTCATCACACTCGATCTGCACCAACACGTAACCGGGATAAAACATGCGAGATGATTCGATCCGCTTGTTTCCGCGCATTTCGACAACAGTCTCCGTTGGCACCAGCACTTCCGTAATCTCGTTTTGCAGATCAGTGTCGCGCACGCGCGCCTTCAGACTGTCGCGGACCTTTTTCTCGTGCCCTGAATAGGTATGAAGTATGAACCACTGCTGCATTACAAGTGCTTCCTTGCCGATCAGGCTCCCGTTATCCAACTGAGTAAATGGTTGAGTTGAAGTATCAAAAATGCCCATACGCGATCCACCAGAAACAGATAAACTGCGAAAAAGATAACGGCGATGAGCGTGATTATCGTCGTGTTCTTGACTTCTTTAGCCGAAGGCCATGACACGCGCTTCATTTCAGCGCGCACGTCGCGCAAAAACTGCAACATGCGGCCGACAGGGCCCACTCTGGGTCCGCTCAGCCCGCGTTCACGACGCGCCCCTTTTCCCTCGGCCCCCTCACCAAAGCGACCAGCGCGTGCTTGAGGGAGAGACGCGTCTCGGTTTTCTAAATCATCCATGATAGTACCGACTCTGATACTAACCCTTTTCTCAATAATTCGCTGGCAGGGGTACCAGGATTCGAACCCGGACTTTCGGTTTTGGAGACCGGCGTGCTAACCGTTGACACTATACCCCTCCGTCAAAATATGAAGGCGGAAGGATGAAGGATGAAAAACACAGCCGTCGGTATCGAAGGACAGAATGACGCTTTCATCCCTCCGCCTTCATCCTTCATCCTTCACTTCGTTTCTTTATGATCAGTGTGTTTGCGGCAACGGCGACAGAACTTGCTAAACTCAAGCCGATCAGGCGTGGTCTTTTTATTCTTGGTCGTTACGTAGTTGCGGCTCTTGCATGCACTACACTGAAGGACAATATTATCGCGTGCCATCTTCTTAAATTCCTGATCTTTTTACTTGGTTCTTTGTACTTCGAACTTTGTGCTTCGTTGGTCTTTGGCCTTTGGTCTTTGGTTTAATCAAAGACCCAAGACCTACTCCACCACTTCCGACACTGTGCCGGCGCCCACCGTGCGGCCACCTTCCCGGATCGCAAATCGCAGCCCCTTCTCCATCGCTATCGGCGCGATCAACTCGATCTCCATCGCCACATTGTCGCCCGGCATCACCATCTCCACTCCCTCCGGCAGGT
>WNGJ01008314.1_pt1 | contig 14829 bp, 13 predicted proteins | sample 5400611 | NCBI WGS metagenome assembly WNGJ01 (sample SAMN13153375, study PRJNA577476) | soil metagenome | isolation source: 40 cm soil or saprolite under Garry oak tree replicate 1 | place: USA:California | collected 2016-06-15
GTCGGTGACGCCGGCGGCATGGTGAACCCGTTCAACGGCGAGGGGATCGCGTACGCGATGGAATCGGGCGAGATCCTGGCCCGCACGATCACGCAGGCGCTGGCCCGGGCCCGGCGGGCAGAGACCGAACGGGTGCTGGCCGGGTATCCGCACGCGCTCGGCCAGGCCTACGGCGGTTATTACGCGCTCGGCCGCATGTTCGTCAAGGCCATCGGCCGGCCAGGGCTGATGCGCTTCGCGACCCGGCACAGCATGTCGCGTCCGGCCCTGATGGGGTTCGCCCTCAAGCTGCTGGCCAACCTCACCGATCCGCGCGGCGACGCGGCAGACCGGCTGGTCAACGGCCTGTCCAGACTCGCACCTAACCCTGAGTGAGTAGCTATGCAGGTAGTCCCTAGGATAAGGCTTTGGCATCCGGCCCGCGAAGGGAGTGAACATCGATGAGGCTGTACGTTCCGATCTTCGTGCTCGCCATACTCGCGCTCGGCTTCGCCGCCTTCTCCGTCACCTTCGGCGCCATCGCCGGGCCGAAGCGGTGGAACCGGGCCAAGCTGGAAAGCTACGAGTGCGGCATCGAGCCGACGCCGATGCCGCCGGGCGGGGGCCGGATCCCGGTCAAGTACTACCTGACCGCGATGTTGTTCATCCTGTTCGACATCGAGATAATTTTCCTGTATCCCTGGGCGGTCGCCTTTAACAAGCTCGGCTCCTTCGGCCTGGTCGAGATGGTGGCCTTCGTCATCACTGTGCTGGTCGCGTACGCGTACATCTGGCGGCGCGGCGGCCTGGAATGGGATTAGCCATGGGTATTGAAGAAAAGCTGCCGAGCGGCGTGCTGCTGACCTCGGTGGAGAAGGCGGCGGGCTGGGCCCGGGCACGCTCGGTATGGCCGGCCACCTTCGGCCTGGCCTGCTGTGCCATTGAGCTGTTTATGACCGGCGGGCCGAAGTACGACCTAGCCAGGTTCGGCATGGAGCGGGCCTCCAACACCCCGCGACAGGCGGACCTGATGATCGTGGCGGGCCGGGTCAGCCAGAAGATGGCGCCGGTGCTCCGGCAGATCTACGACCAGATGTCCGACCCCAAGTGGGTCATCTCGATGGGCGTCTGCGCGTCGAGCGGCGGCATGTTCAATAACTACGCGATCGTGCAGGGCGTGGACCACATCGTGCCGGTGGACATCTACCTGCCTGGCTGCCCGCCGCGGCCGGAGATGCTGCTCGACTCGATCCTCAAGCTGCACGACAAGATCATGAACACCAAGCTCGGCAAGAACCGCGAGCGGGAGATCACCGAGCTGGAGAATGCGCGGCTTGGCCTGCGGCCGCTGCACCTTGCGGCCCCCGAGGGAACCCAGCTGTGAGCGAACCCGAGAAGACCCCCAAGGCCGGGTCGGAGGAGACCCACGGCTCGCAGGCACCGCAGGGTCCGGTGCCGGCCGCCAGTGCTGGCAACGTCAGTGAGGCCGACGGCAACCTCCCGGCGCGCCTGGGCGAGGAGCGGCTGGCCGAGCCGGTTGTCCGCACCGGCATGTTCGGCGTGCAGGACACCCCGGATACCTCGGGTTACGGCGGCCTCCGAGTGCACCGGGTGCCTCCGATCGAGAGCCCGCGTCCGTACGGCTCCTATTTCGACGAGGTCGCCGACGCGCTGGACAGCGGACTCGAGGCGGCCGGGGTCAGCTTCTCCGACGCGATCGAGCGCGTGGTCGCCGACCGGGGCGAGCTGACCTTCCACGTCCGCCGGGAGCGGCTGCCCGAGGTGGCGGCGAAGTTCCGCGACGACCCGGCGCTCCGCTTCGAGCTGTGCGGCGGGGTATCCGGCGTGCACTACCTGGACGACACCGGCCGTGAGCTGCACGCGGTGTACCACCTGCTGTCCATCACGCACAACCGCCGGGTGCGGCTTGAGGTAAGCGCGCCGGACGCGGACCCGCACATCCCCTCGCTCGTCGGTGTGTACCCGACATGTAACTGGCATGAGCGGGAGACCTGGGATTTCTTCGGGATCATCTTCGACGGACATCCGGCGCTCACCAGGATCGAGATGCCGGACGACTGGAAAGGGCACCCGCAGCGCAAGGACTACCCCCTTGGCGGCATCCCGGTCGAATACCGCGGCGCCAAGATCCCCCCGCCTGAGGAGCGGAGGCACTACGCATGACGAGCAGCACGCCGCACGCGCCGGCTGGCGCGAGCGACGCCGATGACGAGGCCGCCGAAGGTCGCGTCTATACGGTTTCCGGCGAGGACTGGGACGAGATCGTTGCCGCCGCGAACGAGGCCAGGGACTTCGAGAGCGGTGAGCGGCTTGTCGTCAACATGGGCCCGCAGCATCCGTCCACCCACGGCGTCCTCAGGCTGGTCCTGACGCTGGAGGGCGAGACCGTCGCCGAGGTGCGGGCGGCGATCGGGTATCTGCATACCGGCATCGAGAAGAACATGGAGTACCGCACCTGGACGCAGGGCGTCACGTTCTGCACCAGGATGGACTACCTCATGCCGTTCTTCAACGAGGCCGCGTACTGCCTCGCGGTGGAGCGACTGCTCGGCATCGAGGACAAAGTCCCCGAGCGCGCCCAGATCATTAGGGTCATGCTGATGGAGTTCAACCGGGCCGCCTCGCATCTGGCCGGGGTCGGGCCGATGGGCTTCGAACTAGGCGCGACCACCATCTTCCTGCAGGCCCTGCGCATGCGGGAACGTATCCTCGACCTGTTTGAGCTGATCACCGGTCTGCGGATGAACCACGCCTACATCAGGCCGGGCGGAGTGGCGCAGGACCTGCCCCCCGGTGCGCTTGAGGCGATCCGCGCGTTCCTTGACGGCGCGCCGGAACTCGTGCACGATCTGCGCACGCTGATCGACGCCAACCCGGTGTTCATAGGCCGGACCAAGGGTGTCGCCTACCTGGACCTGGCCGGCTGCATGGCCCTCGGCGTGACCGGTCCCATGCTGAGGTCCGCCGGGCTGCCCTGGGACCTGCGCAAGTCCCAGCCGTATTGCGGCTACGAGACCTACGAGTTCGACGTGCCGGTCAACGACATGTGCGACGCGTACGGCCGGTACCTGATCAGGATGCGCGAGATCGAGGAATCGCTGAAGATCGTCAGGCAGTGCGTCGACCGGCTGGCGGCCCGCGGCGCGGCAGGGTCGGGATCTTCCAGGGACGATCCGGTGATGATCGCGGACGCTAAGATCGGCTGGCCGGCCCGGCTGTCGCTCGGCCCGGACGGCCTCGGTCCCTCGCCCGAGCACATCGCGCACATCATGGGCCAGTCCATGGAGGCGCTCATCCACCACTTCAAGCTGATTACCGAGGGATTCCGGGTGCCGGCCGGCCAGGCGTACGTGGCGGTCGAGTCGGCCCGCGGTGAACTGGGCGCGCACGTGGTGAGCGACGGCGGGACCCGGCCGTACCGAGTGCACTTCCGCGACCCGTCGTTCACCAACCTGCAGTCGGTCGCCGCGCTGTGCGAGGGCGGCATGGTGGCCGATATCATCCCCGCGATCGCGAGCATCGATCCCGTGATGGGGGGCGTGGACAGGTAATGCCGTTCAGCGACGATGTGCTGGCCCGCCTTGACGCCGACGCGGCGCAGATCATCGGCAAGTACCCGCGGCCGAGGTCGGCGCTGCTTCCGGTGCTCCATCTCGTCCAGTCGGAGGAAGGCTTCGTCTCCGCGGACGGCATCGAGTACTGTGCGGCGAAGTTCGGGCTGAGCGAGGCGGAAGTCACCGCGGTGGTGAGCTTCTACACGATGTACAAGCGCCGCCCGGTCGGTGACTACCACGTGGGCGTGTGCACCAACACGCTGTGCGCGGTCATGGGCGGCGACCAGATCTTCGCTGAGCTGGCCGAGCACCTCGGGGTCGGCAACGACGAGACCACGCCGGACGGCAAGATCGTCCTCGAGCACGTGGAGTGCAACGCCGCCTGCGACTACGCACCGGTCGTGATGGTGAACTGGGAGTTCTTCGACAACATGACCCCCCAGTCGGCCCGGCAGCTCGTCGACGACCTGCGCGCGGGGAACCAGGTCAGCCCGACCCGGGGCCCGCGCCGGCTGTGCACCTGGCGCGAGGCGTCCCGGATCCTGGCCGGCTTCAACGACGACCAGGCCACCGACGGCCCGACCGCGGGCCCGGCCAGCCTGGTCGGCCTCAAGCTCGCCAGGGAGCACGGCTGGACCGCACCGGAGCCAGGGCAAGGAGAGGAGTCGCGGTGACCGACACGCTTACCCCGGTGCTCACCGCGCGCTGGGACCAGCCGGATGCGTTCACGCTGGACGGTTACAAGCGCACCGGCGGCTACCGCGCGCTGCCGAAGGCGCTGGCCATGCCGCCCAACGACCTCATCACCGCGGTGAAGAACGCGGCCCTGCGCGGTCGCGGCGGGGCCGGCTTCCCGACCGGGGTGAAGTGGAGCTTCCTGCCGCAGGGCGACGGCAAGCCGCACTACCTGGTGGTCAACGCGGACGAGTCCGAGCCTGGTACCTGCAAGGACGTCCCGCTGATGATGGCCGACCCGCACCTGCTCATCGAGGGCGCGGCCATCACCGCGTACGCGATCAGGGCCAAGCACGCGTTCATCTACGTCCGCGGCGAGGTGCTGCACGTGGTGCGGCGGCTGCGGCACGCGGTGCAGGAGGCTTACGCGGCCGGCTATCTCGGGACGGACATTCTCGGCTCGGGGTTCGACCTGGACGTGATCGTGCACGCCGGGGCCGGCGCCTACATTTGCGGCGAGGAATCGGCGCTGCTCACCTCGCTTGAGGGCTACCGGGGCCTGCCTAGGCTCCGGCCGCCCTTCCCGGCCGTGGCGGGCTTGTACGCCTGTCCGACGGTGATCAACAACGTGGAGTCGATCGCCAGCGTGCCGTCGATCGTGGCCAACGGCGCGGACTGGTTCTCCGGTCTCGGCACCGAGAAGTCCAAGGGGTACGGGATCTTCAATCTCTCCGGGCACGTCACCACGCCAGGCGCATACGAGGCGGCGCTTGGCATCACACTGCGCGAGCTGCTCGACCTGTCCGGCGGGATACGGACCGGGCATCGGCTGAAGTTCTGGACGCCGGGCGGCTCGTCCACCCCGCTGCTGACCGACGAGCATCTCGACGTGCCGTTGGACTTCGAGTCGGTCGCCGCCGCCGGGTCCATGCTTGGCACCAGGGCTCTGCAGATATTCGACGAGACCACCTGCGTAGTCCGCGCGGTGCTCCGCTGGACCGAGTTCTACGAGCACGAGTCGTGCGGCAAGTGCACGCCGTGCCGCGAGGGGACGTTCTGGATGGTCAAGGTGCTCGAACGGCTGGAACACGGCCACGGCACCGAGGAAGACCTGGAGAAACTCCTGGACATCTGCGACAACATCCTCGGCCGGGCGTTCTGCGCCCTAGGCGACGGCGCGACCAGCCCGATCACCTCGGGCATCCAGTACTTCAGGGATGAGTTCATGCAGCACCAGAAGGAAGGCGGCTGCCCGTTCGACCCGGCGGCATCGACCCTCTGGGGTACGTCATGACCGTGCAGACCACCCAGGACACCGTCTCGGTCACGATCGACGGGTTCGAGATCAGGGTGCCGAAAGGAACCCTGGTGATCAGGGCCGCCGAGATGCTCGGCATCCAGATCCCGCGGTTTTGCGATCACCCGCTGCTCGACCCGATCGGCGCCTGCCGTCAGTGCCTGGTGGAGGTGGAAGGCCAGCGCAAGCCGCTGGCCTCGTGCACCACTACGTGCACCGAAGGCATGGTGGCGCGCACCCAGCTCACCTCCGCGGTCGCGGAAAAGGCCCAGCGGGGCGTGATGGAGCTGCTGCTCGTCAACCATCCGCTTGACTGCCCGATGTGCGACAAGGGCGGCGAGTGCCCGCTTCAGAATCAGGCGATGTCCTCAGGTCAGGGCGAGACCAGATTCACCGAGGAGAAGCGGACCTTCGAGAAGCCGGTGCCCATCTCCACCCAGGTCCTGCTCGACCGTGAGCGGTGCATCTCGTGCACCCGATGCGTCAGGATGTCCGAGGAGATCGCCGGGGACCCGTTCATCGACTTCCTCGAGCGCGGTCCCGGGCAGATGATTGGCACCGCCGAAGGCAAGCCATTCAACTCCTACTTCTCCGGCAACACCGTACAGGTGTGCCCGGTGGGCGCGCTCACCGGCGCCGCTTACCGGTTCCGGTCCAGGCCGTTCGACCTGGTGTCGGTGCCGAGCGTGTGCGAGCACTGCGCCTCGGGCTGCCGGCAGCGCACTGATGTCAGGCGCGGGCGGGTGATGCGCCGGCTGGCGGGCGATGATCCGGCCGTCAACGAGGAGTGGAACTGCGACAAGGGCCGGTGGGCGTTCACCTACGCGACCGAGCCCGACCGGCTGACCAGTCCGCTGGTCCGGGACGAGGCCGGAGTGCTCGTCCCGGCGTCCTGGCCGCACGCGCTGGCAGTGGCCGCCGCAGGGCTCACTGCGGCCCGCGACGCTCCGCTCTCCGGTCCGCGCGGTGCCGGCGTCCTGACCGGAGGACGGCTGACGCTGGAGGACGCCTACGCCTACGCGAAGTTCGCGCGGGTGGCCCTCGACACCAACGATATCGACATGCGAGCGCGGCCGCATTCGGCCGAGGAGGAGCAGTTCCTGGCCGCCTGCGTGGCCGGCCGCGGCATCGGCGTCAGCTACGGCGACCTGGAGCAGGCGCCCGCCGTCCTGCTGGCCGGATTCGAGTCAGAAGACGAGTCACCCCTCATCTTCCTGCGGCTGCGCAAGGCCGCTCGACGCCATCACCTCCAGGTGTTCTCCGTCGCGGCGCTGGCCAGCCCCGGGCTGGTCAAGCTCTCCGGCGAGTTGCTGGCCACTCTGCCCGGGGACGAGGCCGCCGCGCTGACCGCCCTAGCTGCCGGCGGTGCGGCCGGTACTTCGGGCTGGAAACCGGCAGCCGGAGAATCGGCCGAGGAGAGCTGGCAGCGGGCCGGCCAGGCTCTCACCGCACCCGGTGCGGTGATCCTCGTCGGTGAGCGGCTCGCCGAAGTGCCGGGCGCGCTCGCGGCTGCGGCCAGGCTCGCGGTCGCGTCCGGCGCACGGCTCGCCTGGGTGCCGCGCCGGGCGGGTGAGCGGGGCGCCGTCGAGGCGGGAGCCCTGCCGGGGCTGCTGCCGATCGGCCGCCCGGTGACCGACGCCGCGGCCCGCGCCGAGGTGGCCAGGACCTGGGGTAAGAGCTCGCTTCCCGACATGCCGGGACGCGACACCACGGCGATACTCGCCGCCGCTGCGGACCGCGAACTCGGCGCCCTGGTGGTGGCCGGAGTGGACCCGGCGGACCTGCCCGGTCCGCACGCCGCACTGCAGGCGATCGAGATGGCGCCCTTCGTCGTCAGCCTCGAACTGCGGGCCAGCGCGGTCACCGACCGGGCCGACGTGGTGTTCCCGGTCGCGGCCGTGGCCGAGAAGGCCGGGACGTTCGTGAACTGGGAAGGACGCGGCGGCTCCTTCGGCGAGGCGCTGAAGGTCCCCGAGGTGCGCACCGATCTGTACGTGCTCGGCGCGATCGCCGACCAGATGGATGTCCACCTGGGCCTGCCCGACGCGGCGGCCGCGCGCGCGGAGCTCGCCGCGCTCGGCACCTGGCGCGGCACGCATCCCGAGCCGCCCGTGGTGACCGGGGCCTGGCCCGGGGTGCCACCGACTCACCACATCCACGGATCCGGCGTCCTCGACGTCCGGCTGGCGACCTGGCATCAGCTGCTTGACAGCGGGCGCATGCAAGATGGCGAGCCGTCGCTGGCCGGCACGGCCCGGCCGGCCGTGGCCAGGATGTCCGCGGCGACTGCGGCCGAGGCCGGGGTGGCCGACGGCGATAAGGTGACCGTGGCCACCGACCGGAGATCGGTCACGGTTCCCGTCGAGGTGGTGCCGATGGCGGACCACGTGGTCTGGCTCCCGGCCGCTGGACTCGCCCGGGCCGGCGCGGCTGCTGAAATCGCCCCGTATCCCGGTGACCAGGAATCCGAGGTCTGGGCCGGGCCCACCATCCGGGCCCAGCTCGGCGTGGGGCACGGCGCCACGGTCACGCTGAGGAGGCCGGAATGATGGCTCAGGGGACGCTGCCGCACGTGCTGGCAGCTCCCGCGGTCGGCGGGTCAGACCCGACGCTCGGCAGCTTCAACCAGCTCATCTGGTGGATGGTGCTGCTGAAGGTCGCGATCGTCTTCCTCTTCCTGCTGCTGACGACCATGTTCATGATCTGGGCGGAACGCCGCGTCATCGGCCGGATGCAGAACCGGCCGGGCCCGAACCGGGCCGGGCCCTTCGGCCTGCTGCAGCCGATCGCGGACGCGCTCAAACTGCCGCTGAAGGAAGACATCATCCCCCTCGGCGCAGACAAGCTGGTGTTCGTGATCGCGCCCGTCATATCGGCGGCGATCGCCTTCATCAGCTTTGCGGTCATCCCGTGGGGCCCGGAAGTCTCGATCTTCCACCACCACACCCCGCTGCAGCTCGCCGACCTGCCGGTGGCGGTGCTGCTGATACTGGCCATGAGCTCGGTCGGCGTGTACGGGATCGTGCTAGCCGGCTGGTCCTCCGGGTCGCCTTACTCGCTGCTCGGCGCGCTGCGCTCCGCCGCGCAGGTGATCAGCTACGAGATCGCGATGGGGCTGGCCTTCGTGGCCGTGTTCCTGTACGCGGGCTCGCTGTCCACCACCGCGATCGTCAACGCGCAGCAGCACGAATGGTACGCGTGGCTGCTGCCGGTCTCGTTCGTGATCTACCTGTTCACCATGGTCGGCGAGACCAACCGGCTGCCGTTTGACCTGCCCGAGGGCGAGGGCGAGCTGGTGGCCGGCTACCACACCGAGTACTCGTCGATGAAGTTCGCCATGTTCTACCTCGCCGAGTACATCAACATGATCACGGTCTCCGCGCTCGCCACCACGCTGTTCCTCGGCGGCTGGCGGGCGCCGTGGCCGCTGTCGCTGTGGTCGGGCGCGAACAGCGGCTGGTGGCCGCTGCTGTGGTTCCTGAGCAAGGTCTTCATCTTCCTGTTCTGCTACATATGGCTGCGCGGCACGCTGCCCCGGGTCCGGTACGACCAGCTCATGGCCATCGGCTGGAAGGTCCTCATCCCGGTCTCCATCGTCTGGATCCTGCTGATCGCGACCGTCCGCGCATGGCGGCTGGACACCCACTCCAAGGCTCCGTACGTCGTATTCGGCTTCGTCATCGTCCTCATCCTGGTCCTAGCCTGGATGTGGGACAGCGCCGCGCAGCAGCGGGCGATGAGGTACGCGGCGCCGGCCGAATCCGCCGACGCCGCCGAGACCAGCCAGGCCGCGACGACCGCGATGGCCTTCCCGGTCCCGCCGATGGACCTGCCGCACTACCACGGCGTCGGTCTGGGCGGCGGGATCAGCCTGGATGCTGGTGTCAGTAATACGGAAACCTCCAGCCGGGAGGTCACAGGTGCTTGATTTCCTCAACCCGATCAAGGGGTTCGGGGTCACCTTCGTCGAGATGTTCAGGAAGGTCGAGACCGTCGAGTACCCGGAGGATAAGCGGCCGACCGCGCCGCGGTTCCACGGCCACCACCAGCTCAACCGGTGGCCGGACGGGCTGGAGAAGTGCATCGGCTGCGAGCTGTGCGCGTGGGCCTGCCCGGCCGACGCCATCTACGTCGAGGGCCGGGACAACACGGCGGAGGAAAGGTTCTCCCCCGGTGAGCGGTACGGGGCCGTCTACCAGATCAACTACCTGCGCTGCATCCTGTGTGGCATGTGCATCGAGGCCTGCCCGACCCGCGCGCTGACCATGACCAACGAGTACGAGATCGCCGACGACAGCCGGGAAAACCTGATCTGGACGAAGGAGCAGCTGCTCGTGCCGCTGCTGCCGGACATGGAGGCACCGCCGCATCCGATGCGCCTGGGTGACGACGAGAAGGACTACTACCGCCTCGGCGCCGCCGGCATGGTGGCTGGTCCGCGGGCGCCCGGGATGGCGGGACCTGGCGGCCCGTCGGGCCCGCCGGTGCCCGCTCCATCTCCGGACGCCTCGCTGTCCTGGGCCCCGCCGGAAGTGCGCGAGGCCGGTCGGCAGGACAGGGGTGAGGACCGATGACGCACGTCCTCGCGTCGGGCACCAACACCGACGTCATCGCGCGGGAGACGATCTTCTGGATCCTCGCCGTCGCCTCGGTGGGCGCCGCGCTGGCCATGATCATCGTCCGGCGGGCGGTGCACTGCGCCATCATGCTCGCCGTCGTGATGCTCTCGCTGGCCACTATGTACGCCATGCAGGGCGCGCCGTTCCTCGCCTTCGTGCAGATCATCGTCTACACCGGCGCGGTCCTCATGCTGTTCCTGTTCGTGATCATGCTCATCGGCATCAGCTCGGCGGACTCGATCGTGGAGACGATCAAGGGCCAGCGGCTGGCCGCTGGGCTGGCCGCGATCGGCCTGCTGGTGGTCCTGATCCTCGGCATCGGGCACGCGGCCATCGGCCCGGCGGCGCCGACCAGCGCGGCGAACGGGACGAACAACCTCTCCGGCCTCGCTACCCTCATCTTCACCACATACGTGTTCCCGTTCGAGGTCACCGGCGCGCTGCTGATCACCGCGGCGCTCGGCGCGATGGTGCTCGCGCACCGCGAGCGCACCGCGCCCAAGCCCACCCAGCGGGACCTTGCCTCCCGGCGGCTGGCGAGCGGTCAGCTGGCCCCGGATCCGCCGCCCGGCGTCTACGCGCTGCACGACGCGGCGGACCGGCCGGCCCTGCTGCCGGACGGCACCACGTCAGATAGTTCGGTCAGCACGGTGCTTTCTCAGCGTGCGGTGAGCGATACGCCTCAGTTCGTTCGGCCGGAAGAGACGGTAGCGATTACGGCGGAAAGCGGCGAGCGGGAGATCACCCCGTCAGGGAGGGCTGACTCGTGAGCCCCATCCACTACGTGGCGCTGTCCGTGATCCTGTTCGTGATCGGCGGGGTCGGCGTGCTCGTGCGGCGCAACGCCATCGTCGTGTTCATGTGCATCGAGCTGATGCTGAACGCGTGCAACCTGGCGTTCGTCGCGCGATCTTCCGGGCCCGCAGGTCCGCGTCGGTGGACGACGCCAACTTGCTGAAGTACTGAGGGGATGACCACCTTGACAGGCTCGGCTCACGCCTTGGCGGCGACCGTGACCGCGGTGCCGGCGACAGGCACGCTGAAGTTGTCGTGGCTGCTGCTCGCCTTCCCGATCTTCGGCGCCACCGTGCTGCTGGTCGGCGGCAGGCGCACCGACCGGTGGGGCCACCTGCTCGGGGTCGCGATGCCGGTCGCGTCGTTCGTGTACGGCGTGATCGCCTTCTTCGCCCTGCTCGGCGATACGAACCGCAGCCAGGACCAGCATCTGTACTCATGGATCCCGGTGGCGGGCCTCCAGGTGAACATGAACCTGCTGGTCGACCAGCTATCGATCTGCTTCGTGCTGCTGATCACCGGGGTCGGGTCGCTGATCATCATCTACTCGGTCGGCTACATGAGCCACGACCTCGACCGGCGGCGCTTCTTCGGCTACATGAACCTGTTCCTCGCGGCCATGCTGCTGCTCGTGCTCGCCGACAACTACCTCGCCCTGTACGCCGGCTGGGAAGGCGTCGGCCTGGCCTCCTACCTGCTGATCGGGTTCTGGCAGTTCAAGCCCTCGGCCGCGGTCGCGGCCAAGAAGGCGTTCATCGTCAACCGGGTCGGCGACGCCGGGCTCACCCTGGCCATCTTCCTGATGTTCAGTGAGTTCGGCACGGTATCTTTCACCGGGGTGTTCCGAACGGTCCCCTCCGGCGGCAGCGGCGTGGCCACCGCGCTCGGCCTGCTGCTCCTGCTCGGCGCGTGCGGGAAGTCCGCGCAGGTGCCGCTGCAGTCCTGGCTGCTCGACGCGATGGAGGGCCCGACCCCGGTGTCGGCGCTGATCCACGCGGCGACCATGGTCACCGCCGGGGTGTACCTGCTGGTGCGGTCCAACCCGATCCTGGCCCTGTCGCCGACCGCGCGGCTCGCGATCACCGTGGTCGGCGCGGTCACGCTGCTGTGGGGCGCGATCATCGGCTGCGCCAAGGACGACATCAAGAAGGCGCTGGCCGGGTCCACCATGAGCCAGATCGGCTACATGACGCTCGCTGCGGGCCTCGGCCCGGCCGGGTACGTGTTCGCCATCGCCCACCTACTCGCGCACGGGTTCTTCAAGGCCGGGCTGTTCCTCGGCGCCGGCTCGGTGATGCACGGGATGAACGACGAGGTGAACATGCGCCAGTATGGCGGGCTGGCCCGCCTGATGCCGGTCACCTTCGCCACGTTCGGCCTGGGCTACCTCGCCATCATCGGCATCCCGCCGTTCTCCGGGTTCTTCACCAAGGACCCCATCATCGAGGCGGCGTTCGACAAGGGCGGCACGTCCGGGGCGATCCTCGGCACCTGCGCGCTGATCGGCGCGGGCATTACCGCGTTCTACATGACGCGCGTGATGCTGATGACCTGGTTCGGGAAACGGCGCTGGGAGGCGGAGGCCCATCCGCACGAGTCGCCCGGCGTGATGACGTGGCCGATGATCCTGCTCGCCGTGGGCTCGGTCGGGGCCGGCGCGTTCCTGATCATCGGGCAGCGGTTCGAGGACTTCCTCGGACCCGTCACCGGGTTCCCGCCGACCTCGCACGGCCTGTTCACCGTGCCCGGGATCGTGGCCCTGGTCCTGTCCCTGGCGGGCGTGGGCCTAGCGTGGGTGATGTACGGGCGGGTCCCGGTCCCCTCGGCCGCGCCGCGCGGGCGGTTTCCCGTCGTCGCCGCCAGGAAGGATCTCTACGGCGACGCGTTCAACGAGTCGGTCCTGATGCGGCCGGGCCAGTGGCTGACCCGGCTCTCGGTGTACTTCGACAACCGCGGCGTGGACGGGCTGGTCAACACGCTGGCCGCCGCGGTGGGCGGGACGTCGGGGCGGGCGCGCAGGCTGCAGACCGGTTTCGTCCGCTCGTACGCCCTTTCCATGTTCTTCGGCGCCGCGGTGCTGGTCGCCTTGCTCCTGGTGGTGAGGCTCTGATGAACGGCTTTCCCTGGCTGACCGTGGCCGGTGCGGTACCGCTGGCCGGCGCGCTCATCATCGCCCTGATCCCGGGCCTGCAGCAGGACAGCGCGGAGGCGGACCGGCAGGCGCGCAACGCGCTGGCCAAGTGGCTGGCGCTCGGGTTCTCCCTGCTGACGCTGGTCGTGGTGATCATCATCGCGATCAAGTTCCAGGTCGGCGGACCGAACTACCAGTTCACCGAGAGCTACTCGTGGATCCCGCAGTTCGGCGTGCACTACGCGCTCGGCGTGGACGGCATCGCGCTGGTGCTCATCGCCATGTCCGCGGTGCTGATGCCGGTGGTGATCCTGGCCTCGTGGCATGACGCCGAGCCGGGGCGGCACAGCGTGAAAACCTACTTCTCGCTGATGCTGGTGCTCGAGACGATGATGATCGGCGTCTTCGCCGCCACCGACGTCTTCCTGTTCTACGTGTTCTTCGAGGCCATGCTGGTGCCGATGTACTTCATGATCGGCAGCTACGGGGTCGGCAAGCGGCAGTACGCGGCGGTCAAGTTCCTGCTCTACAGCCTGCTCGGCGGGCTGCTCATGCTGGTCGCAATCATCGCGCTTTACGTGTACTCCACGCATAGCGCCGCCACAGGACACCACGGGTCTTTCCTGTTCAGCCAGCTGATCCAGGTGTCGCTGAGCCCGGCCGTGCAGAAGTGGCTGTTCCTCGGGTTCTTCATCGCGTTCGCGATCAAGGCGCCGCTGTGGCCGTTCCACACCTGGCTGCCCGACGCCGCCGCGGCGGCGCCGCCCGGCGCCGCGGTGCTGCTGGTCGGGGTGCTGGACAAGGTGGGCACGTTCGGGATGCTGCGGTACTGCTTCGAGCTGTTCCCGAACGGCGCGAAGTACTTCACCCCGCTGGTCATCACACTGGCCGTGATCGGCATCTTGTACGGGGCCATCGTGGCGATCGGCCAGGCCGACATGAAGCGGCTGATCGCCTACACCTCGGTCTCGCACTTCGGCTTCATCGCGCTCGGCGTCTTCGCGATGACCAGCCAGGGCGTGACAGGCGCGACGTTCTACATGGTCAACCACGGGTTCGCCACCGGCGCCCTGTTCATCCTGGCCGGGTTCCTGATCGTCAGGCGGGGCACTGACCGGATCGCGGACTTCGGCGGCGTTCAGAAGGTCGCTCCGCTGCTGGCCGGGCTGTTCCTGATCTCCGGCCTGGCCGGGCTCTCGCTGCCCGGCCTGTCCACCTTCGTCAGCGAGTTCCTGGTGCTGCTCGGGACCTTCTCCCGGTACAAGCTGCCCGCCATCATCGCCACCGCGGGGATCATCCTGGCCGCGATCTACATCCTGTGGATGTACCAGCGGACGATGGGCGGGCCGGTCCGCGAGGGGGTGGCCGGGATGAAGGACCTGCGGCCCAGGGAACTGCTGGCGGTCGCGCCGCTGGTCGTGCTGCTCATCGGGGCCGGCGTCTACCCCAAGCCGGTGCTCGACATCATCAACCCCGCGGTCCGGGTGACGATGGCGCAGGTGCACGTGACTGATCCGGTGCCCGCCCATCCCGCCGCCGGATATACGACCACCGCCGCCCAGAAGGGGATCGCACCGTGACCGGGCTCCTTGCTGCCCCCGCGGCGCATGCCGCCCCCGCGGCGCATGCCGCCCTGGTTAGCCCCGCGGCGCATGCCGCCCTGGTTAGCCCCGCGGCGCATGCCGCCCTGGTTAGCCCCGCGGCGCATGCCGCCCTGGTTAGCCCCGCGGCGCATGCCGCCCTGGTTAGCCCCGCGGC
>WNGJ01004756.1_pt1 | contig 14827 bp, 17 predicted proteins | sample 5400611 | NCBI WGS metagenome assembly WNGJ01 (sample SAMN13153375, study PRJNA577476) | soil metagenome | isolation source: 40 cm soil or saprolite under Garry oak tree replicate 1 | place: USA:California | collected 2016-06-15
ACGCTGCTCAGGTCGACCTCGGTTCCGTACTCGGCCGCCAGCGTCGCCATCCTGGCTGGATCAAGCTCACCGCGAGCGGCCAGATCGGTGACCGTGTCGAAGAACTTCTCGAAGCCCGCGGGCGAGATGATCTCGAGGATGCGTGCCGGCGCGTCGCCCGCATTCCAGAATGTGTGCCACTGGCCCTTCGGCTTGAAGATGAGATCGCCAACCTCGCCGTAAACGATCTCGCCGCCGAGGTCTGCCCCGACTCGCCCCTCGAGGACAAAGCTGTACTCGTCCTCCCGACTGTGCCGATGCATTGGCGCTGCCAATGCGCGGGGCTCCATTGGATGTTCGACCAGCGAGAACCCGCCTCCGGACTCCGCGCCATCAACCAGGAAGCGGATTCCGATGCCTCCCAGTTTTCCGAGCTTTCCATCCCGAGGACCAACGATCCGAGCCAGCGTCGTTGCCATTCCCTATCTCCTTTTCAATAAACGCGGCGTTCAGTGATATGCCACGGTATACGATGGATGAACGCCATGTCAAGTCAAATCCGAAAGTACGAGCTGAAGGCTCGAGCGGAAAAGCAGGCTGAGACGCGCCGTCGAATAGTGGAGGCGACGCTATCCCTCCACGAGGATGTCGGGCCGGCGCGCACAACGGTGGCCGAGATCGCTCGCCGGGCGGGCGTTCAGCGGCTCACTGTTTACAACAACTTCCCGGACGAAACCGATTTATTCGACGCGTGTGGACAACACGCCATGGAAAAGAATCCCCCGCCAGATCCGACTCCGGCGCTCGGGATCGACAATCCGGAACACCGTCTGCGAGCCGTGCTCGAACCCCTCTATCGCTGGTATCGGAAGAATGCGCGATCAAGTGAAAACCTGCAGCGAGATCGCCTCGTGATGCCGGCCCTGGACAAGGTGATGAGGATTCGGATGGACCAGCAGTTCGCCCATCTCGCGGACGCCCTGGCCTCTGGGTTCGCGCCGAAGGGACCCCGGGCAAAGGCTGTGCGCGCAGCCGTCGCGCTCGCTCTTGACTTCTGGACCTGGCGGCGTCTGGCCGCCGAAGGCACGTCAGACGAGGCTGCCGCTTCTCTGATGGTGGGTGCGGTCAAAGCGGCAGCTCGAGATTAACCCGGCGTTTCCGCGCGGAAAGGACGTCTGGCGGTCCCCCGATACGACGTTTCCGCGCGGAAAGGGACTAAACCGGCGAGTGCCGGCTGCGGCGGGAATGGACGAGGTAATGCCGCGAAATCTAACTCGCGAACTCACGCATGGCAGGATGGCGCCGTTCTAGTCGCGCGTTTGTGCGACCGCCCGCCGCAAGATAATCGCGAAAGCTCTGTCGAAGTCGGGCCATGCCTCGAGCGGGAGCGCGTCCCGTTGCCGGATCCATGCGATGGCATGTGCAAACCACCCAACGCGGATCGCGATTTCGAGAGTCTGTTCCAATCCGCTCCCCCATGGCTCCAGGTAAGCATCGCGCAGCCTATGGAACCAGGGGTCATCGCGAGCAAGGTGGTTGAACTCCTCGAGGAACCGGAACGTCACCACCAAGGAGAAGAAGGGATGCGCGATCGATGAGTCTCCCCAATCCACCATGCGGAGCTTGCCGCCGCCTGAGTAGAGGTTTTTCATGTGGAGGTCGTCGTGCTGGATCGACTCCTGGATTCCCAGCTCGGCCAAGGCACCGCAGAGCTCAGTGAAACGAGGCGCGTACTCACGTAGGCGGTTGACGTCGTCTCTCGCGAGTGGAAGCCCGTGCGCCAGGAGACGCTCGTAACCCGCCTGCAGTGCTGCCATGCGCAGGTCCGGCACCCCGTGGGCGACGTGGTCTTTCACATGTGCCATCTCCCCCTTCTGCAGCTCGGCATACGACGGCAATGCCTCGAGCCAGGCCTCGGGAGGATTTCCCCAATCCCCAACCGCAGTTCCGGCGTCGCCCAGCAGCAGCCAGCGCCGCGTTTCGTCCACGGCCAGCACCTCGGTGACGCGGTCGGGCCATCGAGCGTAGAGACCAGAGGTTAGCCTCGGCTCGAATGCCTGAACGTGCGCGCAGGCCTTGAACCAGGTCACGCCTCCCGCCACTGGCACCCGCATCACCGTCGCCCACGGCCGAACATGAGTCGTTTCGATGGCGCCCGTCGGCTCGACGTGCTCGCGGATCCATTCTTCAGCGGCGATGACGTCCAACGCCACTAACTTAACCCGGCGTTTCCGCGCGGAAAGGACCTAATTCGCTGCCCCGATATGTGCTTTCCGCGCGGAAAGCCCTAGGTCGAAGCTCCGATGCGGAAACCGGCAAGACCTGCGGATGGGGTGGCTAGCGGGATTCGAACCCGCGACAGCCAGATCCACAATCTGGTGCTCTGCCATGCTGAGCTATAGCCACCACGGTGCGGGTCCGGAGTCGGCGACCCTGAGGCGAACACCGATTTTACCCGCCCCGGTTGTCAGAGAATGGGAGGGCGATGGGAACTCAGGCCGAGTTCGACCAGATGATCAAGTCCGGCGAGCTGATCGAGTCCACGAACGAGATGACTCCCGAGTACCTCCGCGAGCTCAAGCACACCCTCATCGTCTCCGGCGACACCGAGCTGATCTCCGCCCCCGCCTACTACCTCGCCGCCAAGCGGGCGCCCTCGATCAACGCCTTCATGACCGGCATCGCCATCATCCAGGACGAGTTGGCGCACGCCCACATCGCGTATCACATCCTCGAGGACCTCGGCGAGGACCAGGAAAAGCTGATCTTCAGCCGTGACCCCAAGAGCTTCCGCTACCCCTACGCCTTCGACGTCCCGCTCGAAAGCTGGACCGAGCTCGTGGTCGCCAACGGCATGTACGACCAGGCCGGCTTCTGCCTCCTGGGCGACATCCACGACAAATGCTCATACGGTCCGTGGAAGCGCGGCCTCAACAAGGTGATGGCCGAGGAGAACTTCCACCTGCGCAACGGCCGCACCTGGATGAAGCGCATCAGCGCAGCCGGCGGCTCGGCCAAAGACGAGCTGCAGCGTGCGGTCGACTGGATGTTTCCGCTGAGCGTCGAATGGTTCGGCCTGCCCGACTCGATGAAGATGCACTCGACCCAGCTCGAGTACCGCTTGAAGGGATTGACCAACGACCAGCTCCGCCAGTGGTGGCTCTCGACCGTCGTCCCCTACTGCGAGCAGATCGGGATCAAGGTCCCGGCGCACAAGGAGGTGCGGGACGGCAAAGACGTGTGGGAGCTCGACTACCCGTTCCCCTGCGAGTTCGACGCTGAAGAGAAGCGCTGGGATTTCAAGCGGCCGAGCTCGTGGGACGACGTGCTCGTCCGGTGGCGGGCGCGCGGCCCGCGCAACGCCGAGATGGTCGCGATGTTCCAGGAAGAGTTCCACAAATTCCGCAAGACGCATCACAAGAACGGGTCATGACACAGCGTCTCTGGGACGCGCTCACCGAAGTCCAGGATCCTGAGATGCCTGTCAACCTCGTGGATCTCGGTGTCATCTACGGGATCAGTGAACGCGATGGAATCGTGGACGTCGACCTCACCTTTACTGCGATGGGCTGTCCCGCATCCGAGTTCATCCTGGAAGACGTCCGCGAGCGGTTGATGCGTGAGGCCGGGGTCACCGATGTGCGCGTCAACGTCGTCTGGGACCCACCCTGGACCGTGGCGCGCATGACGGAGGCCGGCCGCGACGCGCTGGAGTCGTGGGGCCTGGCTGTTTGACGCAGTACAGACGCGTCAGCGGCGACGCCATCGAGTACGACGTGTTCGCCCGCAAGACCCGCGCGGAGCCGCTGCACCAGGTGGGCAGCGTGGTCGCCCCCGACGACGACCTCGCCATGGCGTACGCGCGAGCAACTTATGACGAAGAGCGCTGGTGTGAGATGGCCATCGTCCGCAAGGAGCACGTCATCGGGCTCTGGGCACCCGGCGAAATATGAGAGGGAACCTGTCGGTTCCCTCTCATCGCGGCGTCGGCAAAGCCGACCCGGCCTCTTCCTTTGGGGTCCCCACGCCGCAGGCGTGGGAGTGCTCTGCTCTCTTTCCCGCTGATGGGACTTGGAAGAATTTGTGAGCATTTCCGACCTCGTCCTCAGCATCGCGGACAACAAGCAGATGCTTGGCCTGCGCTACGCGGAGTGGGCGACCCGCGCCCCTTCCCTCGAAGCGGATATCGCCGCCGCAGCCATGGGACTCGACGACCTCGGGCACAGCCGAGTGCTGTACGGCTGCCTCGAGCCACTGGGCTCCGACCCCCGCGGTCCCGAGCGCGAATCCGATCCGGCAAGCCTTCGCGCCCTCCCCTATTTCGACGAGCCATGGTCCGAGTGGGCGCAGTTCGTCGCCGCGAATGCGATCCTCGACACCGCGTTCACCGCGATGATCCAGGCCTGCGTAAACGGTTCGGTCGACGTGCTCCGGCACCGGCTGCGAAAGATGCTGATGGAGGAGCGCTACCACTTCCTGCACGGACGGAGCTGGCTTAAATCCGGAATCAACGCGGAGCCGCTCGACCGCGCCTGGCGCGAAGCCATCGAATGGTTCGGCCCGCCGGATGGCGAGGTTGCCGCGATGCATCGCGAAGGCAAGCTCGGCATGGGGCCTGAGGAGCTCAGGGCGCGAGTTGAGGAGCAGCTCGAGACGAAGGCGCCCAAGCTCGACATTGATTGGAGAGGCTGGGATGGTGTGCGCCGCCGCGGCCGGCCCGGGGCGATCGACGAGCACACCTTTGGGATGCTGCGCGGCCTAGAAGAGAAGAAATTTGCCCCATCCAGTGCCGCCAAAGAAGGCTGAACCCCCGCGGTCAGATCCCCGCTGTCCCCACTGCAGGGCCCAGGACGCGGAGGTCATTTCGCTGTTCGGAACGCAGGCGATGACGCTCCAATATCGCTGCCGCAAATGTGGCACGCTGTTCGAAGCGATCAAGTACAGCGAGTAGCTCAGCTCCTGGTCAAATCGTCTGTCGTAGGGCCATAACCGCGCACGAGGGATTGCGTCTCCAGGTGGAGGAACCCCCCCGCGCACGTGTACGAAATGTTTGCCGGCGCAAATGATGCGGAGCTGGTGCCGCCAGACATCGGCGCGTTGTTGGCGTAATAGGCGACAGCGGGGCTTCCGACCGGTTTCGACTGAAGGATGAAGCCCCGATCGGCATGGTCTTGATACGTGATCGACCCAGTGATCACGATCTGGATCTGGTTCCCGCGCCAGCCGCCATTCAACGGCCGCGCGTCCTTGTAATCGTCAGTCTCTGTGCCATCGCCTGCGAACGTGATGACGAACCCTTCCAGCCCTGTGACGGTGAACCTTTCGCCTGTCCCCAGGCCGAAGTTTCCGGGGGAAAACTGCTTCGTCTCAACCCAGCGACCGACCAGGCAAGTGTCGCCGAGTGCGACTGGGCTGGGCGAGGGGCTCGGGGCAGCGGTTTCGCCACAGGCGGCGACGATGAGGCCGATCAAGATCAGACGAGCGATCCTCAATGGTTTCCTAGCGATGACCGGCGACCACGACGTGGTTGATCCTGTCACGGCCCGACTCGACCGACGCCGTCATACCGTCGAAACCGCAGTAATCGAGCAGCGCCTTCATGACCACCGGTGGGTAGTAGCTGGCCTTGTAGCCCATCGCCGCGCCACCCGTCGCGTAAGCGGCCGGCGTGAAGCAGTCGGTGACGAGCAATCCGCCCTCGCGTAGGTTGGCTCGCAGCCATCGCAGGTGTTCGAGCATCGGCGGCTTCGGCAGCCACGCGGACAGCCCGACGAACAGCGCGACATCGAACGGGCCGAACCTTTCGCCTTGGCTGCGCAGCTCCGGCCCGGTGAGGTCGCCGCGGAGAAACTCCAGCCGGACTCCGATTTCTTTGGCCTTTGCAGTGAGCTCGGGAGCCAGCTGGCCCAAAGGGTCCAGGTCCGCGGCCACGAGCACCACGCGGCTCGCGAGCGATGGATCCGAGTCCACCAGCTTCTTCAGCGGGCGCATCAAGTCATAGGCGAAGCCGCTCGGCGCGGTGAAGATCGTCACCTTCGCGCCACCAGCAAGCCGCTTGCGCAGCTCGCGCTCGATGAGCCGCTCGAGGATGCCGAGCCGGTCGCGGACGGCTCGATGGAGTGGATAGCCGTAGAAAACTCGGTCCAGCGGAGATGGATGAGCAGGTTGGTCGTAAATCAAGCGCATGACGCCGGCCGAATAGCCATCCTTCAAGAAGATGCGTCCCGGCGCGGACATGGGGAAGAACGGCTCGCGCCACGCGCCTTCGAAAAATCGCCTGACCAGGTAGCGGCCTAGATAGCGATAGCTGAGGATCCGCGCCGCCATGCTGCGCCGCCCGATCGCCTCGTGCAGCGCGCCCGCCCGCGATTCCGCGCCCTTCGCTTCGGGTAAGTAAGGCTTCAACGCTTTCACCGCGGCGGCCAGCACATCGCCAGGCCCGAGCGACTCAACCGGGATCACATGCGTCGAGTCATCTCCCTTGGTCTTCCGCACCACCTCCAGCACTCGCAGGTAGCCCTCGCGCGCCGTGCTCAAATCGGCGGGGTTCTCGTGGCGGTCGACCTTGGCGCCTCGGCCTTTGACTCGCGAAACCGCGGCGTCAGGCGTCAGGTCGAGAAAGACAGCGTGGTCGGGAATCCACACACCCTGCATGCGGGTCAGCCTCGCCAGGACCGCAAGCACATCGGCCGTATGGAGGTCCGGCAGGCGCTTGCGGGTCTCGGGCTCCAGTCGCGTCCCGTTGAGAAGATGTTGGAACGCGTGGTCGACGTCATCAGCGGACGGTGGGTTGTCGACTGGGCCGCGGTAGTTGAAGGCACGACCCGCACCTGACAGCAGGAGGTTGCCATCGCTGACCATGACGTCCGCGCCGTAGCGCTTCGACAGCTTTACCGCGGCGTTGTCCTGCAGCAGCATCTGGAAAACCTTCGCCATCGGGTACAGCGCCCGGTTGTCGACAACGAGGCGGGTGAACCTGCGGCTGATGCGTTCCAGGCGCGCGGCGATGGCATAGCCATGGGGATGAAAGCTGGGACCACATAGGTCCGTGTCAGGTGCGCGGACCCAGAATTCGTCGGCGACCGCCGATCCGGCGACGAGGCCGCACTCGCCCGCCAGCAAAACGGCGAGCGATGCCGCCAGCGTGCTCTTGCCGCTGCCGTCGATGCCGATCACCGCCACCTGGAGACTCGTCATTCAGCGCTGCCTGGCACGAATGCCATGCATCCTGCCATTTCGAGCCGCAGCCAGCCAGTGGCGATTTCGGGATCTTCATCGAGAAAAAACTCGATCGTCTCCCGGTCGAGCAGTCTCAAAGCGAAGTCGGCACCGGGTTCGAGGCGGCGCCGGAATGGCCGCCCCAATCGAGGGATCACGGTCACGCCCGCCGCGTTCTCGCTCATGGTCACGCCAGGATGCGGCATCGGGGGCAGGGGCAGGTTCAAAGCGACCGCGGCCAACAATCGCACGTGTCGCGCGCCGTCCAGCTCCACCAGCTCGCATTGAGACGCCGACACCGTCCCCGCGAGGAGGCGCGCCGAGCCAAACGCGAAATACTCGAGCAGGTTGACGCGCTCCAGTCCAATCAAAGCAGCGGCGCGACGCCGCGCGACGTTGTGACGGGTGCGCCAGCGCGCGAGATATCCGGGAACGCGCCCCCACTGCCCGAGCCCGCACATCGTGACGGCGTGACGGGTCACGGTCCCACCACCCGGCGCGCCATGCGTGCAGCGGATCACCGAGCAGAACCGAACGCTTTCCTTGCGATGCTGCTCTCCAATCTGGCGGGCTGCCACCAGTGGATCGCGCGGCACTCCAAGCCGGCGCGCGACGATGTTCCCCGATCCCATGCGAAGGCCCGCGACCAGGACCGCCTCCGCTGGAGGTGGGGCTTCAGGGAAAGCGTCCATGACACCCTCCACCACGGCGCGCAACGTTCCGCCTCCTCCCGCGGCGATGACCAGGGCGGGGTGTGCGGAGGCGACGAACGCTGCCGCGGCGGACCTGACGCCAGGGTGGTCATCGAGGACTTTTGTGTTCACCTCGAGCGGAGCGCCGTAACCCGCACGAAGCGCAGCCACCAGGTCGCCAGAAAGGCTCTCGGAGTGCCCGGTTCCAGCGGACCTGTTGAGGAGAACCAGGACTGGCCGGCTCAAGTCTCGTCTTCAGGCGGCTCTTCGTGATCGGTGCTTGCTCCACGCCGGCGGCGGAGTGCCAGTGGGAGGCCGGCGACCACGACCAACGCGATCAGAATCGCTACGACGATGGGCAGCGTCTGCCCGCCGCCAACTGTCACCACGCCGGCTGGCGGCGAGGCCGACGGGTAGCCCGCGCCGAAATCGCCGAATTCGCGCGTGGTGGTGTCGATGGTGAAGGGCTGCGCCGTCTGTGCGCGGCCGATCGGCTTGTACGCACCGGCCGGATCGGTCGCGAAGTACACGTCGGACGGATCCGGTAAGAGGTTTGAGTAGCGAAGCACGAGGTTCGCCGGCTTCACCAGTGGAGCGTCGGCGGTGATGTGGTAGACGTTGGTGACAAAGCGAATGCCCGGCGGCTGTGGGCAGCTGGGCAGCGGCGTGATGTCCACCGAGATGGCGGTCTTTCCGGTGGCGTCGAAGGCGCCGGGCAGAAACCCGATTACCACCTGACCGTCATCCGTGAAGGCCGAGTTGGCATCGCTGACACCGTTCAGGACCTTGACCACCTGGTGGCCGGATGGTGGCTTGATGTTGGCGCCTGCCTGCGGCGGTGGACAGGTCCAGTTGTACGCCTGGGGTGGGCCGAAACCGTCGTAAAAGCCGGGAGCCACCATCCAGGCGGCGACGGCGTAGGTGGTCGCGGCCGCCGCCAGCAGGGCTGCTCTCTTCACAGCGCCAGGTCGGCCACCACGTGGCCGATCACCGGACCCACGAGGTCGCGGCATGCCCAGCGCCACAGGGCGAGCAAGAGCCCGGCGGCGGCTACGGCGCCGAGGAAAGCGGGGGGATGTGAAAGGGCGTGCGCGGCGGTCCAGAGGGCGGTGCTGCCGATGATCGCCAGGGGCGCCCCGCCCAGCTCATCGAGCGCCGCGTACACGGCCCCTCGGAACGCCAGCTCCTCACCGATCGAGACGGCGACGGCTGCCACCGCAAGTCCGGCGGGCAGCACCGGCACGGCGGCGGATCGAACCGCAGCGGGCAGCAGAAGCACCGCGCCCAGCGCGAGGCCGCCGAGAATCCTGAGGCCGAGCCGCGACGTCCCGAGGCCCAGGCGGTCTGCCGGCCAACCGACCGCGACCAGCATGAGGGCCGCTCCGCCCAGAACGAGAGCTGCGACCGCCATCTGTGGCTCGTACTGGATGAGGGCCCGAGACCACTCGATCAGCAGGACGTATGCCCCGACCAGGATCGCCCTCCGGGCGGGGTGAATGCTCTTGAGGGCGGAGATCAAGATGCCAGGCGCTCAGGTCCCGCATAGACATTGAAGCGGTCACCGCGGAGAAACCCGACCAGGGTCTGGTTGAATTCTCGCGCGAGGGCGACGGCGAGACTGGACGGTGCGCCTACAGCGGCGAGAATCGGGACGCCGGCGCTGATCGTCTTTTGCACGATTTCGTAGCCCGCGCGCCCGCTCACGACCAGGATCGAATTGCGCGCCGGGAGTGCGCCGTCGATCAGCGAGCGGCCGACGATCTTGTCGACGGCGTTGTGGCGGCCGATGTCCTCACGCACGTGGACGAGATCGCCGCCAGCAGTAAAAAGGCCCGCGGCGTGGAGGCCGCCCGTGCGCTCGAAGACTCCCTGTCCCGCGCGAAGCTGCTCGACGAGGCCCGGGAGAATCGATGCGTCGACTTTTGGACCATCCGGCAATGAGGACAGGTCGCGTCTCAGGTCCTCGATGAGCACCGTGCCGCAAACGCCGCATGCCGAGCTCGACAGCATCGAGCGCTCGGGCTTGCGCCTGGGCGCGCCCTTAGGGTGCAGGTCAACCTGGTTCGACTCCACCAGGTCGGCATCCACGTGTACGGCATCCTCCATCTCCTCCGATTCGGCGCTGATGCGGATGAGGCGCACCTCGTCCATCGCGCGCAGAATCCCCTCCGCGTACATCAATCCGAGGCACAGCTCGATGTCGTTGCCCGGCGTGCGCATGACGACAGACAGCGGCTCGCCATGCAGCGAGATCTGCAGCGGCTCCTCGGTGACGACCGCGTCCGGCGACTCGGTCCAGTGCCCGGACGTCCACCGATGTACACGCAGGCCGGGAGCGGCAGGCTTGGCCATCAGCCGTGGGCGACTCGGAGATGGCGCGCGGATCGCGGCACCGCCGTCGTGATGGCAAAACCGCGCCATGAGGTCACCCGTTCTGGCCTCAGCTCGACGGCCGGCGGAATCTCGCCTTGGTCCATGCCGTATCGCTCGGCAATCACAGATCCGTCCGCCGCGCTTTCAAAGGTACCCCTCACGCACGCGCCAACCATCAGCGAGGGCCGGAACCGATGATGAGACTCGACCACGACAGCGCCCGCAGACCCGACTCTTGGCCGGCCGGCCGCTGCCGCGACCGTGACCCTCCCGTGGTCCACCTCCCAGAAGGCGGGGCGGATCACCGGCATGCCACCTTCGTTCCAGCATGCGTAACCGCGTGAGACGCCCGCGAGGCGCCGGCTCACCTCCGCCGGGACAGCCGGAACTCGAGCAGCCTGGGCAGCGGGGAACTGGACGCCCTCCAGCACATCGGCGTGGCTCGGTCTCAGTCGCATGACCACACGGTTGTAGGGGAGCCACTCGCGCGGCAGACGCGTGAGGTCGAGCAAGTAACCCGCGACGAAGGGTGCGTTCTTCAGCGCGTAGCCGGCCATCCCAAGGACATAGCCCGGCCCGTCGAGCATCGCGCGCACCTGGTTCGAAACCGAGAGCGGATCGAAGACCTCGATGGCGCCGCGAAGCAGCAGCGCGCGCGATCCGCCGTCGACAAGGAAGGCGGCGCGCGGGTCGCGGCGTGCCATCAAGGTCTTGGCCGCATACCGGGAGGTCGTCATCCAGATCGATCCCGAGGCGAAGCTGAACACCGCTGGGTTGACCAACGGAAAACGGCCGGCGCGGAGGGCAAGCATGCCAATCGGAGACTGCCCAAGGATGTCCCGAGCCTCATGGGTCAACTTCATCTCGCCCACTTTAGTGTTCACCTCCCCGATGGGGTCGGGAGACCACCTCCCCGCCGCCGGGGAGGTCGGCCCGGGCCGAAGGCCCCGGCCGGGAGGGGAGATCCATCAGCTCTCCACCGCGAGCACGGTCCGGATCCGCTCGAGGGCTTTCTGGAGCCGGCCCCGAATCACCCAGTCAAGCCGGCCGGCAACCGCGCCACCCACAAAAGAACCCGGAGGCTCATAAGCGATGCGCAGCTCGATCAGGACACCGTCCTTCACCCTTTTGAACGTGAAGCCGCCCTCCTGCTTGATCAGCCCTGACTCGGAGACCCACCCGATCTCGTGCGGGCGGCGCCATCGATTCAGGCGCAGCACGCTCCTCAGCGGCATGCCGAGGGCTTGAATCTCCACGTTGTAGCGGGCGCCCAAGCCGGTGGTTTTCGACGCGGCCGGCTCCCACCGGCTCACACCCTCGAGCACCGCGGCAACGTGCCGATAGTCGGCGAAGTAATCGAAGGCACGCTCGGGTGGGCACTTGACTGACACCTGCGCCTTGAACTCGCGCTTTGCCATCCCAAGCAAGATATGACTGTGCTCAGGGTGACCGGGGGCCGCGTATCAGTAGAAGACTCTGTCTCCATCACTCGGGCGATGACCGGCGAGCATCTGCGCGAGGCGTACCTCCAGGACGTCAGCAAGCTGACCCTGGGCCTCGTTCGGATCCGCGGCACCTCCGTTTTTGTGGGCCCGATCGAGGTGCTGCGCTTTGGCCTGCCAAACGTGACTCGCAACTCCGTGTCGTGGCCGATCGAAGGCGGGCTCGCGGCCGGCTCCCCTGGTGGCCGGTGGCGAATCGAAGCAAACGACGGCCGCGTCGTGGCGAACGTTGAGGACTATCGCCCACGCCTTCCGCTGCCGCTCTACGCGATATCGCAGCTGCTCATCCACCATCTGGTGATCCGGCTGCACCTGCTCCGCCTACACGGGCGCGAACCTGAACCGGGCATCCCCGCCAGCCGAGACGACCGCTTGCGCGCGGCCGCGGTCGACATCGCTTTCTGCGCAACTCTCGCCGGCTTCACCGGCCGGCGCCGCAAGCTGCATGTCTTGCTCGGCATCACTGCCGCCTACCACGTCGCATGCTGGAGCAGCTCGGGGCGGACTCTCGGCGGCATGGTAATGCGCCAGCGCGTCGTGGCGATCGACGGGTCAGAGCCGAGCATCGGGCAATCGGTCGTCCGCCTCTTCGCCCTCCCGATCGCGTGGGCGCTCCGCCGTCCGGTGCACGACGAGGCCGCGGGCACCGAGGTGATCGTCGATTAAGTCGCCGTAGGATTTCGGGAGTGGCCAAACCAGTCGACCTCGTCATCTTTGGAGCGTCAGGCGATCTGGCGCACCGCAAGATCCTGCCGTCTCTTGGCCGGCTCGTCGCTCGTGAAGGCCAGTCCGTGCGCGTCGTCGGTGTGGGTCGCAGCCAGCTTTCCACTCCGGAATTTCGCGAGCAGGTCTTGAAGGCGAGCAGCAACCAGAAACTGAGCGACACGGCGGAATGGGTCCAGCTCAACTATCCGGACCCGCCGACCTACGCAGCGCTGACGGAAATGGTGGAGGCCTCGCCCACCGTCCTCTTCTATCTCGCCACCCCGCCCGAGACATTCAGCGACATCGTTGCCGCGCTGTCTCTATGCGGCCTGGCGAAAAAGGGCGACGTCGCGCGGCGGATCGTGGTCGAGAAACCATTCGGTCACAACCTCGCATCGGCTCACAAGCTCAACGCCGAGCTGGCGGCCGCACTCGAGGAAGAGCAGATCTTCCGCATCGACCACTACCTCGCGAAGGACACCGTCCAGAACGTGATGGCGTTGCGCTTTTCGAACTCACTTTTCGAGCCGGTGTGGAACCGGACTTTGATCGAGACCATCCTCATCACCGTCGCCGAGGAGGAGGGCATCGGCAAGCGTGCCGGCTATTACGACCAGAGCGGCGCCGTGCGCGACATAGTCCAGAACCACATGCTGCAGCTGCTCGCTCTGATCACGATGGAGCCACCGACCACATTCGACCCGGAGTATGTACGGCGAGCGAAGCGCGCCGCGCTGCGGGCGATGTCGCCGATCGATCCCAGCATGGCGGTGCGCGGCCAGTACGAAGGCTACCTCGAAGAGGAGGGCGTGGCGCCGGACTCGCGGCGCGAGACGTACGCGGCGATGCGGGTGTCGATCGACAACTGGCGATGGGATGGCGTGCCGATTTTCTTGCGCACCGGCAAGGCGCTCCGGCGGCGAGTCACCGAGGTCGTGATCAAGCTGCGCGATGCGCCGATGCTGCGCATCGGGGGCCGGCGCCAGCGCGGAATTCCGACTTTGATCGTGATCCGCATCCAACCCGACGAAGGCATCTCACTTCGCATCGGCGCCAAACGCCCGGGCACGAAGTTCGAGATGGTTCCGGCCGGGATGCGGCTCGACTACGCGCGACTTTCGAAGGCTTCGCTGCCCGACGCATACGAGAACGTGCTGTCAGAAGTTCTCGCGGGTGGACACTCGGCCTTCCCCGGCGCTGAGGAGATCGAGCTGTCGTGGGAAATCGTCGACCCACTCATCCGCGCTTGGGACGCGGAGGGCCATCCGGAGTCGTACCAGAAAGGTTCATGGGGACCTCAAGCCGCCGATGACCTGGTCGCAGACGCGGGTGGCGGACGCTGGATCGTTAGCGGCGACGAACCAGGAACAGCCTGAAGGCTGAGAGGGAACCCGGAGGCGGTCTCGGATTCCGAACTTTTGCCGCCACAGATTCGCTTCGATCCACCGCATTCCGAAACTGTTGGCGCCAAACGTGCGTTATCGGCACCGGACTAAACAAATAAGGGGCAGCCAAGTGGCTGCCCCTTGGTGATTGACGAACTAACTACGCGCGAGCGCCTGAGGTGCCGCCCTGCATCCAGAGCGAAGGCTTGTTCGGGTATAGGACGAGGATGAGGACCGCAACGAGGATGGCGATGATGAACGCGACGATGTCGAAGTGCGCGATCGTGATCTGGTTGAAGATCTGCCAGACGATTTCCAGCACGGCGCCAGACGATTTCCAGCACGGCGTAGAGAACGAGCGCGCGGACCCAGCTGACATTTCCGATCGGGTCAAATCCGGCGATCATGACGCCGGCGCCGAACGCGACTCCAGCCACCGATGCCGTAACGCCCGCCCAGCTGTCGAATGGGAAGAACGTGCCCCCGATGAAGCCCAGCCCGGAGCCCATCACGATCAGTACACCCATGACCCACATCAGGAGCTTCAACGCCAAGGGATTCCACTTTGCCACTAGATGACTTCCTCCATATGACCGCTGGTTATTGATTCGTTACACGGAGCGGCGGTCTTTTCAGTGCAACTTGTACTCGAAATGCACGCGATTAGCAACGCCCTATCAAGCAAAAGCTTGCGAACCGCCTCGCCAAACCCGCCGCGGCTTGAGCCCGTACGCCCACGCGAAAGCCCCTTCGTGGTCCGCTTCCCACAGCACGAGGTCGGCCAATTTCGATGGGGCGACCACCCCGCGATCCGATCGTGAAACGGACATTGCGCCGCCAACTGTGGCCGCGATCAGCGCCCTCTCAGCCGAGAGCTTGAAAACTCCGACGGCGAGAGCGATTACGAGGCTCATGCTCGTGATCCCGCTCGTGCCAGGGTTGTGATCCGTTCCAAGCGCGATCACCACCCCCG
>WNGJ01004283.1_pt1 | contig 14826 bp, 11 predicted proteins | sample 5400611 | NCBI WGS metagenome assembly WNGJ01 (sample SAMN13153375, study PRJNA577476) | soil metagenome | isolation source: 40 cm soil or saprolite under Garry oak tree replicate 1 | place: USA:California | collected 2016-06-15
CTGCGGGCCAGCCACGCCGCCACCCGGGCGGAGGCCTCGTCAAGACCGGCGTGGGTGACCGGCTCACCGTCCACGGTGACCGCGACCCGGTCCGGCACCACGCTGGCCGCCGCGGCCGCCAGCGCGGGCAGGCTCTCCCCGCCCAGCCGGGCCACGTAGTCCGGCACGTCGGCCACCCCGGGCAGGTGCGTCCGCCACCCGTCCAGGCTCCAGTCCAGGCTCCAGTCCTGGTAGCCGCTCATGGGCCGGCCAGCACGCGGGCCCAGGCCGAACGGTTGGCCGCCCGTTCGGCCCGCATGCGGTCGAGCAGGCCGCCGGCCGCCATCACCGCCTTGACGCCGGCCCCGGCGGCTCCGGTACCCCGCCCGGCCAGGTCGGCGGCGATCCGGGCCGCGACGGGTTCCGGCTCGTCGCAGACCCGGTTGACCAGCCCGAGCGCCAGGGCCTCGGCCGCCTCCAGCCAGCGGCCGGTCAGCACCAGGTCCATGGCGGCGGCCCGGCCGACCAGGTCGGGCAGCAGCCAGGCGCCCACCGCGAGGTCGAGTCCGGGCGGGTTTTTGGGACCGGTCCAGCGCAGCCGTGCTCCCGGTCCCGCGATCCGCAGATCGGACGCGGCGGCCAGCTGCGCGCCGCCGCCGACCGCGGGCCCGGTCAGCACGGCGATCACCGGGCCGGGCCTGGTGATGATGGTCTCGCAGCAGTCGTAGACCAGGTCGGAGACGGCCGCCCGTTCGGCATCGGTAATGGTCAGGTCGGCCCCGGCGCAGAACACCCGCGGATCGGCGCTGGCCAGCACGACCGGGACGCCGGGCTCGGTGGCCAGCGCGTCGGTCACCGCGCTCAGCAGGCTCACGTCGAGCGCGTTGCGCCGCTCCGGGCGGGACAGGCGCACCCAGCGGTAGCCGGCCGGGCTGGTCTCGACGGCCAGATGGGGATGGGGCATGCTGGCTCCAAACCGCCGGGGCTTCCGAAACGCCTGAAATATGGTATACCAAATAAACCGAGCCTCGGCTGGAGCCTGAGAGCCGGGACTCGGCCGACCCTGAGGAGCCAGGTGAAGCCAGCGCCGTTCGCCTACCACCGCGCGCACAGCGTGGCCGAGGCGGTCGCCCTGCTCGCCGAGCTGGGCGACGAGGCGAAGATCCTGGCCGGCGGCCTGAGCCTGGTCCCGATGATGAACTTCCGGCTGGCCCGGCCGGCCGCGCTGGTGGACGTGTCCCGGATCGAGGGCCTGAGCTACCTGCGGCCCGGTACGGAGGACGGGCTGCGTATCGGCGCGCTCACCACCCACCGCACGGTCGAGGTCAGCCGTGACCCGGCCGTCCTCGGTGACTTCGGCGTGCTGCCCCGGTCGGCCCCGTGGATCGGGCACTACCCGATCCGCAGCCGCGGCACGTTCGGCGGCAGCATCGCGCACGCCGACCCGACCTCGGAGTGGTGCCTGCTGGCCGTGCTCCTGGACGCCCGGGTGGTACTCACCGGACCGGACAGGACGCGCACCGTCCCGGCCGCCGGGTTCTTCCAGGGGTACTACAGCACCGCGGCCGCCCCGGACGAGATGATCACCGAGCTGTGGTTCCCCGCGCCCGCGCCGAACGCGGTGCTCACCGAGTTCGCCCAGCGGCAGGGCGACTTCGCGGTCGTCGCGGCCGCCGTGTCCGCCGACATCGACGGCGGCGTCTGCCAGCAGGGCCGCGTGGTCCTGGGCGGCGTCGGCCCGCTGCCGGTCGAGGTGGACGCGGGCCCGCTGGGCGGGCAGCCCGCCACCGAACAGACCTGGCGGGCCATGGGGGAGCACGCGGCCGGCCAGATCGACCCCCCACCCACCTCCCCATCCCCCTTCACAGACACGCACGGGGACGCCGGGTTCCGGCGCAGGCTGACCGCCACCCTGGTCGCCCGGGCGCTGGCCGAGGCGAATCAGCTGGCCGAGGCGAATCAGCTGGCCGGGGCGAATCAGCTGGCCGAGGGTGGCGGATGAGGTCGCAGGCCGCAGGATTCGACGGCCGCTGGGTCGGCGCCGCGGTGCCCCGCAAGGAAGACCGCCGGATGCTGCTCGGCCGCGGCCGGTTCACCGGCGACCTCACCCGCGCCGGCATGCTGCACGCCGCGTTCGTCCGCAGCCCGCACGCCCACGCCCGCCTCGGGGCGATCGACGGCACCGCCGCCCGGCAGGCCCGCGGCGTGGCGGGCCTGTTCACCGCGGCGAGCCTCGGGCACCCCTACCTGCTGGCCATGCTGGAACGCGACGAGTTCGTGCCCACGAAGATGCCGATCCTGGCCGGCGACCGCGTCAGGTTCGTCGGCGAGCCGGTGGCGGTCGTGGTGGCCGACGACGGCTACCTGGCCGAGGACGCGGCCGAACTGGTCGAGGTGGACTGGGATCCGCAGCCCGTCGCGGCCAGCCTGGAAGCCGCCACGGCGGCCGCATCGCCAGCGCTTCACGAAACCGGTAACTGCCTGGTCGACCTGCTGATGTTCGACGACGACCGGCTCCCGCAGGTCTTCGCCGCGGCCAGGGTCACGGTCAGCGCCACCTTCCGCAGTGCCCGGGTTGCCGCCCTGCCGCTGGAGGGCCGCGCCTGCCTGGCCGAATGGGACGACCGCGACGACCAGCTGGTCATGCACGTCTCCACCCAGGTCCCGCACCAGGTCCGCTCGGGCGTTGCCCAGGCGCTGAAACTACCCGAGCGCGCCATAAGGGTGATCGCCCCGGACGTCGGCGGCGGGTTCGGGCTGAAGTGCGTGGTGGGCCGGGAGGAGGTGGCCGTGGCGGCGGCCGCGCTCCGGCTGCGGCGGCCGGTCCGCTGGGCCGAGGACCGGCAGGAGAACCTGACCGCCTCCTTCCACGGCCACGAACAGCGCTACCAGGTCAAGGCGGCCTTCGACGAGCAGGGCAGGATCCTGGGCCTGGACGCCGAGATCGACTGCGACACCGGCGCCTACTCGGTGTTCCCGTTCACCTGCGCGGTCGAGCCGCTGATGGCCGCCACCGAACTCCCCGGCGTGTACAAGGTGCCCGCGTACCGGGCCAGGGGCCGGGCCATCGCCACCAACAAGGCCCCGGCCGCACCCTACCGGGGCGTATCCCGGCCGCAGATCGTGCTGGTGATGGAGCGGCTGATGGAGAAGGCCGCGGCCGCGCTGGGCCTGGACCCGCTGCAGGTGCGGCGGGTCAACCTGATCGGTAAGGACGAGTTCCCCTACACCGGCGTCAACAAGATCGTCTACGACGAGGGCAGCTACCGCGAATCTCTCGACCTGGCCGAAGAGCACGTCCGCAAGCAGGCCTGGCCCGCCGAGCGCGACCGGCTCCGGCAGCTGGGCCGGCGGGCGGGCATCGGTTATTCCTGCTTCTCTGAGCGCACCGCCTACGGCACGCCGACCATGTCCCAGCGCCGGATGCGGATGACCCCGGGCTATGACACCGCGCTGGTCCGGATGGACCCGACCGGCGAGGTCATCGTCACCACCGGGACCTGCGGCCACGGGCAGGGACACGAGACGACGTTCGCGCAGATCGTCGCCGACCGGCTGGGCATCCACCCGGACCAGGTGAAGCTAAAGCAGGGCGACACCGATCTGGCCTCCTACGGCTGGGGCACCTGGGGCAGCCGCTCGGTGGTGATCGGCGGCGGCGCGGCCGGCCGGGCCGCCGATATCGTCGCCAGCCAGCTGAGGCAGGTGGCGGGCAGCCTGCTCGAGGTCAGCCCGGCCGACGTCGAGCTCGCCGGGGGCGCGGCCCGCGTCCGCGGCGACGACACGGCATCTATCCCCATCCCCGAGCTGGCCAGGGTGGTCCACTTCCAGGCCCACCGGCTGGCCGAGGACCTGCGCTACGCGCTGGAGGCCCGGGCCACGTTCGACCCGCCCGGCACCTTCTCCAACGCCTGCCACGCGGCCATGGTGGTGATCGACCCGGGCACCTGCGCGATCCGGCTGCACCGCTACCTGGTGGTGGAGGACTGCGGCGTGGTCATCAACCCGGTCGTGGTCGACGGGCAGGTGCGCGGCGGCGTCGCCCAGGGGGTGGCGGCGGCGCTGCTCGAGCGGGTCTGCTTCGACGCCGAGGGCCAGCCGGTCAGCGCCACCCTGATGGACTACCTGGCGCCGACGGCGGCGGAGATGTGCGCCGTCGACATCGTCCACCTGCAGACGCCCTCGCTGTACAGCGAGACCGGCGCGAAGGGGATGGGGGAGGGCGGCACGATCGGCGCCCCGGCCGCCGTCCTGAACGCCATCAACGACGCGCTGTCCGACACGGACGTGCGCTTCGACCACATCCCGGTGCTGCCGCACGAACTGAGCGCTGTGCTGTGAAAGACATGCACGAGATCCGCCTCACCGTCAACGGCCGCGCCCACGAGCTGGCCGTCGAGGCCCGCCGGACGCTGGCCGACATGCTCCGCCACGACCTCGGCTACACCGGCACGCACCTCGGCTGCGAGCACGGCATCTGCGGGGCGTGCACGGTACTCATGGACGGCGCGCCGGTCCGGGCCTGCCTGGTCTTCGGGGTGCAGGCCGACGGGACCGAGGTGCGCACGGTGGAAGGGCTGGCCGACGGGGAGCAGCTGTCCGACCTGCAGCAGGCGTTCAGCGACCACCACGCGCTGCAGTGCGGGTTCTGCACCCCCGGGTTCCTCATGCTCGTCGAGGCCTACCTGGCCGAGAACCACGAGACTCCGCTCGAGGAGGCCGAGGCCCGCGAGCTCGTCGCCGCCAACCTGTGCCGCTGCACCGGCTACCAGGGCATCGTCGAGGCGGTCCTGGCCACCGCGCAGGCCCGGCGGAAACCCGCGAGCCCATGACCGTGATCGGCACCCGGATGCCGCGCCATGAGGACCCCCGCCTGCTGCGCGGCCGCGGCCGCTTCGGCGACGACATTAACGTCCCGGGACAGCTCCACGCCCGGCTCGTTCGGTCTCCTTCTGCCCACGGCCTCCTCCGGGCGCTCGACGTCACCGGGGCGGCCCGGGCGCCCGGCATCACCGCCGTGGTCACGGCCACCGATCTTCCGGCCAACTGCGTCATCCCGGTGCGGCTGGCCATCGCCGGGATCGACCTCAGCGGCTTCCTGCAGCCGGTGCTCGCCCGCGACACCGTCCGCTACGTGGGCGAGCCGCTCGCCGTGGTGGTCGGCGACGACCCGTACGCCTGCGAGGACGCCGCCGAGCTGGTCGAGATCGACATCGCCGACCTGCCCGCCGTCCTGGATGCCAACGCCGTGATCAGCGACGCAGACCAGCAGCGCACCGCGGCCGAACTCACCCGCGGCTACGGCGACACCGACGCGGCCTTCGCCGCCGCCGCGCACGTCGTCCGGATCGAGCTCGCCGTCGGCCGGCACAGCGGCGTGCCGCTCGAGCCGCGCTGCCTGCTGGCCGTGCCCGGGTCCGGCCGGGGCGAGCTCGCCATCTTCGGCATGACCAAGGTCCCGGTCTGGAACCGCGACCTGCTGGCGGACCTGCTCGGCGTGGACGAGACGCTGATCCGGGTGCACGCGATCGACGCGGGCGGCGGGTTCGGGGTGCGCGGCGAGTTCTACCCCGAGGATTTCCTGATCCCCTGGCTGGCCATGCGGCTCCAGCGCCCGGTCAAGTGGGCCGAGGACCGGGCCGAGCACCTGATGGCGGTGAACCACTCGCGGCAGCAGTACCACCGGGTCGCGGCCGCGTTCGACGCCGGTGGCCGGATCCTGGGCCTGACCGACGACATCATCCAGGACAACGGCGCCTACTGCCGCACCCACGGCGTCGCGGTCCCCGAGCTCACCGCGGCCATGCTCCCCGGCCCCTACCGTGTGCCCGCCTACCAGGGGCGGGTGCGGGTGGTGCTGACCAACAAGACCCCGTGCGGCACCTACCGGGCGCCCGGCCGGTTCGAGGGCACGGCCGCCCGTGAGCACCTGCTGGACGTGGCCGCCACCCAGCTCGGCATCGACCCGGTCCGGCTGCGGATGCGGAACCTGCTGACCGCGGCCGAGATGCCGCACGAGCGCCCGATCAGCACCCTCGGCACCGACCTGATCCTGGACACCGGCGACTACCCCGCGCTGCTCGCGGCCGCGGTCGCCGAAGCCGAGCGCCTCGGCTACCGCGCCCAGGCCACCGCCGAGCCGGGAAGCGACCGCCGCCGCGGATTCGGGCTGGCCATGTTCGTGGAGAAGAGCGGCCTCGGCCCGCAGGAGACGGCCGACGTGACCGTGAGCAGGTCCGGCGCCGTGCACGTCTACTCCGGCGGCACCTCGCTGGGCCAGGGCATCGAGACCGTGCTCGCGCAGATCGCCGCCGACGCGCTCGGCGCGGACCCCCGGTCGGTGCGGGTCACGGCCGGGGACACGGCCGCCCAGCCGTTCGGCGCCGGGTCCTGGGCGTCCCGGTCCACGGTGGTGGGCGGCAGCGCGGTGCACCAGGCCGCCACCGCGGTCAGGGAAAGGGCCATCGAACTGGCCGCTCGCGTCCTCGAGGCTTCCGAGGAAGATTTGAGCCTAACGGGCGGGGCGGTCAGCGTCCGTGGCGACCCGGGAGCCCGCCTGACCCTGGCCGACATCGCCAGGGCGGCTGCCCCGGCGAGCGGCTACTTGCGAGACGGGGAGCCCGCCGGGCTGTCCGCCCGCCGCAGGTTCGAGGTCTCGCACATGACCTACCCCTACGGCGCGCACGCCGCGGTGGTGGAGGTGGACACCGGGACCGGGCGAGTCCGGGTGCTGCGCTACCTGGTCGCCTACGAGGTGGGCCGCGCGATCAACCCGATGCTGGTGGAGGGGCAGCTGCGCGGGGGCGTGGCCCAGGGCATCGGCGGCGCGGTGTTCGAGGAGTTCCGCTACGACGAGGCGGGCCAGCCGCAGGCGGTCACGTTCATCGAGTACCGGCTGCCCACCGCGGCCGAGATCCCGCCGGTGGACGTGCTGCTATCTCAGGACGCCCCCTCGCCGGGTAACCCGCTCGGCGTCATGGGCGCGGGCGAGGGCGGCATCAACGCGGTCGGCGCCGCGGTGGCGAACGCGGTCCGCGACGCGCTGGGCCTGCCCGGCGGGGTCGGGCAGCTGCCGCTCACCCCGGCCAGGGTCTGTGCCCTCGCCTCGACCGCCGGAGGTGCCGCATGACCACCCCGGGCTACGTCAGCAAGACCGACCTGGTCGCCGCGCTCATCCGCGAGCTGGTCATCACCGGCGAGCTGGAGCCGGGGGAGCAGTTGCGCCAGCGCGACCTGGCCCAGCGGTTCGGCGTCAGCCAGACCCCGGTCCGCGAGGCGATGCGGCGGCTGGAATCCGAAGGCCTGCTGAGCTGCGACACCCACCGGGGATTCACCGTGGTCGCGCCGGATCTGGGCCGGGTCGAGGAGAACTTCCAGATCCGCGCGGCGCTGGAGTCGCTGGGCGCCTCGCTGGCCGCGCGCAAGATCGACCCGGCGGGCCTGCACCGGCTGCGTGAGCTGAACGAGCAGATGCGCGCGCTCGCCGACGACGACCCCGGCTACGCCGGGCTGAACCGCGAGTTCCATTTCACCGTCTACGAGTACGCGCACAGCCCGCTGCTACTGTCGCTGATGCGGCTGCTCTGGGCGTCGCTGCACGGCGGCCCCCGGGTGTCCCGCACGCACGCCGAGTCCGCCCGGCAGCACGACGAGATCCTGGCCGCGCTCGCGGGAGGCGACGCCGACGCCGCCTCCGCTCGGACATATCAGCACATCATCGGCGCGGATCCGGTAAAAGAAGTATCCGGGTGAGACCGCGCCCAGATCCAGGCCAGCCAGATCAGGGGAGACGCGATGCCAGCGATCGTGACCGACGACGGCGTGAAGCTGCACGCCGAGGAGACCGGCCAGGGCGAGCCGCTCCTGTTCGTCCACGAGTTCGCCGGCGACCACCGCAGCTGGGAGCCGCAGGTGCGCTTCTTCTCCGCGGCCTACCGCTGCGCCACCTACGCGGCCCGCGGCTACCCGCCGTCGGACGTGCCCACCGACCCGGAGGCCTACTCCCAGGAGCGCGCGGTCGCGGACGCGGTCGCCGTGCTCGACGGCCTCAAGATCGACAAGGCGCACGTGGTCGGCCTGTCGATGGGCGGCTTCACCGCGCTGCACCTGGCGCTCGCCCACCCGGGGCGGGTCCTGTCCGCGGTGGTGGCCGGCGCCGGTTACGGCGCCGAGCCCGCGCGCGCCGAAGCCTTCCGCGCCGAGTCCGTGCTCACCGCGGCCGCATTCGCGGCCGAGGGCGCCGCGAAGGTCGCCGAACGGTACGCGGCCGGGCCGGCCCGCGTCCAGTTCCAGAACAAGAACCCGCGCGGCTGGGCCGAGTTCGCCGGGGCACTGGCCGGCCATTCCTCCTTGGGCAGCGCCCTGACCATGCGCGGCGTCCAGGCCGAAAGGCCCTCGCTGTACGCGCTCACCGACGCCCTGTCCCGGATCGCCGTCCCGGTCCTGGTCCTAGTGGGCGACGAGGACGAGGGCTGCCTGGAGCCCGCGCTGATGCTCAAGCGCACCATCCCCACCGCGGGCCTGACCGTCCTTCCGCGCACCGGCCACACCGCCAACCTGGAAGAACCCGACGTCTTCAACCGCGCCGTGGACAGCTTCCTGTCCAGCGTGGCCCGCGGCTCGTGGCACCCCCGCGACCCGAGGTCCCGCTCCGCCTCCACCACCGGCATGACCTGACCCGCCTGCCCGCAGGCCCGTTCATACTGCATGGCTGCCTCGTTCATGCAGCCCCAGCTGCATGGCTGGAGCATCCATGCAGTGCGGATCCGGCGCGGGTGGTGGCGCTGGGGCTAGAGCGGTTCCTGTGGGCCGTGCGCTGATCTACCGCATATCAGGCTGTGGCGCGTGGGGCGCGGCTTACCGGAATCAGCGGATTTCCGATCACAATTCGTAGTCTTGCTTGAACAGATGTCGAACCTGTGCTGCGCTATACCGTGCGGTTCGCATCGTCCGGCATGCGTCCCGCAGGGGGGGTTGACCGGTATGGCAGACGTAGGCGGCGACAAGGAGCTGCCGCAGCGCGCCCGCGGCGAGGCCCGGGCCGCCACGTCGCCGTCCGTCTCGTCCGCCGCACCGGCGATGTCCGCGGAACTACGGCAGCGCCTGGAGGCGGCGGTCACCACCGAGCGCTCGGAGGCGGCCTCCCGTGAACAGGACAGGCCCACCGGCGGCGAGGTAACCACCCCCTCGGTCCGGAGCGGGAACAGCCTCGCCGGCAGCAGGCCGCCAGGCCCGCGCACCGGCGGCCAGGCCGGCTCCGTGGGCGGCCAGGCCGCCAACGCCGGGCCGGTCACCGAGGACGAGGTCACCGAATGGCTCGGGATCGCCGGCCAGTCCCCGGCGGCCGCGACGCCGCGGGCCGCCGCGCCCGAGGCCGGCACCGCGCCCGAGGCCGGCACCGCGCCCGAGGCCGGCACCGCGCCCGAGGCCGAGGCCGAGCCGGAATCCGCCAGCTGGCTCGGCGCCGGGCTGGCTGCCCTGATCGTGATCCCCGCCCTGGTCATCGGGTCGCTGGCCGTCGTGGCGGTCAGGCACTTCTCCGGAACGCACGCGAGCAGCCCGTCCAGCGCCGCCCCGGCCCGCCAGGAGGCGGCGGTCCGCGACGAGGCGGTCGCCTGGATCGTCCGGCAGGTACGTCCGGGCGCGATGGTGTCGTGTGATCAGGCGATGTGCGCGGCGCTCGAGGCGCGCGGGCTCCCAGCCCGCGACCTGCTCGTGCTCGGGCCGCTCTCGCGCGATCCCCGCCACTCCGACGTTATCGTCGAGACGGCCACCGTCCGGTCGCTGTTCGGAACCAGCCTCGACCTGGCCTGGGCGCCGGCTGTCCTCGCGTCCTTCGGCTCCGGGTCCGCGGGCATCACCGTCCGGGTGGCCGCCGCACATGGCGCCGTCGCGTACCAGACCGCGCTCGCCGGCGAGCTGGCCGCCGGGAAGGCGGCCGGCGCCAGGCTGCTGGCCGACCGGAGGATCAGCGTGTCGGCGTCCGCCCGGGCTCAGCTCACCGCCGGCCTGGTCGACCTGCGGCTGCTGGCCGCCCTCACCGCCCTGTCCAGGCACCTGCCGGTCAGCGTCGCGGGTTTCGGCAACGTCGGCACGGGCGCGAGCGCGGGTATCCCGTTCCGCTTCGCCGATCTGAGCCAGGCCACCCCGGCGGCCGGCCTGACGCGGGCCGCTTACGTGCGGTCGGTGCGTTCGGCCCTGAGCGGGCTCGATACCAGGTTCCGCCCGGTCAGGACGGTGCCCGTGGCGCTGCCGGACGGCCAGGCCGTGCTGCGCGTGGAGTTCACCGCGCCGAGCCCGCTCCAGCTATCCGGGAGCTAAGGAGTCGTAACCCATGCCCGCCGCATCCAGCGCCCGCAGCCACAGGTTCCTGCGGCCCGACCGGCGGTCGGCCCGGGCCAGCGACCAGCGGGTGGCCTGCACGCCCAGGTAGGCGAGCGGCTCGGGCGGGAAGGGGACCGGCTTGGTGCGCACCATCGCCAGCTGCGTCAGCTCGGTCGGCTGACCGCTCAGCAGGTCGAGCATCACCCGGGCGCCGAACCTGGTCGCGGCCACCCCCAGCCCGGTGTAGCCGAGCGCGTAGGCGACCCGGCCGCGGTGCGCGGTGCCGAAGAACGCGCAGAACCGGCTGCAGGTGTCGATCGCGCCACCCCAGCGGTGGCTGAACCCGATGCCTTCCAGCTGGGGGAACGTGCTGAAGAAGTGCCCGGCGAGCTTGGCGAAGGTAGCCGGGCGCTGATCGTAGGCCCGGCGGACATCGCCGCCGAAGTGGTAGATGGCGTCGTAGCCGCCCCACAGGATCCGGTTGTCGGACGTCAGCCGGTAGTAGTGGAACTGGTTGCCCGCGTCGCCGACGCCCTGCCGGTTCTGCCAGCCGACCGCGGCGAGCTGCGCCGGGCTGAGCGGCTCGGTCACCAGCACGTAGTCGTAGACCGGCACGATGTACGGCCGCAGCCGCCTGACCAGCGGGGGGAATGCGTTGGTTCCGAGCGCTACCCGCCTGGCCCGCAGCACGCCGCCGCGGGTGCGCACGGTCACGCCGTCCTCGTCACTGGCCAGGCCGGTGGCCGGGGTCCGCTCCGCGATCCGGACGCCGATCCGCTCGCACGCGTCGGCCAGGCCCCAGGCGAGCCTGGCCGGCTGCACGCCGGCCGAGCCTTCCTTGTCCCACAGGCCCGCCAGGTACGTGGGGGAGTTCACCTGGGCGCGCACCGCCTCGGCGTCCAGGAACATGGACCCGTCGGCCGCGGCGGCCTCCCTCAGCTCGCCGACCTGGTAGTCCTCGGTGGCCACGGTGATCGACCCGGCCCGCTCGAAGTCGCAGTCGATGCCGTACTTGCCGATCGCGGCCTCGATCGCGTCGAGGTTCTCCGCGCCGAGCCGCTGCAGCGTGCCGAACTCGGCCGGGAACCGCTCCCGCCCGTTCTCCGCGCCGTGGGTCAGGCTGGCCTCGCAGAAACCGCCGTTGCGCCCGCTCGCCGCCCAGCCGATCCTGTTCCCCTCGATGAGCACCACGGACCGCCCGGGGTTGGCCTCCTTGGCCAGCAGGGCGGTCCACAGCCCGCTGAACCCGCCGCCGATCACCGCCAGGTCGCAGGCCACCTCGCCGCGCAGCGGCTCGCGCGCGGCGGGCGCATCCGGCCGGTCCAGCCAGAACGGCGCCGGCTGCGCCGCCATGACCAGCCGGGTGAGCTCCTCGTCCTCAGCCATCCGCGGTATTCCGGGATCAGACCGCGGCGAAGGCGTCCTCGAGGATGGACAGCCCCTCGTCGAGCAGGTCCTCGCCGATCACCAGCGGCGGCAGGAACCTGATCACGTTGCCGAACGTCCCGCAGGTCAGGGTGACCAGTCCGGCCTGGTGGCAGGCCTTGGCGACGGCCGTCGTGGTGGCCGGGTCGGGGTCGAGCGTGCCCGGCTTGGTCAGCTCGATCGCCAGCATCGCGCCGCGGCCGCGCACGTCGGCGATGACCGGGTACTTCTCCGCCAGCCCGTGCAGCCGCGGCAGCACGATGTCGCCGATCCGGCGCGCCTTGGATGCGAGGTCTTCGGCCGCCATCGTCTCGATCGCGCCGAGCGCCGCCGCGCACGCCACCGGGTTGCCGCCGTAGGTCCCGCCGAGGCCCCCTGCGTGCACCGAGTCCATGATGTCGGTGCGCCCGGTCACCGCGGCCAGCGGGAGCCCGCCCGCGATGCCCTTGGCCGTGGTGACCATGTCCGGCACCACGCCCTCGTGCTCGCAGGCGAACCAGTCGCCGGTACGGCAGAACCCGGTCTGGATCTCGTCCGCGATGAACACGATCCCGTGCTCGCGGCAGAACTCGGCGAGCCCGGGCAGGAACCCGTCGGGCGGCACCACGAACCCGCCCTCGCCCTGGATCGGCTCGATGATCACGGCGGCCGTGTTGTCCTCGCCGACCTGGGTGTGGATCAGGCTCTTGACCATGGCCAGCGCCTCTTCCGCACACGCCTCGCGGCCACCGGGCCAGCGCAGCGGGTAAGCCATCGGCATCCGGTAGATCTCGCCCGCGAACGGGCCGAACTTGTCCTTGTAGGGCATGTTCTTCGCGGTGAGCGCCATGGTGAGGTTGGTGCGCCCGTGGTAGGCGTGGTCGAACGCCACGACGGCCTGCCGCCTGGTGGCGTGCCGGGCGATCTTCACCGCGTTCTCCACGGCTTCCGCGCCGGAGTTGAACAGGGCCGAGCGCTTGTCGTACGTTCCCGGCGTCCGCCGGGCGAGCTCCTCGCAGACCTCGACGTAGCCCTCGTAGGGCGTCACCATGAAGCAGGTATGAGTGAACCTCGCCGCCTGCTCGGCCACCCGCGCGGACACCCGCGGGGCCGCGTTGCCCACCGAGACCACGGCGATCCCGGACCCGAAGTCGATCAGGGAGTTGCCGTCGGCGTCCACGATCACGCCGCCGCCCGCGTCCGTGACGAACACCGGCAGGACGTGGCTGACCCCGCGGGCCACCGCGCGCTCGCGCCGGGCGAGTAGCTCACGCGAGACGGGTCCGGGGATCTCGGTAACAAGGTGCCTACGCTGCGGAAGCCGGGCGTCGTCGCCCGAAACATGCTCGGTCATGCTCCGACGATAGATCATCAGGCTAAACGGCCAAAGCGGTGGTAGCTGTACGCACGGGGCTAAGAGTCTATGGTGGTGACCCGGATACGGGAGAGGACGGATCTCGGATGCCTGACCATGAAGAGCCGAACGCGCGGGGGCTGTTCGGCGGCGTTTTCGCCAGGGGCGGCGTCGAGGCGGGCGACACCGCGTGGCTGCAGGCGATGCTGGACGCCGAGGCGGGCCTGGCCCGGGCGCTCGAACGGGCCGGGCTGGCACCGGCCGGGGCGGGCGAGGCGGTCACCGCGGCGGCCAGAGCCGGCAATTTTAATCCGAACGAGCTGGGCGGACTCGCGGCCCTGACCGGTAACCCGGTACCCGGGCTGGCCCGTGCGCTGGCCCGGCAGGTGCCCCAGACCGCGGTCAGCGCCGTTCATCGCGGCGCCACCAGCCAGGACATCGTGGACACCGCCGCGATGCTGCTGGCCAAGCGGGCCATCGGCGTCATGCAGGCCGACCTGGCCCGGGCGGCCGACGCCGCGGCCGGGCTGGCTGCGGCGCACCGGGCCTCGATCATGATCGGCCGGACGCTGCTCCAGCAGGCCGTCCCGGTGACCTTCGGCCTGGTCGCCGCGGGCTGGCTGACCAGCCTGGACGAGGCCCGCGCCGGGCTCGATTCTGTCGGCCCGCGGCTCGCGGTCCAGTTCGGCGGCGCGGCGGGCACGCTCGCCTCGCTGGGCGAGGCCGGCCAGCGGGTCGCCGCGCTGCTCGCCGCCGAACTCGGCCTGGCCGTGCCCGTGCTGCCCTGGCACACGGACCGGCTGCGGATCATCGACCTGGGCGCCGCGCTGGCCCGGGTCGCGGCGGCGCTCGGCAAGATCGCGCGGGATGTCACCCTGCTGGCCCAGTCGGAGGTCGGCGAGGTCAGCGAGGGCAGTACCGATCAGCGCGGGGCCGATCAGCGGGGTGCCGATCAGCAGGCGCCGGCGGCTTCCCCCCGGCGCGGCGGCTCCTCGGCGATGCCGCACAAGCGCAACCCGGTCGCCTCGATCGCCATCCTCGGCTGCACCAGGCAGGTCCCGGGGCTGCTCGCGACCCTGGCCGTGGCCTCGGAACAGGAACTGCAGCGCGCGGCCGGCGCCTGGCACGCCGAGTGGGAGCCGCTGACCGCCCTGCTCAGGCTGACCGGCTCCGCTTCGAGCTGGGCGGCCGAACTGCTGCCCGGGCTCGTCGTGGACACCTCGCGGATGGCTGCCAACCTGGCCGCGACCAAGGGCCTGCCGCTCGCCGAGCACGTTTCCTCGCTGCTGGCCGGCGTGCTCGGCGGCGCCCAGGCACACGACCTGGTGGCCGAGGCGGGCGCGCGGGCCGTCAGCGCCGGGCTCCCGCTGCGCGACGTGCTGCTGTCAGTGCCCAAGCTGGAAGAACGGCTCTCGTCGGCCGGCATCACCGCCGAGCAGATCGATTCCGCGCTCGAGCCGTCCGGCTACCTGGGCGCCACCGATGCCTTCATTACCGCGGCGCTCGACGCGCACGAGAAACTGGAGGATCGCCATGGATGACCCTCCCATGGATGACACAGCACGTGTCCGGCGGGGCATGACGGTACGCCGCGAGGTGCTCGGGGACGAGCACGTGGACCGGGCGGTGGCGGCGACCACCCCGTTCACCGAGCCGTTCCAGGACTTCATCACCCGCTACGCCTGGGGTGACATCTGGTCCCGGCCGGGGCTCTCCCGGGCCGAGCGCAGCCTGGTCACCCTGTCCGTGCTCGCCGCCATGCAGCA
>WNGJ01014760.1_pt1 | contig 14826 bp, 17 predicted proteins | sample 5400611 | NCBI WGS metagenome assembly WNGJ01 (sample SAMN13153375, study PRJNA577476) | soil metagenome | isolation source: 40 cm soil or saprolite under Garry oak tree replicate 1 | place: USA:California | collected 2016-06-15
TCCATTGGCAGTTCACCGATCACGAGCACCTGCAGGTGAAGCACATGCAGGAGACATTCCGCGCGCTCATCAAGGAGATGGGCGGCACGCCCTGGGGGGATATGCCGAGCAAAGAGGATGGCTACGGCATCGCGGCGGGAGGCGTGATCATCCACGAGCTGGGGGGGGCGCGGATGGGCGCGGATCCCAAGAGTTCGGTCGTGAACAGCAACTGCCAGACGCACGAGGTCAAGAATCTCTTCGTCGCCGACGGGGCGCCCTTCACGTCGCAAGCCGACAAAAACCCCACCTGGACGATCATGGCACTGTCGTGGCGCACGTCCGAGTACATCGCAGATCAAATGAAAAAGAGGGCTCTATGAAACGGCGCGAAGCGTTGGGCGCGATGGCGCTGGCCTCGTTGGCAACGGCATTTCGCTGGTCTCCTGCGGAAGCCGAACACGCGGCCAAGCTCGCTCGCGAGGCGCTGAAAACACCGTTCACCCCTGCGTTCTTTACGCCGCACGAGTGGGACACGGTACGCGTCCTTGCCGATCTGGTCATTCCGAAAGACGAACGCTCCGGGAGTGCCACCGATGCCGGGGTCCCCGAATACATGGACTTCATGCTTAACGACCGGCCCGACGGTCAGACACCGATGCGAGGCGGGCTCGCCTGGCTCGACAACGAATGTTACGAGCGCTACGCGAAAACGTTCGTGGCGGCGACACCGAGCGAGCAGACCGCGGTGCTCGACGACATCGCCTGGCCCAAGAAAGCGAAGCCGGAGCTGAGCCAGGGGGTCGCCTTCTTCAACATGTTCCGCGACATGACGGCGTCGGGATTCTGGTCCAGCAAGATCGGCGTGACCGATCTCGACTATCGTGGCAACACGTTCGTGCGAGAGTGGGCCGGCTGCCCGCCGGAAGCGCTGCAGAAGCTTGGCGTCCAATACTGAGGACTGATGGCAAAACGACTTGGCATCGGGATCGTGGGGAGCGGCTTCAACGCCAAATTCCACCTGCTGGGATTCGTGGGCGTCCGGGACGCCGACGTCCTCGGCGTCTGGAGTCCCAACCAGAAGAACGCCGCCACCACGGCCACGATCGCAAAGAAGCTCGGCGTCGGCGACGCCAAGCCGCATCCCTCCATCGCAGCGATGGTCGAGGACCCGGCCATCGACGCGATCTGGCTCTGCGGCCCCAATCACGCCCGTATCGAAAACGTGGAAGAGATGGTCAGCGCGATCGAGCGCGGGAAAGGCAAGCTGCTCGGGGTCGCGTGCGAAAAGCCGCTGGCACGCAACGTCGCGGAAGCTAAACGCGTCGTGGAGCTCGTCAAGAAAGTCGGCCTGCCGACCGGGTACCTCGAGAACCAGGTCTTCGCACCGCAGGTCGAGGTGGGACGCACCTTGCTCTGGGCCCGCGGCGCCAAGCTGACCGGCCGGCCCTATCTCGCGCGCGCGGCGGAAGAGCACAGTGGCCCGCATGCCCCCTGGTTCTGGCAGGGCGCGCAACAAGGGGGCGGCGTGCTGAACGACATGATGTGTCACTCGTCGCTGCTGGTCCAACACCTGCTCACCGACCCGACGAAACCGCGGACCTCCGTCCAGCCGGCGAAAATCACGGCCCACATCGCGAGTCTCAAGTGGTCCCGCCCCCACTACAGCAAGAAGCTCAGCGAGGCGATGGGGCAGGACGTGGATTACGCGAAGACGCCGTCCGAGGATTTTGCGAGCGTGGTGATCGATTTCGCCACCGACGACGGCCATCGCGTGCTGGGTGAAGCGACGACGTCCTGGAGCTTCGTCGGCGCCGGCTTGCGGCTCTCAGCCGAATTGCTGGGCCCCGAGTACTCACTGTCGTGGAACTCGCTCGACTCGGGACTCAAGCTGTTCTTCAGCCGCGAGGTGCAAGGCAAGGCGGGCGAAGACCTGGTCGAGAAGCAGAACGCCGAAGTCGGGCAGATGCCTGTCGTGGCGAACGAAGCGGCGGCATATGGATACGAGGCCGAGGACCGTCACTTCGTCCAGGCTTTTCTCAACAAGCAACAGCCCGAACTCACGTTCGACGACGGCTTGCAAGTCGTGAAAGTCCTGATGACCGCCTACATGAGCGCCGAGCAGGGCCGCACGATCGACTTCCCCGGCCCGGGGGTCGATGCGTTCGTGCCCGCAGTGGCGCAGGGGACATGGAAGCCATGATCGTCACGCTAGCTTTGATCCTTATGGTCCAGGCACCGCAGCAGTGGCCGCAGCACTCGATGGATCGCCCTCGGCCTCCCGTCGTCGATCCTGGCCCTGAGCGCCCTCCCACCCCGGCGCCGAAGGACGCGATCGTCCTGTTCGACGGGACGAACCTGTCGCAGTGGCGCGCGCAGGACAGCACGGCCGCGAAATGGACGGTGAGGCCACGCCTGCCGTCGCGCAGGGCGAAGGCCAGGAGCGCGGCAACAGCGGCGTCTTCCTGATGGGGATCTACGAGCTGCAAGTGCTCGATTCCTACCAGAACGACACATACCCCGACGGCCAGGCGGGAGCAGTGTACGGCGAGAACCCACCGTTGGTCAACGCGACGCGCCCACCCGGACAATGGCAGGCGTACGACATCGTGTTTCGTCGCCCGCATTTCAAGGCGGACGGCTCGCTCGAGCGCCCGGCGCGCATGACGGTGTTTCTCAACGGGATTCTGATTCAGGACAACTTCGAGCTGGTGGGACCCACGGCGAACAACGCTCGACCGCCGTACAGGGCGCATCCGGACAAGCTGCCGCTGAAGCTACAGGATCACGGCAATCCGGTACGCTATCGGAATATCTGGATCAGAGAGCTCGAGTAACGGCACCCTTCTAGATCGACGTTCCGGCAGACGGTTGCGCCGAGCTCTCCTGGGTCTGCGGCCGGAAGAATATCGCGAATAGCACCATGACCACACCGGCAAACGCGGCTGGCAGCGGCCAGAACTTTGCCCACTGAGCCAGGGTCAGATCCGTCGCCGCACCCTTGAATCCGTTGTAGACCCAGCCTCCGATGAAACCGCCGATCAGCATTCCTACACCGTAAGTGACCAGCACCAGAAATCCCTGAGCCTGGCCGCGCACGGCGGGCGACGACTTCTTGTCGACGTAAATCTGCCCGGTCACGAAGAAGAAGTCGTAGCAGACGCCGTGGAGCAGGATCCCGGTCACGATGAGCCAGAACACCGCATCGGGAGCAGCGATCGCAAAGAGCGCATACCGCAGGACCCACGCTCCCATCCCGACCAACAACATCTTTTTCACGCCAAGCCTGGCAAACATCAGCGGCATGAGGAGCATGAAGCCAGTCTCGGACATCTGACCCAGCGTCATGACGGACGAGGGATTCGGGAACAGGCTGGTCACGAAGTTGTGCGTGCCCCGGTCGTAGACACCGACCCTCGCGAAAACGGGGGCGTACGTATAGTAGGCCGCGAGCGGGATGCAAATCAGCATCGAGCACACGATGAAGACATAGAATGGCGTGCTGCCGAGCTCACGGAGCGCCTCGACACCCACGATACTCCGAACCGAGACGGGCCGGCCCGCTGCCGGCGGCGGTGTATGCGGCAAGGCGAAGCTGTAGAAACCCAGCAGCAGGCTGGCGATGCCGGTCGTGTACAGAGGGAGCGGCGTGTTGTCGGGTAGTTGACCGGCCGTGAAACGACTCAGCACAAACCCGATGAACAGCCCCGCGATGATCCAACCGACCGTGCCGAAGACACGAATGAACGGAAACTGATTCTCCTGATCGCTGATGTTGTGGAACGCGAGGGAATTGGCGAGTCCCAGGGTCGGCATGTAGCACAGGTTGTAGAGCAAGATCAGGAAAATGAACAGCCTGGGCGCCCCCGTGGCCCCGGGCACTAGCAGCATGAGAACTCCGCCCAAGAGATGAAGGACGCCGAGCACTTTTTCGGTGGAGAAGTAGCGATCCGCGACCAGGCCAAGAAAGAACGGCGCGACAATGGCGGCGATCGGGTTCATTACGTACGGCAAGTTGATTAAGGACGACATGCCGTGCGCCGACATGTAGTTCCCGATCGTGGTGTACCATGCCCCCCAGATGAAAAACTGGAGGAACATCATCGTGGACAGCTTGGTGCGGATCACCGCGTCAGGATGCCGCGACCGCGAGTTCCTTCGTCAGCCGAATGATGATATGGGCCCCCGCTGGCAAGACGATGTCAGAGTCCTTCGTCTCGTGTGCCACGGCGGCGCCCGCAGCACCGCCCACGATGCCGCCGATGATCGTGCCCTTCTTGTTACCGCCCAGCACGCGGCCGAGGATCGCGCCCGCAGCCGCGCCCGCTCCCACCTTGGCCGCATCACCAGATGTCACGCCGCGGCCCTTGTGGATCGTCTCGAGCGAGTCCACGGACGCCTCGAAGGGATACGACTTGCCGCGTACAGTGATGCTCGAAACACTCAGCGTCAAGGTCCCGGGCGTGCTGGGATTGGGCGCCGGTTTCACGTCCGCGACTTTGCCGTTGACGACCGAGCCCGCCGGAATCACGACGCGGCCGGCCGCGTTGCGGACATCGTCGACGACGCGCGCGGTGAATGCATCACCGACTTTCGCGGTGCGCGAGGAAATCGTATCGGTGGCGGCGATGTCCACCTTCGTGCCCACACCCAGGCGCGCCATCGGGGGCGGAGCGGGCGGCCGCGCGGGCGGCGGAGCCGGGGGATTGGTGCGGTTCGTCGGATTACGCGTTGCCGGCGGCGGTGTCGCCCGCTGGTCTGCGACGTCGCGCATCTGCGCCGTCGATTCGGCGGGTGCCAGCGTGAGGTTGCGGGCGGTCGAATCGCTGGCCTGGCTTTGCTCCTGTCCCTTCTGACAGGCAGTCAAGCCCACTGCGATCGCGGTCGCGAAAATCGCAAGACGAGTCATAAGGTCCTCTCGGTAACGGCGGTGGTAGACTACAACCGATCCCGCAGAAACTGCGGCGTCAGCCCCTGTAAGTACCCGGCAAGCAGCGTAAAGCTATCGGTGACCAGCAAGAGGCCCAGCACGATCAGCATCCCGCCGGCAATGCGGTCCACCCATACAATGTAGGGGCGGAACCGTTGAAACCAGACCAGGAATCGATCGAGCGCCAGCGCGGTCAACAAGAAGGGGATCGCGAGCCCGAGCGCGTAGACCGCCAGCAACCCGATCCCCTGACCCAAGCCCGCACGCGTGGCCGCGAGCGTAAGAATGCCGCCGAGAATCGGCCCGATGCAGGGCGTCCACGCGGCACCGAACGTGAATCCGACGACGCCGGAGCCGAAAAACCCTAGCGGTTTGCGGGCCAGCTGGACTCGCCATTCGCGCATCAGGAACGCGGGCCGCAGGAGCCCGAGCAAGTAGATCCCGAACAAAATCAGCAGCACACCACCGATCCGTCCCAGCCACACCTGATAGTCGCGCAGCAGCTGCCCCACCGCCGACGCCGCCGCGCCGAGCAGCACGAAGACGAGCGAAAATCCGGCGACGAACCACAACCCATGGAGCAGCGCCGTGCCGCGCCGCCGCTCCGCTTCCTCGACCGACATCCCCGTGAGAAACCCGACGTAGCTCGGAACGAGCGGCAGTACGCACGGCGACAGAAAGCTCAGCAGACCGGCCGCAAACGCAACGAGCGCACTCACATCAGCCGCAGAACGCGACCGCGGAGACGACCGTCGTCCAGCGCCCGTCGGCTCCACATTCGGCGGTGGAGGTGACGTTCATGGTGCGCACGATTTCGCCCGAGAGCAGCCACTGCTCGCGGCGCTCGTCCCATGCCTTATCGGCTTCGAACGGCACGCCGAGCACGGTGGCCAGCATCGAGGCGGCTAGGTCTTCGGCATACTCGCCGGAGACAGTTTCGCTTTGGCCGTAGCTGTGATGCTCGGAGATGTAGCCATGGTGGGAAGGATCGGCGGGCATCGCGACGCCAATCGACGCGGCAACGAGCCGGCTCGGCTCGTTGGTCGATGACTCCGCGATGACCGCGAAGACGATCTGACCAGGTTTCAGCATGCTCATGCCCTCTTCGCGGTCGACCAGCTCGCAGTGAGGGGGAAAAATCGAGCTCACCCGCACGAGATTGAAGTTGGCAAGATGGGCATCGCGCAGCGCCATCTCGAAACTGGTGAGCTTTTCCCTGTGCCGGCCGACGCCCTTCGTGAGAAAGGCTTTGGTCGGGATGAACATTCTGGCGTCAATCAACCTCGAACTACCTCCCTTCGTACCAGACCGCGGGACCCAGCTCGACGGGCGGCTCGGTATCACCGCCCCGGTCGACCGTTGCCTGCATGACCTGCGCCAACACCTCGGGGGGACTCAGCGCAACTTCCACGACTTCGATCTTGGTCTGCCCGCGGTCCTTGCCGCGCACGATGAGCATGTATTTCGCCGTGTAGACGCGCAACCGTCCGTCTGGAGACGCACTCTTGCGCGTGACGACCGCCGTGCCCCACTCGCGCCCCTGCCGCTTGATCGGACGAAAAATGTAGATCGTCTCGATCTCGGCGGGCGGCACCTGTGCCTCGACCGCAGCCGCGAGCTTCGCCCAGCCGGGACCGCGCCCCGGCGGCGATGAGGGGGGCGGGGGAGGCGCTAGCGGGAAGACTGGGCCGGTGTCCGGACTGGGGTCGCTTGCTGCCATCGCTCCACATAGAAGCGCAGGACATGCATGAAATCCTGCGCGTTGGTGACGACGCCGTAGGCCTGAGCGCCGTTGCCACGAAGATCGCGAACGTCGCGGTGGCGGTGTGGGCCCGCATGGCGTCCTGGGCGGCAAGCGTGTCGGCCAAGACGCCGGGCAATGGACCGTCGTCGCGGATCGATCCGGCGAGCACGTACGGGATGCGGTGCGTCACCAGGGCGTGCATGATGCCGCTCTTCACGAGCCCCTCGCCGACGGCCTTTTCGATCGAGCCCGCGCGCCGAATCGCGTTGATCGCGCGCATGTGCAGGCCATGCCCGCCTTCCACGCTTTCACCGGAGCTCGACATTCCCAGCGTCGTGCCGAAGATGGCGGCCTCGAGATCGTGCACCGCGACGGCGTTGCCACCGAGCAGCGTGTTGCAGTAACCGTTGTCGATGAACCAGATCATGTCCTCCCGCGCGCGCGCATGCACGAGCGCGGGTCCGATGACCCAGAGAATCTTGCCGCCGCGCTGCTTCTCTTCGCCCAAGAGCTGCGCCAGCACATCGTAATCCACCGGCCGCTCGCGGGACACTTCCGCCGCCATGAAGCGGAATTCGTTGGGGCTGTGTGTGCCGCCCAAAAAACCTTCGACGTGGACGAAGATTCCCTCGGTGCCGTCTTCCGCCGCTCCCACAGCCACCGTGTCGCCGTGGCGCACTCGGCGCGGCTCGGTAACGACGAGATCGTCGGCAGCGGCCTGCACGATCACGCAATCCATGCGCGGCAGGCGCGGCCGCCGCCACCCGCTCGCCAGCTTCACGTACGTCGGCAGGTTCGTAGTCGAAAAAAAACCGTCGGGAAGGACCCCGTCGGCGGGTGCGGACGTGAACCGTGCATCGGGCGCACCGGACAGCGGAGGCGCGGCAAAGTTCGGTGGTCGATACTGAAAGCGCGGACGACTCACAGGCCGGTCAAAATACCCGAAGTGAAACGGCTTTCACAAGAGTGAAATTGGATCGCGGTCGACCGTCACCGCGCGATGCATCTTCCTGCGCCACGCGCGCACCACGCGTCCCAGCACGCGCGGCTCGGGGGACTTCACCAGCACGTGCCAGCGCCACTTCCCCTTCAACCGCATGATCGGGCATGGCGCCGGACCCAAGACCGTAAGCATTCCCTCCAGCCGCTCCGTCGCCGCGCGCCGCAGCCAGGCTGCGACCTTCTCGGCCAGCTCCGCCGTCCGCGCGTGATCGTCTGTCGCGATCACGAAACGCACCAGACCGGTCCGCGGCGGATACGGTGGATGCGGTGGCGAACGCAGCGGGAGCTCGGCTGCCGCAAATTGCGCGACCGAGTGGGCCGCCGCGGCTCGGATGGCGTGGTGATCGGGTGCGCGCGTCTGGACGAACACTCGCCCGCCGCGGGGGCCGCGCCCTGCCCGTCCCGCGACCTGCGCGACAAGCTGAAACGTCCGCTCGCCGGCGCGAAAATCGGGGAAATGCAGGCCGGTGTCGGCGTCTACGACACCGACGACCGTGACGTTAGGAAAGTCGAGTCCTTTCGCGATCATCTGCGTGCCGAGCAGGATGTCCACGTCGCCGCTGGCCACACGCTCGAGGATGTGATGGTGCGCCCACTTGCTCGACGTCGTGTCGAGGTCCATGCGGGCGATGCGCGCGCGCGGGTACCGCAGTCCGACGAAGTGCTCGAGCTGCTGGGTACCGAGGCCACGGAGGCGCTGGGTGGCGTGGCCACAAACAACGCAGGTCTCCGGTATGCGCTCTTCGTGACCGCAATAGTGACAGCGCATTGCGGGCGGTGTCTGATGCACGGTCAGCGCGATCGCGCATTGCGGGCATCCGGGCACGTTCCCACACGCGGGGCACTGCACGAATGTCGCAAAGCCCCGGCGATTGAGCAGCAGGAAGACCTGCTCGCCGCGCTCGAGCGCCCCGGAGATCGCCTGGTCCAACGCTTCGCTCCACGGGATCATCCCCCCTCCCACTCCCGCCTCCGCGGGCGGGATGCGGGGCGCGCTGCGCAGATCGATGATTTCCACGGGCGGCAACGGCCATGCGCCCACCCGATCGGGCAGCGCAAACCTCGCGACGTGTCCTTGCGAGACCTGATCGAGCGTCTCGAGCGATGGGGTCGCGCTGCCGAGAATGAGCCGGGCGCGCTCAAGCTCCGCGCGCCTGGCCGCGGCATCTCGCGCGTGATAGCGCGGTGCTGAGCCCTGCTTGTAGCTCGGCTCGTGCTCCTCATCGACCACGATGGCGCCCAGCCGTTGCACGGGCGCGAAGATGGCGGACCGCGGCCCGACGGCGACGAGCCGCTCGCCACGACGCAGCGCACGCCAGGCATCCGCACGCTCGCCATCGGACAATCCCGAATGCAGCACGGCCACCTGGTCGCCGAAGACGCCGCGCAGGCGGGCCACGGTTTGCGGCGTCAGCGCGATCTCAGGGACGAGGAGAATGGCGCCGTGTCCCGCGGCGACCAGGCTGCGCAGCACCTCCAGGTAGACCAGTGTCTTCCCCGATCCGGTGACGCCATGCAGCAAGACGGGTTTGTCGACCGGCGTCTCCAGAATCCCTCCCACGGCGGCTCGCTGGTCTTCGGTCAGCGATGGTGGCGGAGGCGACGAGAGATCGGCAAAGGGGTCGCGCATTTCCGGCACGCGCTCGATGCGGGCGACCCCTTGCTGCACCAGGCCGTCCAGGACGCTCGCGGAAATGTTGAGCTGCCCGACGAGATGTGAGACGGGCGCCGAGCCGCCCAGCGCTTCGACGGTTTCATAGACGGCGCGGCGTTTGGGCGCCCGCTTGAAGCGTCGCTCCCGCTCGAGCAGGGAATCCATGCCGTTGCCGGTGAGCACGAACAGCCGTTCGGCGGCCGGTGCCGGCCCCGCTGGGCGCGCCACGCTCCACAATGGGCCAGGAAGCAGCGCCCGCAGCGACAGCCCGAGCGGCGCGCCGTAATAATCGGAGAGCCAGCGGCCCAACTCGAGCAGCGCGGGGGACAGTGCCGGTTCGTCGTCCGGCGCAGCCGTAATCGGCTTGATGTCGAGGCTCCCGGCCGCCCCGGCGACGGCCTCCATCACGATACCGATGACCTTGCGGCGCCGGAGCGGCACAACGACACGCGCGCCCCGGCCCACGCGATCCGCGAGCTCCGCGGGGACTTCATAGATGTAAGGCCGGCTTACCGGAACAGGCAGGACGACCGCGACGTAGCGCGGCGCGTTCATCTCTTTTTGACGCCGAGCCCGGGCTCCGTGGGGAGGCGGATCTGTCCCTGGTCGATGGTCGCGCCGGTGAACGGATCGTCCACGGTGAGGGCGGCGCCGTCCAGGTCAGCGGCATCGACGAGCGGCGTGAAATGCGCCGCGGCGGTGATGCCGAGCGACGTCTCGATCATGCACCCGACCATCACGAGCATGCCGTGCGCGCGCGCCGTGGCAATCATGCGCAACGCTTCCCGCAGCGAGCCGCACTTGGCGAGCTTGATGTTGATTCCGTCCACGCGGCCCGCGAGGCGCGGAATGTCGGCGGCGACCAGACAGCTTTCGTCGACCACGATGGGGATGCCGTACTTCGCCGCGGCGCGCCGGACCTCGCTGAGTCCCTCCAGGTCCTCCGGCACCAGCGGCTGCTCCAGGAATTCGACGCCGAAGTCTTTCAGCGTCGGGAGCATTTGCTTCGCGCGTTTGACGTCCCAGCCGGCGTTCGCATCCACGCGAATGGGCTTGTCGGTCGCGTCGCGAATCGTCTTAAGAATTGCTTCGTCGTGATTGGTGCCGAGTTTGATTTTTAGGATGGGGTAGCCTTGAGCCTCCCGAACTTTCTCACGGATCTTTTCGGTCGTGTCGAGCCCGATCGTGAACGAGGAAGGGGGCGCCTTCTTCGGATCGAGTCCCCACAGCCGCCACAGCGGCTGTCCCAGCGACTTGCCCACGAGATCGTGGAGCGCGGCGGACAGCGCGGCGCGCGCCGCCCAGTTCTTCGGCAGGACCTGCTCCCAACGCGCCTCCGCGGCCTCGAGATCGAACGGATCACTCGGCAGATGCGGCCCGAGCGTCTCGAACGCTTTCAAAACCGTCTCGAGATTCTCCCCGTAGAAAGAGGAAGGGTCTGCTTCGCCCCACCCTTCCCGTCCATTCCCATCCACCAGACGGACCCAGGCGCGCTTATAGCCGTTCGTCGAGCCACGCGCAATGGCGAACGGGTGGCGGGTCGTGATGGATGCCTGCTCGACGACGAGCCTCAGACCCATCGACGTTTCTTGAGCCACCACATGATGACGGCGGACGTCAGCGCCATCACGACGAGCGCGCCGTAGAACCCGTACGGGTTATGGGTGAAGGGCATCTGGCTGAAGTTCATGCCGAAAATCCCCGCGACGACGATCAGCGGCAGCGCGATCGTGGCCACCACCGACAGCTGCTTCATCACGGTGTTCAAGCGGTTCGAGGTCTGCGAGAGATACGTCTCGAGCACGCCGGCCAGCAAGTCGCGGACCGTGTCCATCGATTCCACGATGCGGATCGTGTGGTCGTACACGTCGCGATAGTACAGCTGCGTATCGGGGCGAATGAAGCCGCACGGCCGGTTGGTCAGAATGTTGAGCACTTCGCGCAGCGGGCCGACGTGGCGCCGCAGCGAGAACGCCGACCGCTTCGCCTTGAAGATCTCGTGAATCAAGTCCGGGTCGAACTGTTCGAAGAGCCGCTCTTCAAGTCCGTCTACCATGACGTTGAGCTCTTCGACCAGCGGGAAATACGCGTCGACCGATTGGTCGATAATGTTGTGCATCGTCATCTCGACACCGCGCGCCATCAGCTCGGGATTGCGCATCAGGCGCTCGCGCACGGCCGCGCAGCTCTTGGACGGAATGCCGTGGACGGTAACGAGGACATTCTTGCCAAGGAAGAAGTAGAGATTCGAGGTGGCGAGATCGTACGGCTCCGGCGTGCCTTCGTCGAAGCGAATGACCGCCATCACCACGAACACGTAGCGGGGGTATTCCTCGAACTTGACTCGCGTCCCCGGCGACAGCGTGTCTTCGATCGACAGCGGGTGGAACTCGAATACTTTTTCGAGCAGCGCGTGCTGATGCATGTTGGTGCTGTCGATATCCACCCATAGCTCCCCTTCGCCACTGTGGAGGATCTCGCGCATGCGGGAGGGGGAGATGTCCTGCTCGAGCGTCCCATCGGGCCGGCGGTACAGGCTGGTCGGCCAGTTCTTCGATGCTTGCGGCGATTGCGCCGGAGCGGCGGTGACAGTCACGTGCTCAAGATAGTGCGCGCACGTGCGCCACGACACCGGCGGCCAGCAGATCGAGCCGATAGCCGCCCTCCAGCACGCCGACGACGGGGCGCTTCCCCATGCGCGCGCGCAGCGCCTCCGTCCAGTGCGTGATGTCGTCCGGCTCGAGCGTGAACTCGCCGAGCGGATCGCCGGCCAGCGAGTCGAAACCCGCGGAGATCAGCAGGATGTCGGGATCCCAGTGCTCGAGCGCGGCATCCACGCCCGCCAGAAAATCCCGCACATACACCGCACGCGGCAATCCGCCGGGGCGCGGCACATTGAAGACGTTGCCGACACCGCGCTCGTCGGCGGCCCCGGTCCCGGGATACCACGGATACTGATGCATCGAGACGAACCGGATTGAGGGATCGTGCTCCACCAGCGCCTGCGTGCCGTTGCCGTGGTGCACATCCCAATCCGCGATCAGCACGCGCGAACAACCGCGCGCCTGCGCGTGCCGGGCGGCCAACACCACATTGTTGAGGAAGCAGAAGCCCATCGCGCGCTCGGCGAGCGCGTGGTGGCCAGGGGGACGCGTGACGCCGAAGGCCGTCCCCGCTTCTATTCCGCGCTCGACCGCGGCGAGTGCCACGCCGGCGGAAGCCAGCGCGCTCTCCCAGCTGCGCGGGCCCAAGAACGTGTCGGCGTCGAGTGCCCCCCCACCGCCGCCGCGGGCGTTCAGGTCTTCGAGCATGGCGATGTACGCGGCCGCGTGCACGCCTGCCAGCGAAGAACTCGTTGCCGGGGATGCTTCGACCCAGCGCACGACCGCAGCGAGATCGGGACGCCGCAGGGCCTCGAGCACCGCCTCGAAGCGTTGCGGCCGCTCCGGATGGCCAGCGCCGGCATAGTGATGCCGGCAGGCCGGATTCCAAACGACGACCGACACTACTGCTGGCGGCGTGTGTGCAGCAGGTCGCGCAGCGATTCCACTTCGCGCTTCATTTCTCTCCGCGCGGCGGCCAGCTCCGCCATCGCCCGGCGGTAGCGGAACCAACCGACGATCACGAGCGCCGCCGCGATGCCGCAAATGATCGCCCACACGATCTGGTTGATCATCACCAGTAACACGGCGTTGAGCAGCAGGAACCCCACCGCCATGATGGTCACGCCGCGCGTGAATGCCCAGGTCGTCATCGTACGGGTTGCCGCCGGGCGGGCAACACGATGAACGGCGCGTTGGGGACGGCGCCGAGGGCCCGCAACGTGGTGGACTCGTCGAGGACGGTGGCGCCCCGGAACTTCACGACGAACGCCTGCTCGCCGTGCGTCGTCTTCAGCGCCGCCCTGAGTGCCTCGTGTTTCAACTGGGCCACCGTCGTGTTGTCGTCCACTTGTACGGGGACCGTCTCCCACACGGGCGTCACCATCACCCGCACCGGAAAGCGCTCGGCGACGGCGGTCGTCACACGACCTCCACGGGCGACGCGAGCGGCAGCGTGGAGAAGAAACGATCAAGCGCCTGATCGAAGAACAGCGTCGACGCGCGCACCCGCGTCACGCTCGTTTCCTTGTCCGCCCAGGCGCTGATGACGAGCTCCTCCCCGCCCTGCCCGCGCAGATTGAGAAAATTGGGGCCCTGCCTTTCGACGAAAGCAGAATTGGCCGGCACCCGCTCCGCGAAGAACTGCTCGGCGCGCGCCAGCACGTCCGCGGGCGGCAGGGAAACGGTCGTGGTATGAATCATGGCGTCCGGAGGATCGTGATCCCGGTCGGTTGCCGGGGAACGGGAATCGTCGCCACGCGGGCGCGCGTCGTGAGGTCGATGACATCGACCGCACCCGGATCGATGCCGACGCTCTCCTGCGAGATGAACGCCCAGCGCCCGTCGGGCGAGTAGGCGACGCCGTGCGGCAACGGCTTCGAGGTCGCGATCTTGGCGACTTCGGTCAGACTCTGCGCGTCCACGAGCGACACGCTTTGCGCCTTTTTGTTCGTCACGATGATCCAGCGCGCGTCGGCTGACGGTTCGACGTTGTACGCGCCGGTGCCGACCGGAATCTCCCGCACGAGCTCGAGCGAAGCGGCATCGAGGATCTGGAGACTGTTGCCGTGGTTACACGCGACGTAGAGCCGCCGATCGTCGGGCGACACCGAGACGAACGTCGGCATACAGGTCATGGCAGCATGCCCATTCCCGGCGCCTCCCGGCGCCTCGCCCGTTTTATGGCGGCGGGTGATGCGCAAACTCTGGCGGTCGATCTCGAGGATCTCGTCGGAGTTCATGCAGGAGACGTACACGAACGTCCCGGCGTGATTGACTTTCACGCCGTGCGGCATGTCGCATGCCGGAAGATTCGTGAGGGGCGTCATCGATGCCGTCTGCACGATCGAGACGACGTTCACGCGGGGGTGATCGCCGTGAAAGTCGGAATTCGCGACGAACGCGAGGGCGCCGTCGGGCGTCAGCGCTATCGTGGTCGGAAACATTTCGACCGGCGCACGCCCGAGCAGCGAGTCCGTGCCGGCGCTCATCTTCCAGAGCGAGCCGTACGGCGTGCCGTGCGCAATTGTCACGTACCACGCGGATCCGTCCGGAGCGGCGGTCACGTTGTGCGGGCCATCGATGTCGGCGGGCATGATGCCAACCGGAACGACTTTCACGACGGCCAGTGCCGCGCCGTCCCACGTCAGCTCCGTCACAATATCCCCGGACTCACTGGCCACCAGAATGCGGTACCCGGGCGCGCTCGGGCGGGGCGACCCGACGAAGCCGGCCAGCATCGCGATTGCGGTGATGAGTCGCATCGGAAAAAAGATAGCGCCGAACACAAGTCACTGCCCGTGCTGAGGCCCGCTTGCCACGAGCGCCCTCGGCCGGCCCTAGCGCCCTTCGTCGACCACCTCGTAGTGCGCTGATCGCTCGTCGAAGCGCGCGAGCAGCGCCCGGGCCTTGGGCG
>WNGJ01014551.1_pt1 | contig 14822 bp, 13 predicted proteins | sample 5400611 | NCBI WGS metagenome assembly WNGJ01 (sample SAMN13153375, study PRJNA577476) | soil metagenome | isolation source: 40 cm soil or saprolite under Garry oak tree replicate 1 | place: USA:California | collected 2016-06-15
TCGCGCGCAACGCGAGCGTCGTCGCCAAGTTTTTCGTCATCTCGAGGGTGTATCGGATGATTCGATTCTCCGGCACGTCCTCCGTGTAGTCGTCGTACTCGCTCACAACCTTATGCCGATTGACGAAGTTCTCGGTCAACGTGCGAGGAAGGTTCACGCTTCCTCGGACGATGGGCGAGTTCTCGACGAGCCCCACATAGGACTTGTACAGCCCTCCGGCGAGCAGCTGGTCGATCTTTCCATACAAGAAGTACATCAAGAATTCGAAGAAGTTGCGGCCACGGGCATAGCGTGCTTCGTCGTAAAACTGGATGTCGGGCATGGAATAGGTGCTCTCCACCAGGAAGAGCAGGTTTCTCGTCGGCACCTTTGGTTCGATGAAAATGCGCTTCGAACCCGCCTGCACCACCCCGCAATGCATCCGGGTCAGGAGGATGACGTCGTCCGGTTCAGAGCCTATTCTTAGCGTGATCTTAGATTCGTCCTCCAGTCTCCTAAGGAACTTGAGTTCCTGGGTCGAGACGCCCCTCAATTCCAGTCGACCCCTTTCTCTCACCGTGTACTCTGAGATGACGGTGCTCGGGGGGGTCATGGAGTCACATAGGGAGAGCCCGTGTGCGTCATCAGCTGCCGGATCGCATCCTTGAACTCTGAGACCGTTCGATTCGGGACGAGCTCGTAGAAGGCGCCGCCAAGTTCTGCCTCTTCTTTGGGCTCGATGACGAACCCCGGCCCGAGAACAGTCATCAGACGTTGCGGTTCATTGTAGAAGTATTCTTGGAGGAGCGGGATAATCTCGTGATACATTATGGTCCGAAGGGTGGGCCAATCGATTCCTTTCTTCATGTAGTAGGTGTGGCCGATCTCGTGGTCGCGATCGAGGAGGCGGGTAATTCTTGCGTTCATGGTGCCAAGGAGCCTCGGGATCTCGTTCGCCATCTCCTCGGTTGCGTTTTCTCGAAGCCATTCTTCCAATAGCTCGTAATCAGGTCGCATCTCGATAAAGTAGAACCGCCTCCTCAATGCAACATCGATTAGCGCAATGGACCTGTCCGCGGTGTTCATCGACCCAATCAGATGAACGTTGTCCGGGACCCTCCACGGTTCGCTCCCCGCAATGTATGGAAGCCTGATCCCCACGTTGCGGTACTCAAGCGCGAATAGGAGCTCTCCGAAGATTTTAGGGATGTTCCCGCGGTTGATTTCGTCGACGATCATGACGTAGGGGCGGTGTGGGTCTGATCTGGCGCGGTCGCAGAGTGACTTGAAGACACCATCGGTAGGCGCAAACGTTACCTGACCATCTTTTGTGAGTGGCTTGATGCCCACCACGAACTCCTCGTACGTGTAGGACGGGTGGAATTGTACCGTCTCTGAGATCACATTAGGTGCCAAGGAAGCGGCGAGTTCGATGGCGCGATGAGTCTTGCCCGTCCCCGGTGGACCATATAGGATGACTTGTTTCTTAGCCTTCAGAAGTTCCCTCATAAATTCCAACTCGGGATCCGCGGGCTCAAGGTTAACCACGGTCGTTTGGGTCTCCTTCGGCGTTGTCCCCCGCTTAAGAGAATCTAGGGCCGCTTGGACGACTCCTATTGCGGTGTCCTTTTCGTCGACGCCGCGGAACGAAGCATAAGTCGAGCCGAAGAAGGAACCCAGGGGCTGGCCCAGCAGACTTTCAAGTTGCGGTCTCGACAACTTTGTGTTCGAGACCCCGCTGAGAAACCAGACGTACTCCCATGCTTCGGAACCCCAGAATTCTTTCGAAAGCGACCTTCTGATGTCGACAGGAACATCGTCTGCGAGGACTTCGGAAACTGTGCCGTAGCAGGCCGGGGTCCCCCCGAGGACGAAGATGGCCAAGTCGCCGGGACGCATTCTTGCAATCTCGGAGCGCCCCCGAGTCTTTGTCCCCCAAACGTAGAGTGGCCCCTGGTTGATTAGCACCTCAACACGCTGCGCTAACGTCCGTTCCGGTCCAACGATTCCTGATACATGGCTGATTGTTTCCCCACTCAGAGGTTTCGCAAGAGTCGAGTCGATGTTCTGTTCGTATCCCTCAGCGCTTCCCCGCTGGACGTAAATTCGCGGCATCCACTCCCCTCAGATGGCGGGGCTGGTGATAGAGTCTCCATCGTAAAAGCTTGGGGAGAACCTCAAGCGCTTCGGGTGCGAGAGGTTCACACTTCCTACACGAGCTTCGCAACCTCGATCCAAACATGAGGTTTCTAAGGACGAACGAGCGAAAATATCTAGGCTTGCGGATTCATCGGGTGACGCAACTCAATGGTCGATCCCCTTGAGGCGATGCGCGATCCCGAGACTAAAGAACAGCTCCTCTGGTTGAGAACAAACTACGGTACAATCGTGGAGGCAGAGAGACTAGGCAGGCTCGTTAAGGGGTTCAAGTCCCAGAAAGGGATCTACAAACCCGCTAGATCGTCCTACGCACTCTGGGTAAGACAGACCCTTCGAGGTGTCTATCCGGACGAAGACCCGCAGTATTCCCCAGATGGATCGTGGACTTATCGATACTCTCCCGAAAGCCGAGACGGCCGCATCGACATAGACCTTGACACGAATCAGGCTCTCTTACGGGGCATGGAGGACCGCATCCCGGTCGGCGTGATGCGCCAAATCTCGACAAGGTCTCTTTCTCGTTCTTATGAGGTCCTGGGCCTCGCCTTCGTAGAAAGGTTCGACGGAAGGCACTTCGTGCTTCGCGGAGAGTCGATTTCCTGGGAGGAGGTGCCGACCCCGGAACAGTTGATAGCGCCATTCCATCCTTTCGAAGAGGCCCCACAACGACAAGCGCCCCAGGTCAGAATCCTGAGAGATCAGAGATTTTCGACAGCCGTGCGAAGAGCCTATCATGAGAAGTGTTGTCTCTGCGAGATTGGCTACCGTATTCATGGTCGAGTTCTCGGCCTGGAAGCGGCCCACATCATTCCGGTGAGCGATCGTGGGACATCTACTGACATACGAAACGGGATGCTGCTTTGTCGGAACCATCACGTCCTATTCGACGAAGTCGCTTGGACCCCCGACGAGGACCTTCGGGTGCTGGTGGTGGATGATGAGGAATTTCGCCAGAGCGCACGTGCGAATTGCATCCTCGACTGGGAAGGAAAGCAACTGCCGAACCTCCCTGATCGACCACAGCTGCAACCGGCCGTCGAGGCTTTGAGGTATCGTCTCGACAAGTTCCAGAGCCTGAGGTGAGGGGAACCCGATGGCAAAAATACTGGATGGTGGAGAGCTGCCGAACTGGCCGGACTCCCCAGGGGTATACGTGTTCTCCTGCGTCTTTCCGGGAGAGTCGGAGCATCGATTGGGGGACATCCTCTATGTAGGTGTAAGTGGCCTGTTGAGGAGGCGAATAAGCTATGCCTTGGGAGTCGAAGGCAAGGGGGCACCACATGGTGCGCAACGTCCGTTGCTTGAGTTTCAGAAGAAAGGAGGGGTCGCTCGTGTTTTCGTCTGTCCCATTCGTGATGATGTCGGTGAAGGTGACCTCGAGCGAGCGCTTCTTTTCGACTATGAAAGTCGACTGGGCAGACTGGCCCCATGGAACAGAGCTGGTCCGGGAAGGACGGCTGTGTCGGATCAGGCGCGAGCCCTCGCATCATCGGTTCTTGACACGCTGAACGTCCGCGCCCTTTCGGGGCAGACTGGACGAGGACTATCGAGCCCACCAAACAGGTCATGATGCCTACGGGTTTGTGCAGATACTATTTGAGCCCCAGGTGACACCCGCGATGCAGCTGCCAAGGAAGGATACAGGTGGCTATCGGTTTGTTTGTCCAGGGGACGAATATTCGAAAACGAGGATGGTTTCCGACAACCCGCTTGCTAGGTGCCCGAGATCGCGATTTCTTCAATGAGGGTGACTAAGTCACCGAATTCGGACTGCAGCGGATTTGGAGTATAGATTGTTACCCCGCCCCAGTTACTAAGCTTGCACAATAGGCCGCGTGAGCTTGGTTTAAGCGGCGGAGAGAGAAAGGTCATGTTGGAGATTCCTGTCGCCGCCTCAAAGGACCGTTGGAAGAGACGTGATGATTCCAACCCCGCCGCCCGGAGGACGATTTGCTTGAAACGCGACCCATCGAGACTAACATCCTGCATCGTTACGCGCAGAATCCCGCCGCTCTTCGCAGGACCCTCGATCCGGTCCTTCAATCGAACGAACGCGCTCTTATCAAGTTTGAGGGTCCGAATCGAGTCCAAGTCGCCGCGTGCACCGAACGAGAGAAGCGACGTAGCACCCGTGGAGAGTCGTCGTCCTGCGTCAAAAGTTACCACGTAGCCACTTCCCTTACGCAGCCAAACCTCGACTTCGACGGGGATAAACGGTGGAGCGACATCTCCAGCGGCAGCAGGTTTCCTTGTTCTCAATTTGCAGGAGTAAGACAGCATAGTTGCGTCGGGCGCAGAACCGCGGACTCGCAGACGTTCGTTGGTCATTATTCGCGAGAGACCGCGTATTCTAACCAGATTTCGCCCCTTCGCTTCCTTTGTCAAGTCTTTGAGCGTGACTCCTTCAAGTCTAGAGCGCTCGATGTGTTTGATAACGCCAGCCGGACTGGCAGGTCGAAATACCATACAGTTTCTAATCATCCCGTACCCCTCCAGAGTCGATCACTGTCAGCAAAATACGCGACGCTTTCACACTTGCCAAGTAGCGTTGCGTAGTCAGGGTAGCCTTGGAAGGTTGAGAATGAGAAGAGGAGGACGAGTTTTGCCATGGCTCTTGAGCACGCGACATATGTTTGTGCGCGTAACTCCGGCTCAGCCAAAAAGCCAATGGTTTGAATCGGATTCTTCCGTGCAAAGGAGACGATTACAAAGGGGTACTCCCTCCCTTGTGCCTTGTAGATAGTCATGCAGCCCCCCTGGAGGAACTCGTCGTCGGTTTGGGATTGTAATGCACCAATCTGAGCGTTGTAAGGACTCAAGACAACAGGTCTCAATTGCATTTCGCCGGGCGCGGAGTATGCTCTGCGCGCACTCTCAGCCAATTCCATGGCTAGCTTCGCTTCGTTTACGTATAGTTTGGACTGGCCTACGCCGACGTCCTCGGTCCCTGGCAAGGGATCGGTGTCCACGAAGACGAGTGGGTTTGAAGGGTCGAGAATCTCTCTAAAAGCGGGATTGACATTCGATGGGTTCCATCGATAGCCCAAAACCTCCATATCTCGTCTTATCACGGATTGATCGCTTAGGAGGGGATACGTATTCAGGGCTTCTCTGAGCGCGTTGACCGCCTCACAGATTGGTTCGTTCATGCGATACTGAGTGTCTAGTTGATGTGGTTCGTACTGGCTCTTGCGGGACAGGATGAATGTCCCGATGTTCGGTCGCAGAAGTGGCTGGGAGGTTATCACGGGAAGTTGGTTTGGATCGCCGAGAAGCGCGAATCCGGACGGGTTATATTCTGTGGTCTTGGAAACCCTTGCCAAAACGGTGAAGAACATCGACGGAGAGACCTGACTGAACTCATCGATGACTATTAGCGGTTGTTTGAAGACGTTGAATACCCTCTTCGCACCGTGAAGGGTCGAAATGAGAACTGTTGCTTCCCGAAGTTTTCTAACTTGGTCCGGGGTCAAACCTTCGAGATCGCTGCCGCAACCCACCACTCCTTTTGTCCAGTCTGTCTCACGCGAGCTCGCAGACAAGCGCAGCACGCGGTCGGGCCCCAGGCCTAGAGAGGAAAATTCTTCTCTCGCCTTTTCAGCGGCGAAGTTTGTGTACGCCAAGTATGCGACACGCGCTTTCGGATTCTGAGTGAGATACCCAACCGCGCCCAGAACGCCGACTGTGGTCTTGCCTGTCCCCGGCGGTCCTTCAACAACAGGTAGAGCGAATGATCCATCTTCCGCATTCCACCCTTCCGAAAGGGAATTCGCGGCGTCAAGCTGCCGGGCATTCAATAGAGCCTTCCTCCTTTCGAATGTGCCGCCATGATCGGTCAACGGGCCTTTCTCCGTAGCTTTTTCGCGCCGAATACCGACTCGAGAAGCTGCACCACCGAACTCAACGTGGCCTTCTCCGGTTTAATCAACCCCGCATGCTCAACTCTGGAAAGCGACCTTTGTTCCATCGTAATGAGGTAGTCTGGCGGCGGTGTCATGATGGAGGCCGATGTTTCGGTGGGCGTCGGAAGAAGTAGCGCATCGCCGGCTTGGACGCCGATCGGGTCGAGGAATTCCATGATCAGTTTGCTTTGCTTTGCGCTAACGAGGGATGCATTCGCCCACTGACCACAAAACACGGTCCCGAAGGGAATCAGTGTAAATCGGTCATAGCCTCGTGCAGACGTTCGTTCCCCTTGAACGATTGCGATTTCCGCTCGGTTATTCCCAGTAGATATGATGCGGGCCCTAGACAGGAAACCCCGTCGCACCAGCTCTTTTTCGGGCGTAGAGAGGAGCTGGTAGTACCAGAGATCGTGCCTCCACATCCGCTCCCAGAGAAGGAGCCTGTACCACGGACGGAAGACGCGTTGGAGCTCAGGTCGTCCGAAATCGCGATATCGCTTATCCAAGCGTACGCAGAGTGCGTCTTGTTGAGAAACACGTCACCGGACTTGTCGATGATAAAGTCCCGATTCGGCGTTTCCACCACCAGTTCGAAGCCCTTGAAATCCGCTCTTTGCCAATCCACAGGTAACTCGTTGGCCGGCAGACTTGAGAGAATACTCCAAAGGAGCCAGACCTGCAGATCCTTGAGAAGCGGCGGATCTTCGGTCGCACTACTTTTGGTGGTACGCTCAACGATCCGCTTCTTCGCCAGGTCTATTTCATCAATGCGCCCGCGGAGGGGGTAATGCCTGCGACCCGTTCCAAGCTGGAAAGGGACCTTCGGCGCGGCGACGGTTATCTCAAAGAATAGAGTTCCTGGTTTGTCCTGTTGATCGAGCTCACCCTGTAGTAGCTTACGTCTCACCCACGGCTCGACGCTCTCCTGCCAGATGTTTTGGGCATCGCCGAGCCCGAATCCTCGGCGAGAGGCGAATTCGAGAAAGCGATTTCTAAACACTCCTTCTTGGGACGAGCGAGGGCCAATGTCCGACGGTCCGAAGTCGCCTCTGAGACTCAGCTTGAGGTTGGAAACAAACTGATGGAACAGATCTCCTCGCCCGCGGCTCGGATAATCGCCAAGAAGAGCGGTATCATCCCCGTGCATGAGGTCGTGTAGTGCGGCAACTGGACAGAGTGCGGCATTCAGGACGTCTGTCACACTGGGAAAGGGCGCAAACGGCGGTTTGCCCGATGGGAACGCGTTTCCGTCGAGGATCGCACGATCGGGATATCCCCAAGACCTCAATGGGGAACGGTCGCCCGCCATTACACCAACTCCGGAAGCGTGAGAAGGTCAGATCCCCAACTGATGCCACGATGAGCCATGCTGTCCACGACTTCATCGATCGCGTTCTCACTAAACCCGGCAACTTGATTGAGGGTGTTGTGCAACCCATCGGAAAGTTTCACGCTGTATTCAGGGGTGACGGGAACCAGGGAGGCAAGCGACCACGCGGTGTAGCAGAACCAGGCAAATCCTAGCGCCCTCTGAACGCTGCTCGGCACTTGCGCCTCGATCTCTTCCCAACGGAGGACGTGCATAACTCGCTCGAGACTATCATCATCAACAATCGGAGGGAGTTGAAACGGCTCTTCACGCCAGCTGATTATTCTGGACAGATAGTCAAGCCCGTCTTGGAGGGAAACGGCCCGCACGGCACTGCTTGCGACCCGCATTGCAAGGTTCCCCGACGCTTGGGTCGCGATGCGAATCCAATCACTCGGGGAGAACTTTGCCGCAAGGACGTCATCCGTCGGGGCGGGCATGCCAGAGGACTCTAACATTCTCCACCAACCTATTACCAAGACTTCCGCCCAGAGAGTCGGATTCTCTGCGAGCGCGGCTTGAATGTCGGCTAGGATCTGTAAGGCGCGCCTGACTCGCGCTCCATCTTCCTGAACCGCTTGCGACGTGAATTGTGCATACTCTAACTGTTTCCTCAGGACTTGCGACTTTCGCCGTACCCAATCTTGTGTTCGAGGGCTCTCGATGTTTAGACGCAATTCGCGCCCACGGTGGAGTACCATCCCAGAGTACACGAGACTGCTAGCGCTGGTCGGGTCGAGCTCGGGTATGCTTCGCCACCCGGCGTCTTTGACCGGTTTCTCGGAGGTTAGGTCGGCGATGAGCGCCTGAAGAAGCAGTTGAACCGCTTTCACTAGCGCCTCTTCTCCGCGTTTCACCGTGCTTATGGGCAATCTGTCCCTTCCTGCTCTATGTCGCGGGCGCGAATGACAAATCGGGCGCGCGGGACTTGATCACAGATGCAGTTATGTCTCTGCGTTCAGCAGAGGGCAGCCTGTACTTGTATCTAATTGGCAACGATCCCGTCATGTTATCCAATCAGATGAGAGTCGGATAACCCCAACCCCCCGACCGCAACTGCCACATGCACTGAAGAGCAGCGCGGCAGTTCCGTGCCTTGGGAACGACCCGCCATATCGAGAAGTGAACCAGCATGCCTCCAGCAGCCATTGATGGTGCCGCTATGGCGCTTGTGTCGCCAAACCCTTCCGTCGGGGCGAAAGGTTCACAGAACACCCTACGATTGACCCGGCAATCCAAATGGGAGCACTAAGACCTGGAAGACCCAGACAACATCACCGGAAGGGTCAAACCGAAACCAAGCGCATCTTAAGAGATGTATCTGAGACGCTGAGAAGGGCTAGGTTGAGGAAGGAGTCACTACCGCAATCACTACTTTCACGAGACAACGGAGCATTTGTAATCGGTGTTGCAGACATTGGGGGACTCTATTGGTGCGACCAGAAAGCTACATTCAGCCAGGAGCTCACTGAGCGCGGGTATGTCGCCCGCGCCTTGGAGATTATCGAATTCGACAGACCGACACCACAGTTCCTGGACCCCGATGAAAGTGTAGTCGCTTTGCAGCTCTTCGCTCCAAGAAGTTCTCATGGGCATGGAACTCTCCCGACTGCAGCACCGGCGTGGGAACGGGCTGAGCTCGAAGAAACAGAGGGTGCATGGGGTGTGGCACTTGTCTCTAGGTTCTCAGCCTTCGATCTTGCGACCACCGCGGAATTCACGGTTGTCCTCGTTGGAGTCACGGACGGCGTCTCCGACCACGGGACCGTCGTGGAGGTTCGTCAAAGCGGGTGGGAGTGGAGCTCGTTGATCCGTAATCGAGTCACGACTGAGAAGGAATCTCAGGCCAACATCTACTCGGCTCTTCTCGGGGCATCTAAATGGACCTGCGTGTTTCGATGCAGTGATGGGCGTTTCGTCACCCAAGGGTCAGTCGACCGCCAACGCGCCTTCGAAGACATTCAGACCGCAGTTCTGCTTCGAATTGGCTTAGTCGATCCGGAGGGTGTCGAGCCAGCCCTAGCCTGGAGATGCGAAGGAGGTCGGTGCGAGTTCGTGGAGCACTGTCCAGTAACCCCTCTGAACCGAAAGGGCGGATGAGGTCCCGCAGTGATCGTGACGCCCGGAGCGCTACAATATCTTTCGATGCCGTTCGTCGAGGTAGTCGAGCAGCTTCAGTCCTGCGAGGAACCCTCCGACCATCGCCAGCTCTTTGAAGCCTTGAAGGGTCTCCCACCGATCCCGAAGGGTATTCATGTGTCGGAGCACTACGTCAAACGAAATTTTCGGAGCATCTCGCGCGAAGGCCACATATTCGATACCGGCCAGGGGCTTGGGGACGTCTGATCCCAACTGAACAAGGGGGACCACCGGAATCCGGGAGAGGTTCGCCATTCCCAACTCAAACATAACCCACTGTGATCGGGAGGAGTTTGGAGTTATCATGACAACAACGGCTTGGCAGGCCTTTAGATTCTTCTCGACCTTGTCTAGGATTCTCTTTCCCGGCTGTACGTCGAATTCCGCCGTGTAGACATCGAACTTGTGTCTCCGGAGGAGCGTTCGCAAGGCCAGGACTACTTCACGGTCCTCGGGGCTGGAGCTATGCGAAAGGAAAATGCGGAAGCGTGCCGACGTAGTCAATCTGGATGTCACGAAAGAGGCGTCCTAACAAGGACCTTTCGGCCGGTTACAATCTGTCGAGGTTCTTACGGCATTGCAAGTGGCGGAGCCTCAAATCGAGCGCCGCTAGAGCGTTTCTTCGTGAAATTCCTCGACAAATTCCTCGATTTCGGAAAGACCGTGCAGAGCCCTCGTACCAATCGCCAATTCGGGCTGCGCCAAGCCCTTGACTGGGCTCAAGCTAACCGCAATACCCGCGCCATCTAGCAGTTTTAGGACCCTCTTGCGATCTCGATGTTCGAGATCGATGCTCAAACGGCCAATTGCCATCATGCAACCCTCCGCATCAGTATTCGCCAGCCCATACTTAACCGTCGTTGGCAACCCAGACATCCTTAGGCGTTTCGGGGGGGCCAGAGAAAGTACTCCAAGAGCCGTTCAAGAGCGAGACAAACCGTGGTCAGCTTTTTCTATTCGCTGCCCGATGTTGTTGAGAAGGAACGCTTGTCGGCTTCTGGAGACACATCGCACTCGTACTCCCTGCTATGCGCTCCGGCAGGAACCGGCCTCCGGCAGGCTGTCGCCCGGCTCCAGCTAGTTGCTCCGTTCGCACATGCCGATGTCGAGGACGTTCTCTCTCAGAGTCGTGAAACTGAAGAGGCTCTTCGTCGGGCGGGCAGGGAAAGGCCTTCCAAGGCGGCTTCGTGGCCGAACATGTTCGAGGTTACGTGGGCCCTCTCTCGTTTCGAGGTCATGAAGCTTTGGAAAACGGCCGTTTCTGATGCCCTTCGCAAACTCCGGGATGCTCAAGAAGAAGACAAGATCCTGTCATCCCACTTTGTCTACTATTGCGGCAGGAGGACAGAGTTCTACTCGCCGGTGAACACCGATGTCCTGAAAGAGTACGGAGCAAAGCCATCAAGGATCATGGTCCTCGTCGACGATGTTTTTGACATGTTCTTCCGACTCTGCGGTGCCAACCAGCTGTTTGACACCAATTATCAGATGGACACTCTTCGCGGGGGGCTGATTGAAGAGGAGGACGTCTTCATGGACAAGACCCCGGCTTCAGAGGTCGCTCGAAACGTGATGGAGTGGCAAGTCGGGATCATGACGCAGTTGCTATACTGGCGCCAGCTCGAGATTCTCACTGCCGAGCGAGTGGCCACGGAGTTGGATATCGAATTCTTAGTCTATGGGACCAAACAGTCGGCGGAAGTAGCGTCCTCTTGGCTTCGAGCTACCACTCACAGTTCCGCCTACCTATCTCACCCGATTTCTCGGCCCCGAAGGGTCTTCCTGGAGAAGAGGAAGTGGCCTTCGGTCGTCGAACAGTTCAATCAACTTCAGAGCCTCCTCAGCAAGTACGCCCTTGTTGCTGTCATGCCAACGGCAATCGACGAATATCGAATTGACCGGAAGAAGCGGCCAGGCCGAACTGCGGTCCGACGGCCGAAACTGTCGTCTCGCTGGCCCCTCCCTGTTCCGGGAGAATCCTCGCTTTACTCATTACCTGATGGTGTAGGTGACATGCACCATAGCGATCTCCTCTCGCCGAAGCGGTGGGATTTCCGGAAGAGAAAGTTCGTTGGGGTTCGGCCAAACGTCCAATGGTTCAATTCTGCGAGTTCGGTCCTCTCCGCGTTCGAGCACCAGATTGAATGGCAGGTCTCTTCAAGGGATCATCTGTTGGTGTCGTGGTGCAAGAACGTTTTGGTGTTCAGGCCATTCTATCAGGAGAGCGTGTGGTCGGGAGGAGTCCAGGCCGAAATTACCCATTGGAAGCTTCACGCCGCTACTGATGCAACTAGGCGAATCGGCTTCATACATTTCAAGGAAGATGCCAACCTCCTGTTGAAAACGGTTGGGGCAAATCAGATGCTAACGGAGGAGAGGAAATCCACAATAGCAAGGAAAACCTCTGAGATTGTCGGTGCAAGACATCGACTGAACATGAACGTGGCCTCCGGGATTGTGGATTTCATCCTGAAAGGCAAACCTGCGGGGATTCTTGATAAAGCTCCTGTCAATCCGCAAATTATCGGCCCAATTGAAACGTCGTTGCCTCAGTATTCGAAAACGGCGAGAGCAGAGTGGCTCTTTGAAAAGCTGACCGGTGCGGACTTCGGGCATGTCCCCCCGGAGAAGCTCCGAAGCCAAGTCGGGCTTTGGATAGTTGGTGAATCAAGCGAGTTGCCTGGTCGATGCGAAGCAATCGCTGAGTTCTTCAAGTCGGGAAAGGGAACGGATGTCAATGATCTACTCGGTTTGGATTGGGTTATCGGAAGGGGATAACGAGGATTTACGATCCGCACGGTCGACGCGAGGTCGTCTGGAATTCGGAATGGACACATGCGGCACGAATTGAGGCGACGTCACATTATGGCGCGAGTGTCGCTCCCACTCACGGCTCTTCGATTTGGCGGACGCCGACAATGGGGATCAGTCCAGTAGCTTTCCGCCGCGCTATGATTCTAGTCTCGGCGCCGCAATAGGGTCCAGATCATGAGCGCTCTCGACGGATGAGGTCCTATCGAGTTCGTCACCGGAAAGCCACTTGGGAATTATTCGATCCCTCAGATTAGGCTGCCAGCGAGGTTGCCGAAATTCCGCCAGAAACGAGCGAGCTATCCAAAGAACCATACGCGGTTGTGGAGTTCCGGGTCGGAGGGTTCGTGGTGCACATAAAGACCGATTCTGTTGGTTTCTCAGAATTACTCGAAGTCCTAGTGAACAGAGTCAAAGGCAATGGCTGTCGGCCGTACTCCTTTATCGACCCCAGACAGGCCCAGCAGATTGCGAACCAAGTTGATGATTTTGCTAAGGAGGCAAAAGTCGTTCTTCCAGAAACGAAGAAACCTGTTGACGCCTCAAGATTCCATGACACGGGAGTTTCCCTATGGGCGGCTCTCTATGAAGCAGCCCTGCGACGGATCGATCCGGATGTTCGCGGACTCTCCGAACTCAAGGACTATCTTGACAGGTTCGTGAGATTCGAAGACCTGTTGTATGACGCCGCAACCAGATACCGAGATCACATCATACACAGTCTATGGGTACTTGCGCTCGGCGACTGGTGTTACGGCAAGTTCGGAACCTGCGGCTTGGATATGATGTACACTCCTCTAATCTGCAGCGAAACTAGAGAAGGCGCAACCGATGTCGTGATTGGCTATCCTGAAGCCAAAGCGATGACTACCGCTTGCGGTGCTTTGTCTGGAAGCATCGAACCGATCAGTGGCAGAGGCTGGGTTCGCGGGCTTTCAGATCTGTACGGTCTACGGGATGCAATTTGGGCGTCGGGAGCTCTGCTTCACGACATAGGATATCCGCTCGAGAAAATAGTTGATGTTGACGCTCAAATCAGAGAGACCCTAGAGTATTTCGGACCCTTCTATCCGTCAGCACTCGACTATCACTGGTCGCCGATTCAGGCTCAGAGCCTGACTCGATTTTGTGTCTTGCTTAGCGAAGTGTTGCACTACCCTGGAAGCATCAATGAGCTAACTGGAAACACGGGGACTACCGGATTTCACCTCGAACCTGAGGAGTATGCGGCCTCCGAGGCATCAAAATCCCTGGAGGATCGCGAACACGGCGCACTCAGCGCCTATCTGCTATACCGGTTGACGAGGACCTTCAAGCGATTGTATGTTTCAAGATCAATTGGTAGGAATGATGCTTGGTGGTTTCGCACCTTTCTTGCTAAGCAGACGATACTCAATGGGATAATTTCCCATTCAAACAAAGTTAGGCGCTACGACTTCCTTCCCCAATTCAGCGCCTTCCTCTTTCTGGTTGACGAGCTTGAAGATGGCAACAGAATTTACAAACGCGAGGGGGAGAAGGGTTACAGAGTTCGCCCCTTCGGTACCGAATTCGGTGTCGCTCGCAGGAAGACCGGTTCAGAAGAGCGGGAAGACCAAGAGACGCTATTCATCGGCGTGAAGGTTACTGATGATTTCCAGCCTTTGAGCGACAAGGAAGCAAGAGCAGAGAAGCCAAGGAAGGCCTTTTCCTCGAGATTCAGTAAGTTCTTTCACTTCTTGAACAGCAATCGAGTGGCGGCAACGGAGACTCCCGTTGTCGTTCGGTTCGAGTTCAACCACACGGACACGGATTCACACTACTCGTCGGAACTGCAGTTTCATGGCCTAGACGTGAACATCGTTCTCGACATCAAGGAGAAAAACACGAACCCGAAGCTAGAGGATCGCCTCTCGGTCGAAAAGTTTTTCCAGGAGCAAGGGGTCCACTTGATGCAGCCCTGGGTCCTCTCCTCTGCATGGATAACCGACCCTTTTGACACGAATCCATAAGTGATTCTTTCTATGACTCCCCGAATCAAAGAGCGTTCGGCCAAAGCCTGCTTGCGTCAGGTTATGTATGGACTGTCGCGCAACGCGGCCGCACTCTATGCTCCGGGCGAACCCTCATCGGGGACCAGGGACTAGCCCCGGGTACATGGAGCCGATCATCGCGGGCCGCGACCTCCGGAAATCCTGGGGTTCCACACTCGTCCTCGAGCACGCGGACTTCCTCCTCCACGCGGGCGACAAGGTCGCCCTCGTCGGCCCGAACGGCTCCGGGAAGAGCACCCTGTTCCGGCTCCTCGCGGGCGAGACCACGCCGGACGTGGGGGACCTCGTGCTCAAGCCCGGCCTCCGATACGGCTACCTCCCGCAGGTCCCGAACGTCCCGCCGGAGACCGTCGTGCGGGACGTCCTCTCCGCCCCGAGCCCGGAGGCGCAGCGGATCGAGGCGGAGCTCGCCGGCCTCGAGGCGTG
>WNGJ01004289.1_pt1 | contig 14818 bp, 12 predicted proteins | sample 5400611 | NCBI WGS metagenome assembly WNGJ01 (sample SAMN13153375, study PRJNA577476) | soil metagenome | isolation source: 40 cm soil or saprolite under Garry oak tree replicate 1 | place: USA:California | collected 2016-06-15
GAGTCGCACTCTCGACCACATCGGTGGCGGTCGTTTACGCAGTAATGATCGAGGGCGGTTATAGCGACACGGCCATGGGCAAGACTATTCTGGCTGCGTGTTTCATTACCGACTTCGGCACAGTTCTCTCGCTCGGGGTTTTGTTCGCAAACTTCAACATGTGGCTTGTCGTATTCGTGGTCGCGATGTGCGTCGTGCTTTGGTTCATGCCGACGTGGACACAATTCATTATCGTGCGACTCGGCGCGACGCGCGTTAGTGAGCCTGAGGTTAAGTTCATCTTTTTTATCCTGTTTTTCCTAGGTGGCCTGGCAACGACGGCCAAAAGCGAGGCCGTCTTACCGGCATATCTCGTCGGTCTTGTCTTGGCGGGCGTTTTTCTGCGCGACAAAACGCTCGTAAACCGAATGCGCAGCATTGCGTTCGCGATCTTTACGCCATTCTATTTCATCAAGGCAGGGCTTTACGTTTCATTGCCGGCGCTCTGGGCCGGGCTCGGCATAATCGGCGCTCTTTTGCTCTTGAAGATGATCACGAAGCTTGTCGGCGTGTTCCCGCTCGCGCGCATGCACTATATGGAAAAACGCGAAGCGAGTTACACAACACTTCTGATGGCAACCGGGTTGACCTTTGGCACGATCTCGGCGCTGTTCGGTCTGCAAAACAAAATCATCGACCAGCGGCAATACACAATTCTGGTTAGTGTCGTGATCCTGAGCGCGTTTGTGCCGACGCTGATCGCGCAAAAGTTTTTTCAGCCATCAGTCGAGGCGATGCACGCGTGGGGACGCCTCTATCGCAAGCGCATGCGGGTGTTAAGCGTGGAGGACGTGGGAGACAACGGCGATGTGAAAAATGAGTGACGAGATCAAAGCACACAGCTTTAGCGAGCATCATCAGCGGTATGTACGCACGACGTTTCAGTACATCGACAAGTTGCTTGCCGAGGCCGAGCACACCATGGCGGATGCTGGCTCGCCCTCGCCATTCCGGATGCATTCCGACAACACGACGCCGATCCAGCGCAAGGTGACGCACGACTACATCACGCGAATCCGCGAAGCGATGCGGCGCGTGATGGAGGAATTGGAAATCCCGCCGTCTGAGCCGCACTCCGGCGCGGTGTGGGCAGCGGCCATCAATCTGATGTTCTGCTCGATCTCTCTCAACGAACTAACGCCGGGACGGATGCAGGCCTATGGACCTCTTGCTCCTGAGGCTGCCGATAGATTAGACGCTATCCGCGCGGAGCTGGATGGATTAGTGAGCAAACTGCGAAGCTTTTTAGGCAAAGGCGCCGGTGGCGATCTGCAACAACGGCTTCAGCAACTGGGTAAAACAGGCGATGAGATTCGATTGCTGAGTGAAATTGAACGGACTATCACCGCCCATGGGCTCATCGAATTTCGCGGCACCCTCAGCATGCTGCTTGATCGCATGGAAGCGGCGGCATTTGAGGTAGGCATTTTTGGAAGGGTCAGTTCCGTCAAGTCATCACTGTTGAATTACATTTTGCAAACCGACGTACTTCCGATTGATGTCACGCCGGTCACTGCCATCCGACTCGCATCAGCCACGGGCCGGTTGCAGAAGGCGGAATTGAATTTGCCGAAGCACAACCGCAGATCATCCCGTTATCAGAGCTGCCCGAATTTGCGACTGAACAGGGGCAACAAAAAGCACGTCACGAGAATCTTCGTCAAATTGCCTTCTGACTGGTTGAGCGAAGGCGTGACATTTGTCGATACGGGGGCTCGGCTCGCTGGCAGTTGCAGGCGCAGAGGAAACCATCGCGTATCTGCCGCGGTGCGACCTTGGGATCGTGCTGATCGATGCCAGTGCAGGGCTCACACAGGATGATCTGGTGGTGGTACAGGCGCTTTATCAAGCCGGTGCGGATGCCATGATTCTCATCAGCAAAGCCGATCTGTTCAGCGCCGGCGACCGCGAGCAGATGATCGAGTATGTAAAAACAAACCTTCGCAACCAGCTTCGGCTGGACGCGCCGGTGCACGCCGTCAGCGTGTTCGGCGCGGATGCGGCACTCTGCGATCGCTGGTTTGAAAGCGAGCTCCGGCCATTTCTCTCGCGCCATCACGAGCTCGCCATCGCATCGCAAAAACGCAAGATCGGCGCTTTGCGAGAAGCTGTCGTGGGCGCTTTGGAGCGCAGATTGCACGCTGGATCAGGAGGCATCTCGATCGACAACACTACGCCATCTAATGAAGCGACCGAAGCGCTGCGCAGTGGAGACCGCATTTTGGAGCGGGCGCAATCCGAAGCTTCTTTTCTCACGCGGAAAGTTATGAAGATGCATCCACAGATCATTGATGCCGCGGCGAAGAAAATTGCAGCCGAATTGCTTGATTCTGGCAACACGAATGCCAGATCAATTTTTGCCGAAACGCTTACTACCATGCTAGCCGAACCGGTAGTCGGGACTCTGGGTTCGCTCGAACAAACACGCGATGCTCTGGTTGAGGCCATGCAGGTGGTCGCCTTGGTGTCCGATGGGACCACTCCAGACGAGTTACCCAAAGCGTCTGGCATGCCAATGCTGGATGTCAGCGAAATTTCTAAAAAGGTTGTGATCCAAAAGCCGGCTGTGCTTTCACTGCTTGGCAAGGCATGCTGGCAGCTCACGTGCGGCGAAACCTGGAAAGCGAATACGATCGCGCTTTGTTAGACTTTCTAAGTCGTTACGCGAATCGCCTCCGTCGCTGGATGGAACAGAGCATCAACGCACTGCGCAATGCGTTCACTGCATTCGCCGACATGTATCGCGTGCATCTTGAAGCTGCGCCGGCTTCTACTTCAGCCGATATGTCCGCTGTCCAAAACGATTTGCAGATTTTGCGCGACTGGCAGGCTACTGATCGGGGTCCTGTCGTTAGCCGGACCTGAAATTTTGCTGCAGATTGCAGATTGGGGTTGGGCCGCGAGCGCGTACCCGGGCTAACGGGCCGAAATCAAAGTACAGCGCGATGGCTATTGGAAATTGCGCGTGATTGACGTTAGAAGTTAAGTCTTCATGGCGCAGCAAAGCGGGACCCAAAAAATTACATCGACAAGCGATCAACAAAAGAGCGTCCCGGTGGTTACGGTCGAAAGCTTTTATAATTCTCATGCCGAGCAACTACTGATGAGATTGGACGGGCCACGCGTGGGCTTTCACCGGAAAATTCGCGAGCCCACGATTAACCGTCCGGGTCTGGCGCTCTCGGGATTCTACACTTATTTCGCAGAGAAACGCGTGCAGGTCCTGGGCGCAGCCGAGCATTCCTATTTAAAAAGCCTGGCTCCAAAAGCCCGGGTGCGGCGGGTTCGGGCGTTGTGTGCCCGCAAGATTCCATGCCTCGTCGTCTCGCGCGGATTCCATCTCGATCCGGCGGTGCTTGCGGTTGCAGCCGAAGAGAAGATCGCAGTGTTTCGCACGCCGATGATCACGATGAAGTTTATTAACGCGGCGACTATTGCTCTTGAAGTCGATTTTTCGCCGACGATCACGGAGTTCGGAAGCATGGTGGACATTTTGGGCGTGGGCGTTTTGATTCGTGGTGCCAGCGGCATCGGTAAAAGCGAATGCGTCCTTGGATTAATCGAGCGCGGCTACAGTCTGGTGGCTGATGACGTGACGCGGATCACTTCGTTGGAAGGGCGCGAGCTCATGGCGACAGCACCAGAGCTGACCCGCAATCACATCGAGGTTCGCGGGATCGGTATCATTAACGTGGCTTCCATTTTCGGAATTGGCAGCATTCGAATCGAGAAACGCCTCGATCTTGTTGTGACCCTGAAGGACTGGCAGGAGGTCGAGGCGGTTGACCGGATCGGGCTCGATCGCGAATTTTACGAGATTCTTGGCCTTCAGGTGCCGCACTTGACAATTCCAGTGCGACCAGGACGCGATATGGCGCGTCTGATCGAGGTCGCGGCAATGGATCAAAAATTGAAGGGACTCGGTCACAACAGCGCGATCGAGTTTAATACCAAGCTGCTCAATTTAATGGAACGGAAGGAGTGAGGTGATGGGTTTATTGAGTCGAAGAGCAAATCGCGCCGCGTCCAGCCAGAAGATCGAGAAGGAAATTCCGATCGTAAATCGACTCGGTCTCCATGCACGCCCGGCGGCGATGTTTGTGCGGATTGCAAGCCGTTATCGCTCGGAAATTTGGGTGGCAAAGGAGGGCGAAGAGGTAAATGGCAAAAGCATCATGGGCTTGATGATGCTGGCAGCCGGACAGGGATCAAAACTGCGCATCCGGTGCGAAGGCCCGGATGCTGAGGAGGCGATGGAGGAGCTCGAAGAATTGATCAACGCGCGCTTCAACGAAGATTGACTCCGAAAGTTTCACGAGTTGGAGCTCCGAAGGCTTTCGCGAGTTTGACATCCCTATTACTCTCGCAGGTGGATGAGCGACCCTAACGCGGGGCAGGAAATTAGGTTTGAAGGAGCGGGCGTTTCCCCAGGGATTGCCCGAGGGACGATTCATGTCGTGCGAGATGACCTCGACGACGTCGCGCGTTATCGCATCTCGCCTTCGCAAGTCACGGATGAAATCGGGCGCTTCGAAGCCGCGCTCATTCAAACGAGGATGCAGATTCTCGAGATGCAACAGCGCATCGCGGAATCGATTGGAGCAAAAGACGCGGCCATTTTCGACGCCCACCTTCTCGTGGTCGAGGACCGCACCTTGATCGACGAAGTCCTGCGGAAACTCGAAACCGATCTTTGCAATGTCGAATGGGTTTTTCAGGAAGTTGCCACCAGTTACGCTGAAACTTTAAACAAGATCGACGATCCCTATTTGCGCGAGCGCGCGCTGGATATTCAGGACGTGACGAAGCGGGTGATTCGAAATTTGCAAGGGAAGGCCCCCAAAGCATTTCTTGGTCTGAGTGAACCGCACATTCTTATTGCACACAATCTCACGCCTTCGGACACGGCGACTATGAACAAGGAGCGCGTGCTCGGACTCGCCACCGATCTCGGCAGTCGCACGTCACATACCGCGATCATGGCGCGTTCGCTTAACATCCCCGCGGTGGTCGGTTTACACGATATCACAGAAAAACTTGAGACCGGTCAGCATGTGCTGCTCGACGGGATCAATGGATTGGTCATTGTCGATCCAACGTCCGAGACGCTGGCGCATTACCGCGAAGTCGAATCGAGGAGAGTCAAGGTCGTGGCGCAACTAAAAGCCCTTCGCAAAACCAAGTCTACTACTCGCGATGGGCGTCACATCGTCCTCTCGGCCAACATCGAACTTCCAGATGACGTCGATGCCGTTGCAGCCAACGGCGCAGAGGGAATCGGGCTTTATCGCACCGAGTTCCTTTATTTGAACCGCAACACTTTGCCGACAGAAGATGAACAATATGAAACTTATCGAAGAGTAGCAGAGCGCGTTCGGCCCGATCCGTTGATCATTCGAACGTTCGATCTTGGCGGGGACAAGCTGGCCCCCGGAACCGTAGATATCAGCGATGAGACGAACCCTTTCCTCGGCTGGCGTGCCATTCGTTTTTGTCTCGAGAACATCGACATCTTCAAGACCCAGTTACGCGCCATTCTTCGTGCGAGCGCCATCGGCAATGTGAAGATTATGTTTCCGATGATCTCCGGCTTGGATGAATTGCGTCGCGCGATTTCGATTTTGAATGATTGCAAAAGCGATTTGCACGCCTCGAAGATCGACATCGGCGAAAAAACTGAAGTTGGCGCGATGATTGAAATCCCCAGCGCGGCCATTTCTGCCGATGCACTGGCGCGCGAGGTTGATTTTTTCAGTATTGGAACAAACGATTTGATTCAGTACGCGCTCGCTGTCGATCGCGTGAACGAGAAGATCGCGCATCTCTACGAGCCGACCCATCCGGCGGTGCTGCGCTTGCTTAAAATGATCGCCGATGCGGCGCATGCCCACCACATCTGGGTCGGTGTTTGCGGCGAAATGGCCGGAGATATCGCTCTCATACCGCTTTTGCTCGGTTTGGGCGTGGACGAATTGAGCGCGAGCGCCACACTCGTGCCGCGAGTTAAGCGCGCGGTGCAAAGTCTGGCCATTCCCGAATGTCAGTGGCTTGTCGATGAAGCGCTCAAGCTTGAGACGCCATCGGAGATTCTGGCGCGGTGCTTCGAGTTAGCGGACAAGCGATACGGCGATCTGCTGGGTTAATGTAGAGGCGCCTGCCCTCAAGCGTAGGACCTCGATCGATTTGCGGCTGAGGACAGCCGCCACTACACCAATTACTCTTCTGCTTCGGTCTCGGGATCGGGCTTTAGACCCTCTTCCTCCATTTTGCGCAAGACGTCGCTCATATCGTCCACCTCATCCCAAACCTCTTGGCTTACGTAAATGGGCGCCTTTTGCTGGGTCGCCATCGCGATGCAATCGCTCGGTCGACCATCAAGCTCGATGATTTTTCTTTGGTGCAATTCGTTTTCGACACGAATGATGACACGGGCGTAATAAGTTGCATTCTTGAGATCATTGATAATGACTCGCTCCACCTTCGCACCGAGGGCCGTCATCAGATGTCCGATAAGATCATGGGTGAGGGGGCGCTCTTTGGTAATCTGGCGCATGAACATGGTAATCGCGCTGCCCACCGTTTGATCGACGTAAATGATGAACACTTTATCGTTATTTCCGATAAACACCGCACACCCCCCACTTGTCGGCAAGACTGCCCTTACTTGCACCTCGATCACCGTTTTGTTCATCAGAAGAACGGTACCCGTCCGAGGGTGAAAAACAAGCAGGGTGGATCGGATCCACCTGCTAGCGGGTTACTCCATGTTAAGTGGCAGGTGGAAGCGCGCATTATTTTGGTAGCGAGCAAGGAATGTTGATCTACTCCGGCTCGCTGTGAATAAGTGTGCCAAGAAATTTTTTAAGTGGACTTGCATGTTCGACGCGCTGATTGAAGGTGCGCTTTGCGGCTTGCGGCCGCATGACGAATTGAAATGAAAACCGAGTGGGACGTTGAGTCCGCTATCGCCACTTACAATGTGGAGGGATGGGGCCGCGGTTACTTTACAATCAACGCCTCCGGGAACGTCGAGGCGCGTCCACTCCAGGAAAACGGCGGTTGCATCGACGTTCTCGAAGTTGTAAACGAAGCGCGCAACCGTGGGCTCGGTTTTCCGCTGGTAATCCGGTTTCAGGATTTGCTCCGGCACCGCGTCGAATCGATTAATCGCGCCTTTCAAACCGCGATGTCTGAGTTCGGTTATCGCAATGAATATCGCGGCGTTTTCCCGATCAAGGTCAACCAATTGCGCGAAGTCATCGAAGAGATTATCGATGCCGGTCTGCAGTTTCACTTCGGATTGGAAGCCGGCAGCAAACCGGAACTGGTCGCTGCGCTCGCCATGCACAAGGATCCGGAAAGCCTGATCATCTGCAACGGCTACAAAGATCCTGCTTTCATTCGTATTGCGCTGCTCGGGCGCAAACTCGGCAAATCGGTCATCATTGTTATCGAAAAGCTGGAAGAGCTTGAACAAACTATTCGCACTTCAAAAGAAGTCGGCGTCGAACCGGACATCGGCATTCGCGTTCGCTTGCACACCAAAGGGTCCGGTAAATGGTCGCCGAGCGGCGGCGAAAACGCGAAGTTCGGCCTCGATACGACCAATCTCGTTGCTGCAAGCCAGATATTGAAAGACGCCGGTCTGACACATTGCCTCAAACTTGTTCATTTCCACGTCGGATCGCAGGTGCCAGATATCTCGACGATCAAGCGCGCCGTGCGGGAAGCGGCCCGCTATTACGCCAAGCTCGCTAAACTGGGCCACGAGCTCGGTTATCTCGATGTAGGCGGAGGTCTCGGCGTCGATTATGATGGCTCGCGCAGCGATTTCGACAGTTCCACCAATTATTCCCTCCAGGAATATGCTAACGACGTCGTTTGGAACATCATGGACGTATGCGATTCCGAAGGCGTCGCGCACCCCGCAATCGTGAGCGAAGGGGGACGCGCGATTGTCGCGCATCATTCCGTTCTCGTGATGGAAGCGTTCAGTTCCATCGAGAGAACGGCGCCGAAACTCAAGGTCGAAGCGACCGAAAAAGATCACAAACTCGTGGGCGACATCCTCGACGTGAAACAGCGACTGAAGCGCGGCAACCGAATCGAGAGCCTGCATGACAGCCAGCAAATCAAGGAAGAATCGCAGCAGATGTTCGATCTCGGCCTGCTCGATCTGGAATCGAAAGCGAAGATAGAGACCGTTTATTGGCAGCTCGCGCAGCAGATCGTGAACATGCATCGCGGTCTGCGCTTTGTGCCGGAGGAAGTAAAGCAGCTTGAGATCTCGCTGGGGGATCAATACATCTGCAATTTTTCCGTTTTCCAATCGCTGCTCGATCACTGGGCGCTCGGTCAACTTTTTCCCATTATGCCGATCCATCGACTCACCACTCCCCCCGATCGCAACGGCATGATCGTTGACATCACGTGCGATTCTGATGGCAAGATCGCAAAGTTCATCGACCTCCAGGATGTGAAGGAGACGTTGCCGCTCCATCGTATCTCACCCAGCGAGATGTATTACATCGGCGTTTTCATGGTGGGCGCTTATCAGGACATCATGGGCGACCTCCACAATTTGTTTGGACGCGTGACTGAGGTGCACGTTTTCCTCGATCCCGATGAAGAATCCGGTTGGTACATCGAGGAGGTGATCGAAGGCAGCACCATCGGAGAAGTTCTCGCCATGACGCAATGGGACAAAGTCGAACTGATGCGTCTTCTCAAAACGCAAGTCGACGCTGCGATCAAAACCGATCGACTCAAACCAAACGACGCGATGAAACTTCTCTCCGACTACGAACGCTTCCTGCAGGAGTACACTTATCTTTCACTCAACGGAGCAAAATCTTCGCCGCCGCCGGGCAACTGGCTGCCGTTAAGTTGATGTCGATCTTGTAAGCGACCTGTGGCAAACTTCGGAGCGGTCGTCGTATGAGCTCCGAACCCGAGCGGCATCCCAAAGTGGAGATCGGGCACGTTCTCACGATGGACGTGGTGGAGTACTCAACTTTGCTGATCACGGAGCAGACGCGGGTGATGGGCGAGCTGACGAGCATTGTGAAAAATACCGAGCGGTTCCGGCGCGGGGAATCGGAAGGGAAGCTCGTCCGGATTCCGACTGGCGACGGCATGGCCCTTGTGTTCTTCGATGATCCGCAGGCGCCGATCGAATGCGCGATGGAAATCGCCGCGGCCCTCAAATCTCATCCCGAAATCCGGTTACGAATGGGAATTCACAGCGGCCCGGTGAATGCGGTCGTCGATGTTAGCGATCGCGCGAATGTTGCAGGCGCCGGAATCGACATGGCGCAGCGGGTGATGGATTGCGGCGATGCCGGGCACATTTTGCTCTCCAAACGAGTGGCAGACGACCTCGCCCCCTTTCCCCGTTGGAACTCGCATCTGCACAATCTCGGCGACTGCGAAGTCAAGCACGGGCGCAAGATTTCGCTCGTGAATTTCTACACGGACACGGTTGGCAACCCGCAAACGCCAAAGAAATGCGCCCTGGCAAAGCCGAAACCGCTGTTGCCGCGCCAACGCGCGCTGATCGGCGCGACGGTCCTTTTGATTCTCGCACTGGTTATCGGCAGCGTAATTTTCTTGCGCCATACAGCGTCGAGACCGGGAACAACGACCTCATCCGCGTCGCAGCCAAACACCAGATCGATCGCAGTATTACCGTTCGAAAACTTAAGCCACGATCCCGACAACGCTTATTTCGCCGACGGCATTCAGGAGGAAATTCTCAGCCGCCTTTCCAGGATCGCTGATCTGAAAGTCATCTCGCGCACTTCGACGCAACGTTACAAGAGCAAACCCGACAATTTACTTGGGATCGCGAAGCAACTCGGCGTCGCGCACATTTTGGAAGGCACTGTTCAGAAGGCAGCCGATCAGGTGCGGGTCAATGTTCAACTCATCAACGCCCTAAACGATTCGCATCTGTGGGCCGACAAGTTCGACCGGAAGCTGGCCGACATCTTTGCTGTCGAAAGCGAGATCGCAACGAAGATTGCTGACACACTGCAGACTAAGCTCAGTGGCTCTGAGCAAAAGGCAATCGCGGCGCGTCCCACTAAAAACAGCGAGGCGCATCAGTTATATCTGAAAGGTCGCTATTTCTTGAAGAAGAGAACAGAGGAAGGATTGAAGAAGAGCATCGAATTTTTCAACCAGGCGATCGACAAGGACTCCGGCTATGCTCTGGCTTATTCGGGGCTGGCCGACTCGAACATGTATCTCCTCCGGCTCGGTTTCTTGCGCGGAGTTTCTCGAAAAGAGACGGACGAGAGAGCAAAGGCAGCGGCGACGAAAGCTCTGGATCTTGATGACAACCTCGCCGAAGCCCATACCTCTCTGGCTCTAGTTAAAATGGAGTACGAATGGGACTGGACCGGCTCTGAGAGGGAATTCCAACGTGCCATTCAGTTGAATCCAGGGTTTGCCGAGGCTCACCATCAGTACTCCCATTATTTAACGGCTGTAGGTCGCAGTAGCGAATCCCTCGTCGAAAGCCTTCGCGCCTTAGAACTCGACCCGCTTTCACTAGTTTTGAACGCACATTTAGCGTGGCATTATCTGTACGCACGGCAGTACGACCAAGCCATACAACAATGCCAGAAGGCCTCCGAGCTTGATCGCAACTATCCCGAAACAGCCGAATTTCGCGGCCTCGCGTATGAGCAAAAAGGGATGTATCAGGAAGCCATCGCTGAGTTGCAAACGGCGATAAATCTTTCAGGAGGCAGCCCGCATACGAAAGCGGAACTCGGACACGCTTACGCGATTGCGGGCGAGACTACACAGGCGCTAGACATTTTAAATGAATTGAAACGCGGATCAACAGAAACGCATATTTCCAGTTATGACATAGCCGTCATCCATGTCGGACTCGGTCGGAAGGAGCAAGTGCTTGGAGCGCTTGAAAATGCCTATCAGGAGCGTTCGGAGTGGCTGCGTTATGTCAGAGTTGATCCAAGGCTCGATCCATTGCGCGGCGATCCGCGTTTCGAAAAGCTCGCCGATCAAATCGTGCCGCCCGATGTGAAGTAGATTCTCAAATCATGGCCGCCGAAACCGAATCAGAGCCCAGGGTGGAGATCGGCCATGTTCTGGCGATGGCAAGTGGTTGCCGCTAAGGTAGGATGTCGATCTTGTAGCGGACTGTCTCTGAATAACGCATCTTTGTTTTGGCGGTCAGAGTCCGCCACTACAATTAAAGCCGGGAATGACGCAGCTTTCTCCAACTCCAATTAAAGACGCATTGCAAAGCGCCGCGCCAATCGACGCGATTCAGGTCCAGGGCTGGGTGCGGACGCGGCGCGACTCGAAAGATTTTTCGTTTATCGAGATGAACGACGGCTCGTGCCTGCGGAATCTTCAGATCATCGCGAAAAACACGCTCCCGAATTATGCCGCGTTGCAACGAATGACAACCGGCGCTGCTATTAGCGTTCGCGGGGCGTTGGTCGCTTCGCAAGGTAAAGGCCAAACCTGGGAACTCGTCGCGGAGAAGATCGACATCATCGGAACTGCGGATGATTCGTATCCGCTCCAGAAAAAGGGGCACACGCCGGAATTTTTGCGCGAAATCGCGCACCTTCGCCCGCGCTCCAATCTTTTTGGTTGCGTCTTTCGGGTGCGGAGCCGTCTCGCATTCGCTATTCACAAATTTTTTCAGGAGCGCGGTTTTGCTTACGTGCACACGCCGATTATCACGGGAAGCGATTGCGAGGGCGCGGGCGAATTGTTTCGCGTCACCACGCTTGATCCCAAAGCGGCGCCGCGGCGTCTGGATGGCAGCATCGACTACGAGCAGGATTTCTTTGCGCGCTGCACGTATTTAACCGTGAGCGGACAACTCGAAGCTGAAGCGTTCGCGTGCGCGTTGTCGAAAGTGTACACCTTTGGCCCAACGTTTCGCGCCGAGAACTCGAACACGTCGCGGCATGCGAGCGAATTCTGGATGATTGAGCCGGAGATGGCGTTCTGCGACTTGAATGGCAACATGGATCTCGCGGAGGAGCTGGTGAAATACCTGATTGTCGATGTTCGCAAACATTGTCCGGAAGAAATGGAACTTTTCGCGAAATTCGTAGACAAGGAATTGCTCGGGCGACTCGATTTTGTTGTCGATCGTCCGTTTCAGCGAATCACTTACAGCGACGCTGTCGATCTTCTCAAAAAGAGCGGCGAAAAATTCGAGTTCCCAATTGACTACGGATTGAATCTGCAATCGGAGCACGAGCGCTGGCTGACCGAGAAACATTTCAAGTGTCCGGTCACGGTCTTTAATTTCCCGAAAGAGATAAAGCCGTTTTACATGCGTTTGAACGACGACGGGAAAACAGTGGCGGCGATCGACCTGTTAGTGCCGGGGATCGGCGAGATTGTCGGTGGCAGCCAGCGCGAGGAAAGAATCGATATGCTGGAGGAAAACATGCGCCGGCACAAAATGGATCCAGCCGATTACAAATGGTATCTCGATCTCCGGCGCTACGGTACCGTCCCGCACTCCGGGTTCGGCGTCGGTTTCGAGCGCATGCTCATGTTCATAACCGGCGTGTCGAACATCCGCGATGTTATCCCGTTCGCCCGAACCCCCGGCAGCGCTGAGTTCTAAATGGTAGAGCCAATCGTTCACCCGAACCTTCAAAACTGAATCGAAGCTCATGAATACTGACCTTATCGGTTCCGTTGAATTAACGGCGTCGGCCGCTGTCATGATTGCGGTTTTGTCGATCGGATTCGGTTCCCATCCGACCGCGCGGGTTCGAATTGCTGCCTGGCTCGCTGCCTGGTTCGTTGCCGTGGTAATTTTGGCCGCGACGCGCACCTTATATTACGAACATGGGCTAGGCGCGCCTGGTCTGGGGGCCGCGGTAGCGGTGCCGATCGCGGTTCTTTGCTTTGTTGTCGCGCGCATACGGGCATTGCACGAAGAATTCCATCGCGTGCCGCTCTGGCTTCTCATCGGCGTTCACGTGGTTCGCTTGCTCGGCATTAGTTTTATAATTCTTTACACGGCTGGTCGTCTGCCGGCGCCGTTCGCGCCGGTTGCTGGTTGGGGCGACATCTTTGTCGGAGCGACGGCTGCACCGGTCGCATGGCTCGCGTATCGGCAGATCACAAATGTGCGGGCGATTGTATGGATCTGGAACCTCATCGGAATCGCGGATCTGATCGCCGCTGTCGGATTAGGAGTAACGTCTTCGCCCGGACCTGCGCGCTTAATTTTCGCCGAACCAAGCTCGGCCATTATGGCAACCTTGCCATGGCTCTTAATTCCTGGGTTTTTGGTTCCGCTATTGTTCGCGGTTCACATCGGGATTTTCATTCGACTGGTGATTGCTAGGAAGCTCCCGCTCCCGCCCGCCAAGACCTTCGCAGAATAAATCCCGTAATCATGCGTGTATCTACACGCATGATTCATTGGTGAGTGGGCGATAGAGCACCGGTGAAGTCGGGCCTGTTCGCGCTGCGCTGGCGCAATGAGTTGCCATGCACGCGCGTACTTGCACGCATGATTATTTGGACGGTGAGGGGGAAGCCTGGTCGAGTCGTGCGCTCATGACAGACACTCGCGACGCCAAGATATTGCCTCGATCGCGTTTTCTTTTGATCAGTTATCCGATCTTTCCGGGCATTGGATCGCCGGGAAGAGCGTCCGATCAAATCAACTCGTGCTCGGTGTCGATTCCTCAAGCCGGGATATTAGCCGCAGCTTTATTTTACCCTTGTAAAATCAAGCTTGGGACCGTTCGGCTCTCTCAATATCATACGGTCGCCCGAAAATTCCATCTGATAAACAGTTCTGGCGAACGGCGTCTCGATCTTAATTCGGTTGCGGTCGAGGATATACCTGCCCCGGGTACTTCCGATCACGACAGCCCCATTTTTAGAAAATTCCCAAACCATCGCGTCTGCATCTTGCGACATGCGCCATTTACCGACGATATCGTGAGAAGGACCCCAGCAGCCGGCAATCCCACACAGCAAAACCCCCAAAACGATTATCACTAGGCGAAAATTATGTCGGGCGAACATAAACGACAGGCGCAATCCCTCTATGTGCGCAGACGTAACCCTGCGGATGAAGAGGTATGGATGAAGTTTAGAGACCCTTCATTCTGAATCAACACGACAGCAACTACAGTAATCGTGCAGAGTCTGTGGCTGTATGAGAGGTAAGGCCTACTTCCCCGTCTTCTTCTCGCGCGTCGCTTCCTTCGGTTCTTTCGCGGCTTTTTTGGATTCGCCAGGACGATAATCTTCCTGCTCGGCGGCGGCGAAAGCTTTTTCCAACCCGACCATGTCTTCGCCGGGCTTCAGCGTATCGAACGTTTCGACTTCTTTGCGCAGTTCTTCTTCGGAATAGTTGGCGGCTTTAATCGACAACCCAATGCGCCGCTCGAGTTTGTCCACCTTGATGACACGCGCTTCGACCTCTTGGCCGACTTTAAGCACGTCTTTCACTTTCGCGACATGACCCTCGCTCAGCTGCGAGATGTGGACAAGGCCGTCGATGTCGTCGTTTAATTGCACAAATGCGCCAAAACTGGCGAGCTTGGTGACTTTGCCTTTCACGAGGTCGCCGATCTTGTATTTCTCGTCGATGTTCTTCCACGGATCTTCGCTGAGTTGTTTGATCCCGAGGCTGATCCGCTGGTTCACTTTGTCGATGTCGATGACAACCGCTTCGATCTCGTCGCCTTTCTTAAAAACTTCGCTTGGATGATTTATCTTGCGGGTCCAGCTCAGATCGGAGACG
>WNGJ01017878.1_pt1 | contig 14817 bp, 16 predicted proteins | sample 5400611 | NCBI WGS metagenome assembly WNGJ01 (sample SAMN13153375, study PRJNA577476) | soil metagenome | isolation source: 40 cm soil or saprolite under Garry oak tree replicate 1 | place: USA:California | collected 2016-06-15
GCAAAGACAATATTCCATTCCATACGATCATCTGGCCAGCCATGCTAATTGGCTATGGCAACCGCAACCTGCCTTATGATGTACCCGCTAACGAGTTTATGACGATGAGCGGTGCAAAGGCGTCCAGCAGCCGGGGCAACGTTATCTGGACACGTGACGTGCTAGATAAGTACAATGCCGATACACTGCGTTACTATCTCTCGGTCACGGCACCTGAAGGACGCGATACCGACTTTACCTTTGATGAGTTGATTCGCCGTAATAACGATGAACTGGTGGCAACCTACGGAAACGCAGTGCATCGTACCCTGTCCTTTTTACAGAGCAAATTCGGAGGCATTGTGCCAGAGCCTCAAGCTCTGCGGGAAGCAGATCGTGAGATACTGGCAGAGGTGGAGGGCGGCTTTTCTGTGGTAGGACACAATATCGCTAATTGCCACTTCAAAGATGGCATAAATGCGGCTATGGCCGTGGCAAGAGCAGCAAACCGTTACCTGGACGAGCAGGCACCGTGGAAGCAAATCAAAGTTGACCGGCCAGCGGCCGGGACGACGATCTACGTGATGTTACAGGTACTCAGTGGCTTGAGGGTGCTCTTCAGCCCGTATCTGCCCTTTTCATCACAACAGCTGCATCACTACCTGGGCTTCGAGGGGGATGTGAGCGCTGGCTCCTGGCGACCTACAGAGGTACCGGCGGCTACTAAGCTGCCCGTTCCTGCTCCGTTGTTCCCCAAGTTGGAAGAATTGGCGACCGTCTAGTAACATTTCTCTTGCTGGATGGGCGCTTCGTGGTTTCGCCACGAAGCACCCATCCAGCACTACCCATCAGGCCACAGTTTCTTGCCCATAAAAATTGCCACCTCGTGCTCATCTGAGCCTGGAGGATAGAAGTGATTATTGATGCTCCACACTTCCAAACCATTGCGTAGATAGAATTGGATAGCCGGATAATTAATGTTTTGTATCTCTAGCAGAATGGCCCAGCACGCGTGGTTACGTGCCCAATCAGAGGCGCAGCTTAGCAACAATGAGCCAATACCATAACGACGAAACTGGCGACCGACGATGATATGCTTGATGCGGGCCACCGCGCGTTCTTCTTCTACATTCAGCAAGATTACACCTGCTACCTGTCCACCCGCTAAAGCAATGTAGCCACCCTCTACACAGCTAAGCTTGGCCTTAAGCTCTGCCAGGGTACTGCCAAACTCACGTAAACTTTTATACAGAGGAGGATCTACAGGCGTTTCTAGCAACTCAAAAGTCAGGGCAGCCTTGCCCGGCACGCTAGAATTCGTATCTCCCTCTGCCAATGAGCCCTGAACACGCAGGGTATAGATACGATCGGTCTCAAAACTATAGTCGAGTTTATGCAGTGCAGCAGCATCGTCTATGCGTACAGCACGTACATCAATAGGGGGGGCCTCTCCGTCCATAATGTACCCCGCTTCATACTATTTGATTTTTTCTTTACTCGGACCTACAGGGGAAAACGATATCCTGCTGCCTCTGCACCTAAACACGCTGCGCCAACAACACCTGAGAAATCGCCCAACCTGGCACGTAGAATTTTTGTTTTTTGTGCGGGCGCGGAAAGGGCAGTGATCCGCGCCCGGTGCACAGCCCGCTCAAAAAGCAGATCAATGGCCTCGATGACGCCTCCACCGAGAATGATAGCCTCGGGGTTATAGAAGTTCATAATTGATGCCAGACCATAACCCAGGTAATCGGCGGCTTCGGTGACGATTTCGATGACCAGTGCATCGTTGTGTTCAATGGCGTACGCGAGCAGTCCTGAACGAATGATTGTCTCTCCCTCTTTGAGCTGATGGTCTGCATCTTCCGCCAGTATCGAGGAGCGCCCATGATGAATTTCGGCCATAATGGCTTTGGTAATGGCAGTACGTGAAGCATACGCCTCCAGGCAACCACGACTACCACAACCACAGATGCGTCCACCTGCCTCGACTGTCATATGCCCGGCTTCACCCGCCGTCCCCGTAAGTCCTGTGTACAGACGCCCGTTCTGGACTATGCCAGAACCGATGCCTGTGCCAACGAAGACGCAGACGAAGTTGTTGAAGCCTTGTCCCGCGCCGTAGAGATATTCACCCAGGGCGGCAACTTCAACATCGTTACCAACGGCAACCGGTTTGCTAAATTGCTTGCCGAGAATGTCACCCAAACGCATATCTTTGACACCCAGGTTGGGCGCATCCACGACGACGCCTGCTTTGCGATCAATTTGTCCCGCTGCGCCAACGCCAATGGCCACAATAGAAGCCCCGCCAGGCAGATTGGCGCCAGAAAGAGCAGCCTGGGACAGGTCGATAGTGCGCTGCCCGACAAAGTCTTGACCACGCTCAGCACGAGTACGTTTGCGAGCTGAAGCGACCACGTCCCCACTTGTTATATCAATAACCGCTGTGAGCGTTTTGGTTCCTCCCAGGTCGATACCCAGGGCATAAGCTTTCTGTTTTGACATAGTCTTTCTCACTTTCCACTGAATGGTAAGCTCAACCCAGGTTGAACATCCAGGTCAAGGCCATGGTATTCTCCCCGGCACAAATGAAAGAAAGCAGCACTGGCAATCATGGCAGCATTATCCGTGCAAAACTCGATGGGTGGCTGCTTCACATGATACTCCTGGGCTGCGAGGCGAGTTTTGATCGCCAGAACATCGACCACGGCTTCCTGAAAGCTGGCGGCCAGTAAGGCGACATTCGGCGTACCTCTTTGCGCCGCTTGCACCCCCATACGTGTATACTGGCTGACTTGCTTTCCCCCGCTATTACCTGGAATAGGTTCCTTGCTATTTGTGGAACGAGAGGTGTGTTGATGTTCTGTTGCACCTTCAGCCAGGTGGAGCATGGCTGTTTTCAGCCCGCTAAAGCTGAAATCGTAGGTACCACGCAACCAGGCACGAGGTAAGCGATAAGCATTGCGAGCCAGGACAACGGGCTTTTTCTGCTGTTGCAATTCTTCCTCAACACGCCGGGCTGCCTGCTGGATAGCAGGTCCACCTGGATAACCCAGCCCCAGGATACGTGCTACTTTATCAAAAGCTTCTCCAGCAGCATCGTCGCGCGTGCGTCCCAGCAATTCGTATTGCCCATGGCCTCGTACAAGGACAAGCTCACTATGCGCACCTGAAACAACGAGGCACATCAAAGGAAAGACCGGGTCACCTTCCTCATAGTCCCAGGTGGTGTGGGTTGTATTGACGCTAGCTTGCGCATCGGGTACTTCTCCTTTACGCAACCAATTGGCATAGATATGGGCTTCAAGATGATTTACGCCAAGAAAAGGCAGGTTGCGGGCAAGGGCCAGCGCTTTACCTACCGTCAGACCTACCAGGAGCGATCCGGCCAGGCCAGGACCATAGGTAGCGGCAATGGCATCGATATCCTCCCAGGTGCAAGCGGCCTTATCCAGCGCTGTTTCAATAACCGGAATGATAGTGGCAAGTTGCTGGCGCGAGGCAACTTCAGGTACAACTCCCCCAAAGCGGTTATCGAGCACATACCGTCCATCTTTGACAATAGCTGCTCCCGTTTCATCACATGAGCTTTCGATACCAAGTACCAGCATAGACAGTTCGTTCCTACAGTGTTTTAGCAGGCGTTAGAAGTTATTATACTTCCAGTTTCTTCATAAGGGCCATCTTGAGTTCCTGAAATTTTTGTTTATAGGCAGGAGAATTAATTTCATCAGTCCACATGATCAGGGCATCTTCCTGGTTATCGCTGTAGTAACGGTGCCGTAGCCCTGCCTCGCGAAAGCCATACTTGCGATAGAGGTTCTGTGCGCTATAGTTCGAGACACGCACTTCAAGCGTGACCCATTTAGCACTGATGGAATAGGCAATATCGATCAGGCTTACCAGCATAAATTCCCCTAACCCCTTGCGGCGATAGTCAGGATGCATAGCAATAGTAGTGATATGAGCCTCATCAACCATGAGCCATAATCCTGCGAAACCAATGATAGAAGCCAGATCTGACGCTGGCACCGTCATAGCAGAGCGGTTGGGTAAAAGGGAGAGAGGAAAGATGCGACGTGGCTTCTCGTAGTCTTGCGCTGGCACAGTCGCACGCTCCTCCATGATCTTTCTATCTCGCAGCACAATGTAATGCGCCCAACGATTATCCTGTAACTCCTTACGGTAGGCGCTCGGAGGCCATTGTGATGGGTAGGCTAAACGCTCGATTTCGATGACACGAGGCACGTCTGACATCGTCATCCGGTCAATGACGTATCGCACCCTCTTCCCTTTCTGTCTCATTTGGGCCTGTTGGCCTCTGACCTGCTGGTCGATTTGCTTTTCCGCCAAGCAGCGGCTGCTTGCGGGTACTCGTTGTAATTGAAGGACGCCGTAGATACAGTGGTTCAAGTAGTAAAGGATCATCGGCTTTGCCCTCGTGTAACCGTTGCAGGGCTAGCATTGCCAGTACAGAAGCATGCCTGGCGGCCAGGACACTGTTGACAAAGAGGCACTTGTCTTGCATTTGAGCATACAAGGACTGGCGCGACGCTGCACTTATTTCACCACAAAAGAGAAAGGTCGGCAATTTTCTCCCACCAGGTACTCCAAACCATGTACTTGCGTGTTCTTGTAGATAGCTTCCCACCTCTTGAGCAGATAAGAGTAAGTAATCGCTCAGTTGCCGCACCTGATAAGTTACCTCGCCACTACTATTATAGATTTTATCGAACCGGTAGCAAGCAGCATACAACTCAGAACGTCCTGCTTCCAAAATGGCGCAGATAGGGCCATCCCATTGCTGTTGTTGAGCAGCGATACTTTCCAGCGTACTCACCCCCACTAAGGGCTTTTTCAGGGCGAAGGTCAAAGCTTTCGCCGTTGATACTGCCACACGCAGTCCATTAAACGAGCCAGGGCCAGTAGCCACTGCCACACCATCAATGTCTGGCATCGTTTTACTGCATTCAGCAAGAAGTCGCTGAATGCGTTCCAACAACTCTACGCTGTGGTTGTTTCCAACATGCCAGCTATATTCGCCAAGTAACAGGTCCTCTGAACAGAGAGCCACGCTAGCCTGGCGGGTAGAAGTATCAAGAGCTAGTAGTAGCATACGTATTTTTCTGGAATTGTTGCAACAGTTCACAGTAGCCCAGACCTGTTGCAGTAAACAGTAATCCCCGCTTCGTCTCACTCATCATTTTCATTCGCAGGCGCAAATGCTCGGTTGGCCAGATCAGCTCAGCTTTATCTGCCCATTCAACAACACAGACCCCATTACCGAAGAAGTAATCCTCGAAACCGAGGTCCAGGATTTCCTCGGGATCGTCTAGTCGATACAGATCAAAGTGATAGAGTGCCGGTCCCACCTTTTGGCGCTGTTGTTGCTGACGTTGTAAGGTACCTTGCGCCTGTACGCTTTGGGCTGTGGGCACGGGTTGTCCCGGGTACTCCTTGAGTAGAGTAAAGGTTGGACTGCTGATGATGTCGCTAATGCCTATCCCTCTGGCTAATCCCTGCGTAAAGGTTGTCTTGCCTGTTCCCAGCTGTCCTTCGAGTAAAAGTAGTTCTCCACCACGCAACAATTCTCCCAATCGCATACCCAGACGCTGCGTTTGTGCAGAGCTATGACTGATAATGTCGAGAGTACTACTTGCTTCTTCCTGAAAATGCCTGGTCACTATGCTACCTTCGCGCATGTTTGCTCACCATAGTCTGTTATATGCTCATCCACTCAACGCAAGAGAGCAGTAAATATACTGCTCTCCGCTATTGGAGACGACGCTTGTATTATAACACGGAGTGTCCATGTTAGCGCAGTCTGGTGCCACAACTTCGACAGTAGAGGGAGTTAGGACGCACCGGGTTTCCACACGTTGGACACATTTGCGATTGCGGCTGGGGACCTGGTCTTGGCGGCTGCGATGATTGTGACGTTGCCGATGAAGACGGAGGCGTAAAAGGTGGAGGTGTGTAATCGGGCGTTGGTACAGCCTGGTCGGCAGTATAGATTTCCTTCTTTACTTCTTGCAGTTGACCCTCCCGGTTCTTGACATCATGATCCAGTTCCATAATGCTGGCACATAACCGTGATAGCTGCGGGTCGGACAATGCCCCTTGCAGGTAGAGGTTCATTACTACCTGTCCAACTTCGTCGAGCAACTGGCGACGCTGATCCAAAAGTTTATCGATTTCACCCTGCTTACCGCGAACGCGCATCTGTTTTTGCGCTTCCCAGCTTGTACGGCTGACTGCCGCGCTCACAAAATTCTTGGCGGACTCTACAAAATCGGCCATGATCTCTGCCTCCCTTTTCTCTGATGTGCTTCTAACACCTTGTGTATTATGTATTGTGATGGAATGCTGTTATTCAGTAACCGCGTGCTGGTAGATACGTATCTCTTCGGGTTTGCCACCTTTGCTCAGTTGCACAGCAACGACATCTATCCTCCATGAACGCTCCGAGCAAGCGTGAAGATCAAGATAGTAGCAAGCTACCTGCACAATCTTCTGCCGTTTACGGGATGTCACGGCCTCTTCTGGAAGGCCATACTTATTTCCCCGCCGTGTTTTTACTTCGACAAAGATCAAATCGTGCTCATCTTCAGCTACAAGATCGATCTCTCCATGAGAACAGCGAAAGTTCTGCTCGAGGATACGATATCCGCGGCGCGCCAATTCCTCTGCGGCCAGGCGTTCACCTGTCCGTCCCAGGCCCTGGCGTGCCCCTCGCGGTCTCCTTTGGATGTCAGTAGTTTTGTTGTCTACTGAATGCTTCATTCTATTATACGCGCTCCATGAGTTTGTGTTGTAGATGCATTATAACATCAGCAGCCACGGGGGTGTGAAGTATTGTCATCTCCTTCAAAAAAATTGGTGGTGTACAGCGACGGCGTCGCTGTACACCACCAATTTTTTTGACAGAGACCTACTTCCCCACCACAACTCCAGGCGTGGTAAGGCCGGTCAGGAAGTTATGCAGGATGTTCGCGGTAATCTGCTGGGCAGCCGGACTCACGAGATTTGGAGAGTTTGGAGATGGGCTATACCCATCCAGTCCCTCCGCCCATTGGATCGTTCCCACATTGAATATCCGCGCACCACTTTGCGCTGTATAGAGCGTGGAATTCGCAGTGCCCTGAGTACTGTATACGTCGGTTACCGGTGATGCAGCCAGGATTTCAACGCCGTTCACACCATCAGCACCAACGATGGTGGCAGGCGCAGGGTAGCCAGTAAAGAATGTGTCAAACTCATAGCCGACGAGTCCAGGTAAACTATCGCCTTTGTGCAGACCCGTTCCTGCAAAAACCCAGCTTGACGCGTTATTGACAACCCAGGGGAAACCCTGTCCATCGCTCTCAGCAAAGTAGCTGTCATACATGGAACCAAGCAGCGTTTGTTCTGGCATGTTGATGGGAGGACTTCGAAAATTCACAGTCACCCGGTTATTGTTTTTGTTGTACAAAGGATCGAGTGAAGCATCTTTATAACAGACGACCACGCGATTAGGTACACCGGTGGCGGATGGCTCATAACGAATTTGCCAGAAGATGCCATTTGCCCCGAAGCTGCCCAGGTTTACACCATTGTTGACGGCGGATTGCAAATGACCTCTCATTGGCCCGCTCCAGTACTCGCCGTGACCCACGATCAGGACACCGCGATGGCCCTGAAGCACAGTTGAACTAACGTCTACGTCTACATCGGAGATGTAAGCGACATTATAGCCATTCTTTTCGAGCCAGCGAATCATCGGATATTCCCAGGTCAGCAGGTTTCCGGCCCCATTATTCTGGAAAAATGGTCGATCAAATGACACTTTAAAAGCACGCCCGGCTGGCAGTGTCTTCGTGTAATCCGCGTAGAGAGATGCCCCGCCCCATACATTGTATGCCTCGTCTGTATTCACACTATGAATGAAGACGAAATCACTATTGCGGGTAGATTTCACGGTAAAGGGTATGTAAGACTGGTGCGTATTTGCATCTGTCAATTTAACAAGGTACATTCCGGTCATCCAGTTAGACGGTATTGTTACAGAAAATGCCGCTGGCCAGTTAGCCGCAACGAGACCAGTTTGCGAGTTTAGCGCGGGAACAGGGTACGATTTCCCTGGAATGTTAGTAATAGAGCGCATTAGCCTGGCTCCGTTCCCTTGATACCATCCCAGTCGGTAGATATCAGCGTTAAAAGACGAAGCAGTCGTGCTTACGGAAAAATTGACAATATTTCCAGCTCTAGCACTTGTGAGGGATGCGTAGCCTTCTATACCCTTATCAAAGGTATGGTTTGTGTCATCCTCGGATGTAGGATTCGTAAGTTGCCAGCTGGTTGTGCCGGGCAACAGATTTTCCTGTTGAATTACATTGAGAGTGCCAGAGGCAGTAGCTCTTGCTACTTGCTGTTGTCCGGTTGGTAGCATTTGGAGTGTAAACACGCCGGTAGTGATAGTAAGGACGAGAAGCAGCAGGTAAAGAGGTTTGTAATAGTATCTCATTTAAATGTTCCTATCTTGAAAACAAGGTAACCATTGAAAATGGTATCTTATGAAGCACTTTGATACTTCATCTGACATAATGGTAACCTGTCCAGGCATTGTTTTATGTTAAGAAGCAGTTGTGCATTGGTTGAGTTGATCACTGCTTGGTTGCATTTTCACTAGTGGTGATAGGAAGTGAGGCAAAGTCCCGGGTATTATGTCATACGAGAACAGCCAGGGGCAGTACATTCAGCGATTCAGGAATGGCTTAGTCGACAGTAACCCCTCGACGCTCAGTACCGACTCATGTTACAATACTTGCAACAGATTTTTCTCATAGCATTAGCTCGGGGCAGACTGAGACATTATTTTTTATACCCGATTCACTAAAATAGAGCAGGGAGCATTGATATGTCAGGACATTCAAAATGGGCGCAGATCCGCCGTTCCAAAGGTGTCAATGACGCTCGTAGAGGACAACTTTTTACACGTCTGGGGCGAGAAATTGTTGTAGCAGTGCGTGAGGGTGGTGGTGGTGACCCCAATGCAAATTTCCGGCTGCGCATGGCCATACAACATGCACGCGACGCTAATATGCCAATGGACAACATTGAACGCACGATTAAACGTGCCCTTGGTGGTTCAGAGGGGGCCTCGCTCGAAGAGATCACCTACGAGGGGTATGGCCCAGGGGGGACAGCATTATTGGTGAATGCCTTAACAGAGAACCGTAATCGAACCGTTGCCGAAGTGCGCAACGCCTTTAACCGCAATGGTGGAAACCTGGGTGAAAACGGTTGCGTAGACTGGCTTTTCGAGGCAAAAGGCGTTATCGAGGTGGAGCTAAAGGGACATGATCCCGATGAGCTCTCCCTGGAGGCAATAGACCTTGGGGCAGACGATGCTGACCCTGTAGGACCTGATGACGAAACTGTGACTATTTACACTGACCCCAGTGATCTTGAAAGGATCCGCCAGGCGCTAGAGGCCAGGAAGTACAAAGTGGTGAAGGCGGAAAGTACCATGCTGCCAAAGACCAGGATCGAGATAAATGATGAGAAGATAGCACACCAGCTCATACGCCTGGTAGAAAAGCTTGAAGACCTGGATGATGTGCAGAATGTGTATGCAAATGCTGACTTCCCCGAAGCATTTGCAGCCTCTTTCGAGGGGTGAAAATAGAATCATAAAATACAGGTCTACGGAAGAAGGAACAGTCGGCGGAAGGATGCAAGCATGGGTGATATACCTGGCACACGTATCGCCTTAGGCATAGATCCAGGTACAGCCATTGTGGGTTATGCAGTGGTGGCGGTCAGGGGTGATAAACTGAGCATGATTGTCTGCGATGTAATTACCACGTCTGCGCGTATGCACCTGGCAGAACGCTTGCAGCATATTTATCAAGGCCTGGTGGAAATTATCGGCATCTATTCTCCCCAGGAAGCTGCCATGGAAGCACTGTTCTTTGCAAAAAATGCCCGTACTGCTATGACCGTTGGGCAGGCACGCGGGGTCGCCATGCTGGCGTTAGCAAATGGCGGTCTTTCTATCTCCGAATATACGCCTAAACAAGTGAAGCAGGCAGTGACAGGCTACGGTGACGCCAGGAAAGAGCAGGTGGGCGAGATGGTACGCATCTTGCTGAAACTCCCATCAATTCCTCGACCCGATGATGCTGCCGATGCCGCTGCCGTAGCTATCTGTCACTTAAACACGGCAAGTATTCTCACCAACAATTTCCTGAAAATGAGGTAGTATTTAGAAATAGATATAAAAGATGGTATGAGGTAAAGGGGAAGTAAGGGGAAAAAATGATTACCAGTATCCATGGCATACTTGAAGCCTGCCGGGCAGATCAGGCGATTATACGGGTTGGAGGATTTAGCGTACGTGTCTTCGCTCCCGCCTTAACACTGCATGGTCTCAACGAGAATGGTAAGGAGGTCACCCTCTATACGCATTTCCAGGTGCGCGAGGATGGAATGGCGCTCTATGGCTTTGCTGGAGAAGAGGAACGTGATGCTTTTGAGCAACTGATTGCCATCAGTGGCGTAGGGCCCAAGGTTGCCCTGGCATTGCTGTCAGTGATGGACGCCAGGACACTGTATAAGGCCATTGCCGATGAGGATCAGCAGCGATTGGCACTGGCTCCAGGCGTAGGAAAGCGTCTGGCGGCACGCCTGGTACTCGAATTGAAAGGAAAACTTCCATCTCTGGCGGCACTGGGTGGTACGAGTGGATATACCTCCGGCAAGACCCAATCCGAGGTTCTGGAAGCACTGGTTGGGTTGGGGTATTCCTCGACAGAGGCTCAGGCAGCATTAGGAAAAATTCCCCAGGATCAGGGGCTGACATTGGAGCAGCAGATTACCTTTGCCCTACGTTCTTTTGCCCGTGAATAAGAGGAGCAGTGAGGTATGGAACTACTGGTCGTAACCTTAGCACATATAACGCCAGGTCGAGATACTGATGGGTTGGCACATATACGCTTAATTTCAGATACCGTACGTAACGCGCCCGGACTGGTTATTTCACGATTTTATCGTAGTCGAGGGCATGATTCCTACTATTTTATGCTCACTACGTGGGAGGATGAAGAGAGCTGGCGCAGGGCACAAGAGCGATACAAGGATGGATAGAAAGTTTACGACGGCAAGCCGTACAACCAGCACTGGCATTTGCATTTCTAGCACGTGGAGTCAACGAAGATGCAGTAGTATTTCAGCCTTCCCTGGCAACGAGTACGCCAAATGGTGGAGATAGTCTCTACCAGCACGGGTCCATTTTCCTCAACCTGTTGTGTTGGTCAAGTGAAGCGGATCGCGAAGAATTCTATGAAGACGCAAATTACCGGGCGATCAGCCTTTTCCTTAATAGCGTGGGTATGATCCAGATGCTCACACTTGATCCGCTATGATCTGCTTCATGTACCCTGACAGATCCAGTAACATGCAGGTGAACTAATCGCTCGAGCTTTCTGCTACAGGCTTTTTGTAATATTTATACAGTTCCTTACGCAGTAGATCAGCATTCGCCCACATCTGGCTTGTGAATGTGTGATATTCACCATCACAGAGAGGAATGGGACTGGCACACTTGCGATGAGGGGAAAGTCTGAAACGAATGCTATTTCCATTAATCTCGACCCAGATGTGGCGACGTGTATAACCCGTGCCCCATTTGAGTAGAATCATTGAGTCGTATTCTTCAAACTTCCCCCTTCTCCTGAGTTCATCCTTGTTGATTTCCTGGAGCATCTGAGCGAGGCCACTATCGCGTAATACACGCCTGGCATTCTCGCGCACGGCTAAACGCCTGGCTTCAATTTCCTCTTCGCTGAGGGTTACCTGTTTCTCGTCCTGATTCGTAAGACTCACTGCCTTTCAGAAACATCATTGGATTGATACTAAGCTCTATCTACAGCATATCACAATTGAGGTTGTTAGGGTGCGCTTCTGACCGGAGACGCCCGACCCAAAGATCAAGTCAATTCACCTCATATTCTGCCAATACGTTATCTTCGGCAAAGGGCAGGAAGTCGTGAAAGGCATGGCTATGCGTAGCGAAAGAGAAGGAAGGCGAGAAGAGAGGTGGTGAGGAGGAACTCGCAGAGGACGAGTAGTCCAGGTGCGTTTTATCAAGTTGAGATGAAATATAGCTGATATTACTGGTAGATTGCTTGGCATGGCGTTTAGCTTCAGCAGCCAGGGAACTCACTTCCTGGATACTATAGGGACTGCGTGTCTGGTTATTGACAACCCCGATGGATAACGACACCAGAGGAAATTGATATGGTCGTCCTTTACGATCTACACCACTGATAGAGCCACGCCCCAGGTCCTCGGGACGATATAAGGCCGCGCTCTCTTCTTTATATCTTGTAGAAATATACATACAGAGGGTGTTAGCGCGATCAGGAGTTGTCAAAATGACAAAGTCGTCACCTCCGACATGTCCGACAAAGTCATCGGTATTTCCGTACTCATAGACAACATCTTGACAAATGCGTCCCACCAGGAGAATCATCTCATTACCTGCCAGGAAACCATACACATCGTTAAAGGCCTTAAAGTTGTCCAGGTCGAGATAGAGGATACTCCAGGGGTCCATCTTGCCAAGTTTGTAGTTGATAGCTCGCACTACTTGCAAACCACCAGCTAAATTAGTAAGGGGGGAAAGATAATTTTGTTCTGCCCGTCGCAACTGCCTGCGTACACGTGCAAGTAATTCATCTGTGTTGTAGGGCTTGGTAATATACCCATCAACATCGCATTCATAGGCACGAACCTTATCCGCAGGCTCCCCTAAGGCGCTCAAGATGATAATGGGAATATGCATACTTTTAGGATGGCTGCGCAATCGCCGGATTACCTCATATCCATCTATACCCGGCAGCATAATATCCAAAATAATGAGGTGCGGCGTTTCACGTAGCGCAAATTGCACAGCATCTTCGCCGTTGAGGATGGTGGTTACTCGATAACCCTCCACTTCCAGCGTTTCTTTAAGTAACCCCGCGATCAACCGCTCGTCCTCAACAACTAAAATGTTGGCCATATGTGATCCTACCTCTACATTTCACAAGTATTACCAGGCTAAAGCCCGAAGGGTATACGTCAGGCATAATAGTGGTTGCGCATTCAAAATAGAAATATAAGGAATACTGGCCAGAGTGCAATATGTGGGTCGCAAACATACACATGCATGCCTTAGCCTGTCGAGATCCATACCCCCTGAAGGATATCTACAAGCGGAGAATATTCGGAGAGAAGGCGTCACTAAAATAGTATCAGGATGACGTCCTATCTCTCACTAGTTGTGATGAATGAACGAACCATCGCCAAACACGTGCAGTATTGGCGCAAAATAGCATCTGGCTGACTGATCTGTGCGCTATTTCGATATACGCAAAAATAAGTAGACATATGTCATACTCAGTATAACATCCTTCTGGGTATATGCAAAGTGTCAAGATATACCAATTTTTCAGAAACGGGTATTGTTCGCAGAAATTGCAAAAATTCTCACAATACGTTCCATTACCTATTACTTATGTCCTATCTTATGACATCTTTCAAAGTAGTTGACTTAAGGTCAATCCTACGATAAGATGGAAAACACAGAGCATGAAACAGGCATAAACATGAAGGGAAGAAGATGACCTCATTATCAGCACAAGCTGAGCGGGCAATTACATTTTACAGCGCAGGACAACCCTCATTCCTCCTGGAGGGCGTATTACATAAACCCATCAAAGTGGAACATGCCCCGGTTGTTGTCCTCTGCCATCCTCAACCGGCCAGCAGCGATATGCGGGACCCACTCACCGCAGCATTAGCTCAGAGCCTGGCAGTAGAGGCAGGTATGATTGCTCTGCGCTTTAACTTTCGTGGGGTGGGCAAGAGCCAGGGACAGCAGACGGATGGTCGGATGGAGCCGCTTGATCTCGCCGGGGCCATCAATGTTGCCCTGGCGCAGTCAGGAGTAGACCGGGATAAGGTCTGCGTCATTGGTCATGGGTTTGGAGCAAATATTGCACTTATGTATGCCCCCTACGATCCTCGCATACGTACAGTGGTTGCTGTCAGCTTACTCCTTTACCGCGTAGGCAGCGGCTTTCCTAAAGCTTTTGAACGTCCCAAATTGTTTGTCACGGGCGAAGAGGACGAGATTTGTCCACGCCATAAGCTGGAGATCTTTGTGGAGCAGCAACCAGGTGCCAAAGGCATCAACGTGATTACTGGGGCCCGCTATCTAATGCGCGGTCATGAAGAAGCGGCAGTCCATGCTATTATAAAATATCTGAAGAAATGGGCGGCTATGCCGGGAGTTTAACGGAAGATGAATCCACACAATCCACTTATCGTACAGAGTGATAAAACCATTTTATTAGAGGTAGATCATCCACAACATGCTGAAGCCAGAGATGCATTGGCCCAATTTGCGGAGTTAGAGAAGTCACCTGAGCATATTCATACCTATCGCCTTTCACCGCTTTCGCTCTGGAACGCTGCCGCGGGCGGCATGAACGCGGAGATGGTTCTCGAATTACTGACCCGCTACAGCAAATATGCTATTCCAACGAATATTACGACCGATATTCGTGAGTATATGAGTCGTTACGGACGTATTAAGTTGATTCGCGAGGGCGATGCTCTCCTACTTATCTCAAACGATGTTGCGCTCATGGCCGAGGTTTTCCATCATAAACGCACGCAGCCTTATGTGCTGCGCCAGCTGAATAGCCATACAATCCAGGTAGATGCGTCACGCCGGGGACATATCAAGCAGGCGCTTATCCATATCGGTTTTCCGGCTGAAGACCTGGCTGGCTACACTGATGGTTC